>Ga0070734_10003225_pt1 | contig 17550 bp, 15 predicted proteins | sample Coa_R1_8_FD_66444 | JGI IMG/M metagenome (GOLD analysis project Ga0070734, IMG submission 66444) | Surface soil microbial communities from Centralia Pennsylvania, which are recovering from an underground coalmine fire - Coalmine... | ecosystem: Environmental > Terrestrial > Soil > Unclassified ... | reverse complement strand
CTCGCCGCAGGAGAGCGTCTCCAACAGGCGCGGCACATCCCGGAATGTTACACGCGCTCGCGGCTTCGGATCCTTGGCCTTGTGAGCCATTTTGTCGCATGCGCGCGGATTCGTGTCTACGCCCTGCGCGCCCAGCCAGTCCAGAATTTCGCGGGCAGGAGCCTCCTCTTGTGCTTTCTCATGGAGGGTTTGAATGGCGTGGAGCGCCCGGTTGCGCACCAGATCCGCTTCGGCATCGTTGCGCATGACCATATTAAACTCCGCCGCCTCGTAGGTGCGGAAGATCTCCCTCCAGACTTCGTGCTCGTACACCTTGTTCCGACAGGGGCAGAGCAGGCCGAGCGCGTTCTGCTGGGCTTTCGGGTCGCCGCAGGAGAGCGCTTTCAGCAGGCGCGGCACATCATGCACCGTGATTTTCGTCTTTGCCATATCGGCGATCACCTCGTTTCGATAGGATTTTCTCTCTGTCGTCGGAAACGGCGCGCCTGCTAAAGGCGTATTACCCAGGCAGGGACACGCTTGCAAATTCGTGTGGGCGGGGGTATACTTCCCATCAGAATACGTGAAAAATGTCACAAGAGAGCTGGCAGGGCGGGAGGGCATGACGATGGCGATCCTGGAGCGAGAAATCCATGAGACGGCGCGGAAGCGGGCGGAGCGATATGTCGGCCCCGACCTGATGGACCTCTATGAGAAGGTCCAGGCGGAGGAGCGCCTCTCCTTCGAGGATGGGCTGCGCCTCTACGAGACGCCGGACCTGTCTGCCGTCGGCTACCTGGCGAACATCGTCCGAGAGCGGAAGCATGGCGACCGCACCTACTACGTCCGCAACCAGCACATCAACTACACCAACATCTGCAACAAGTTCTGCAAGTTCTGCTCCTTCTACGCCAAGAAGGGCGGCCCCGCGCCCTATGAGATGGACATGGCCGAAGTGCGCCGCAAACTCCTGGCGCACATGGACGTGCCGATCACCGAGATCCACATGGTCGGCGGCATCGATCCCCGCCTGCCCTACCAGTACTATCTGGACCTGCTGCACACCATCAAGGAGATCCGGCCCCACGTCCATATCAAGGCGTTTACCGCCGTGGAGTTGGTGGAGATCCAGCGGCAGGCCGGCAAGCCCCTGGAAGACGTGCTGCGCGAACTGATGGCGGCGGGCCTCGATTCGCTGCCCGGCGGCGGCATCGAGATCCTCTCGGACCGGGTCCATCAGGAGCTCTTCGACCGGAAGCTGGACGGCAACGAGTGGATGGACGTGGCCCGCGTCGCCGCCAAAGTCGGCCTAACCCAGTACGCCACCATGCTCTACGGGCACATCGAGACCCTGGAGGAGCGGGTCGATCACCTCGTGAAGATCCGCGCCCTGCAGGATGAAACGAAACACTTCGTCACCATGACGCCGCTCTCCTTCCACCCCGAAGGCACGGAACTGGAGCACGTCCCCCACCCCACCGGCTACGACGACCTCCGCAACATCGCCGTCTCGCGCCTGATGCTGGATAACTTTGCCCACATCAAATCGTTCTGGATCATGAACACGCCCCAGGTAACGCAACTCTCCCTCTGGTACGGCGCAGACGACGTGGACGGAACGGTCCATGAGTACGAGATCACCTACAAGGACGGCGAACAGGGCAACAAGAAGCAGGTCCTGACCCGCAAGCAGATGATCAAGCTGATCTCGGAGGCAGGCCGCATCCCCATCGAACGCGACAGCCTCTACCGCGAAGTGGTAGAGACGCCCGCAGAGGCTCCGCGCGACCACACCTTCATCCCGCTGCCCGTCCTGCATTAAGAACACCTAACAAACCCGATCTCTATCAAGATCTCTATCGATAAGAGAGAAACGCCTGCACCCTTGCTCCCTTCTCCCTAGCGACGAAGGAGCGGTGCAGGGAGAAGGGCGGGGGGTTGAGGGTCAACCCCCCCAATCTGGAGATTACCGTGAGAAAGCCCCATCGTTTACAACCGGGTCAGACGATCGGTGTGGTAGCGCCTTCAAGCCCGGTCCCGGCGGAGGATCTGGAGAAGGGCATCGCGCTCATCACGGCGCGGGGTTACCGCGTGGTGGTCGGCGAGCATGTTTTAAAGCAGGCAGGGCACTGCGACTACCTGGCGGGCGAGGATGCGGCGCGGGCGGTGGATCTGAACGCAATGTTTGCCCGGCAGGACATAGACGCGATCTTCTGCGCGCGGGGCGGCTATGGGGCGCTGCGGCTGCTGGATCGTCTGGATTGGGCGACCCTTGCGGCGAACCCCAAGATCTTTGTGGGCTACAGCGACATTACCAGCCTCCATGCCGCAATCCTGGGCAGAGCGAATTTCGGCACATTTCATGCGCCGATGGTGACGGCCCACCCAAAGCTGGATGAGACGGTGCGCTCGGTCTTCTGGCAGCTCCTGGAGAGTACGGAGCCGTTGGGAGCGCTGCCTGCCGACCCTGCGCAGATGCAGACGGTCGTGGGCGGTACGGCGGAGGGCGAACTGGCGGGCGGGTGTCTGTGTCTCCTGGCCCACGCCTGCGGCTCGCGCTATGCGCCGGATTTCGATGGCAAGATCGTGGTGCTGGAGGATGTGAATGATGCGGTCTATCATGCGGATCGCGACCTGTGGCAGTTGCGCCATGCGGGCGCGTTCGAGGAGGCTGCGGGGTTTGTGATCGGCTCGCTGACCGGCTGGAAGAAGCATGAGGCCGACCCGCCCTGCAACACTCCGGAAGCCCTCTGGCATGACTTTTTCGGCCCGCTCGGCAAGCCTGTTATCTCCGGTTTCCCCTTCGGCCATGAGCCGAACCCGCTCTCCCTTCCTCTGGGTGTCCGCGCCCGCCTGGATGCCGATGCCCGCACCCTTACCCTCCTGAAGCCCGCTGTGCGGCCCTGAACTTCCTATCAACAAGCTTGCGTTTTCGCCAAATTCGCGCTACCATAGAGGGCCAATTCCGCGGAGCGGGCCTCGCAGCAGAGTGAGGGCGAGGCAGAAAGGCGGCAAAAGTAATGTCTATGTTCGTAGATGAAGTGGAGATCGATGTGCAGGCGGGCAACGGCGGCAACGGAATGGCGACATTTCGCCATGAGAAGCATGTCGCTCGCGGAGGGCCGAACGGGGGCGATGGCGGGCACGGCGGCAGTATTACCCTGAAGGTGGATACCAACATCACCACCCTGCTGGATTTTCGCTATCAACAATATTACAAGGCTGAGCGCGGGGGCGATGGCGCCAGCAAGGATATGTTTGGGAAGAATGCGCCCAATCTGGTGCTGAAAGTGCCGCAGGGCACGGTCGTCACCGACCTGGATACGGGAGCCGTGGTCGCGGATCTGAACCAGCCCGATTCCGTCGCCATCATTGCGCGGGGCGGCATCGGGGGCCGGGGCAACACCCATTTTACGACGGCCATTCACCAGGCCCCCAAATTTGCGGAGCGGGGCGAACCCGGCGAGCACAAACGGCTGCGGATGGAACTGAAACTGCTCGCCGACGTGGGCCTGCTCGGCTACCCCAATGTGGGTAAGTCCACTCTGATTGCCGCCGTCTCCGCCGCCAAGCCCAAGATCGCCAACTACCCCTTCACGACGCTGGTCCCGAACCTGGGCGTGGTCTATGTGGAGATGGGGCGCAGTTTCGTCATGGCGGATATTCCCGGCCTGATCGAGGGGGCCAGTGAGGGCATCGGCCTGGGGCACCAGTTCTTGCGCCACGTCTCCCGCTCCCGCCTGCTGATCCACCTGCTCGATGTCAGCGGCATGACCGGGCGGGAGCCGCTCCATGACTTCGAGGTACTGAACCGGGAACTGGCCCTCTATGATGAGAAGCTGGCGGAGCTGCCCCAGGTGGTCGCGCTGAACAAGATCGATGTCGCCGCCGAACCGGAGCAGGTGGACGAACTGGAAGCGATCTTGAAAGCGCGCGGCTATACGGTCTATCGTATCTCCGCCGTCACCCAGACGGGTCTGCGCCCGTTGATCTACGATGTGATGGCGCGCCTGGAGACGCTCCGCGCCGAGGAGGAAGCCCAGCCGAAGGTCGCGCAGTTTGTCGCGACCGCCGAGGTGGATGACCGCCACTGGGAGGCCCGGCAGGTGGATGCAAACACCTATGAGGTCGTAGGGCGCGGGATCGAGCGGATGGTCGCGATGGCCGATCTGGAGAACGATACCGCCGTGCGCCGCCTGCAGCGCTCTTTGGACAAGATCGGCATCACCAACCGACTCAAGGCGCTGGGTGCGAAGGATGGCGATACGGTCCGTATCCGGGACATCGAATTCGAGTATGAGGACGAGGACAAGTGGGACGAGGAGAACGATCCGGACCAGCTACGCAGGTCCAGGCGCTCGGCGCACAGGTAGCAGGTACTACTCCTGCTGTAGGGGTGAACCGCCTTGTCGTGAAGGTCGGGACCAGCACCCTCACCGATCCGCAGGGCCGCCTGGACCGCGCCTTTATCGCCGATCTGACGACGCAGCTCGCCGCGCAGCGCGCCCAGGGCCGCGATGTGCTGCTGGTCACCTCCGGGGCCATCCGGGCCGGGCGGGAGATCCTCGCAAAGGGCGCGGAGGCGCAGGCTTCCGCTCCCAGCGCACAGACGCTGAATACGCTCCCCTACAAGCAGGCTGCCGCCGCTATCGGGCAGGGCAGACTCTTGCATACCTATACGGAGGCCTTCGCCTGGCGGAACGTGGAGTGCGCGCAGATCCTCCTCACCCGTGATGACCTGAGCGACCGCCGCCGCTTCCTCAATGCCCGCCACACTCTGCGTACGCTGCTGGCTCTGGGCGTCGTTCCGATCATCAACGAGAACGACACCGTTGCGGTGGACGAGATCAAGTTCGGCGACAACGACCACCTCGCCGCCCTGGTCGCGACCCTGGTGGAGGCCGACCTGCTTCTCATTCTCTCCGATGTGGAGGGGCTGTACGACCGCTCGCGGGAAGAGACCTCACGCAAAGCGCACGAAGAACGCAAAGAGGGAGAGGGCTCACGCAAAGTCGCAAAGACGCAAAGAGAGGAAGAAGAAGGAGAGAGCTTCCCATCGGTTATTCCCATGGTGGTGCATGTTGATGAGGCGGTTCTGGCGTTGGCGGGCGGTGCGACGAGCGGAGTAGGCACGGGCGGGATGCGGACGAAGGTCGAGGCGGCGCGGGTAGCGACGGAGGCAGGCATACGGACGGTGATCGCGCGAGGGCGTAGGGAGCGGGTGATTGCCGAGGTGGTCGCCGGGAAGGTGGTTGGTACGACCTTCCTGCCTGTGGGTTCTGCCTCTCGCCTCTCGGCGCGCAAGCGGTGGATCGCGCATGGTGCGCGCCCGCGTGGGAGCATCACGGTAAACCTGCGGGCGAAAGAGAAGCTCTGCTCGGAGGGGGTCAGCCTATTGGCGGTCGGGATCACACAGGTGTCGGGCGAGTTTCTGAGCGGGGATCTGATCGAAGTGCGGGATGAGGTGGGCGAGGTCTTTGCGCGCGGCCTGACCAATTACGCTGCCGTGGAGGTGCGCCGAGTACTGGGGCTGCGCAGTGAGCAGTTCGAGGAGGTGCTGGGCTATCGCGGCTTCGACGAAGTGATCCACCGCGATAACCTGGTGATTGGGTGAGGCAGCCCCCTTAGTTTTCTCCCGCAGCGCGGATCTGCCTGTTATTCGCGTCTGGAAGACGCTTGTTTTTTCCTGCCGGGTGTTTTCAATACCCGGATCCGCAGGGATTGCCCGATCAAAGCGCGAATAGTTCTTTAGCCTGTCCCCGGCATCGCGCCGATGGGAGGCGGGAGAAAATCTCAGAAGGAGAATGGTTTTGGCACACAATGTAACGCTGATACGTGGCGATGGCACCGGCCCGGAACTGGTTGCCGCCGCGAAAAAAGTTCTGGACGCCACGGGAGTCGCGTTCAATTGGGACGTGGTGGAAGCGGGTGTGGATATCATGGAGACGGCGGGCACGCCGCTGCCCCCAAATGTCGTCGAGAGCATCCGCAAGAACAAGGTCGCCCTCAAAGGCCCGATCACGACCCCGATTGGAACGGGTTTCCGCTCGGTGAACGTGGCACTGCGCAAAGAGCTGGACCTGTATGCCTGCATCCGACCCTGCAAGTACTACCCCGGCATCCGCTCCAAGTACACCGATGTGGACCTGGTGATCGTGCGCGAGAACACCGAGGACCTCTACGCGGGGGTCGAGTACGATGTGCACACGCCGGAGGCGAAGCAGATCATCGACATGGCGGGCGGCAAGATCCGCGAGGACGCGGCGATCTCCATCAAGCCGATCTCGATCACCGGCTCGCGCCGCATCATTAAGAAGGCGTTCGAGTATGCCAGGCAGTACGGGCGCAAAAAGATCAGCGCGGTGGCGAAGGCCAACATCATGAAGTTCACCGACGGCCTCTTCTTCCGAGTCGGACAGGAAGTCGCCAAGGAGTATCCGGACATCGAGTATCAGGAGGTCCTCGTAGACAATATGTGCATGCAGCTTGTCCAGAAGCCGGAGCTATACGATATTCTGGTAATGGAGAACCTGTACGGCGATATCCTCTCCGACCTGTGCGCCGGCCTGGTGGGTGGCCTGGGCGTCGCGCCCGGCGCAAATATCGGCGACGACTGCGCCCTGTTCGAGCCGACGCACGGCTCCGCGCCAAAATACAAAGGCATGAACAAGGTCAATCCCTGCGCCCTGCTCCTCTCCGGCATGCTGATGCTGCGCTACCTCAAGGAGACCGACGCCGCCGACCGCCTGGAGAACGCCATCGCCGCCGTCATCGCCGAGGGCAAGGACGTCACCTACGACATGAAGGCAGACCGCAACGACCCAACGGCAGTCGGGACCTCCGAAATGGCCGACGCCATCATCGCCAAGTTGTGATCCGATTCCATATAGCCTATCCCTCTGCCTGGTAGGGAAGGAGGATAGGCTATATGGAAGAATAACATTCCCAGGTAACTTGCGGAAGTAGGAGCCAGACGTTCCGATCGGAACGGAAATGAAGGAGTAAGGCAATGGCTGTCGCAATACCACCGGCCACTGAAGAACACCTGACGTTCGCGCAGTATATCGAGGGGTTTGACCTGAACCCGCCGACAACACAGCCCTATGAGATTCTGGACGGAGTGGTACACATGGTTCAGACCCCCAACTGGCGCCACCAACGGATCGTCGGAGAGATTTATCTGAAATTCCGCCAATATGAAAATAGCAGCGGGCGTGGTATGGCGGGCATCGCTCCGTTCGATGTGGTCATTCGGCAGATTCCCAAACTACGCACGCGCCAGCCCGACGTGTGTTTTATCAGCCACGAGCGCCTGAAGGAAAATCAAGAAGTGTTCACTTCCGGGCCGCTGCTGGTTGCGCCGGAACTGGTTGTTGAAATCCTGTCGCAGAGCGAGACGCCGCGCAGCATCCAGGGCAAAATCGAGGACTTTCGGAGTGTCGGCGTATTGGAGTGCTGGATCGTCAGTCCGGAGGCCGAGACCATCCAGGTACTCTTGTTGAAACCGGAGGGTATCGAGACCGGGCCGATCTACACCTATAGCCAGACTTTGCAATCGGTGGCCTTTCCCGACCTGGCGTTCCCGGTTGCCGACCTCTTTGGGGCGTGAAGGAGCCGAGTTCGTGACCGAGACGCCTCGCCTGGACGAGTTGGTGGAGTTTGCGGTCAATCCGGAGCCGCGCTGCCCCTGCGTGCTGCTGCTGGACACCTCCAGCTCCATGGCGGGCGAACCGATTGCGGAGCTGAACCGGGGCTTGATAGCCTTTCGGGACGCACTGCTGCAGGATGCACTCGCCGCTAGGCGGGTCGAAGTCGCGATTATCGCCTTCGATAGCCGGGTGCGGATCGTACAGGATTTTGTCACCCCCGACCGCTTTGAGCCGCCCACCCTGGAAGCCGCCGGATTGACCCATACCGCCGCAGCCCTGCAGATCGCCCTCGATACGCTGCATGCCCGCAAGACGCAGTACCGCGCCAATGGCATCGCCTACTACCGCCCCTGGATCTTTATGATTACCGACGGCGCGCCGCAGGGTGAATCCGAGCCGGCGCTCGCTCAGGCGGCGAAGCGAGTGCAGGAGGAAGAGGCCGCACAGCATGTCAGCGTGTTCGCCGTGGGCGTCGAAGGGGCCGATACCGCCGAACTCGCCCGCTTTACGCCGCGCACGCCTCTGCACCTCAACGGCCTGAACTTCTCGGAACTCTTTCTCTGGCTCTCCGCCAGCATGCAGGCGGTCTCGCGGTCGCAACTCGGCGCTCAAGTCGCGCTGCCGCCGCCAGGCTGGGGAACTGTGTAGCCTCACGCCAAGGCGCAAAGACGCCAAGAGAAAACAAGAGCAGCGTTTTCAGAGCCTCTATTTGTGATTGACAGTCAATCTTTGTGCCTTTCTTTGCGTCTTTGCGCCTTGGCGTGAGATCTGTTCTATGCAACTTCGGCGATTATCCGACAATCAGGTATTTCGGCTCGAACCGGAGGCGACGCTCGGCAGGGGCGGCGAGGCGACGATCTATCGCGTTCCGGGGGAGCCGAAACTGGCGGCGAAGGTCTATCATCAGCCGACGGAGGCCCGCGCCCGCAAACTGGCCGTAATGCGCGCCAACCCGCCCGCCGACCCGACGCGGGGGATCGGGCACACCTCGCTTACCTGGCCCGGTGACCTGCTGGCCGATGCAGAGGGGCAGGTGGTCGGCTACCTGATGCCCCTTGTCGAAGGCATGCAACCTGTTTTCCTCTACTACAATCCGCTCTCCCGGCGCCAACACAGCCCTCTGTTCGATTATCGCTATCTGCATGTGGCGGCGGCCAACCTCACCTCCGCCGTCGGAGCGCTGCACCGGAGCGGTTACGTGGTCGGGGATGTCAACGAATCCAATATCCTGCTGAGCGAGACCGCACTGGCGACGCTGGTAGATACCGACTCGTTCCAGGTGCGGGATGCGCAGACCGGGGTGGTGTATCGTTGTACCGTGGGCAAACCCGATTTTACGCCGCCGGAGTTGCAGGGCAAGCGCTTCTCCGAGGGGGATAGGGCCCCAGCGCACGACCTTTTTGGGCTGGCCTGCCTGCTGTTTCGCCTGCTGATGGAGGGAACCCACCCGTTTGACGGCATCTACGCGGGCGAGGATGACCCGCCCTCCCAGGGCGCGCGGATCGCAGCGGGGCACTTCCCCTATGGCGTGAAGCCGGTTCCCTACCGGCCCAAGCCCGGCGCGCCGCCCTTTACGCTGTTGCCTCCCGAACTGCAGCGTTTGTTCCGCCGCTGCTTCGAGGAGGGGCACGCCGATCCGGAGGCGCGCCCGGATGCCGAAGTATGGCTCAGCGCACTACAGGCGGCGGAACGGGCGCTCATCCCCTGCCGCATCCAACCCCGCCACCTCTATGGGAGCCACCTCTCGGCCTGTCCATGGTGCGAGCGGACGCAGCAGTTGGGCGGTGTGGACCCGTTCCCCTCGGTCGAGGCCGTGCGCCAGGGCCGCCACCTCCGGCCCGTTGCGCCCGCTCGTACGCCCACGCAGGCGGCAATGGCCTCTGCAAGCTCCTCCGCTTCGGGCCAGCGGAGAAGACGGCGACGGCGACGGATCGCGGCTCCACTGGCGGGCGCCGCTCCTACGCCCACTCCTCCAGGGTATCCCTCCGAACGCCTGCTCCGTCGCGGCCTCGCCCTGGCGCTGGCGATCTTCCTGGTGGCCGTATCGCTTCCGCTGGGACGCCGCTTCCTGGCAAACCTGCAGTCGGATATGCCGGGTGAGGCGCTGCAGCCCGTTGCGCAGGGTGTGCCTGCGGTTTCCAGCTCGAATCCCTTCGGCGTCTCGCCACCGACCCGGAACGCTTCGCTCCCTCCGCCCGCCGATCCGGCGGCTCTGGGACAGACGCGCCGTAATCCGAGGGATGGCGCCACGCTGCTCTGGATACCCGCAGGCCCGTTTCTGATGGGCAGCTCCGCCGGAGAGAACGAGAAGCCTCCCCACAGCGTGACCCTCACAGGTTACTGGATCTACAAAACCCCCGTGACCCTGGCGCAGTATCGGAAGTTCTGTTCAGAGACCGGACACGCGATGCCGCCCGCGCCCGCCTGGGGCTGGCAGGACAACCACCCCATGGTGAATGTGACCTGGTACGACGCCCGGTCCTATTGTGATTGGGCGGGAGTGCGCCTGCCGACGGAGGCCCAGTGGGAGAAGGCCGCTCGGGGCGTGGAGGGGCGCGCGTATCCCTGGGGCGCAACATGGGAGGAAGTTCGCTGTCGGAACTCGGTCGGAAAGCGCGTGGAGAGTACCTCCCCGGTGGGGAGCTTTCCGCAGGGTGCAAGCCCCTATGGCGTACTGGACATGGCGGGCAACGTCTTTCAATGGTGCGCGGACTGGTACGGAGAGCGCTACTATCTGACAGCGCCCGATCACAATCCGACCGGCCCTCTTTCGGGAACCGGGCGGGTGCTGCGCGGCGGCTGTTGGGGGAGCGACGACCCGTTGACGCTTCGCGCTACGTACCGTTACGGGTACAATCCCTATGCTGCGCAGGACTTTATCGGATTTCGGGGCGCGGCCTGGTGACAAAATGGGGTATCGTGTCGAGAACCTAGGAATTCTCCCCTTCGGTGTCGAACCGGGGGGATAAATACAAAGGAGCAACCATGCGAAAGAAGATTACGATTGTTGGCGCCGGACAGACAGGCGCAACCCTGGCCCACTGGCTCGCCCTCCGGGGCGATGTGGATCTGGTGCTCTACGATATTGTGCCCGATATGCCGCAGGGCAAGGCCCTCGACTTGCTCGAAGCCATGCCGATCATCGGCTCGGATACCCGCATTGTCGGAACCAATGGGTGGGATGAGACCGTTAATAGTGATATCGTCGTCATCACCAGCGGCCTGCCGCGTAAGCCCGGTATGAGCCGGGATGACCTGCTCAAGACGAACGCGGGCATCGTCCGGGATGTGACCCGCGCCGTCGTCACCCAGTCGCCCAACGCCATCCTGATGCTGCTCACCAACCCACTGGACGCGATGTGCCACATCGCCCTCCACGAGAGCGGCTTCCCGGCGAGCCGCGTATTCGGACAGGCAGGCATTCTCGACACCGCGCGTTTTTGCGCCTTTTTGGCCCTGGAGACCGGGGCGAGCGTCGCCGACATCAACGCTTATGTCTTAGGCGGACATGGAGACGACATGGTTCCGCTTGTTGGCAGTACTAATATAGGGGGCATCCCCATCAGCAAACTCATCCCGGCGGAGCGGCTGGAAGCCATCGTAGCACGCGCGCGCAAGGGCGGAGGCGAGATTGTAGCGCTCCTCAAAACCGGGAGCGCGTTCTATGCGCCCTCCGCCGCCCTGGCGCAGATGATCGATGCCGTACTCAATGATCGGAAACGAGTGCTGCCTTGCGCCGTCTATACCGGTAATAATGCGGGTGGCTATGGCGTCAGCAATCTGTATCTGGGTCTGCCTGCCCGCATTGGAGCAAAGGGCGTGGAGGAGATTGTGGCGCTGGAGTTGACGGAGAGCGAGCAAGCCGCGCTGCAAAAGTCCGCTAATTCCGTCCGCGAACTGGTGGATGCGCTCAAGGGTTTCGATCCGCCCATGTTGCCTTAATGCAGGAGTGAATAAAAGTTCGTTCGCCCACTGTAATTTAAGGAACATTACGGCCGATGAAACCGTCCATGCAATACGCTAAAAGAAGCAATGTCGAAGGAAAAACGGAACGTCAGGGCGACGGTCTCTGTTCTGGAGCGCTCCAGGGCAGAGAGCAGCGGACCTGACCGCAACGAAAGGAGCGTTGGAATGGCAAACTCATCCAAAATGTCCTCGTTTACAGCCCAGGAGAACGAAGGAAAGCAGGGCAATGCCCCCACGCCGGAGCATGGCGAGAGCCAGAGCACAGGCGGACGCGGTTGGCATGGCGATCCCGAAGGCCATGCCGCCGCCGGGCGCAAAGGCGGGCAGAAAGTCTCACGCAACCGGGAGCACATGGCTCAGATCGGACGTAAGGGCGGTGAAGCGGTCTCCAGGGATCGGCAGCATATGGCGAGCATCGGACGCAAGGGAGGACAGGCCCGCGGCGAAAAAACCGACGATAACCGTAAGGAGTAAAATAAAAAATCGCTTTACCGCTGCGACTCTGACTTTCATAGGCAGGAATCGCATTCTCCCCCGATGAATCAATAAAAGGTTCGCCGTAACGGTATGGGGCTGCGGCGAACCTTTTCGGCCTGCCCAACGTTTCGAACCTGTGAGAGCAGACACCTCGCTGTGCTTCGTCCCCGTAACAGCGCCCGCTGGGCGTAACGGATGGCAGACTGCCGACAAATTCAGACTGCGTAAGGAGAAGGCGAATGGAACCCTTGAAGGCAGTGATCGCCGAAGACGAGCAACTGACGCGCACGATCATTCGCGCCCGTCTGGAGAAGCTGGGACATGTTGTCGTCGCGGAAGCGGGAGACGGGCAGCAGGCCATCGAAGCCACCCGGCTGCATAAACCGGATGTCGTGATTATGGACATCAAAATGCCGGTCATGGACGGGATTGAAGCGGCCAAGACGATTTTGGCGGAGACGCCCTGCGCAATCCTCTTTCTTAGCTCTTTCAATGAACAGGAGTTGGTGGAACAGGCCAGTGAGACAGGCGCTCTGGCCTACCTGATGAAGCCCTTCCGAAAGGAAGACCTCTCCCCGGCGCTGGAGGTGGCCGTCCGCCGCTTCCGCGAAATCCAGTCCAAAAACAAAGAGATAGATGACCTCAAAGAGACATTGGAGACGCGCAAGATCATCGAGCGTGCCAAGGGTATCCTGATGGATCGGCACAACATGAGCGAGGAAGAGGCGTTCAAACGCATCCATTTCCAGGCGCGTAACCAGAACAAGAAGATGCGCGAGATCGCACAGAGCATCATCACGGCGGCGGACCTGATCTGATGGCCCCTCCGCGCCTGATCCTGGCGTCGGCGTCACCCCGCCGTCGCGAACTGCTGGCGCTGCTTGGTCTGCCGTTCGAAGTCCTTCCCAGCCGCTACGAAGAGCCACCCCCTCCGACCACCCCGGTCGCGCTGGATGCGTTCGTCTCCCTGCTGGCGCAGCACAAGGCCGCGGAAGTCGCGGAGCGCGTCGAGGCGGGCTTTATCATCGGCGCCGACACTCTAGTCACGCTGGACCACGACCAATTGGGCGTTCCCCTGGGCAAGCCCATGGATACGGCGGATGCGGAGCGTATGCTGCGCCTGCTCTCCGGGGCGATCCACATCGTCTATACCGGCGTCGTGGTGATCCGTAAGGAAGAAGCGAGCCGTCCCCCGGCCATCGTGAGCGCCGCGGTGCGGACGCGGGTGCGTTTTCGGGAGTTGAGCGCCGCTATGATCGCCGACTATATCGCGACCGGCGAGCCGATGGACAAGGCGGGGGCGTACGGCGCACAGGGGTACGCCGCGCCGTTCATCGAGGGCTTCGAGGGCGACTTCTACAATGTGGTGGGGCTGCCCCTCTGCACCCTGGGGCGCCTGCTGGAGCAGAGTGGGCTGGAGTGGTCCCACTATCGCCAGGAGATGCCGCCCGTCATCGGGTGAGGAGAGGCCCGTCAAAGGCTTCGCCGTCCTACCGGTAGGACGGCGAAGGGCAAGCGGGGTCAGTCGGGCACAGGGAGTGCGAACTCGTTCAGTTGCAGTCGCAGGAGCAGACGGGGATTGCCCGGCTCCTGGGTTGGGAGGAATTTTTCGCCGCATCGTGTGCAGCGGACGTATCCGCCGCCGATGTCCTGCCGCAGGATGTCGTTACTGTCACTGGCGCGGGCCGCTTCGCAGTAGTGGATCAATACATGCTGTGCCCTCTGGGTGTCGAGCGTCCATTTCTCCATGATCATGCGCCTCCTGTCGTGCTTTCCCGTATTATATCCCCTTTTTCACGGAAGACGCAAGCAGGCAAGCGGCCCCAAGCGCGTAACGCGCCTGATAACCTCCCCCTCCTCTTCTTCATAAGGAGAGGGGAGCAAATGAGCGATCAGTACAGCGCCTGCTCGGTCTGGGTATCGAACAGGTGGGTCTTGTCCATGTCCAGCACGACTTCGATACGCTCCCCTACTCTCGCGGGAGAAGCGCTGTCTATCATGGCGATCAGGGAGAGATCTCCCACCTTCAGGTACATCTCCACATCACTGCCCAGCGGCTCGATCACATCCACATCCACTGTCATGGTGTTGCCTTCGCGCGGCGTAATCAGGCCGGTGAGCTGTTTGTCGTAAATATCTTCGGGGCGAATGCCGAACGTACAGGTCTTGCCGACATGGTTTCGGGCGCGCTCCGCCTGGGCCGGCGGCAGGGTGACGACGAAGCTGCCCGCATCCGCCAGCACGCTCTCCCCCTCCTGCCGGATCTTGACCGGGATGAAGTTCATGGCCGGGGAGCCGATAAAGCCCGCGACGAACAGGTTGGCAGGGTGGTTGTAGAGTGCCAGCGGCTTGTCCACCTGCTGGATAATGCCGTTGGACATGACGGCGATGCGGTCGCCCATGGTCATCGCCTCGACCTGGTCGTGGGTGACATAGACGGTGGTGATGCCCAGGCGACGATGCAGCTTGATGAGTTCGGCGCGGGTCTGAACGCGCAGCTTGGCGTCCAGGTTGGAGAGCGGCTCATCCATTAAGAAGACTTTCGGCTCCCGCACGATGGCGCGGCCCAGGGCGACGCGCTGCCTCTGCCCGCCGGAGAGCTCCTTCGGTTTGCGCTGCAGCAGGGCGCTCAGCCCCAGCATCTCCGCCGCCTCCTTCACGCGCCGATCTATCTCATCCTGCGAGAAGGTACGCGTGGAGTTGAACGGCCACATACCTCCGGTCGAGGTGCGCTTCAGGCGTAGCCCGAAACTCATGTTGTCGTAGACAGACATATGCGGATAGAGCGCGTAGTTCTGAAAGACCATGGCGATGTCACGGTCTTTTGGAGAGACGTCGTTCACAATCCGGTCGCCGATGCGGATCTCGCCGCTGGTGGACTCCTCCAACCCGGCGATCATCCGCAGCGCGGTCGTCTTGCCGCAGCCGGATGGTCCGACCAGGACCATAAACTCCTTATCGCGGATCTCCAGATTGATGCTATTGACCGCGGTCACCTTATCAAACGACTTCGTCAGATCCCTCAACATCACACCAGCCATAATGCGCCATTGCCCCCTTTACGCCGCCCATTATAATGCTTGCTGCGGCTCTTGTCAAGCATCTCCCCTCTCACAATCCCCCGATGCCCGAGGAGGGCGGGAGGTGCAGTCCGAAGATCAGGTCGAGGGCCGTGCGCACAAATCCGGCGGCGAACTCGCCCAGCACCAGCCCCAGGAAGAAGGGCAGGGCACGACGGTAGGCGCGCAGCCCGCCGTAGCGCAGCAGCAGCACCTTGATGAGCCAACTGACGAAGATCGGCAGCCAGAGGCGAAACAGCCCAAAGCTGCCGGAGACCAGATAGCCTGCCGGGTGGAACGGCCACCAGAGGAACTCCGAGCGCATCCATGCCAGAAAGAGGGTAAAGAGGATGCCGAACACATAGGCGCCCATTGCACCGCCGTCCGGCTGCTGGGGCGTGGAGAGCCAGCCGTCCAGCTTCTTCCAGGGCTCCGCCCCGAACGCCCACATGGCCGGCCCCTGGAACTTCGCCGATTCGTAGCCCACGGCATAGGTGGAGTGCAGGAGCGCCCAGAACGCGCAGACGATGCCCAGAGCGCTGGCGCCCAGAATGAGCTGGGCCACGGAGCGGAGGGGCGTTGCGGTGCGGCGCCCCAGCCGGAGCGCGTCCACCTGGTTCTGCATGGGGAACTGACGGTGGGTGCGCGTGAGGAAGAAGAGCAGCGAGATCACGCTCAGGTCGCCCTTCGACCAGTAGTTCGTACCCATTACGCGCTGCATCACCTGCTCCGAACCCACCTGGTACAGTTCGAAGGTGGGCAGGCCCAGTTCCGCCCGCAGCCGCGCCACCACGATGACGATGGCAAACACGAGGGCCAGATAGACGAGCGCTGTCTGGAGGCGCATCCCCGCCGCAACGGCGAACCAGACCAGGCCCCCCACCCCGCCGATCAGCCCGAAGACCGTGGTGCGGTAGGAGAACGGCTCGTCGCTCTCGTCCAGATCGGGCTGCGGGCCGCGCCAGGCCGCCTGCCAGACCTGCCTCAGATGCCCCCGCGCTGCCCAGACAATCGCCAGGAAGAGCCCGAAGCAGGCCCCGACCCCCTGCTGCTGGATGTAGGGGAACTTGCCCCACTCCGCATAACCCAGCATGGCCGCGCCAACCATCTCCACCCGGCTGAGCAGGAAGAAGAACCAGCAGGAGAAGCCGAGTTGCGTGGGCAGCAGGAATGCCAGGCCGTAGGCGAAGGGGAACGAGGAAATGGGAATGGCCCCCATGGCGTTGAGCGGGTAGGTGTCGAAGTGGTAGATCTGCACGCCGATGGGCAGGCCGGGGAACGAGGGAAAGAGAGAGTGGATCATATTGATGATCTGGCCCAGCGCCCCGATGCCGAACCCGGCCCAGAAGACCGGGGTACGAAACAGCGTCTGTTGCTGCGTCAGGATCTGCACAGGAATTTCGGCGATGGGATAGGAGAGGCGCTCGGCATCCCACTGGCGGCGGAAGAGCGCCGTCAGGCAGAGCATCACCCAGACGAGGAGCAGGACGAACAGGGTCCACCAGCCGAGCGGCCCCAGCCAGGGCAGGATATGGTCGGGGCGATAGAGGGTCGAGTTACCCGTATAGAGCGCGTTGATGGCTTCAGGGTCGCGGGTGACCAGGTGCGGCGGCAGGTTCGGGATGATCTTCTCACCCCAGCGGGTTTCTGTCGTATCGTGGCGGAACACATAAGTAAGGGTGGTAAAGAGGATCTGCAACTGGTCGTGGCCCGCCAGGTTGCTGCCGATGGCGACCACCACATAGAGGCCGACCATCTCCTGCGGGGTGAACATCCAGCGAGGGCGCAGCCGCTTGAACAGAGCATTGACGAGCAGCAGGATCAGCAGCAGGGAGACGGCGTTGAAGAAGAGCGCCTGCGTGGTGGCGTTGTCGGAATAGCGGATATACTCGATCTCGACCAGCCACCAGGCGTTGAGCGGCAGCAGGACCAGAGAGAGCAGCACGACCCGCCAGGTGAGCGGAGAGCGCATCCGGGCCACCGGGCGCGCTTCGGAATGGACGCCTGTCGCCTCCACCGGCGGGCGCTCCGGGTGTGGATCTTCGGAAGCGGAAACCGTCTCTGGCACGCGCAACACCTCCCGCCCTGCAACGCTACGACTCCTCCGCGCTCAATGTACCCTAAAACCCCGGCCAGCACAAGGTTCCCCTATCCCAGTGCATACCCTAAAGACCGGCTTTTCTCTCCTTGACAGTCGTGAATCACATTTGTTATACTGCCCAGTACGCAACGCAATACGAGGCCGTCATTGCCAAGAGGAGCACCAAAACGAATATGAAATCCTCCAAACGGATCTGCCTTGCATTCCTGCTGACCTGCTTGCCTGGGAACCAATTCGCGGACAAAATCGGATCTTCGCCTATCACGTCTTTGCAACTCTGTCAGCAGGCAAAGACTTCGCCTCCGCAAACGGCGCATAC
>Ga0070734_10003224_pt1 | contig 17557 bp, 17 predicted proteins | sample Coa_R1_8_FD_66444 | JGI IMG/M metagenome (GOLD analysis project Ga0070734, IMG submission 66444) | Surface soil microbial communities from Centralia Pennsylvania, which are recovering from an underground coalmine fire - Coalmine... | ecosystem: Environmental > Terrestrial > Soil > Unclassified ... | reverse complement strand
CGAACCGCGCCTCGATCAGGCGCAGCACCGAGGTATGGTCGAAGGTCGCGCCGCAGACATAGCCGCCGCGGCTGAACGGCGAGATCACCAGGCACGGCACGCGGAACCCCAGGCCCACCGGCAAGCCGCGCACGAACTCGCCCGGGGTGCCGGGCTCCGGCACCGGCGGCGGGACGTGGTCGAACTGCCCGTCGTTCTCGTCGTAATTGAGGATCAGCGCGGTCTTGGCCCAGAGCCGCGGGTTCGCCCACAGCGCTTGCAGGATCTGGGCGGTATGGTCCTCGCCGGCGGCGGGCAGCCAGTCGGGATGCTCGCTCAGATGCGAGGGCGGCACGATCCAGACGACCTGCGGGATGTTGCCGGTGCGCAGGTCCCACAGCAGTTCGTAGAAAGGCCGGTTGCGGATCGCGTTCTCGTAGAGCGGCGAGCTGCGCGGCAGGCGCTGGTATTGCGTGAAATACCGGCACACGTTGCAGCCGTAATCGTCGAGGTCGTGGTAGATGCGCCAGGAGATGCCGGCCCGTTCGAGCCGCTCGGGATAGGTCTCCCAGCGATAGGCGCGGCCGGAATTGTCGAGCGCCGGCCCGCCCTGTGCGCCCCCGGGGTCGATCGTTCCGGTCATCAGGAACAAGCGGTTGGGGTGGGTCGGCCCGAACATCGAGCAGAAATAGCCGTCGCAGATCGTGAACGCGTCCGCGAGCGCGTAGTAGAACGGCAGGTCGTCGCGGGTCAGGTAGCCCATCGTCAGCGGCGCGGCCGCCCCGTCGGCGGCGCGGCGCGCCGGCAGCCAGTTGTCCATCCGGCCGCCGTTCCAGGCGGCGTGCTGCCCCGCCCAGCTATGGTCGAGGTCCTGCAGGCGCTGCGCGTTGGTGCGCCGGGTGTCGAGCCGGAACGGCAGGACATAGCCGTCGGGATGATGCGCATCGGCCTGGCGGAACACCGCCCGCCCCTGCGGGTCGTCGAACCCGCGCACGCCGGAGAGGCTGCCGAAATAATGGTCGAAGGAGCGGTTCTCCTTCATCAGGACGATGATGTGGTCGATGTCGGCGAGCCTGGCCGGCGCCGCCGCGGCAGTCCGCGGCGCCAGCCCCGAGGCGGCAAGCGCCGCCACTCCCTGGAGAAACCGGCGCCGCCCGGGATCGGTCACGCCGCCTGCCTAGAACGGGCGATCGCCCTTGACGGTGACGCGGTTGCCCGAGCGGGTGTGCGGCCAGTAGTCCCACATCGCATGGTGCTGCACGCAGCGGTTATCCCAGAACGCGATCGAGTTCGGCCGCCAGCGGAAGCGGCACTGGAACAGCGGGTTGGCCATGTGCTCGAAGAGGTAGCGCAGGATGCCCTCGCTTTCGTCGCGCGGGATGCCGTTGATGTAGCGGGTGAAGCCCTTGTTGACGTAGAGCGCCTTGCGGCCGGTCTCGGGATGGGTGCGCACGACGGGGTGGTCGGCGAACGGGTAGCTCTCCTTGTCCTTGATCCCGTAATTGGCGTACTGGCCGCGATAGTGCTCGCCGTCGTGGCGCGCGGTCAGCCCGTCGAGATAGGTCTTCATCCGCTCCGACAGCGCGTCGTAGGCGGCATACATGTTGGCGAACAGCGTGTCGCCGCCCTTTGGCGGGCATTGCCTGATGTAGAGGATGCTGCCCATCGGCGGCTCGGGGTCGCACGATACGTCGCTGTGCCAGCCCTCGCCGTTGGCGCGCGGCGAGTCCTTGTCGGCGTGGATGATCATCAGTTCGGGGTGACCGGGCTCGGACGGCGCCGCCGGATGGATGTGCAGCTCGCCGAACCTGCGGCCGAACTCGAGATGCTGCTCCGGGCTCAACTGCTGGTCGCGGAAGAAGATCACCAGGTTTTCGAGCAGCGCGCGGTGGATCTCGTCCATCTGGCGGTTGCTGAGCGGCCGCGACAGGTCGACGCCGCTGATCTCGCCGCCGATGATCGGGGTCAACTTGTCGACCGCGATGGTCTCGTAGGGCGCGGACTCGTCGCCGACATACTTGATGCGCGGGCCGCTACGGTCGCGAAACAGCGTCATCGCACAATTCCCTCATCCAGCCGGGGTTCCGGCCGGCGAGCGTAGTCCCGTGCCGCGCGCCGGTAAAGCCGGCGGGCTGGGCTAGTGGCGTTCCAGTTGGAACAGTTCGTCCTTGATGCGGAGCTTCTGGCGCTTCAGATCGGAGATCGCGTCGCGGTTCGGCAGCGGGCGGGCGTTCTCCTCATCGATGGCGCGTTCGAGCAAAGCGTGTTTCTGCTTCAGCGCCTCGATGCGATCCTCGAGCGACATGCAGAGCCTCCTCCTAGACGGCGATACGGGGCCAATGGTAATCCCGGACCGGCCCGCCGGCCAGAAATTGTCGCGGCGACGGGGAGGCAGATGGGGGAAGGCTCGGGTCCGGCCCGGCTGATCGTCGGCATCAGCGGCGCCTCCGGCGTCGTCTACGGCGCCAGGCTGCTGGAATTGCTGCGCCCGCTGCCGGTCGAGACGCATCTGGTGATGAGCCGGTCGGCGGAATTGACATTGGCGCTGGAAACCGCCCTCACCCCGGCCGAGCTGCGCGCCCGCGCCGATGTCGTCCATCCGATCGGCGACATGGCGGCGGCGATCTCGTCGGGCTCGTTCCAGACGATGGGCATGGTGGTCGCGCCGTGCTCGATCCGCAGCATGGCCGAGATCGCCAGCGGGGTGACCACCACCCTGTTGACCCGCGCCGCCGACGTGGTGCTGAAGGAGCGCCGGCGACTGGTGCTGATGGTGCGCGAGACGCCGCTGCACACCGGGCACCTGCGGACGATGACGGCGCTGTCGGAGATGGGCGCGGTGATCGCCCCGCCGGTGCCGGCCTTTTATGCCCGGCCGCAAAGCCTCGACGAGATGATCGACCAGAGCCTCGGCCGGGTGCTCGACCTGTTCGGGCTCGACGCCGGGGTGGTCAGGCGCTGGAGCGGGGCGCCGAAGCGGCGCGGCTGAATTCGGCGAGCTCGCGGCGGAGCAGCGCCGCCTCGTCGTTGTCGCCGACATAGAGCGCGAGGTTGGCGGCGGCGAGATCGCGGCGGCTGCCCTCGCCCGCGGCAGGCACGCTGGCGGCGGCGAGACGGCGCTGCACCTCGCGCTCGGCGGCGAGTTCGAGGGCGAGGAGGCGGCGGCGCAACGCGGCGATATCCGGCGCGCGGTCGGCGGCGAGCCGGCGGCGCAGGCCGCGCAGTTCGGCGGCGACGGCGGCGGGGGGCGCCGCCCGTTCCGCCAGCGCGGCGAGATCGCCGAGGGCTAGGCGGCGGCCGCGGAGCCCCTGCCACAGCGCGTAGAGGATCAGGTTGACATCGCGCCCGTCGCGGTCCTGCAGCGCGAGCAGCGCCGCTGCAACCCCGGGCCGGGCGTAGAAGGCGAGCGAGAAGCGCCACAGCGCCTCGGCCTCATCGCCGGGCATCGCCTGGCCCGGCGAGTGTGGTATGCTGCGGCAGCCAGCGGGCCATCGCGATGGATCTCGACGTTGAAGCGCTAAAGGCCAAGCTCGCCGCCCTGCGCACCGAACACCGCGATCTCGATGACGTGATCGCGCGGATCATCGAACGTGCGCCGTTCGACCAGCTGCAATTGCAGCGGCTAAAGAAGCGCAAATTGATGCTCAAGGACCAGATCTCGCAGCTCGAGAACCAGCTTCTCCCGGACATCATCGCGTAGCGTCGATCGCCAGCAGCCGGTTGCACAGCGCGAACACCTCGGCCGGCCGCAGTTCTTCGAGGCAGGCGAGGCCGCGCCAGCAATCGGCGGGGTCGGAGAGATAGCACGGGCTGCACGCCATGTCGCGCCGCAGGGCGACGGCGCGAGCGCCGTTCGGCCCCCACTCGCGCGGGTCGACGGTGCCCGATTCGATGCCGACGGTCGGCACTCCGAGCGCGGCGGCGATGTGCTTCGGCCCGCTGTTGTTGCCGACGAACAGGGCGCAGCCGGCGAGAAGCTCGGGCAATTCGGCAAGGCCGACCCGGCCGGCGAGCGAGGCGACGGCCTCGCGCCGCCGGCACAGCGCGACGATCCGGTCCGCCAGTTCGGCCTCGTCGGCGCCGCCGATCACGACGATTTCGACATCGTGGGCGGCGGCGATCAGGTCGATCAGCGCAGCGAAATGCCCCGCCGGCCACTGCCGGATCGGCGCGCCGGTGGCGGGATGGATGCAGACGCGGCGCCGGCCGGCGCGCCGCGCCGGCGGACGCGGCAGCAGCTCGCCGATCGGCCGGGCGGCGGCGGCGACCGCCTCGGCAAGACGCAGCAGGTCGTCGCCGACCGGGTTGCGCTTGCGCGTCGCAGGCGGATCGCCCTCCCACGGCATGACGATGTCGAGAAAGGGAAACTGCCGGTCGCGGTCGAAGCCGGCGAGCCAGCGCGCTCCGGTGAGCTGCAGGATCGGCCGGGTCTCGGGCAGCTTGCGCAGGTCGATGGCGAGGTCGAAACGGTAGGGCGCGAGGCGGCGGCGCAGTTCGGCGTAGTCCTCCGCCGTCAGCTCCTTGCGGCCGAGGCCGGAGCGGGCAAAGAAGAACTCGAACTCGATGACGTCGCCGAGCCCCGGCACGAGCCGGGCCACCGCGGCCGAGGCGGGCGGCGCCAGCAGGCTGAGCCGGGCCCGGGGAAAGTCCTGCCGCAGCCGCTGCAAGGCCGGGATCGCGGTGACGAAATCGCCGATATGGTCGAGCTTGACCGCCAGGATGCTGCGAATATCGGCCGGGTCGAACAGCGGCCGGCCGGAATAGACCAGCTCCAGCGGCTCGCCGTGCGGCGCGTAATCGTCACGGCCGGGATGCAGGCTGGGGTGGAAGAACGGATCGCCCGCCGTCAGCAGCCGCGCCCAGCGCCGGGCGAAGCGGGCGACGTCGTAATCGTCGCCGAGCGCGTGGCGGCTGGCCATCTCGCGATGCACCAGCGTCGCCTGCGGCGTGTAGACGACGCGCTTGCCGCGCTCCCAGACGCGCAGGCAGAAATCGACGTCGTTGTTGACGATCGCGTGGCTTTCGTCGAACCCGCCTTGCGCGTCGAACTCGTCGCGCCGCACCGCCAGGCAGGCGCCGGTGACGGCGACGACATTGCGCTCGGTCTGGGCCAGGGCGAAATAGCCGGGATCGTCGGCGGCGGCGTGGCGGAAGGCGTGCCGGCCGCCCGCCGGCGTCCAGAAAATGCCGGCATGCTGCACCCTGCCGTCGGGGTAGAGGAGGCGCGCGCCGACCGCGCCGATCTCGGGCCGGGCGGCCTGCGCGATCAGGGCGTCGAGCCAGTCCGGCGCGACGATCTCGGTATCGTCGTTGAGAAACACCAGGAAGCGCCCGCGCGCCTCGCGGGCGGCACGATTGTTGTAGGCGGCCCAGTTGAACGGGCCGTCGGCGCTGACGACGCGGTCGGCGTGGGCGGCGAGCCAGCGCTTCCAGCGCCGCTCGCGCGCCGGAATGTTCTCGATGCAGACGATCTCGATGTCGCGATAGGCGGTGCGCTCGCGCAGCGATTCGATGCAGGTCTTGACCAGGCCGCGGGCGGCGCAGGTGGCGATGACGATCGAGACCAGGCCGTGCCCCGCCGCCGGCCGCACGATCCGGTAATATCCGGGGACGGCGCCGTCGGCGACGGTGCCGGCCTCGCCGCGGCGCGCCAGCGCCCGGGCGAGCGCGGCGCGCTCCTGGTCGGGGTGGTCGAGCTGGGCCCGGCCGCGCTGGCACAGCACGCGCGGGATGTGGCGGATGCCGGCGGCGACCTCGGTGCAGCGCAGCACCAGGCCGTAATCGCCGAACTGGAACCACTCGCCGATATCGAGCCGGGCGCGGTTGAAGATGCCCGGCAGGGCGCACCAGAAGCGGCCGACATAGTTGGTTGCCGCGAGCAGCTCGGGCGACCATTGCGGCTTGAAGAACGCCTCCATCCGGCCGCTCGCCGGGCTGATGCGGCGCTCGTCGCTGTACAGCAGCTCGGCCTCCGGATGCAGCCCCGAGGCGATCGCGAACTCGGCCAGCGCATCCGCGCCGAGCCGGTCGCCGGCCAGCAGAATCCCGACCAGATCGGCGGGGTGGACCAGTTCGGCAAGCGGCGTCGCCGGCGGCGCGTCGAGCCCGAAGCGGATCCGCCCGGCGACGTCGTCGAACCCGTCGAGCAGGCGCCGGGCGAGGTGCTCCGGGGCAAAGCGGCCGCGCCGGACGACGGCGGCATGCCAGCGCGGATAGGTCTGGTCGCGCAGGCTGGCCAGCGTCGCCCGCGCCTCCTCGACCTCCGCCTCGCTTTCGCCGATGCCGAGCAGCAAGCCGAAGCCCGGCCGCCAGCCGAGCCCAGCGAGAATGTCTTCGCCGAGGCGGATTTCGGCGAGCGGCACCTTGCGGCGCAAGACGCCCGGCCCCTCCTCCGCCGCCGGCGCCTCGACCGCGACGTCGAACGCCGCCTCGGCCGCGGTGCCGTCACGCCCCGCGGCGACGACGCGGACCCGGTGCCGGCCCGCGGCGAGCGCACCGGACGGCACGATCAGGATAAAGCCGGCGGTGCCGGCGTCGGGAGCGTCGGGAAAGCGGGCGGCGAGATCGCGCCGGCGGCAGCCGTAATGCGCCGCAACCGGCGCGCCGTCGTCGATCGCCACGGTGACCGCGGCGATGCCGCCCGCCGCCAGGGCCCACCCTTCAACGATGAGATGTCCCCGCACCGGTCCGACCGCGGCGTCGCCGGCGACGAGCGGCCGGTCGATAGTCAGGGTTACCGCGGCATCCGGCAACCAGGCCTCGTTGCCCTGCCGGGGCGAGCGGCGAAGCGGCTAGCTGAAGAACGTGTTGTCGACGTGGGTGACGCCCTTCAGCAAAATCGTCGAGCCGTCGCTGAGCGTGATCAGCGTGTCCTGGCCGCCGTTGACCTGGGTCGAATTGGCCAGCGCGTTAGCCACCGTGTCGGAGGTCAGGTGGATGCGGTCGCCCGCGGCCTGGCTGAAGCCGATCACCGTGTCGGCGAACTGATTGCCGCCGTCGACGAACAGGTGGTTCCCGCCGTAGAGGAAGGTTACCGTGTCCTGGTTGGTCCCGGTGGCACTACCGGCGACCACGGTGTCGCCGCTGCCGCCGACGGTCACCGCGGCATGGCCGCTGCCGAGGTCGATCGAGTCGTTGTCGCCGTAGCTCTGCAGCGTCAGATCGGCGCCGCCGGCGAAGACGGTATCGGCGTTGCCGAACACGGTCATCGTCTGGCTGCCGGCAAGCCCGCCGGCGACCTGGTCGTTGCTGCCCGCCAGCGCCAGCGTGTCGTTGCCGTCGCCGAGGGCGACCGTATCGTCGCTGCCGGCGACAAACAGCGAATCGTCGCCGGCGCCGCCCGACACCGAGCTGGTCGAGCCGGCCAGCACGATCGTGTCGTTGCCGGGGCCGCCGTCGATCGACTCGTTGCTGCCGGAGACGATGATCACGTCGTTGCCGTCGCCGCCGGCCACCGTCTCGAAATTGCCGATCAGGCCGACCGTGTCGTTGGCGGTACCGCCGACGACCACCTCGTGGTCGCCGAAGCCGCCGACCAGCAGCGCGCCGCTGCCGCCGATCACCGTGTTGTTGCCGGCGAACAGGCTGATCGCGTCGCTGCCGGCGCCGCCGTTGATCAGGTTGCCGGTGCTGCCCGAATAGACGACGATCGCGTCGTTGCCGCTGCCGGCGTTGATCGTGTTGCTCTGGCCGGCGACGAAGATGACGTCGTTGCCGGCGCCGTTGACGGTCTCGAAATTGCCGTTGAGGGTGATGACGTCGAACCCGCCGCCATCGACCACGTCATGGTTGCCGTTCGCGGTCAGAATGTCGTTGTTGTTGGGGCCGGCCGCGATCGTCTCGTTGTCGCCGTCGGCGATCAGCGTATGCGAGCCGGTGCCGGTATCCTGGATCTCGAAGGCGCCGGAGACCAGGGTGATCGTCTGGCCGCCGGGTCCGAGGATGGCCAGACCGTCATAGCCGGTTGCCGGCGAGGTCGGGTACGGCGCGTTGCCGGTATAGACCTCGAGGTTGAACTGCCCGCTCACCGGCGGCGGCAGATTGTTGCCGTCCGAGGTGGTGACGACGTTGACCGGCTGTGCGCCGGCCGTCGCGTCGAACTGCGAACCGGAAATCGATGCCATCGCCCTGCCGCTCCCCGCCGCCCGGCCTGCCCCTCAGGCCCGCAGCATGACCCCACCCTCGTTAACCCGAGGTTTAGCGAAACTGTCTGACAATTACATTACATTTTTGCTGAGCGCCGTCGCGTTTCAAGGTGTTACAGTGTGCCTCGGCAGCGCCGAGCGCGACGGACCACGGCCGCGGGAAGCCTGCCGCCACGGCACGTGCGGCCAGCGCCCGGGCCGTTGCGCCTGCGGTAGAGCACGGAGCTGGAAAAGAGGTTCCGGCGGCGATGAGCCATCGGCCGGATGAAAGGGCCTCAGCCGGTGCGGTTGCGCAGTCGGACGCCTCTGCCGCCGCCCGTACTCGTGGCTCCCTCGTTTATGAATTCGACCCCGGCCGCCTCGAGCGCGCTCATCACTTTCATCAGCGTCTCGATGACGCCGCGGACAACCCCGTTGCTCGCCTCCATTCGTTGAATGGTCGGAAGCGAGACCCCGGAGGCGTCCGCAAGGGCCTTCTGCTCCATGCCGACCAGCGCCCTTGCGGCTCTCATCTGTGCCGCGGTCAGCACCGCCGCCCCCTATTCATCCAGGAATGGCTGCTCACCACCACGAAACCTCGCTTATATCTGAAGCATCATACTTCAGTTTCCGATCATGTTCCAGCCATTAAAATTTGTTTATGATCTGTCATCCTGGTAAACCAGCCGGAGCCGTTCCCTCACAGCCGGCCCAGCAGGCGCAACAGCCCGTCGAGAAGGGTGACGGGATGCGGCGGGCATCCGGGGATATACAAATCCACGGGGAAGAGGTCGCCGATCCCATCGCCCGCTTCGGCATGCCCGCGGAAAATGCCGCCCGAAATCGCGCAAGCGCCGGCCGCGATGACGAGCTTGGGTTCGGCAACCGCCTCGTAGGTCCGCAGGGCTGCCTCCCTCATATTCGCGGTGACCGGCCCGGTAACGAGAACCCCGTCGGCGTGGCGGGGCGAGGCGACGAAGTCGATGCCAAAACGGCTCGAGTCGAACACCACATTGCCGAGAGCATTGACTTCCGCCTCGCAGCCGTTGCAGCCGCCGGCGCTGATCTGGCGCAACCGCAGAGACCGCCCGAGCAGCCGCCGCAGCTCGCGACGGAGGGCATCGACCTGCGGCTGGTGGCTGCCGGTCAGGAAAAGCTCGTTGCGGTCGGATGCGGCAAGTCGCCAGTCGCGGGTAAACGCAACGGCATCGCCGGGACACGCCGAGGCGCACTCGCCGCAAAATATGCAGCGTCCGAGGTCCAGCCTCGGCCCGAACTCCGATATCCGTATCGCCTCGGTGGGACAGAGCTTCGCGCATTCGGCGCAGCCGGAGAGGCATTTCGCGGGCTCGAATACCGGCCGGCCGCGGAATAACCGCGGCAGATAGGGTTGTTCCGCCGGGTAGGCCGCGGTGCGATATCCTTGCCGGGCCCGGGCCACGAGAGTTTTGAACATCCAGCGCTATCGCCCCTACAGGTCGTGACCGCAATAGGAAAGGTTGAAGCTCTTGTTGCATAGCGGGAAGTCGGAGATGGCCTCGCCCCGCATCGCCATTGCCAGCCCGAACCAATTTCGGAAGGACGGGTCGACGATCTTGTAATGGCTCAAGCGGCCGATCCAGTCGGTTACGCCGAGATGCACGATCTCGCCACGCCACCCTTCGACCAGCGACAGGGCAATGCTGTTTGGCGCCAATGCCCCCACCGAGGCCACGGCGTCGCCGCCGCCGGGATCGCCAAGCGGCCGCCGCAAGAAGACCAGCGAGCTTTCCGTTTCCCGCCACCGTTGCAGCGCACGCGCAAAGACATCGCCGCGATCGCCGACGACAACCACCGGATGATACTCTCCGTAAGTCGGTCTGCGGAATTCGCGCCGGGAATCGACGTTGACGCCGCTGGCCCGTGCCGGCGGACCGGTGACGCCGAGATCGACCGCCGCCTCGCGGGTCAGAATCCCGGTGCGCTCGAAACGAGCCCGCACTGACGATGATCGCCACAGCAGATCCACCGCATTGCGCATGTCGCGTTCCGCCTCGGCCAGGCGGCCCTTGACCTCGACAAGGGTCTCGACGCCCGGATCGTGCGCAATACCGCCCGGGCGGACCCAACCGCGGCCGAGCCGACTGCCGCACATCAACGCGGTCAAATTCAAAACGTCGCCGCGCAGCCGCCCGCAATAGGAAGCCGCGGGCAGGAACCCGACATCGCCTGCCAGCGCGCCCAGATCGCCGATATGGTTGGCAATACGCTCGAGCTCGAGCGCGACAACCCGCAGGGCGTTCGCACGCGGCGAGCAGACAGTCGAGGAAAGCCCCTCGATCAGCTGGCAATAGGCCGTGGCGTGCCCGGCGGTGGTATCGCCGGCGACCGTCTCGACCAGATGGATGCTGCGTTTGTGCGGGCTGCCGTGCAGGGCGGTCTCGACCCCGCGGTGCTGGTAGCCGAGCGCGATCTCGAGATGCAACACCCGTTCGCCGTGACAATTGAACCGGAAATGTCCCGGCTCGATGATCCCGGCATGGACCGGTCCGACCGCAACTTCGTGAACCTCGGCACCGGAAACCCGGAAAAACCTGGTCTGCTCGCCCGGCGGACCGCCGCTCGGCGAGCGGAGCGGCTTGAGCCAGGGATGACCCTCCGGACGGGCACCCCATTGCTCGTAGATTTCCCGCTCGAACGAATGCGCCGCCGGACAATCCGGCGTCAGCGCCGGATAGGTTTCGCCGACGAGGGTTGAAACCAGGTCGATTGCGCCGGCGGCATCGTCGGCGATTGCCCCGAGCAGTTGCGTGCCCTCGCCGGTTCGCGACAAGCCCGTGAGCAGAAGCAACCGTTTCCCGAGAGCCACGGCGGACAGGATCGCGCTGCGGAACGCATCGACGGCAACGACCGGAATGGCGGCTTTCGGCACCGGGACGGCGTTGCCGGTGGTGAGAAACCTTGTCACACGCGCTGTCCTATTGCCGCGGCGGCCCTGTTGAGCGCCCCGGAAAACCATGGCGGCAGCCAGATGCCCAGCAACAGCAGCAGCGCCGTTGACGAGACGACGATGGCCACGGCGCCGAGCCCGCTGCGGGCCGCCGGCCTCGGCGATGGCGGATCGCCATAGGCCATGTCGATCAGATGCCGCAGCGCGGAGATAAACACCACGGCGCCGCCGGCGAGGAAAATGGCCAAAGCCGCCCAGGCGCCGGTCCCGACAGTGGCGCGCAACAACTGGTACTCGCTCATGAACACCGAGAAAGGCGCTACCCCGATCAACGCCAGAATGCTGGCTACCAGACCCACTCCCCACAACCGGTCCGCGCGCAGCGCGCCCGCAAGCCGGTGCATATCGTGGCTTCCGAACTGCTGGCCGAGCCGCCCGACCGAAAAGAACGCCAACGACTTGCACAGCGAATGGTTGAGCGTGTGGAACAGCGCCGCGAACGTGCCAAGCGGGCCAAGACCGTAGCCAAGCGCGATGATGCCGAGATGCTCGACGCTGTGATAGGCGAGCAGGCGCTTGGCGTCGCGCTGGAACACGATGAAGCCGGCCGCGACGAGGATCGACACCGCGCCGAAAAAGACCAGCAGGTTCTCGGCGAACCCCACGCCCAAAGCCTGCCGGGCCAACGGCACGTAGCGCATGATGCAATAAAGTGCGGTGTTCAGCAGGAAGCCCGAAAACATCGCCGAAACCGGGGCCGGCGCCTGGCTGTGCGCGTCGGGCAGCCAGGAGTGGATGGGGGCAAGGCCGGTCTTGGTGCCATAGCCGACCAGGATGAAGACGAAGGCAAACCGCATCAGGGTCGGATCGAGGTGCGTCTCCGGCGATGCGAGCCTGGTCCACAACAGGGCCTCGGCCGCGACCCCGCCGCCGCTTTGCACCGAGGCCGCCGTGAAGATGGTTCCGATAAAAGCGAAGGCGATGCCGACCGAACAGATCAGCAGATATTTCCACATTGCTTCCAGCGACAGGCGGTTCGGCTGCAGCGAGATCAGAAAGGCCGTCAACAGGGTCGTCGCCTCCATGCCGACCCACATGATGCCCAGATTGTTGGAGGCGAGGACCAGCACCATCGCCGCGAGCGAGGCAAGCCAGAGAGCGCCGAAGCGCCGCGCAACCGGAGGGGAGAACGCGCCGCGGCCGTTTTCAGCCGCGAAATAGATGGCGGCGAAGAGCGAGCAGAGCAGGAAGACGAAAGTGAGGACCGCCAGGTGAAAGCCGGAAAAGGCGTCGACGTAAAACCAGTTGTCCGCCGCGGACACGAAGCCCCGGGCAAGGGTCGCCGTCCACAGCTGCACGGCAAGACCAAACTCTGCGATGGAGACGATCACCGCCCCCGCGAGGATTTGACGCGGTCGCAGGGCAAGGCACGCTGTCGCGCCGAGCGGGGCGAGCAGCAGCATCGCAACGATCGAGTTGCCGGCAGGCACGCGCTTACCCTTTCAGCGTGGTGAGGCGATCGACATCGGCCACCCCAAACTCGCGACTGATGTGGAACACTGCGATGCCCATGACGAACACCGCGACGAAGACGTCGAGCAGGATGCCGAGCTCGACCAGGAGAGGCGTTTCCGCCACCGTGATCACGCCGAAAATGAAGATGCCGTTTTCGATGACCAGGTAGCCGATCACCTGCATCAAGGCGTTCCGCCGGCTGACGATGAGGAAGAGGCCGATCGCGATCAGAAAGATCGCCGCTTCGAGCATCACGAACGGCGCGCGGCTCAGCGTCGGCTGGAGTTCGAGCGCCAGCGCCAGCGACACGGCCAGAGCCACGACCCCGAACATGATCGATGCGACGAAGCCGACAAACGGCTCGACCTCGCGGTGGAAATTGGCCCGCGAGCGCAGCCACAGCAGCACGGCCGGGAAGATCATGCCCTTCAGCGCAACGTTCGCGCCGGCAAGCAGCACCACCCTGAGGCTCAGCCCGTCGTCATGGGCAATGACCGGCACCAGGCTGAACAGGATGCCTTGCAGCGACAGGAAACGGATGCAGGCGCCGATCCGGCTGGAGCCCAGCAAGGCAAAGCAGGTCAACAGGCCGACCGCATGAATCGTGGCGAGCAGCGCAGGCATCGGCGGCTAGACCAGGAACACGATGAAACCGACGGCGGACAGGGTTGCCGCACCGACGATGAACTGCGGCACGCGAGCGAGGCGATACCGCGCCATGGCCGATTCGATCATGCCGATGACGACGGCCAGCCCCGCCATCCCGAGCAGCGCCGCCGCGGCATCGAGAACAAAATTGCCGCCGTGCAGGGGTATGGCGAGCCCGGTGAACAGGGCGCCCAATATCCACAGCTTCAGCGCAGCCGCGTATTGGATCGCCGCCAGGTCCGGCCCGCTGTGGTCGAGCACCATCACTTCGTGGATCATCGTCAACTCGAGATGCGTGTTCGGGTCGTCGACCGGAATCCGGCTGTTCTCGACCAGCCCGAGAATGAGGAAGGTGATCGCGACGAGCGCGAGGCTGGGCAAGGCATGTGCCCAAGCCCCGATCGAGACTGCTTTGTAGATGCCGGTCAGATCGGATGCGCCAGTCACGCGGGTCAGGGTCGCCAGCGCGACCAGCAGGGCCGGCTCGGCCAGGGCCGCGAAGTGCATTTCGCGGCTCGCGCCCATGCCCTCGAAGCTCGATCCGGTGTCGAGCGCCGCGAGCACGATCGCGAAACGGCCCAGGGCCAGCAGCCCGACAAGGACGATGAGGTCGCCGGGAAAGCGGATCGCTGCGGCCGCGCCGCCGAACGGGATCAGCAGCAAGCCGGCGATCAACGCCGCAAGGGTCACCGCCGGTCCCAATCGGAATAGCGGGCTCGTCGCCTCGCCGTAGACCGCGCCGCGCCGCAGCAATTTCACGACGTCACGGTAGGGCTGGAGCAACGGCGGGCCCTGTCGACCGGCGATGCATGCCTTGGTCCGATTGACGATCCCCAGCAGAAGAGGCGCCAGCGCGAGGCCGCAGAGAGGGGAAAAAGCCCAGTGCACGCCGGCCACGCTCACAGGCTCGCCCAAATTAGCAGCGCGATGAGCGTGGCTGCGATATAGAGGACATAGACGTGGATGTGGCCGTGCTGAACCACGTTCAGCCGGGCGACGACCCGGCCGAACCAGCGAAAGGTCGGCGCGAAGAGAAGCCGCAGGAACGGATCGCCGCTGTCGCTCTCGTAGGACGCCGCGGTCGGGAAATAGCCGGTCGGCGGGACAAGCGCCTCGCGGTTGCGGATAAACAGGCGAAACTGCGTCGTCAGCGGCTGCGCGAAGGACGAAGCGGTGTACTGCATGCGGGGCGTCGGCCGCAGAAAGCCGCAGCCCCATACCGGTCCTCGCCGCAGCCCGGCTGTCGCGAGGCGTCTCCCGCGCCAGATCCATGCCAGCACGGTTAACAGGGCAAACGCCCCGAACACCCCCGTCGCCGCGGTCAGCGACGCCGTCGCCGGGGCAAGCGCCGAGAGGACCTCGTGCGGCGGGAGTCCGCTCGCTCCGGCGACAACGCGGGCGAGCGCCGGCATGACCTGCGGCGCGGCGGCGCCGATCAACACGCACAGCGCCGCGAGCGCCGCCATCGGGACGAGCATCGGGGCCCGCGCTTCGTGCGCGTGCCGCGCCTCGGGGCTGCGCGCCGAGCCGAGGAACACGATGCCGAAGGCCTTGGCAAAGCATGCCGCCGCAAGGCCGCCGATCAGCCCCATTGCGACGAGGACAATCAGACCGGCCGTCGCGACGCTCGCACCCGGCTGCAACAGGCCGAGATAGCCCGCGTAGAGCAACAGGAACTCGCTGACAAAGCCGTTGAACGGAGGCAGGCCAACGATCGCCGCCGCCCCGATCAAGAAACACGTCCCGGTCCACGGCATGCGCCTGAGCAGACCGCCCAGCTCCTCGAGCTCGACGCTGTGCGCGGCGTGCTGCACTGCGCCCGCGCCGAGAAACAGCAGCCCCTTGAAGATCGAATGGTTGACGACGTGCAGGAGACCGGCGGCAAAGCCGAGCAGCGCAAGCGCCGTCATACCCTGGGCCAACCCGAGCACGCCGATGCCGACGCCGATCAGGATAATCCCGATATTCTCGACGCTGTGATATGCCAGCAGCCGCTTCAAGTCGTGCTGCGCCAGCGCGTACAGCACGCCGAGCACGCCGCTCGACGCGCCGGCCACGATCAGCGTCCACCCCCACCACGCCGGCGGCGGACCCGTCAACACCAGGATGCGGACGAGGCCGTATATCCCCATCTTGATCATTGCCCCTGACATCAGGGCAGAGGCATGGCCGGGGGCGGCGGGATGCGCCTCGGGCAGCCAGACGTGGGCGGGGACGATGCCGGCCTTTGCGCCAAACCCGATCAGCGCCAGCACAAAAACCGTCGAGCTCAGCGTGGGATGGCCGCGCAACACGGCGCCATACGCGGCAAAATCGGAAGCCCCGGAGATCGCCCCGAGCAGCACGAACATCACCAGCAGGAAGGCCGTCCCCAGGTGGGTGGCGGCAAGATAGATCCAGGCGGCATGCCGCACGGCCTCCCGGCGGTCGTCGAAGATGACGAGAAAGAACGGGCTCAGCGCCATGACCTCCCAGGCGAGCAGGAACAGGAGGCCGTCCCGCGCCACCACGACCAGCGCCATCGCGGCGGTCAGCAGGTTCATGGGGAACCAACTCGCCGCAGCGCCGTCGCGATCCGCCAGATAGCTGCGGCCGTACACGCCGGTCACCAGCGAAAGCCCGTAGACCGGGAGCAGGAACCATGCGGAAAGCACGTCTATTTCCAGGTGCAGGCCCCCGCCGGGCATGTCCCAGCCTGCCGTCAACGTATGCGTCCCGCCGTCGATCAACACGCCGACCGCGGCGGCGAGCCCCAGCGCGGAGCCGGCTATGGCGCCGGCCTGCCCGGCAAATTGCGCCAAACCGACGCGAGCGCGAAACCCGATCGCGATGCCGCCGCCAAGCAGCAGGATGGCCAAGGAAATCAGTAATCGGTCCACGCGAACCCACGAATCGTATCGAAATCCCTTGCGAGTTCGGCGGACGGGTTGCGGCCTTGGCGGACGACGCGCGCCATGCCGGTCCGCGGCCGGATCGCCTTTGCCGAGTTGCTGTTCCGGTAGCAGGCCACCCGCTGGATCGCCGTCAGAAACCAAGCTGCATCGATAAGGGTTACCCTATCGTCACGGTATAATCAATGTCCTGTCGGCATCGATACCTGTTTTCTGTTGACAATTGATGTACAGAACATCGATACTAGGTGCCAGCCGGTCATGTTCCATGGTTCGGCGCTGCCGGATGACCTGGCGGTCGGTCGCGCCGGGAGGATACTGAAATCGGGCGATGACCGACCTGTACGGGCACTACCACGGCCGCATTCTCCGCCTGGCACGAATATCGTCACCCGACGGTGCCTGGAAGGCAAAGCTGCGCGAAATCCTCGCGGAATTCGACGAGGACTGCCGCCGTCTTCCCGCTCTCGGCAGGTATGTGCTCTGCAACGAGTTGGCGACCCAGCTCGAGGCGGAAGTCCTGCGCCTGTCCGACCCGGACAGGCGGGCCGTGCTGGCGCTTGCTCTAAAGCACTTCGACGCCGGCACGTGAGCATGCCGGCAACTCCTCAAGCCGGCGGAGCGGCAACTCCGCCGCCCTCGAGCGCCGGTTGCGTGCGCGACCGATGATCTGCTTTGCAGAGTTCAAGAACCGGATCAACGCGACGAAGGTCGCGCCGGAGCTCCTGGGCGAGGTGATGGCGATGATCGCGTCCACGCCCGGCGCGGAGCGCGACGATCTCGATGCGCGCGCACATCGCATCGTCGATCACCTGGCGCGGAAAGATCCCGGCGGAAATTCCGGGCTTCTGGCGATGGCGATCACGATCCGGCTAATGGCTCTCGATTCCGTTATGGACGATCGCCTCGTCAAGCGGTGGCTGATCCCCGCGTCGGAGCCGTCGATCACCTACGTGCATGCCGACCTGTTGCGCGTAGCGGTCGAGGAGCCGGTAATCGAAGGTCCCGAAGGGCAGCCGGCTTTCGTCATTGCCTCGTTTTGCCGGCGACTGACGGCTGTTGCCGCATCGAGAGGCCGCGCGTGAGGTCGTTTGGGACGCCTGATCAGAGGTTCGCTGCGTCAATGGCGGAAGGGGGACGGAAATGGCCGGCTTCAGACCAACCCGCGCACGGATGGGTGCGTTCGAGTGGATTCTGGTCGCAACCTTCGTGATCTTCGTCTGCTTGGGAATCGTCTACATCATCAACATCCAGGGGTCATAACGTCCCCGCGGGTTCCCTCGGCGGCGCGGAAGAAGAAAACGCTCTCGATCGCTTTGCTGAACCGGGTGTTCCCGCCGCGCGGGTGCTGAAACAGACCGCCCGTGCCGGTTATCTCGGCCGGCGTCCGGTACCTCGTTCCGCTGCTTGGCGTCCCCAACCGGATTCGAACCGGTGTTGCCGCCGTGAAAGGGCGGTGTCCTGGGCCTCTA
>Ga0070734_10003223_pt1 | contig 17561 bp, 20 predicted proteins | sample Coa_R1_8_FD_66444 | JGI IMG/M metagenome (GOLD analysis project Ga0070734, IMG submission 66444) | Surface soil microbial communities from Centralia Pennsylvania, which are recovering from an underground coalmine fire - Coalmine... | ecosystem: Environmental > Terrestrial > Soil > Unclassified ... | reverse complement strand
TATGTGGTATATGGAACGGTGCAGACCGCTTCGGGGTCAGTAGATTGGTTCCGCAATGCTATTGGAGTGGGGGAGAAAGAGGAGGGAGAGGACGAGTTCGCCGCCCTGGAACGACTGGCGGCCTCTGCACCTCCCGGCAGTCGGGGATTGTTCTTCCTGCCCTATCTGCAAGGGGAACGCTCTCCCATCTGGGATGCCAACGCCAGAGGCGTCTATTTCGGCCTCACGGCGGCGCACGGACGGGCAGAACTGGTGCGGTCGGTGATGGAGGGAGTGGCCTATGCGCTTGGGAGCAACCTGGCGGTTTTGGAAGAACTGGGGTTGGCTCCTGCGCGTATCCGGGTGCTGGGCGGTGGGATGCGCTATGCCCTCTGGCGTTCCATCTTCTCTGCGGTCTACAATCGCCCCCTGCATCTGCTGGAGCGGCTCTCGGAGGCGACCTCCTGTGGTGCAGCGATGGCGGCTGGGGTAGGGATCGGCCTCTACCCCGACTATGCCACCGCCGCTATTGCGTTTGATCCACTGGGAGAAGTAGAACAGCCCGATCCCGAGGCGTCCGCAGTCTATACTCGTGGGAGTGCCTTCTTCCGCACCCTCTATCCAGCATTCGCAGCCCGCTTTGCTGCCCTGGCTGAGCAGTTGGCTCAGGAGAACTCAATAGGTTGAGTGATAGCCCGCTTTCGTAGAGGCGCGCCTGCATCCGGATACTTGACATGGAACATGCCGGTCAGCCCCTGAATGCACTCAGTTATGGAACTCGGAGAAGCTGTACTACATAATGTATGAGTGTAGATAGCACACATCAATTGAAGGAATCGCGATGGATCCATTTGTTGAAGCCACATGGCTGCCGGAATCACTTGCGTCGCGCGCCGACCAGGTTTTCCCAAGGCTGACACAAGCCCAGATCGAGCGCGCCGCGTCGCACGGTCGGCAGCGTCCGACAACAGTGGGCGAAATCCTGATGGAGGCAGGGCAACCGTACTCCGTGTTCTTCATCCTCGTCTCGGGAAAAGTCGAGGTCGTCCGACCTTCCGCTGAGGCCGACGCACAAGTCACCATCTTCGGCGTCGGCCAATTTAACGGCGAGATCAATCTGTTGTCCGGACGACGTTCGCTTGGCACGGCTCGCGTTACGGAAGCAGGCGAGATCATCGAGTTGGACCGCGCGCAGTTGCTCGCGCTCATCCAGGCCGATGCGGAGCTGAGCGAGATCATCATGCGGGCGTTCATCTTGCGCCGTGTTGCACTCTTCGCACGCCGAATTGGCGATGTAGTGGTGATCGGATCGCTCTTTTGCGGCGACACTCTGCGTGTTAAAGAATTCCTCAACCGAAACGGTCATCCGTACCAGTACATCGATCTCGACCACGAGGCAGAGGTGCAGGAGCTCCTGGACCGGTTTGATATCCAACCTGGCGACATCCCGGTCGTCGTCTGTCGCGGCGAGGTTGTGCTGCGCACGCCCACGAATGAACAGATCGCGGATTGCCTTGGATTCAACGACGCGATCAACCTGACACAGACGCGCGATGTGGTTGTGGTTGGCGCGGGACCGGCCGGATTGGCGGCTGCGGTCTACGCTGCGTCGGAGGGATTGGACGTTCTTGTCCTGGAGCATACCGCGCCGGGCGGCCAGGCTGGATCCAGTTCGAAAATCGAGAATTATCTCGGATTCCCCAATGGCATCTCCGGGCAAGAGCTGGCTGCACGGGCCTATAACCAGGCTCAGAAGTTCGGCGCCCAGTTTGCCATCGCCAAGGGAGCCACGAAGCTACAGTGCGACGGCCACAATTACGCGATCCAACTGCGCGATGACACGACGGTACGGGCTCGGACCATCATCATCGCCTCTGGCGCGCAATATCGGAAGCTGCCAATCGAGAACCTTCACCAATTCGAGGGGCTAGGCATCTACTACGCGGCGACGTTCATGGAGTCGCAGCTTTGCAGAGCGGAAGAAGTGATCGTGGTAGGAGGCGGAAACTCCGCCGGACAAGCCGCCGTCTTTCTTGCTCGTACCGCCCAACGCGTCCACCTGTTCGTGCGCTCTGACGGACTCGCGGAGAGTATGTCCCGTTATCTCATCCTGCGTATTGAAGAGGATCCCGCAATCACACTGCGCACCAATACCGAGATCCTGGCACTCGAAGGTACAGATCACCTGGAACGAGTGCGATGGCGCAACAACAAGTCCGGCGCGGAAGAGACCCACTCAATCCGGCATGTGTTCCTTATGACCGGCGCCGACCCATGCACGGACTGGCTCGATGGGTGTGTCCTCGTCGACGCGAAGGGATTCATCAAGACGGGTCCCGATCTCTCTAGCGACGAGCTAGCTGCAGCCCATTGGCCGCTTGCCCGCCCCCCCTATCTATTGGAGACGAGCCGGCCCGGTGTGTTCGCCGTGGGAGACGTTCGGGGGGGTAACCCTAAACGCGTCGCGTCGGCCGTCGGTGAGGGATCCGTTGCAATAACATTCGTCCATAATGTACTAAGGGAGTAGAGGGAGCTTCGCAGGGACCGATTACGAAGAGCCCTCTCCAGGAGGTTGACGATGCAGTATGCCGTTTTCAAAGCCCTCGATCCCTTCTTCGAGGTCGTCATGCAGGGTCTCAGCGGCCTCGTAGATGGCGAGCACTATTTTGACGCGATTGCCGAAGACGCCCTCTTCGAGTTCCGCTATCGCTTCCCAGGCTGGCCGGTGACAGTTCGCGGGCGAGCCAATTTGATGGAACTCTATTCCGGGTACGGCAAGAACATCGAACTTCACTCTGGTGACGCGCTGGTGGTTCACATCTCTCAGGATGGCCGTGTCATCATCCTCGAATACGATGTACACGGGAAAATCCTTGCCAGCGGTGTGCCCTATGACAACCGGTTCATATCGGTCGTGACGATTGAGGGCCGAAAGATCGTGCATTGGAGAGACTACATGGACTCCCTGGCGGCCTGGACGGCGTTGAACAGCACTCCCTAACCGATGGCCGCAAAGGCCGCGTTCGACGATGGCGCAGCTATGTGGCTGCTCCTTGTCTACTCATCACTTCACTATCGCCTTGCAGTACGTGGCTTAAGGACGGTCCAATCCGCCGGCAGCAGCGTGGACTGGTTTCAAAACGCCATCGGGCCGGGCGAACTGCTGCCGGGCGAAGATCCCTGGACGGCGCTGGAGCGAGTAGCCTCCCTCGCCCCGCCAGGCAGCCGGGGGCTCTTCTTCCTGCCTTACCTCCAGGGAGAGCGCTCGCCCATCTGGGACGCCAATGCCAGAGGGGTCTACTTCGGCTTCACGTCCGCGCATGGGCGAGCGGAACTGGCCCGCTCAGTAATGGAGGGGGTGGCCTATGCGCTCGGGACCAATCTGGCCGTTTTAGAAGAGTTAGGGTTGGCTCCTGAGCGTATCCGGGTGCTGGGCCGAGGAATGCGCTATGCCCTCTGGCGACGCATCTTCGCCGCCGTCTATAATCGCTCCCTGCGCCTGCTGGAGCGGCTCTCCGAAGCGACCTCCTGCGGCGCGGCGATGGCAGCCGCAGTAGGCCTCGGTCTCTATCCCGATTATGCTTCCGCCGCGTCCGCTTTCGCGCCTCTGGGAGAGGAAGAGCAGCCTGATCCTGATGCCGCCGTAGCCTCTTCCCGCGCGAGTGCCTTCTTCCGCACGCTCTACCCTGCCTGCGCAGACCGCTTTACCGCCTTAGCCGAGCATCTCACCCAGGAGCATTCCGTAGGATGAACCACCCTGGAGCGAATTAAGGCACGGTGGGGGAGCCGGGAACGAGCGCGTCTGCCAATCCCAGATATGGGTCGTCAATCGGGACGTGAAGCACCTGTTTGAACAGCACATCGCGCAGCGACTGTGGCGTTTGCGGCGTGTCACAGGTCGCAAGGAGCAGGTCGGCGGTAGGATGGACGACCGTGACGTTGTTTTTCGAGTCCATCGCGACGACCAACTTCCCCAGATCCTCCGGGGACATTCTGGGTGTTGTCGGCCCAAAAACGCCCTGGAACTTGAGTCGCTGCACGGTGTAGGTCCCTTTGCTGATGTCTTCGATATTGACGCTCAACTGCTGAAACGCGCTTTTCAAGTCTTTCTCATAGTTCAATTTGGGCAGGGGCGGAAGCACAGCCACGGCGCCTTCCTCCCTGGCGGGAAGGACCGTGCCAGGATTACCCGTGCCAAATCCCCCACCCGGAGTGCGCGGCGCGCCGCCGAAACCGGAAGGCTGTCGGGGTGGAACGTTGGGAGCCACATTCGCAGCCACGGGTACGGACGATGCCTCCGGCTTCGCAAGCACACCCATCGCGTTCAGGAGCGGCGTTTCGACCGCCGCTTTTGAGAACGTCATACGCCGTCGTTCCCCCTGTACGCTGGCGGCAAAACGGGTGCGATGCCAATCCGCCAGGAGTTTCGTGCGGGCCGCACCGGTTGCGGCGGTCATCGCCGGGGAACGCATAAATGTGAGGGCCGCTTCTGCCAGCGGCGTGAAGTCTTCGGGGCGGTAGACGCCGGGAAGCGCGTCCACAACCTGTCCGTCGGGATAGCAGATATAGAGGACGGTGTTTCCCATCAGCGTTCGCTGCATCTTTTTGCCGTTGCCGAAATCGATGCTGACCTTCGGCACGGGGCGCACCGTTTCCCAACAGGCCACGAACTCGGAATTGATTTTCTGTACGATTTGAGGATCAGAGAGCAACACGGCTCTCAGCGTTCGCGCGTTCGTTCAACACAGAGCCTCGTCGAGTTTGCCGAACAATTGAAACAGCAACACCGGCTTATTCTCACGAAGCGCTTTCTGTTTGGCCTTCTCAAACGAGGTCAGCCAGTGAATGCCCTCCGTATGTGCGGCCGATTTTGCATTCGGTGTTGGCTTCTGTAGAGCGGCCTGCGCGTTTGGGGCCTGCGCCTCACTGCGGGCCAGGAGTGACAATAATCCTACGCAAACCAGACCGAGCGATGCCCAATGGGAGCGATTCATTGCGTGTCTTCCCTTCCTCGAAGGGTTACCTTCCCGCATTGGACGAAATCCGCCTGCAAGGGGTTACAAGGCCCTCTATGGGTGTGACAATCTCCGACCCTAAAACGTACGCTGAGACCTCCGCACTGGAGGTAGGCTTCCAATGATCGGAATAGGTAAACTGCTCGAGAAGGCTGGCAGGTTGGGTGCAAAACATCCGGTTGACACGTGGGGCGGCATCTACAACGGAGAGGAGTGCGGCGACCGAGGGGATGGTGGTTTTGCCGCGCTCAACAGCCCAACAAGCTTCCGCCAGGGCAATGATGGGTAGATAGAGCACACTGTTTGGATCGCTCAAAACAGCATGTGCGTTCGATCCAAGGCGAGGGCTACCAGTAACAAACCAGATCAGCGCGTGAGCATCAATGACATACTTATTTGTGGTTGAGGTCCTCGAATTCAGCCTCACCGTGCCATTCAGCGTCTTTGAAGTCCTCTAGGGTTGTATCTTTGTCGCCTTTGTATTTACCGAATTCGAGATAACGCGGCGCTGGTTTTGGCTCCTCTTCGGTCAGTATGACACGGACACGCCCTTCGCGCAGACCCTTCGGTTTTTCCAGCAGTTCGATCCTGCCTTCACGATATATGCCCATCACTATGGTTGTCATTCAGTTGCCTCCAATACCCTGTTCGTATGCCTATTGTACCATAGGTTCGCGTGTCGCCTGATGAGTGTTTGTTGAAGGAATGGGTTTTCGGAGACTAGGACGCATCTTCAAGCGATTGTCTGATGTCTTTGAATAATAGCATCAGGTGCAGGGGATTGGTCGGAGATTCTTCCATGCCGAATTTGAGATAGAACGCCTGCGCCTCCTCGTCTTTGGCGTGTACCAGGAAAGCGCGTCCACCAATAGTCTCCGCTCCGTTCAAAGCGCGGCGGAGCGCATCACGAAACAAGGCTTTGCCTAATCCTTTCCCCTGCTCCCTGCTGTCCACGGCAAACCGCGCCATAAGAATGACCGGAACGGGATAACGTCCCTGGCCTTTCATCACGCGCGTAGGAGCGTCTTCCGGTGCAATCGAAGCGGGCGCAAGGCTATAATAGCCTATCACGCGAATACCACGCGCCAGGACGTAGGTTCTGGCCCCGCCGCTCGCTTGATTTTGCAAGGCATACTTGATCAGAAAATCATTGAGCGGTGTCTTGCCACAATCGAAACCGGCGATCTCATGAGCCTTCGTGAGCAGAACCGGCGCCTGAAGCGGTTGCTCCGATTCAGGCATCATAGGGCTCCGCTTCGCTAAACAATTGGCGCAACGCGGGTATGGTTTTGGCCGGTGCATCCAGGCGCTCACAGAAGGCTTCCCACTGTTCAGGCGGCAAACGGAATGCAGTCTGATCCACCAGGATAGCGTGGGCAGCGTTTAAGGACGCCTGTAACACGAATTGACTGGTATTCATGTGCTGAGTCTGCGCCGCCTGACGCAGGATCGTCTTTTCGGGTTCGGATGCACGAATGGATAACCGCGACTCTTTCTGTGTGTTGGCTACTTTTGACATAGGTCTTCCTCCTCTCTCATCGTACATATACTATACCATATTGTATCCCCATTGTACACCCGTATTTCCGAGAACTAGCGAAATCTTCCTCGGCTCCACTTTTTGAATGACGTGTTCGCGTCAGGCGTTGCGCTGGTGATCGGAGAGGACTTCATCGATGGTGCGGCGGGATATTTCGGCGAGAATGGGGTTGGTGTTCTGATAGTAGGGGAGGGCGATCAGCCCGACGGAGAGTGCCCAGCCGCGCCCACGCATCCAGGTCGCGTCATCCACCTGGAGCGCTGCGCGGTAGACGTTTCGAGCTTCGCCGGAGAGGAGGTTCCACGCGACAATCAGGTCGCATGCGGGGTCGCCCACGCCCAGGCACCCAAAGTCTATGACAGCACGGAGCTTCCCGTCAACGGCCAGCAGGTTCCCGGATTGTAGGTCTCCGTGGATCCAGACCGGCGCACCGTGCCATGCAGGGGCCTGGAGGGCGGCTTCCCAGGCTGCCGTCGCCGCGTCGCCATCGAGTGTGTCGTGCAGGGAGGCGATTGCGGTGCGGGTATGAGCGTCTCGCGTTGCCAGTGGCACGCCGCGAAAGGAGTTGTGCGATCCAGGAGGTGGCCCCTCTGTCGGATCGATCCGCTGCAGGGCGGTTACGAATTGAGCCAATGCGGTTGCTGCCTGACGTGGATCGGCGAGGCGTTCGATGGTCGCGTTCTCGCCCTCCAGCCAGCGGTATACCGACCAATGCCAGGGGTAACCCTCGGCAGGTTCCCCCTTTGCAAGTGGGACAGGGATGGCAAGCGGTAGGAACGGAGCCAGTCGGGGCAGCCAATATTGCTCCTTCTCCACCTGCTCGACGGCCCAATGGATGCGCGGCAGCCGCACCGCCATGCTAGCGCCGAGCCGATAGATCGCATTGTCGGTCCCAGCGGAGCGAACCGTCTGGAGGGGAAGGTTTGCCCATTGGGGAAACTGCGCGGCAAGCAACCGAGCCACGAGAGTTATCCCCGTGTCGACTTCGTCGGCGTGCATTTTGTCCATGGGCATACGTGCCTCCTGGTCCCGACGCCATTGTCGAGGTGGGGGTGATTCGGGGCAATTCATCGGAAGCGAGGTTTTCCAGCATTCTATCGTTCGGAAGCCGCCTATTACTCAATGCGCGGCCTGTCTGCGGAACTACGTAGACAGAATTAGGTTTGATCCCTTGGATAGGCCATGAAAAAGCCCCGGCAAGCCGATTATGATCTGGACTGCCGGGGCGACAGGTGTTAAGGCTCACCCGTATGAGGGGTTACTTATTCTTTTCGACGTAGAAGTAGGTCGAAGGTCCGCCGTCCGATCGCTTCAACTCCAGAGTGCCGTTCTGCATCTTATCCGGCGTCGAGGTGAACACGGTGACTCCGGGGAATTTCTCACTGGGGCCAAAGGTTCCCACCTTCTTGCCATTCTGAATCATATCGCCCTGCATCTGATGGTAGACCACGGCGCCGATCGCTCCCGCCCCCAGTAACGCCGATGCGATGATGGCGGCGAGTAGGGTTGCATGTTTCATAAATCTATAGCAAGTAGACCCCCGACTTTAGGCGGGGGAGGAATTGCCATCCTTTTCAGGCTTCGGCTCTCAGTCTGGATGCCCTCTTCTTCTTACCTCCTCTCGTAAAGTTTTTTCCAACAGACTTTCCGCATTTACCGGTACTGCCGGAGTAAATCCATGAAGGCAGATGGAGCCGTGAAGGCACGAAGCCCCAAAGTGGGTGGATGACAGTTACTCAGACGGACGGGCCTCCTTGACAACCAGAAACGATTTCGAGGTTGCCGGGAATCAATCGCGCCCGGTGTAAAATCGTTTGCGTCGGTATCCCTGCAGTGAGCAGTATCTCAGGATGCTCGTGTAGACCTGCTTTGGATACTGTCTGGCACTTCTTTTTCATAAAGACTTGCCGGGGGTGCGTCAGCCACCCAGAAGCGCAGCGAAGTAGGCAAGAACATCTGCCTGCGGAACTCGCAAGCCCCAGGATTTATCCTGGGGTAGTTGACGCGTTTCTCCTTGGTTTTTGCCAGAGTGTGGCGGTCTTCGTGTTTCCGCCACTGAGCATCAATCTGCTGTCTTACGCCTCGCAATCCCGAATAGCCAGATTTTGACTGCGACGCGCCCATCAAAACGCGCCAACGCGCGGAGGGCGTCTGCAAAGGTCTCCACCGCAACGTCTTCCGCTGTGGTTTGATTGCCGGTTCGGCTCAGCGCAAAACGGAAAACATCGTTACGGCAGAGCGCCGACAACGTCTCGGCGGTCGGCTGCTCCGTAACCTCCGTTCTTACGCGCTGAAATAGTCGCATGGTGTGGAAAGTGTTCATTCGTTTCCGTTCTTCTTGCTCTCACCTATATTATCGCGTTCCCCCAGAAAAACTCTCGGTAGCTTCCAAAAAGGTGTTGAGCGACATGGGCAGCATCACCGGTAGACATGGCGGGTACACCTATCCGGTTAGATATAGAAGGAGATAATCAGACGACCTGAGAAATATAGGGGCATCTCATAACCGTTGAGGAAATAAAGGATGATTCGTTTACTTCTAAAATTGATTGGGCATGGTGGAGCAGGTATCGCAAAATCCAGGGACGGATCAAGCACAGGAACCGTTGCAGGGACACGCGCCAAAACGGTCAGGTGCGAGAAGTGTCAGTTCGATTATGTCTATGAGGTGACATGTAAGGCGACAGGCCCTTTGAGTAGCGCGACAGGAATGGAGCATCATACCGCTAATCATGCACTCGATGTTATGCTAGATAACACGATTGAGCCGGTTCCATGCCCCTCTTGCGGTTGGCTGCAGCCGGATATGGTTCCGGTTGCCAAAGCAAGATATAAGAGGTGGATGATTACCGTCGGCAGTATTGCATTGCTGACAGCCCTCCTCGTTATGCTTCTAGGATTGGTGGCTTTAACAGACCAAAACAGCCCGGTTGGCAAATGGGAACTTATCTGGAGCGCTCTGATACTTATGGTGAGCATTGGGTTCTATGTCGGTCGCGCCTATCAGGTATCCAAATTCGACCCGAATCGGATCGCTCCTGAAGTCCAGAAGGCGATTGGTCAGAAGGTGGCTATCACGCGAGAAGATCATGAGAAACAACTCCAGGAAGCGCAGGCGCAAAAACGCGACAGACGCGAACAAGCGAAACGCAATATGGCGAGCGGATATGGCCTGCCTCAGGCTACCGATGAACTGGTCCGTTGCCCCTTTTGCGGCTATCACCAGGAAGTGAAAAACAAGAGATGTGTCTCCTGCGACAAAGTACTAAAGGGATCCAAATGAAGAAAATGACAGCACTCGCCATCACGATCATACTGGGTGTGACGCTCGTTGTTGCGCTCGCACAGGCCCCGCGCCAGGGCGGCAGAGGGGGGCGACCCCCCATGCCGCCGGGACCCAATCCGGACTCGCAGTACCGCCTCGGTCCCGACTCCCTGGCGCAGGAGGGGGTTCCGAAGGGCGAGATCCGCGGGCCCTATACGCTCCCCTGCCAGGCCTACCCCGGCACGCAGCACACCTACTGGGTGTATGTCCCGGCGCAGTACGACCCGGCGACGCCCGCCAGCCTGATGATCTTTCAGGACGGCCAGGCGTTCAAAGACGAGAAGGGCGACATGCGGGCGCAGAATGTGATGGACAACCTGATCTACCGGCGCGAGATCCCGGTGATGATCGGCGTATTCATCAACCCCGGACGCACGCCGGAACAGCAGGAGCCGTCCCCACAGGTCGGTTGGGGCGATGGCTTTACCAATCGCGGCACGGAGTACAACACCCTGGATGATAAGTACGCGCGGGTCATCACCGACGAACTGTTGCCCGTCCTCTACAAGGAGTACAACATCTCCAAGGACCCCGAACAGCACGGCATCGGGGGATCGAGTTCCGGAGCCATTGCCGCCTTCACTGTCGCCTGGGAGCGCCCCAACGCCTTCCGGAAAGTATTGAGCAACGTGGGCAGCTTCACCGATATCCATGGGGGACACGCCTATCCGGACATTGTCCTCGCCAGCCCGAAGAAGCCGATCCGGGTCTTTCTATGCGATGGGCGCAACGATAACCGGGGCTTCCGTAATGGGGGCTACGATCCGAAGTGGGACTGGTTCTACCAGAATGTGCGCCTGATGAAAGCCCTCACCAAGAAGGGCTACGAAGTGAACTACACCTGGGGCATGAACAACCATGGGCAGAAATTCGGCGGTGAGGCGATGCCGGAGATGATGCGCTGGCTGTGGCGGGATGGGCCGGTCTCGACGGACCCGAACGACATGGTGGAGCGCTCCTTCCGCCAGCCCGCCGCAAAGCAGAACTAAGTTTCGCATGGCGCGAGAGCGCTCACAGTAATTGGTATGAGACAGAGATTGGCATGAGACTGAAACTGGATCTGCATCCGATCTATAACGATTCTCAGCGTATCGAAGAGGCCTTGCAGAGCATCATCGAAGAGGCGATCACGAAACGCGCGACCGAGGTCGAGATCATCCCTGGAAAGGGGTCCGGGGCGCTGAAGAAGTCCGTGATCCGCTTCCTCGACCGCCCGGAGATCAAGTCCCAATACCACCGGTTAGAGAAGGATGGGGACAACTGGGGGCGCCTCTTCGTTCACTTCCGGCACAACCGTCCCGATCCGACCGTGAAGCCGAAGCCGGCAGCGGCTGGCCCGGTCCTCGAAGTCGCCTGCGCGGGTTGCGGCGACCCGATCACGGTCTCTGTTCCGGAAGAGGATGCCGGGGACGCCCTGTCGGTCGCCTGTCCCTGGTGCGGCTCGCCCAATCGTCTTACCTTCCGGCGGGACCGCCGTGGAACCCTCCAGGCGCGCGCCGAACTCGACTACAGCGCGTTTTAGCGCCCCGATACAGAAAGGTGGCTGGAAGCCCGATGTCCGTTCCACAGAACGCTCCGTTCACTTTTGAGCAACTGCGATCCTATCCGTTTCCGTGCGAACTGGTCACCGCACCTACGGGAGCCAGGGCCGCATGGGTCTTCATTCAGCACGGTGTCTACAACCTCTGGGCGGCGGAGGGGCCGGACTGGAGGGCCGTGCGCCTGACGGATTACCGGGAAGACGATGGCCAGGAGTTGACCCAGCTTCAATTCACACCGGATGGCGAACACCTCGTCTACGTTCGCGGCGGGGACCACCATGCGAACTTTCCCGCTCCCGGCGACCTGCAGCCGAACCCCGGCAGCAGCCCCGTCCAACAGAAGGTCGAGATCCTGACCATCCCCTTCGCGGGCGGAACGCCGAAAGTGATTGCGGAGGGGGACCGCCCCGCGATCTCGCCCCAGGGAGACCGTATCGCACTCCTGCGGAGCGATCAGGTCTGGATCGCGCCGACGGACGCCTCGGAGCCGGCCAGTTCGCTCTTCTTTGTGCGCGGCAAGTGCAGGGATCTGCAGTGGGCGCCGGACGGCCAGTCGCTCGCCTTTGTAAGCGACCGCGAAAGCCACAGCCTGATCGGCATCTACCGATCCGCCTCCGAACCGATCCGATACCTGGCCCCCTCCACGGCGACCGATACCTGCCCGCGCTGGTCGCCGGACGGCAAACAGATCGCCTTCTTTCGCATCCTGGGAAATTCGCAGATGCGCCTGCCGTTTGAAGCGCGGCCCGACCTCTGGTCGCTCTGGGTGGCGGATGCGGAGACAGGGGAGGGACGGCTGCTGCTGCGCAACCCCTCCACGCTGCCGACACTCTACTCGCACATCCAGCGGAGCCAGATCCTCTACTGGGCCGCAGGCGGGCGGCTGGTGTTTCGCTCCGACTGCTATGGCTGGCCTCACCTCTATAGCCTGTCCACGGCCGGGGATGCGCCGTTAGCCCCGCTCACTCCCGGCGATTATATGGTCGAGGACGTTGCGATCTCACCCGATAAGCGGTTCCTTGTATATTCGGCGAATAGGGGGGACACACCCGAGGATGTGGATCGCAGGCATCTCTGGCGGATCGCGCTCGATGCGCCGCAGCCGCAACTGCTGACCTCCGGAACCGACCTGGAGTATGGTCCCGTCATAACGGGCGACGGCGCTGCCATTGTGTTTCTCTCGGCAACTCCGCAGAGGCCCGCGCTTCCGGCGGTCCTCCCGATGGCAGGAGGCGACGCACGCCTGCTGGCCGCGGACCAACTGCCCGCCGACTTCCCGCTGGAGCATATGGCGGTTCCCACGCCGGTAACGCTTCATGCTGCCGATGGCGCGCCGGTCCGCTGTCAGCGCTTCGAGTGGCAGGGCAATGCGGGGACGGAGGCGGGCGGAAAGAAGCCCGCACTGCTGTTCGTTCATGGAGGGCCTGCGCGGCAGATGCTGTTGGGCTGGCACAATATGGAGTACTATGCGAACTCCTATGCAGTCAACCAGTACTTCGCCCGATGCGGCTATGTCGTGCTCTCGGTCAACTATCGGCTCGGCGTGGGATATGGTCATACCCTCACGCATCCGGAGGCGGCGGGGGCAGCCGGGGCTTCGGAGTATCAGGATGTGCTGGCGGCAGGCGAATATCTCCGCAGCGACCCGGCGGTGGATCCGGAGCGCATCGGCATCTGGGGCGGCTCCTATGGAGGGTACCTCGCCGCGCTCGCCCTGGCGCGCAACTCGGAACTCTTCGCCGCCGGAGTGGATTTTTGTGGGGTCCACGATTGGACGGGGAGCCTCAAGAGCTTGGTTGTCGAGCTGCAGACACGCGTGGAGAAGCGGGATCTCGATGGCGCGCTGCAGCTCGCCTGGAATTCGTCCCCCGTCTCCGTTGTGGCGACCTGGAAGTCTCCGGTGCTGCTCATTCACGGCGATGACGATCGCAATGTCCGGTTCCAGCAGAGTATAGACCTTGCGATCCGCCTGCAGGAGGCCGGCGTGGAGGTGGAAGAGTTGGTCTTCCCGGACGACACCCACGCGCTCCGTTGCTATCGGAACGCGCTGCGCGCCAACCAGGCCCTGATCCGCTTTTTCGGTCGGCGCTTCGGCATGCCGGTGGGGAGCGTGAGCGAGGCGGAAAAGGCATAAATGGACCGGCTCACCTCCGTTCCGATAGACCGCTATATCACCCTGCGAGAGGGGCAGGGAGCGCCTTCCGACGGGTAATCGGGAGTCGCCCGACACTGTTCGGAATTGTCCCGATATGGGAGGCAGGACCCTTCAGAAGACGGGCAGGCACAGTGTAAATTGTCCCGTTTTTATACATTTTTTTCCTCTTGCAGAGACCCTTGAACCGTGCTAATATGTATCCTAAGCGGTCATGTCAACGTGACGCTGTTTTTGTTCTTTTCACCGGAGTTTAGCCCAGAAGGGGGAGTCTGCCATGTATCGGTGTAAGATCCATCATCGCGGTTTCACTCTGATCGAACTGCTGGTTGTCATCGCAATCATCGCAATCCTTGCCGCCATCCTGTTTCCGGTCTTTGCCCAGGCCCGCGAAAAGGCCCGACAGACCTCCTGCATCTCGAATCTCAAACAGATCGGGATGGCAACCATGATGTACGCCCAGGATTACGACGAGACCTACTTTAGCGGCTGGATGTGGGGCGCGCCCATTGATGCGACAGGCACGCAGATCTGGCGCGTCACGATCCTGCCCTACGTGAAAATGGGCGGGCGCGTACCGCTCACCCAGACCGATGTCTATGACCCCACCATCCCTACGGTCCCGCTCTTCTCCTGTCCGGACACCGCCAACCTGGCGAAGACCAGCTACGGCTACAATCTGGATGAGATGACCAAGGGCTGGGATGGCGCGACCGGAACCTTTGCAGGGCAGCCGGAGGCGGCTATCTACGCCTCGGCGAGCCTGGTCATGTTCTGCGATGCCGCCGCCGTGTCGCAGTCCGCACCGCAGGACCCCTTCTTTACGGATGGGGACAACCTCTGCGACCGCAACAACCCGGTAGATCCCAACGGATGCGGCTTCCCCAACGGCTACCGGTACAACCCGCTGGTATGGAAGCCCAATACCGGGTCGGATTCCGGCACCTGGGGCAGTTGCGATTCCAACTTCACCACGCCGGGCACCGCCGGCGACTGGGAGGGCAACGGCGCACGCCGGCCTATCTTCCCGCACTCGCAGCATACGGACGCGGTCTTCGCGGACGGACATGGCAAGTCGCTCACGGCCGCCTCCTTCAAGGTGCGGTTCGGCGCGCCGGATGACGTATGGCACAATATGCCCAAGTGACAATACGGGCAGAATGAAACGCTTATCACGAGAGAGAGGGATACCGCGACGTCGGGGCATGGCGGTGCTTGCCGTGCTGCTCGCTGCCATCGCCCTGGCGATGGCAGCGCGGTCGCTGACGTATACGGCGTGGTATCAGCATTGGCGTTATGCCCGAATGTCGCTGGAGCGACTGGCTGTGGAAGCGCAGCGGCATTCGGGCAATTCTATTGTCTTGTACTACTATGGTAAAGCGCTCGATGCCCAGGGGCGCTTTGCCGAGGCCCTGGTTCCCCTGGAGCAGGCATCGGGGCTGGACCCGGATGACGCCCAACTGCGTGGAGAGTGGGCGTCGGCGCAGATGGCGGGCGGCTACATCACGGGAGCGTTCGGGCAACTGACGCAGTTTGTGCGCACCCATCCCGATTCCGCCCTGGGACATCTGTTTCTGGGGCGCTTCTATGTAGCGCAGAGTTCGTATGTGCGCGCTACCGAGGAGCTGGAGCAGGCCGTTCGGCTCGATCCCAACCAGGGCGAGGCGTGGTCGCTGCTGGCAGGGGCGCGCCTGCAGATGGGAGGCTTTGTGCTGGCGCGCGATGCCGCCCGCAAGGCCGTCTCGTTACGCCCGAAGAGTGCCGTAGACCATATGCTGCTGGCTTCCCTGCTGCTGGCGACCAATGACCGCGAGGGCGCCAAGCAGGAGTATGCGACTGCCTCCACCCTCTCTCCCAGGGATCCCGGCTACTTATGCGAATATGCCCGCATTCTCTTGAAGGGGGGAGATACCAACGAGATCGCGCAGGCCGAACAACTGGCCCGGCGCGCCCTGGCGTTGAACCCGCAGGCGGCGGACGCGAATTACGACCTGGGCCGGGCGCTGGCGCTGGAGGGCAAATTCGCGGAAGCGATCCCGCCCCTGGAGATTGCAGCCTCTACTATCCCCCCCGAGCGACCGCACTCCGCGCTGGAAGCCAACGCGGCGGATCGCTTCCTCGACCCCATGCCGGCCATGGAACTGGCCCGCGCCTATCGGAAGGCGGGAGACGAAGCAAAGGCAAAGGTCTGGGAGCAGCAGTATCTCGTGCGTCAACAGGGCGTGGAGGAGGAGCGCACTTTAAGCGACGCCGTCCGAAACCATCCGGAAGATAAGGATGTACGCCGGCGTATGGCCCTGTTTCTGGCGCGGCGCGGCGACGTAGAAGGGGTGGCCCGGAACTTCGCCAAGATCCTTAACGGCGCGGAGGATGCTCCTCGTGTGCTGGTCGAAACGGCGAATGCGCTGGCTGCCGCCGGGTATGGCGACCTGGCAGTACCGCTCGCGAAGCGCGCCACCGTCTTCAGTAAGAACAATCCGGCGGCATACGAAGCGTACGGCAATGGTCTACTGGCGATGGGGCAGGCGCACGAGGCGGCGGTCAAGTACGCCAAGGCGGCGGCCTGGTGGCCGGAGAAGAGGCCGCAGTACGAACACTATATCGCCGATTTCTATCGGCAGCGCAAGCAGAACCCTTCCGAAGCGGAGCGCTGCTATCAGGAGGCCATTGCACTGGAGCGCGAGCGCATGGGCCTGGCTTTCAATATAGATAAGGTCAAGGTGCTGTTGGAGCGCGCGGTTGCCCTGGATCCGAAAAATACGGATTACCGGCGTTACCTGCTCCGGGCGCTGATGAACCGGCATGAAAAAGGGGAGGCGGAACAGGCAGCCCGGCAACTGCTGGCCCTTTCGCCGGAGGATGGGCTGAGCCACGCGATGCTGGCAATCCTCTTGCTGGACAAAGCGAGTTCGGATCAGGCTCTGGCCGAGATAGATACGCACCTCAACGCAGCGGAGGAAGAGGCCGGCATACTGCCGACGGTTCACTATGGACAGGGCGTGCTGGCACTACGTCGGCATCAGGCAACGGAAGCGGTGCGCCTCTTGCGCTTATCCGCCCAGGAAGATCCTGCCGACTTGACCTACTACCAGTTGGCCCAGGCGGAGCGGATGGCCGGGAATACCTCGGAGGCCGAAAAGATCCTGGCGCTCTTGGCAACCCGGACGGATCAGAACCGTCAAGCCATCGCCCTGATGCAACGGATTTCGGAGCAACCGACCGACCGACAGCGCTATGTAGACGCTCTCCGCTTCTATGCGCAGCACGGGATGAAGGCGCAGGCGGATGCTATCGAAACGGAGATGCTACGGCGCTTCGGCGTCGACCGGTCCTAACGTGGTACATCGGCAGAAAGGATGTGAAAATGAAACAGAATGCTGGACCTATCGCCATCGGAGCGGCTGTCGTTGTGGTGATTGCTCTCCTGGTCGTTCTTTATCGCGTGTTTTTCCCCCCGCTTCCGCCTGCGGATATGGATAACCCCAAGGGAATGCCCGCCTACGCCAAGCAGGCTGCGGAGTACATCAAAGCCCACGGCAAAGACGCGCCGCCCCCGCGCGGTATGCCCGGCCAAGCCCAATCGCAACCGTCAGCTAGCTCCAATACGGGACAGTAAAACCTCTGATCCAGGGATGAATCCACGAGGTTGAAACCTCGTCCTGAAATGCGGATAAGGTCGCACCTTCGGTGCAGCCCAAATTCGCTTTGCGAATTTCCTTCGCGGGTTCCCGCGATGATGTGTTGAGTCCACGGAGGTGGACTTTGTGTATCAGAACGGCGTTTCAACGCCGGAAAAAGAGTTGATCAGAATGAAATCCGGGGTAAATTTAGAGAGAGCATGGAGGAATCTCCTGTAGCGACAAGCGGGGTGGGAGTGGGCGCGATATGGAACCAGCGGTATTGCGGGTACAAGCAGGGTTGACGCTCCAGGCGAGCAACGGCGGTCTGTTCGTCTCGCGAGGTGAGGGCTGTCATCCGGACCGCCAGATCACTTCGTATGAGTTGATCT
>Ga0070734_10003222_pt1 | contig 17562 bp, 14 predicted proteins | sample Coa_R1_8_FD_66444 | JGI IMG/M metagenome (GOLD analysis project Ga0070734, IMG submission 66444) | Surface soil microbial communities from Centralia Pennsylvania, which are recovering from an underground coalmine fire - Coalmine... | ecosystem: Environmental > Terrestrial > Soil > Unclassified ... | reverse complement strand
AGCTCAACGAGATCTTTTCCGATCCGCTGTTCCGCCAGATCGACTTGCCGAAGCAGGAGCTGCGCGATCTCGCAGAACTCTGCCCCGGCGTCACCCATGCGCTGCAACGGCTCTACGCCGCATACACCGAAGCGCGGCGCGGAGAGACACTGGTCGCAGCCCAAATGGCCGACCGCGAGGGCTCCGCTTTTGAAGCCAACCCGATCGAGCGCGTGCGGGAGCTGATCGAGGCCAACCGCAATTACTTTGCCGAGCTGGAACAGGCGGCAGAGCAACTGCATGACGAGTTGAACGTCCCTACTGACGGACTCTATGCGGCACTCGCCGCGCGCCTTCGCGAAAAGCATTCGATCGTGACCCGCATCATGCCGGTCGATGTGATGCGCGAAACCTTGCGCCGCTTCGACCGCCATCGCCGTCAGCTTCTGATCTCCGAGCTCATCGACGCGCCCGGCCGCACGTTTCAGCTCGCGTTCCAGGTCGCGCTCGCCGAATGCGCCGCGCAGTTCGAGACCATCTTGGGGCGTGCCGGCGCGCTCGACGACGCCGCGCGGCGGCTTTACCGCATCACGCTTGCGAATTATTTCGCAGCGAGTGTCATGATGCCCTACCAGGCGTTTCTCACGGCAGCCGAAGCGCTGAGCTACGACGTGCATGTGCTGGCGCAGCGTTTCAACGCCGGCTTCGAGCAGGTCTGCCATCGCCTTACCACCTTGCAGCGCCCAAACGCGCGCGGCATTCCCTTCTTCCTCTTGCGCGTCGACAATGCCGGCAACGTGTCGAAGCGATTTTCCTCAGGCACCTTCCCGTTCTCCAAATTCGGCGGCACGTGTCCCCTGTGGAACGTGCACTCGACCTTCGACACGCCGGACCGCCTGCTCAAGCAGGTGATCGAGCTGCCCGACGGCACCCGCTACTTCTCGATCGCGCAGATGGTGCGGCGGCCGATCGCGCCGCATCCTTTGCCGCAGCCGCGCTTTGCCATCGGCCTCGGCTGCGAGATCCGCCACGCGACAAAACTCGTCTATGCGGTCGGCATGGACCTGGAGAAGACTGAGGGCACGCCGATCGGCGTCAACTGCCGGCTTTGCGAGCGCGAGAATTGCAGCCAGCGCGCCGAGCCGCCGATCACCCGCACTCTGATCTTGGATGAAAACACAAGGCGCGTGACGTCTTTCGCATTTTCCAACGCACGGGAGCTGTGAGGCGGCCTGTTGCCTCAAAATGACTCCAGTCCCGCCACGAACGTGGCAGCGCGCGTGTGATATTTTGACTTTGCGAATCAGAGGGACTGCGCATGGCCGACAGCAACAGCAGGATCGCCTGGCACCGAACACGTCTCAAGAAGAACCGCGAGGCGCTGAAAGCGCTCGAAGTTGCACGCTTCACCACCGGGCACGAGAAATCCGGCGAGACGGCGAAGGCGATCGCCGAGCTTGCGCACAAGATCGTCGAATCCGAGAAATGCATCGCTGCGCACGAACGGCAGACCCGCCGTCCGCTGGGCACTGATTTCGGCAGCCTCACCAATGTCAGCTGGAGCAACTGGAACTTTCACGTCAGCGGGCAGCGATAGAACTCACATCGTACTGCCGTTCATCCAGCGTTCATGAGCGCGACCCTCGACCTTCGCTGAGGCTCGCGGAACTATGCGTCCGGCGCGACGTTTGCAGATCAGAGATTGAATCTGTTTGCCGGAGTCTTCGCGATGTTGCGACACGTCGATCGCGTAGTGACCGCGGTGTGCTTTGTCACTTCCATTCTCTTCGGCGGAGCTTTGTTCACTCAAGCCTGGGCCGCCCCGCAGCGAGGCGGCCCGCCCGCGATGCCTCACGCAGCTGCCGCACCGCATCCAATGGCCGCGCCGCACTTCGCCGCACCGGCACCGCACGCAATGGCGGCACCGCGAATGGCTGCACCGGCGCCGCATTTCGCTGCACCTGTGGCACGGGCCGCACCGCACTTCTCAGCACCAGCGCGCAGCTTTGCAGCGCCTCGCGCCGCAGCGCCCCACTTTGCTGCGGCGCCGCGTCGTGCACCGATCGCAAGGGGACATGCCGCGGCGCCGCGATTTGCCGCAACGCCCCGCTTTGCAGCGCAGCGTCGCGCTGCGGCCGCGAGGGGACGCGCTGCGCAGAGATATGCGAACAGACCAGCCAATGGCTCGCGACAGGCCAACGTCGAACGATCCCGTGCAGTCAATGAGCGCGCAATCAACGAGCGCGCGCGGCAAGAGGAGCGGCGACCAGAGCAGCAGTTGGGTAATGCACGACCGGGTGAGACAACGGGGCTCAATCGCAAGGGCGCAACTTCGGAGAAGAATCCTGGCGCTCCCATAACCGGCACAACCGGCCGCGCGGAAAACCGCGAGGAAAACCGAAGGGCTCCGATCCTTCGTAACCCGGTCTTCGCCGGAGAGCCGTCGAGCAACAGCCTTTCGCGAGGGACCTTCCGCGGCCGCTTCGCGCAGTCGGACTGGGCGCGCAATCATCGTCATCGTCATCTGGGCATCGTGCTGGGCTTTGCGGGACTGTTGTTCTGGCCCTATGCCTATGATGACTTCATCGACTACACCTATGCGCCCTACGCTTACGACACGTTCTGGCCCTATGCCTTCGACGATGTCTATGCCGGCATCTATGGCGGCTTTGCCCCCGAATATTACGCGCCCGAAGACGCCTACGCCTATGCGGGCTCGCCGGCATCCGCGAACACCTATTCGCGTGGCGGCACTACCGCGCCGTCGGGCGGCAACCAACGGATTTGTTCCGGCCAGGCCCAGGGGCTGACGGATTTCTCCATCCAGAAGATTGCGCAACAGGTCGAGCCGGATCAGCAGCAGCAGGCTCTCCTGAACGATCTCAGAGATGCAACCGCCAAGGCCGTGGATATTCTGCAGGCGGCGTGCCCGAGCGAGCTCCCGAGCACACCGACGGGGCGGCTTGCCGCGATGCGCGCACGCGTGGATGCGATGTTGCAGGCGGTCGAGACCGTCGGGCCGGCGCTGGAAAAATTCTATGCCTCGCTCAGTGACGAGCAGCGCGAGCGGTTCAATGCCGTCGATCAGGGTCAGCAATCAACTCAAACACAGGCCTCTGACGTCGAGCTTTGCAAGAGCGAGAGCCGCGCGCACACCCGCCTGCCGATCGACCGGATCCAGCGCACGTTGCACCTCAGCGGCGGCCAGGACGACGCATTGAAGGCGCTTGACGAGGCGACCGCCAAGTCGGCCGAGCTTCTCCAGGCCAAATGCCCACCGACGCAGACCTTGACCCCGACGGGCCGCCTCGCCGCGATGCGCGACCGCCTGATCGCGATGCAGAAGGCGCTGCAGACGACGCAGACCGCGCTGAACAAGTTCTACGGCACGCTGAGCGACGAGCAGAAAGCGCAATTCGACCGCCTTAGTGTGCGGTCGAGCTGAAGGATCGGCTGCTGTCAGTTCGCATTTTGTGTAGACTGACACTGTCGTCCCGGCGAATGTCGGGATCCATACCGCGTGATCTCTCGACCTGGGACAATGGCAGTTGCCACCGTCCGGAAATAATGGCGGCCTGGGGTTATGGGTCCCAGCTTTCGCCGGGACGACGCCGAGAAATCAAGCGAGAAAAGACACAAATTGTCCGATCGTTCGTCCCATTGGGAAGCCGTCTACTCGACCAAGGCCGAGAACCAGGTCAGCTGGTTCCAGCAAAGCCCGGCGATTTCGCTCGCGCTGATCAAGGCGACACAGGCGCCCAAGGACGCGGCCATCATCGATATCGGGGGCGGCGCCTCAAGGCTTGCCGATGCCCTGCTGCGCGACGGCTATCGCTCGATCGCCGTGCTCGATCTCTCCGCCTCGGCGCTGGAGGCCGCGAAGAAACGCATCGGCCCATCCAGCCAGGCAATCGACTGGATCGTCGCCGACGTCACGACCTGGACGCCGGCGCGAACCTACGACATCTGGCATGATCGCGCCGCCTTCCATTTTCTCACCGCGCCTGACGATCGCGCCGCCTATGTCGATCGGCTGCGCCGCGCGGTCGCTTCGCGCGGGCATGTCATCATCGGCACCTTCGCGCTGGACGGTCCGGAGAAATGCAGCGGGTTGCCGGTGCGGCGATATGATGGAAAGAAGCTCGCGGCGGAACTCGGTTCGGGCTTCGAGTTCATCGAGACGAGAGGCGAGCTCCATCACACGCCCTGGGACTCCACCCAGTCCTTTCAGTTCAGCCGCTTTCGCAGGCGTTGAACCGGAAGACGCTCATTTTTCCAAGAACATTTCGCGAAGGACCGCCGCCGCCTCTCTGTCCGCAAGGTTTGTTACTTCCTGATAGAGAGCGATCGACAGGGCACAATAACGGGAATAGTCGGAGGGGCGCGTCGTCTTGTCTGCCATCAGACGCAGATCGGCTGCCGTATATCCTTTCGAATGCAAAGCAGCGAGTATTTTGCCCCAAGATGTATCGGTGTTTGCTGTGTCGCCTCGCGGTTTGGCGGATGCGACAATCAATTCGTCGAGCTTCGACTCTCGATCAGTCAGGTGCACGGGGATCATTCTGATGATCGACTCATCTACTGAGTTACCTGACGCGAACTTGTAACATGCGGTTTGATCTTGATCCTGGAGCGCGCGATATTCTTCAGCAAGAAGTCGGCCGAAATCGACCAGGACCGAGTCATCGGCCAACGGCGATAGCCTCATGATGCGACCGTCAAGCTTGGCTCGTGCTTGCGCAATCAATTCCCCCTGCGGGGTGCCCCTGGCGGATTCCTTAGAGAAAATGTCCAGGATTTCATCGTAGAAGGTCGGATATTTTTCCTTGAGCACACGATACACCGGCGCGGCCTTCACCAGGCCCTTGTCCCAATCCTCTCTTGTTAACCCTCGCCCGGACATGGCAAATTCGTCGCCGTCGGTTATCCTTGTAACGACGCCTGCCGAAAGCAATTCAGCCTCTGAGGGCCGCCACATGTCTTCGTTCTTTGTGGCCAGTGCGCGGTCAATGAATTTTCCGTCGATTCCGGCGGCGGAATATATTGATCTTTCAATTCCCGGGCCGTGATGATCGACTTGATCTTCCCCAGCAAAGGCCGCTCGGTGAAAGCCGAGCTGCGCCCCTTTCCTGAGGATGCGTTGTTGTCCGCCCGCAAACACCAACGTGCACGCCGATAGGCACTCAACGCCAACGTATGTGTCGAGACCTTTGCTCCTTATCAAGGCATTCAGCTTCTGCCCTTCGCCAATTCGACCGCCAACGCTATTCAAATGGACAACCTGAATGCCTGTTGACGCGTTCAATATTTTCTCAAAGTCGCTCGTGAGGCCAAATTTGATGCCTCCACTAATTTCGGCTTCCGATCCGTCATGCATGATCCTGATTGTGTAGGGCGGCACGTATGGATCATTCATGAACGCAATGCTTGTCGCCTCCGATATCTGAGGGATTGCAGTTCTTATGAGCAAGCCGCCTAGCTGAGCCCAACCGAGGCAGATTGCGACTTTGGCAAAGACCGCCCAAAAAGATCCGGATTTACTTGCCGATCTCCAGGTACCGATCAACTGCCAGACTGACAGGCCAATCAAAAAGGACCAAATCAGAAGATAAAATGAGAGGATTGCGGTTGGATTGAATTCCCACATTGTGAGATCAGCAAGAAGAGCGACCACGACAAAAGCAAAAATATTGCTGAGGATTCCGATAACCCAATAAGATACCCAAAGCGGGAACTCGCCCCGCCAATGCCTTGCGAAGACGTTGCGAGATTTCGGGTCTTTTCTTGACTCGATTTTCGATTCAAGCGGAGGGGGGTTCAAAGGGCCTGGACGGGAAGACTCGAATGCTTCCTCGGCGGTCTTCCAATCCGCAAAGCCACCTCGCCAGATCCGGACCACGACCGGGTTCGGATGAACTTGAATGCGATTCTGAAGCTCGCTTTGATCCATTGGCCCGCATTGGTTTTGCCCATCCCACAGAAACCAATCGGTCATAACCGGCCGCTCCCCCGGAAAACGCGCCTGGAATATTCCAAGATAGTTCTTGTTTGCAACGTCAAGGTGTAAGAATTTTGTTCGAAACAGCAATTCCGGACAGCCAGCCATGAAAATCCCCACTCTCCCCTTCACCATCACCGACTGGGCGAAGGTCGAGCCCACCACCCATCCCGGCGAGAAGGGCGTCGCCTATTGGCGCACCCTCAATATCGGCGACATCAGGGTCAGGCACGTCGAATATTCTCCCGGATATCTCGCCGATCATTGGTGCGATCGCGGCCATGTGCTTTATGTCCTGGAAGGCGAGCTCGAGAGCGAATTGAAGGACGGGCGCCGCTTCGTGCTCTCGGCGGGCATGAGCTACCAGGTCTCCGACTTCGGCGACGCAGCGCATCGCTCACATACGCCCAAGGGCGCGAAGCTGTTCATTGTCGATTGACGTGCAGACGTAGACACCGACATTTCCGCATCGTCATGGCCGGGCATAGCCGCGCGGACGCCCGCGTCAAGCCCGGGCATGACGAGTACGTGGGCGTTTCATCGGCTGGACCTTGATCTCCTGACGTTGCAGTGTGAGGCCGCAGCATCACCAATCCTGGAACCGCATGACCTTTACATCGTGGCAATTCGGTGTCTTCGCCGCGATCGTGTTCGTGCTCTACTATCTGCCCGCGCTGAAAGCCTTTCAGGTTCAAGTGCTCGTGGCCGCGAGCCTGTTCTTCTACGGCTATGGGCAGCCCGAGCTATTGCCCTTGCTGGCCGTCGCGGTGCTCGGCACCTATCTGTTGCTTGCGCTTGCGCTCGAGAACAGGCGGCTGTGGCTGCCGATCGGCATCGCCTTCAATCTCGCCCTGCTTGCCTTCTTCAAATACAAGTTCCTGTTTCTCGATGCGCACGCTCCGCAGCTCTCCAGTATCGCGCCGATCGATTTTCTGCTGAAATTGCCGCTGCCGGTCGGGATTTCGTTCTTCGTCTTCCACAACATCAGCCTCCTCGTCGACCTGACGCGGCAGAAGGCGGGGCGGCCAACGCTCACCGCCGTGTTCCTCTACATCATCTTCTTTCCGCAGCTGGTCTCCGGGCCGATCACGCGCGCGGAAAATTTTCTGCCGCAGATCAAGCCGAAATATCTGGCCGACGTCGCCTTCATCGACGCGGCGAAATGGATCGTGAGCGGATATTTCTTCAAGCTTTACGTGGCGAACAATCTCAACGAGTTCACCTCGTACATGGATTTCCCCCACTATGAGACATTGCAGCCGACCGATCGCTGGCTGCTCGTGATCCTCTACGGCTACCAGATCTATGCCGACTTCTTCGGCTATACAGCGATTGCGATCGGGCTTGGCCTCCTGTTCGGTTACCGCCTGCCGATCAACTTCAACCTGCCCTACATTTCCGCGTCGTTTTCCGAGTTCTGGACTCGATGGCACATATCGCTGTCGAACTGGCTTCGGACCTATCTCTACATCCCGCTCGGCGGCAACCGCTACGGCACCTTCAGAACCTATCTGAACCTGATGATCGTGATGGGGCTTGGCGGGCTCTGGCACGGCGCTGCCTTGAGCTATCTGTTGTGGGGATCGCTGCACGGCCTTCTGCTGGTCATCGAGCGGCCCCTGCTCGGCCGCCTCAACAAGATCGACTCCACCGTGTTGCGCATGATGCGGATCGCACTCGTGTTCTTCTGCGTCACCATGCTCTGGATCTTCTTCAAGCTGCCGAACTTCGATCACGCGCTGGACTACATTTCCGGCATGTTCATGCCGGGCAAAAATCCGAACCCGCCAAAGCTGTTTTATGCGCTGGCGCTGCTCTATGCGCTGCCGGTCATCCTGCAGCATCTGCGCTTCGACTTGCTGATGGAGGGGCGCTTGAAGAAATGGGAGCCCTATCTCTATGGCCTGATGCTGGCTTTGAGCTATCTCGAAGCCGGCCCCGAAACCTCGTTCATCTATTTCCAGTTCTGAAGTCACAAGATGCACAGAACCGCAGCGCTCTCATGGATGGCAAGATGCGGCATCGCCGCGGCTCTTCTGCTGCTCGCCTGCCGCCTCGCCGCGGCCTGGCTCGGCGGCGGCCTCGAGATGCCGGCGACGACCACCGGCGATGGCTCGCTCTACACGTTGAACCGCTATTTTGCGGGGCCTAGGCCCGATATCGTGCTGGTCGGAAGTTCGCTGACGTTTCGTCTCAATGAAGCCTATTTCGCCTCACCCAGTCTGCGAAATATCGCGCTGGCCGGCGGCTCGCCGGTCACGGGGCTTGCGATCGTCGCTCACCAGGCGCCCCCGCCAAAAATCATCCTGGTCGAAACAAATGTGCTGTCGCGCCCGGTCGATGAAACAGTGGTTGAGCGATATGCGACCGGCGCGAGCGCCGAGCCGAAATTTCTGCGCCCGATCCGCGCGCTTGTAGCGGCGGCCGAGAATTTTGCCCACGAGCCGCCGAGCCGCGACCAGTTGCAGGCCGAACTGGACCGGCTGGTCGCTGAACAGCCCAGCTCCTTCGACAACAATGTCTATCTCGCGCGTGTGCTGCGCGAGCAGGATGAAGACCCGAGCGCAATCGTGCGCGCCAATGTCGAGCGGCTGAAGGAGCTGATGGCGCTTGCCGAGCAGAAGGGTGCGCGCGTCTTGCTGTTCGAGTTGCCGGAATTGCCCGAGGTCGAGCGCGCCCGCGCGGTCGGCATCACCCGAGCCATCGTGCACGCCGCGTTCCCGAATGACGATCGCTGGATTCACGTGGACGTGCCCAGGGAGCAATTGCGCTGGGCGGATGCGTTTCATCTCGACGAGCGCTCGGCTGTGATCTTTGCGCGTGCGATGGACAAGTCGATTGCAGCGTTGGGCGCTCGTTAGCGGAGAGACCCGTAGCCCGGATGAGCGGAGCGATATCCGGGATTTGACAGAAGCGACCGTTGGCTTTGACCAACCCGCATGTCGCTACGCTCATGCGGGCTACCAAGTCACGTCCTACTCATCCTCGTCGTCTTCGCCGTCCTTGCGCTTGCGAGAAGCTTCCTTGCGGGCGCCGAGCGAGCCAGTAACGCCGGGATCGCGCGCGGCATAGGGATAACGGCGCGTGGCGCGGGCGGCGATCTCCTGCCCGGAGACCGGCGCCGGCTCGCAGATTACGGGGCGGCTGGCGCGACGCATCAGGTCGACGTGGATGTGATCGTAGTGATAGACGTTGGAGCCCGGCGCCAGCACGGTGTTGAACTGCTGGCAGGCCGCGCCCTGCACGTCGCGCAGAAATCCCTGCTCCTCGGGCAGGCCATGCCAGCCGTCTTTCACTGTGACGCGGCGGCCGTCGGCGAGCGTGAAGGCAGCGATGTCGAGCGCATTTCCGAACGCATGCTCGGAAATGTGCGCGTTGGGATTGCCGTTCATGCCGCGACAGGAATAGGCCGAGATCTGCTTGATCTCGACCACGCGCGCACCGAACCAGCGCTGCGCCGCCGGCTGCACGGAGTCGCTAAGCCAGCGGTCGAGCACCGAGACGATCGGACACGCCAATGTCGCCGCCGGCTTCACCGCAACCGCGCCTATGCCGCCGACGGCATTTCCGGGTGGAGGCCCAAGGGTTGGTCCAAGGGTCGGTCCAAGTCGCGACGGCGCATCCGAGCGGTCCGAGTAAGGCGCGGCATAGCGATCGCGCGGAGGCCGATGGTTGGGCGCGGCCGGATAAGGCTCGCGTTCAGGCGTGCCTTCGGGTGGCAAGTCGATCTCGTCCTCATCGGGGGGAACGCTGGGCGCGGTCAGCGAGATCGGCGCGCCGAGAGGGCCGCCATAGTTCGGCTGGCGAACCGCAGTGTCGGGATAGCTCTGTCTCCGCGGGTAGGTGCTCTGTGGATACGAATTCTGCGGATAGGCGGGCGAGGCCTGTGGATATGCTGGTGACGACTGTGGATAGGTCGGCCTCTGTGGATAGGCCGGAGGCGGCGCCTGCGAGATCGGCCAGTGCGGCTGGTTGCCGATATCGGCCGGCGGCCGCAAGCTCTCATCGGCAAAACCAAACGCGCCGGCGCCCTCGCCAAGCGCCGAGACTTTCAGCGGAAAGTCCGCGCCGCAAACGCCCGGGCCGTTGATCGGCTCGATCCGGACCACATCGGGCCCTTCCCTCACCGCGCCCGATTTCAGGCAGGCGAGTTCAGCCTCGGCCCGCCATGGCTCACGCTCAGCCTGGAAAAACCCATGGCCGCAGCCCGATAGCGAAACAAGGACGAAGGAGCCGACGAGATACCAACGAACTCCGCGCGTCATCCGCGCACGTTCGGCGATTTTGCTTAAAGACTCTTCAACACGTTGATTTCAGGAGTCTTTAACCACGTTTCCACTAACCCTCGCGGGGTTTGAAGGTCCGACGTCATCAATGCGCTTCGCGGGGAGTGGGTGACGAACGTCAAATCCGCTCCACTAGCGCGCCGGATCAGCGGATGCCTCGCGGGTCTCGCGGGGAGAGACCACGTCGTCCTGCTTCGGCGCGATACGGGTCCAGTTGTTACCGGAGCAGAAATAGCGGCCGACGACGCAAGCCTCGACGCGCAGCGTGTTCGGCCGCTTCATGGTCATGATCGCGTAATAGGTGTTGCCGCTGGCGCGGCTATAGATGTTGCCGGACCATTCGGAATTGGCTTTCGGCTTCATGTTGATCAGCACCGTCTCGCCCTTGGCGTTGTTCGAGGTGTTGATCATGTAGCCACACAGCGCGGTCCCACAGGGCTCGATGCGCACCAGACCCTTGCGGCCTTCAGTCTGCCAGTCGCCGATCGGCGCCTCGACACCCTCACCCTCGCCTTGCAACGTGATCTTGGACGGCGCGGGCTTTGCGAGGACGGCGGGCTTGTCGGCCTGCTTCTCGGGGGTCTTGGTGACTGACCCTGTCGTGTCGGGCTTGGTTTCGGCCTTCTGCTCGACCTTGGGCTCGGTCTTTTGTTCCGGCTTGGACTCCGGTTTCAGATCAAAACCGACGCGCGGCTTTGCCTCGGCTTTGGCATCGGTCTTGGTATCGGCCTTGGGCTCAACTTTAGCTTCAACTTTGACGTCCGGCTTGATTTGAGCCGCAGGCGTCTGGGCCGGCGGCGGCGCGGGCGGATCGATCTTTGCCGGCGCAGGCACGGGCGGCGTGATGACGACGGTTCTGGTCTCGACGGGCCTGAGCGCGGGCGTCGCCGACGCCTGCTGCTGAACCGGTGCCGGCTTGGCTTGCACGGGTGCTGCGGCGACCTGCGACTGCGGCGCGGGCGCAGCTGGAGCGGCAACGGGCGCGGGCGCAGCAGGTACTGGCGCGGCAGTCGGGACCGCCGTTTGCGCAGGCGCCTGATCGGCGGTGGCGGCAATAGTATCGTCGCGATCGCGCTTCCGGGTGATTCCGGACCAGGAGACACAGGACAATGCACGGCAATGGCGCGAGGCCTCGACATGGATGTGGTGCCCGGCGATCACAAACGAATAAGAGCCCGCATAGGCGGGTGTGGTAAGCGCCATCAGCACCATGAAACCAGCAAACCGCTTCATCGGTGTCCTCCCGGTTGTCGAGCGAAACTAGTCTTTTGCAGCCATCGCCGACTGTGACTCAGATCACGCCGGGTTCCCGGCGCGTCGACAGGCCCGCGCCTGATGGTCCCGGGCGGGTTGAGTCCACACGTGATGCCAATCACAGATGCCGTGCGGCGCGGCGCGTAGGGTTAGCGCCAGGTTCAAACCTGGGCCGAAAAGCCCGCGACAAAAGCAAAAGCCGATGGAGCCCGCCATGAAGACGATCACTCTCGCCGCCGCGATGTTGCTGGCCTCGACCGCAGCCTATGCCGGCGGCAACTCGTATAATTTCGAAATTCAGGGACAAAAGATTCACGTCGAGGCGCCCAAGAACTGCGCCTCGCTATCGTGCATCCAGATCACGGCGCCCGGCCTGTCCGGAATCAATCTCAAGGGCATGAAGTTCGGTCGCGACGATGATGACGTCGCCACGACCTCGACGCCGGCAACCCCGCCCGCGCCGCCTGTACCACCCGCGCCGGCTCCTGCCACGCAAACCACCGCGACCGCGTCGCAGTCCCCGACCGTAAACTATCCGCCGCCGCCCGCCCCGGTGTCGGCGACCGATCAGCCGACTCTGCATGACGTTGTGCCCGGCGCGCCCCAACCGCCCGCTGTTGCACCGCCCGCCCCACCCCTGCCGCCGGCCCCCGCGCCGGTTGCGGCCGCAGCGCAGCCGGTCACTCAGCAGCCGGTCGCTGCCGCCGCGCCGACGACGCCGATCGGCCTATGGGCAACCGAGGACGGTAAAGGCAATGTCAACATCGAGCAGTGCGGAGCCAACCTTTGCGGCTATACCACTGACACCCACGAAAAAATCTTGATCAACATGAAGCCCGAGGAATCCAAGTGGACCGGCCGGATCCACGATCCCGACTCCGGCCGCGACTATGACTCGACCATTGCGATGAAAGGCCCGAACCTGCTCAGGGTGCAGGGCTGTGCCTTCGGCGGCTTGTTCTGCGGCGGGCAGACCTGGAAGCGGATCAGCTGATCGCCACGCGGTCCAGAGCTCATCATCCTAGAAAAACCCCGCGACGTTCATCGCAGGGTTTTTGCTTTGCAATGCGATGGAACCCGATCCAACGATACAATTTCGCAACAACAAGAAGCGTTTTACGTGCGCAAGCAGAATAGCCGAAGCCTTGAATCAATGGTCGTGTTATTGACGAATCGGGGTAGCGATCATTTCGGTTTAAGGGGGGACTTCCAGTGAACTTCGCGCATGCCAACGTCCACAGCTGCAAGCTCGTGGTCGCAACCGCACTGGCATTGTCGACGCTGACGAGCGTTGGCTTCGCCTACACGCCGGAGCAGCAGCAACTCTGCCAGGGCGACGCGATGCGGCTCTGTGGCGAGTTCATTCCGGATGTCGATCGGATCACCACCTGCATGATCGCCAAACGCTCGCAGTTGAGCGAGGGCTGCAAGGCGGTGTTCAATGGCAAGCCCGCGCAGTCGGCGGAGGAGTACCCTGCGGGATCAAGGTATTCGAGGCCGTACGGCTACGCGCCGAACCGCTAGCCACGCTCAAGAGATTGCCAGACTGGCTTCCTCTTATCGCTCCTTAGCGAGGCAAGCTCGCGCCGCAAGCCGACGCATTGGCGCGGCAGAAATTTATTTGGTCGCTTCATCGACCGCGATCCGCTCGACATGTTGGCCACGCCGCGTCCGTATGAAGTGTCGGTGATGTCGGGAAGTGCGATGACACTTCCAAGCGAAAAACTGTCGTTACGACAATAGGCTGAGCGGGAAGCTTCACATCAAAATCTGCAATAGTTCTGTCGACCCCTCCATTCATTTACGAAAGAAGCTGACTACGCTATTCACCGGCGGTTCAGCCGCTTGCCGTCTTACTCGTCCACCGACGCCTGACTCACCAATCGACGATCCTTCCCCGGGGCTTAAGGAAACATCGTGACATCGCACCGGCTTTGGTTGACGCTGCCGCTTGTTTGCTGCATGGCGCTTTCAGGCACGACGCGTGCCCTTGCGATGCTGCCGCCGACGCATCTCGAGGAGACACCGATTGCGGTCGATGAGATACAAGGTGGCTTCACGGTCGCGCAGGTCCAACCCTCGCCGCCTTCGCCGTCATCCCCGGGCGCAGCTTCGCCGAGCGCCGCACAGTCCGCTCAAGGGGCCGCAAGCGACGAGCCGATCGGCAACGTCGCCTCGCTGACCGGCACGGCCACCGTCATCCGCAACAAGGATTCGATTGCGCTAAAACTCAAGGACGACATTTATCTCAACGACACCGTGCAAACCTCGACAGGCGCTTCGCTCGGCGTGACCTTCAGCGACGACACCACCTTCCATCTGTCGGCGAACGCAAAGATCACCATCGACACCTACGTCTATGACCCCAGCAGCAGGCAGAACAAGGGCGTGTTCGATATTGGCAAGGGGACGGTTGCCTTCGTCGCCGCGGCGGTGGCAAAGACCGGCGATATGCAGATCACGACGCCGACGGCCACGCTTGGCATTCGCGGCACCACCGGTGTTGTCGAAGTGCCCGAGAGCGGCGCAGCGGGCGGAGCCGTCAACAACATCAAACTCTATCCTGACGCGGACGGAAGGGTCGGACACATCGATGTCAACGACCGCGTTTCAGGCGCGCGGCTCGGTTCGCTCACCCAAGGTGCGAGCGGCTTTGCCGTGCGTCCCGGCATCGGCGGTGCGCGTGCGACTGCCGCGCCGCTGACGATCTCGCCGCAGCAGGCGGCGCGCGACCAAGGGATCGTGCGACAGGTGCATGCGACGCAGAGCGTCGGCCGGCAGATCGTCAGCGAGCAGCGCGCGATCCGGCGCGCCAATCCGCCGGCGGGCAACCAGAACCGTGGCAACCAGCCGTCTCGGCAACCCGGCCAACCGAAGCAGCAGCCCGGTGCGCCGCAAACGCCCGGACAGAAGCAGCAGCCCGGCCAGCAAAAGCAACAAGGCGCGCCGAAACGGCAAGGCTCGCAACAAGGAGGCTCGCAGCAGGGAGGTCAGCAACAAGGCCAGCCGGGTCGCGCCGGTCAGAACGGCAGGCCTGGTGAGCCTGTGCAGCATTCCGGCCAGACTCCGCAGCAGCCCGCGGCGCAACAAAAGCAAGGCGGCTCACCACCGGCGCCTAATGTCCAGCGTCCGCCAGCACCGAAGGGCGCACCTCAACGGTCGAAGCCGCCGCCGAAAAGAGAGAAGAAGCGGTAGGCTCCGCCAACAATGCAGCGAAGCGCCGATGAATGTGCCCGCTCCCCTTGTGGGAGAGGGCAGCTCCGCTGATCGATCTGGACTCGGTTGGGTGAGGGGTCTCTTCACCGATGTCCGATCAGAGAAATACCCCTCACCCGGTTTCTCGCTGCGCTCGAAACCACCCTCTCCCACAAAGGGAGAGGGTACTCCCCGGCCTTCCGAGCGACCTCAACTCATTGCAGATGAAATTGCGCGGCTGGATCACGCCGCGCGGCCGAGCCAGTCCCTAACCTTTTGCGCAAGGCTGCGGCGCTCGCCATCGGCTTGGCCCGCTGCGCCATCGCCGTCCACGGCCTCTGCCATCGGCTCCGGCGGCTCATCAGCGGCCGTCTCTTCCACAAATGCTGCGGCAGGCGCGAGTTCCGGCTCGGCGATCGCGGTCTCAGGGATTGCAGGCTCGACGGGGAGGATCGGCGCCCCCTCCGTCACGATATCGCTGACATGGGTCGGACTATCCGCGAGCGCGACCGGCGGAACCACCAATTGCGGTTGCGGGATGACTGTCGGAAGCTCCGGTACCGCGGTCGGCCGGACCCGACGCTTCTTCGATCCCGACGCAGCCTTGTTCGGCGCGGGCGCGGCCTTACTGAGCGTTGGCGCGGCCCTGGCCTTCAGCTTCTTCGCGAACACGGTCACTGCGATCGGGCCGACATTGGCCAAAAACACGCGCTCATAGCCACGCGACAGACGAGCAACCGCCGCATCAAGCGGCAGCCAGTCGACCGCCCTCACATCGTTCATCAATTCGTGCATCTGCTCGCCGCCGGCTTCCATGCGCCAGTAATGCACAACCTTGGAGCGTCCGCCGGATTCATAGACCAGGGTGCCCAGAAATTCGTGCACCGTCACGTTGTGACCGGTCTCTTCGAGCACCTCGCGCCTGGCGGCCGCGCGCGCGGTTTCCCCATCGTTCAACTTGCCTTTCGGCAGCACCCATTCGTCACGCTTGCGTAATCGCACTATCGCCACCAGCGGGGGCTGCTCCCGCCGCAGCACGATACCGCCCGCCGCCAGAACCGGCTCTCTTGCCATTCCAATTCCCACGCAATCAAAAAATTCGACGCTCGATTCTATAACTGCGTGGCGGGACGCGCGCCAAGAAAAAATCTGAAACTTATCTTGGTGCTATCAGGAACAAAGGCTCGCCGGCGCGAATCCGCTTGCCCTCGGCGACATCGTCGCAAAATCCGTAATGCTCCGGTGCGAGCAGGATGATGGTCGAGCCGTGCTCGAACCATCCGAGCTCTTCGCCCTTTTTGACGTTCGCGTCGCAGGGAAATACCGTCGGCCCGCGCGTCTCGGCGTTGAGCACGAGATCGAGAAAGTGCAGGCGGATGCTGGCGACCAGGATCGCCGCGACCGGCACCAACGTCAGCGCATCTCCGTTTGGCAATCGACTTTCGATCACCGCGCGCTCGTTCTTGCAGAACAGCCGTTCGACCCGCTTCAGCGCAATCGGGTTGACGTTCCAGGTGTCGCCGTGAATCAACGTGACGCGACCGATGTGGCAGTCGTACGGCGCGTGAAAGCGGTGATACATGGACGACATTAGCCGCAAGGTGATGAACTTGCCATTGCGGTGCGTCTCGACGAGCTTCTCGTCGCCAACGAGATCGATCAGCGAATAGCGCGCACCCTTGATCTGATAGAGCTCGCCGTCATTGATCGTGCCGTGCGCGCCAATGATGGCATCCGACGGGCTCGCCACGATGCGAGGATCGGGGTCGACCGGGCGCGAGCCCGGCTTCAGCTCCCGGGTAAAGCAGTCGTGAAGGCTGGAAAACCGCGTCTTCCTCGCCTCGGACAGATCAAGGTCGGAGAACAGCCGCCAGCAGCCGATCGAGGCATCCCGCACGATCGGGTTCTCGATCTTGCTGAACCATCCCATGAAGCGCGTCAGCGTGGCGCGCGGAATGCGGTTGGTCAGGAGGAAGTTGAGGTCTTCCTGCTGGGTAAGAGCAGAGATTAAGCTTTTCACTGTCATGAATCTGTCAGCTGGAGTGGTTAGCGCTGTGCTTATGGATTCGTCGATACCGATTCTTTCGCTGGCCGCCGCGGGCGCGGTCGCGGCGACCGCGGCGGTCGCTCCCAGGATCAAGGCCCGGATCGAGCTCTCGCGCGCAAAACACCGCTCGTTGACCGGCCATTCCAAGATGTCGCGCCGCGTCGCGCGGCTGATCCCGTTCTACGAGTTCGACATCAACGACTTCTTCCGCTCCGACGGCGCGCCGGCCGAAATCGCCAACCGGCGGCAAGACGGCTTCTTCCGCCTGGCCGCGATCTACCAGGCGCGATTCGCCAAGGGACGGCAGATGACCTCGCAGGCGGCAAGCCAGATCCCGGACCTGCAATTCACGCAAAGCTATCGCGTGCCGTTTCAATATAGCCGGCTGGTCCGCGAAAACCTCGGCGCCGGCAGCTTCATGCAGTCGAGCTCCGGCGTGACCGTGACCGATCTCGACGGCAATGCGTTCTACGACCTCACCGGTTCGTATGGCGTCAACATCTTCGGCAACGACTTCTACAAAGAGTGCATCGAGATCGGTGAGAAGAACGCGCATGCGCTCGGCCCCGTGCTCGGCTCCTACCATCCGGCGGTGGCCGACAACGTGAAGCGGCTGTGCGAGATTTCCGGTCTCGACGAGGTCTCCTTCCACATGTCCGGCACCGAGGCGGTGATGCAGGCGGTGCGGCTTGCCCGCTATCACACCCGCCGCACGCATCTGGTGCGCTTCGCCGGCAGCTATCATGGATGGTGGGGCGACGTGCAACCGGGGATCGGCAACCCGGTATCCCCGCACGAGACTT
>Ga0070734_10003219_pt1 | contig 17576 bp, 17 predicted proteins | sample Coa_R1_8_FD_66444 | JGI IMG/M metagenome (GOLD analysis project Ga0070734, IMG submission 66444) | Surface soil microbial communities from Centralia Pennsylvania, which are recovering from an underground coalmine fire - Coalmine... | ecosystem: Environmental > Terrestrial > Soil > Unclassified ... | reverse complement strand
GGGTGCGCGAACGGTCGCGGATCTCATCGCAAGCGTCTTCAGAGAACGCCTCTCGCAATCCCAGCCGAGTCCCAGGCGACGCAAAGGAGATTCCTTCATGACGATCCTCTGGCAGGATGTTAAGTTTGCCATAAGAATGTTAGGGCGCAGCCCCGGCTTCACTGCTGTCGCGCTGATTACTCTTGCGCTTGGGATCGGGTGCAACACGGCGATGTTCAGTGTGGCCAATGCAGTGCTCTGGCGATCGCTTCCCTATTCACATCCGGAGCAACTGGTGACGATCACCGACGTCGATAAGAAACATCCCGAGAACCAGTGGGGCGCTTCCTATCCGAATTATCTGGACTGGCGCGCCCGAACGCACACCATCGACCATCTGACGGCGATCCTGCAGGACGACGCGGTGCTGCGTGTGGGAAGCGAACCGGTTCGCGTCGTGGGCGCGGGCGTAGGGCACGAATTTTTCTCGCTGCTTGGTGTGCAGCCCAGCGCCGGGCGAGCGTTTACTCCAACAGAAGACCGGCACGGTCAACCGGGCGTGGTGGTGCTGAGCCAGCGGCTGTGGCACGAACGGTTCGGCGGAAATCCGGGAGTGCTGGGGCAGAGCATTTCTCTCGATCAGAAGCCATTCACTGTCATCGGCATTATGCCGGCGGCTTTCGATTACCCACCGCAGGCCGATTATTGGGTTCCACTCGAACAGATCCTCGATCCGTACTTCGTCACGGGCCGCAGCGTTTGGGTGCTGACCACCATCGGCCGGTTGCGCGAAGGGGCCACCAGCGAGCAAGCTGAAGCCGAGATCGAAGGAATCAGCCGGCAGCTTCGCCGCGATCATCCGGAAATCAACCGGGACATGGTGGTGCGCAGCATTCCGCTACGCAAGCAGTTGGGCCGGGATTTGCGGCCGGCGCTTCTCATCCTGATGGGCGCCGTGGCGCTGGTGCTGCTGATCGCTTGCGGAAACCTCGCCGGACTGATGATGGGACGTGCCGCGGCGCGCGCCCGTGAAATGGCGATCCGCGCGGCGTTGGGGGCCGGACGCAGACGGTTGATCCGCCAACTGCTCACCGAAGGGCTGCTTCTATCGCTCAGCGGCGGCGCGCTGGGAATCGCCCTCGCTGGATGGGCGACGCGTTCCATCGAATATCTGAGCAAAGATCCGCGATTGACGGGTGTGCCCATGGACGGCTCGGTGCTGCTTTTCGCGCTCGGCGCCACCATCGCAACCAGCATTCTTTTCGGTCTCGCGCCGGCGATCCAAACCACGCGCGTGGATTGCGGCGAAGCGCTCAAGCAGGGCGGACGGACCAGTTCAAATCTGCGACAAGCCGGTGCGCGGCAACTGCTGGTGATCGGCGAAATGGCGTTGTGCCTGGTGATGTTGGCTTGCGTCGGGCTGCTATTCAAGAGCTTTTTACGTGTCATGAGCGTGAATCCGGGATTCCGGACCACGCAGCTGGTGACCGCTCGAGTGTCGTTGCCCGATGCCTATGAGAATGAAGCGGCCGCACTGCGATTCTATAATCAAGTACCCGAACGGTTGAAAACGCTGCCGGGAGTGATCGGTGTGAGCGCTGCCAGTTACCTCCCGATTGGAGGTCCGAACGGTACGGGCGACATTCACATCGAAGGCCGGCCAATGTCAGCAGCCGAAGCCCCTGGCGCCAGCTTCGAACGCGCCCTGCCGAATTACTTTCAAGTGATGGGGATTCCGTTGCTACGCGGACGCGAGTTCGATGAGCACGATATTGGCAAGGGTGAGCACATCATCCTGATCAACGAGAGCTTTGCGCGGCGCTTCTGGCCGAATGAGAACCCACTCGGCCATCGGATCGGGATCGGTCCGCAGGGAAATAAAGACTGGCATGTGATCGTCGGCGTGGTGAAAGATGTGCAGGAAGCCGGGCTAGATTCTAAAGTTGGATTCGCGACGTATGAGCCGCTGGCGCAGCATCCGCGCCGGACGATGGAATTAGTGATGCGCGTTGCAGGCGACACGTCGTCGGCGATCGCCGGGATGCGCAGCGAATTGCGCCGCATGGAACCGGGTCTGCTCATCGACCGCGTGCAGACCATGTCCCAGATGATCGCGGATTCAGTCGCGCCGCGCCGCCTGAACCTAGTCCTGTTCGGATTGTTCGCCGCTCTCGCACTGGTTCTCGCCTCCGTGGGACTTTACGGCGTTGTCGCTTATTCGGTGAGCCAGCGGACGCAGGAGTTCGGCATTCGCATGGCGATCGGCGCATTGCCGCGCGACGTTTTGAGCCTGGTGCTCGGTCAAGGATTGAAGTTAGCAGTACTAGGCGTCGGAATCGGCATCGCCGGTGCGCTCGCCGCAACGAGGCTTCTGACGAAACTACTCTTCGGTGTAGAACCGAGCGATCCATGGACCTTTGCAGGCGTTTCGCTCCTGCTTACCTTGGTAGCGCTGTTGGCCTGCTGGCTGCCGGCCCATCGCGCGACGCGCATTGCGCCCACTGTAGCGCTGCGCTGGGAGTAAGCTCAGCTGTCGTTGTGGTATCTTCCCTTAAACAGGAGGCACTATCCATGGCATCCATCACAACCATAGCGGAAAAGTTTTTCGACGCATGCGACACCGGAAAAGGCTGGGAGGCTTGCAGCGCCTATTGCACGCCCGACTCCACGTTTTCCGCGCAGGCGGAGCCGTTGGCGGGCATCACGACAATTGCCGGGTACGCGGATTGGATGAAGGGTCTCATGGGCGTCGTCCCTAACGCCCGGTACGAAATCAAGTCATTTGCCACGGACGCGGCGCGCAATAACGTAGCTGCTTACGGCGTGTTTCACGCCACGCACACGGGTCCTGGAGGGCCAGTTCCACCCACGGGCCGCAGCACGAGCGCGGATTACGTTTACGTGATGCAGTTCGAGGGCGACAAGATCGTCCACATGACCAAGATCTGGAATGCGGGGATCACCCTGAAGGAACTGGGCTGGGCCTGAAGCGCTGGTCACTTAACCAGAGACGCGCGAATACTCCGGTTGTGCAAGTAGGTCACGACGAAGTACAGGACCACGAACAAACCTAGGGCGAGCAAACTTAGCTGCCACAGATGCTGGCGCAGGTACGGCAGGGTGTCGGCGCCTAACCGCGTGCCGAGCCATGCGAGAAAGAAGTAGCGCGGAATACGGGCCGCGGTCAGAACGATCAGGAATCTCAAGGGACTCACGCCGAGCGCTCCGGCCGAGAGAATGAAAATCTTCACCGGCATCGGGATCACCGGCACAAAAGCCGGAACGAAAACAGTCAGCAGTCCATATTCGAGAAACCAGGCGCGCAAATGTCGGCCGCGGGTGCTCAGAGTGTGGCGATGCAGATAAGCTTCGCCGCCTTTGCGAGCCAGGTAGAAAAGCACAAGACTGCCCGTTACTGAGCCCACAATCGCAGCCGTGGCCGCCCCGAACGCTTGCCGATGATCGATGGCGGAAACGGCGACAACCAGCGCATCCACGCCGCCGACAATCGGAATACCGCCCGAATCCAGAATGGAGAGCAGCAGAACCCCCCAGGGTCCCCACGAAGCCAACAAATTGAAGAAGTTTCGCAGTGGCGCTCCGATTCGATTCTATTTCAGCAAGTCGAGCAGATCGGGTTCGCCGATCACCGCGATCCCAAGCTGATTGGCTTTGTCCAGCTTCGAACCCGGATCCGTGCCCGCGAGCACGTAGTCGGTTTTCTTGCTGACCGATCCGGTGACTTTGCCGCCCGCCGATTCGATGCGTGCCTTGGCTTCTTCGCGCGACAGATTGGGCAGTGTGCCGGTGATCACGAACGTTTTTCCTTCGAGCGGTCCACCGGCCTTTTTGCGGATAGTGTGCTCGAAAGTCAGTCCCGCGGCGCGCAGCTTTTCCACCAGTTCCCGATTGCGAGGTTCATGGAAGAACTGCAGAATTGCCTCCGAGACTCGAGGACCTACTTCTTCCGCCTGCTGCAACCCTTCTTCGTCGGCCGCCGCGATTGCGTCCAAGCTACCGAATGTCTCCGCGAGAATCTGTGCCGTTCGCTCGCCGACAAAAGGGATGCCCAGCCCATTCAGGACGCGCGGCAGCGGACGTTTCTTCGACGCCTCGATATTCTTTAAAACTTTCTCGGTGGACTTCTGGCCCATCCGCTCCAACTCCATGAGCTGGCCGAGTGTTAGGTGATAAATATCGGCGACGCTCTTCACCAAACCGCGGGAGACGAGCTGTTCGACCAGCACATCGCCCATTCCATCGATATCCATTACACCGCGCGCTGCAAAATGCGAGATTGATTCCTTCAGGCGCGCCGGGCAGTTGGTATTAATGCAGCGGCTGGCCGCCTCGCCTTCTTCGCGGACGATTTCGCCGCCGCAAACCGGGCATTTTTTCGGCATCCGGAACGGCCGCCGGTCCTCGCCCTGCTTCACCACGCGTACTACTTTCGGAATGACGTCGCCACTGCGCTCGATCAGAACTTCGTCGCCGATTTCCACGCCCAGCCGTGCGATTTCATCCTCATTGTGAAGAGTCGCGCGCGTTACCGTGACGCCTCCCACAACAACTGGCGCCAGATGCGCAACTGGAGTCAGGGTTCCGGTGCGCCCCACTTGCACTTCGATGTTTTCAATTGTTGTGGGGCGCTGCTGCGCGGGAAACTTGAACGCAATGGCCCAGCGCGGGGCTTTGGCGGTCCATCCAAGAGCCTGCTGCTGGCGGATGGAATCCACTTTCACCACCACGCCATCGATTTCGTACGGCAGGGATTCGCGCTTGGTTTCCCATTCGTGACAGAACTCCAGCAAGGCTTCGACGTCCACGCATTGCTTGCTCGACGGATTCACCTTGAATCCCATCTTCTTAAGCGCCTGGAGCGCTTCCCAATGGCTCTCGTAATGAAAATGTCCATCGACCAGCAAGAAGTAAGCGAAATAATCGAGCTGGCGCGACGCAGTAACGCTCGGTTCCAACGCGCGTAAGGCTCCTGCGGCCGCGTTGCGCGGATTCGCGAACGTCGATAATTGTTGCTTCTCTCGTTCCGCGTTGAGTTTTTCGAACGATTTGCGCGGCATGATCGTCTCGCCGCGAGCCTCGAACGACGCGAGGTCCGTTTTCACCTTGAGCGGAATCGATCGGATGGTGCGCGCGTTCTCGGTGACATCTTCGCCCACCAGCCCGTCTCCGCGTGTGATGGCCTGCTGCAACCGGCCGTTGCGGTACTGCGCCGCCATCGACAATCCATCTAACTTCAACTCGGCCACGTAGCAGAACTTTTGTCCGTCCAGCAGATCCCGCACCCGCTGGTCAAACGCGCGGAGTTCCGCTTCATTCAGCGCGTTGTCCAGGCTGAGCATCGGGGAACTGTGCGGGACTTTGACAAATCCCTCGCGCGGCTTGCCGCCGACGCGCTGTGTGGGAGAATCGGGCGTGATCAGTTCGGGATGCTTGGTTTCCAGTGCTTCCAGCCGCCGCATCATCACGTCATATTCGGTATCGGTAATTTCCGGCTGATCCAGAACGTAATAGAGATATTCGTGATGGCGCAACGTTTCGCGCAGCTCTTCAATTTCCCGATCTACAGTTTTTCCGCGCATCTACTATAATTAGGGTACTATCGAGCGCTACCAGCAGCCTTTTCTTATCTACAATCGTTTCGCGGGCGGACTTCGGCGGCGCGGAACTGCGCTCCGTCATTCCCTGGAGATCCTGGCTTCGCGCGGTTTGAAGGTGGAAGCAGTCGCAACGGATGGACCCGCCACCGCGGCCGGCATCGCTCAGCGCTGCATCAACGACGGCGCGGATCTGATTCTCGCAGCCGGCGGCGATGGCACCATCAACGAAGTAGTGAACGGAATGGCGCATTCCAACGTACCGCTTGGGATTCTCCCCGCTGGAACAGCGAACGTTCTGGCGAACGAACTGGCGATCGGTGGAACCATGGAGCGTGCCGCAAAGTCGCTGAATGAGTGCGTGCCCGAAAGAATCGCCCTGGGATTGCTCTCGAGCGAAGCGAACGGTCCTCCGCGGCATTTTCTGCTGATGGCGGGTGTTGGTTTGGACGCCCAGATCGTCATGGACGTCAATTACAAGATTAAGGACGCCCTTGGGAAAGTGGCGTATTGGCTCGCGGGATTTTCGAAAGTGGGATCACGCCTACCCGAATTCACGGTGGAAGCCGACGGCCGCGAATATCTGGCCAGCTTTGCACTCGCCAGCCGCGTGCGTAATTACGGAGGCGATTTAGAGATCGCTCCATCTATTTCGCTTTTAGATGACCAGTTCGAACTCGTGCTTTTCGAGGGAACCAGCTCCTTCACGTTTCTGAAGTACATGATGGGCGTGGTGGTGAAGCAGCATCAGAAGATGCAGGGTGTCACCATCGTCCGCACGCGCAAGGCGTCCTTCTCGGGATCTACCCAACACAAAATCCATTTGCAGGTGGATGGCGAGTACGCGGGTCTTGCTCCCGGTGCAGTCGAGATTGTTCCCAACGCGCTTACGCTGCTCGTTCCCCCTGGATTCCGAACCCGCAGGCCCGTTACCGCGGACGAGACTGCATGGACAACCCAACCCACACGCTAACCGGGTTGCTCATGAGCCGGGCAGGCTTGAGCCGCTGGCATCCTCAATCGGTTTGGTTGTTAATGCTAGCGGCCAACATTCCAGACATCGATATCGCCGTAGCGTTACGCGGAGCCTTGCCCTATTTCGTTGCCCACCGCGGTTATACCCACTCCATCTTCTTGCTGCCGGTAATGGCGTTCATTCCCATGTTGGTGGTTTGCGCCGTCGTGCGCAGCATGCGCGGCTGGAAAGCAGCCTACGGACTCTCCCTCATCGGCGTGGCGAGCCATCTGCTACTCGATTGGACCAACGCTTACGGCATCCGATTTCTCTATCCTTTCAGCGGGCGCTGGTTCCATCTGGATTTGAACAACATCATCGATCTTTGGATTTGGGGCGTTTTGGCGATCGCGACCCTGGGTCCCATGCTGGGACGGCTGGTGAGTTCGGAGATCGGCGCGACTTCGGGATCGGGTCGTGGAATGGCGATTTTCGCGCTGGCTTTTTTGGTCTGTTACGATTTCGGACGGTTTCTAGCTCACCAGCGCGCGATCGAAACGCTGAACTCGCACGTCTATCTGGGATCGCCGCCCATTCGAGTGGGCGCGTTTCCGGTAGGCCTGGTGAACCCGTTCGAATGGTCCGGCTGGATCGAGCGTCCGGATTTCGCGATGCATTTCGCGATGAACTTACGAACGGATTTCGATTCCACCGGCGCCGAGCAAACCATCTATAAAGCGCCGCCGGGGCCGCTTCTAGATGCAGCGCGGCAGGCCTATCCGGTGCAGAAATTTCTGGATTTCGCCCAATACCCGCTATGGCAAGTGGTTCCGATGGCGGATCCGGAAGGTGCAAATCGCGTGGAAGTTCGGGATTGGCGCTTTCCGTTTACCGCCGATGCGGTTTTCGACCGCTCGAACCGGCTGGTGTCGTCTTCATTCCACTTCTGACGCGGGTCAGTCTTAGTGCAGCAACTTGTCGACGTGCCAGCCGTTATTCTCATCAAAATGGATGTGAAAAACCGCCGGCGAATCGGGGCTGAAATTTCCATGCCGTACGCCCATCAACGTCAGAGGCGTCGGAAAACAGGCGTTTTCCACCTTGACGCCGGCTCTGGCTTCCACCACTTTCTCGTTCTTGCTCTCGCCGTCTTTGACGCTCACGATGCTATCCACCTGCAGCGGGAATTCGCCGCGAATTTGCACGTAGGCCGCGCGCGAACTTGGATCCTTGATGATCACATCATCGTTGAACTTCAGATCGCGCGCTTTGGAAGTCAGATGCGCCGTGACATGGTCCGGCGAAAGCGACGTGGGAGGATCCCAGAGTTCGGTCTGCACGCCGCACTGAATCATTGCATCGGTGAGCATCACTTGCTCGCCTTCCAGCTTCAATTTGTCCGCCTCGATGGCCCCTTTGGCGGTGTCCTCGTTAAAATCCGAACTTGGCTTACAACCGCACAAGAGGAAGGCCAGGCACAGAGCCGCGCTTAGCGCCGTGCGAGAAGTCTGCATGTTGTTACTGTTCTCACATCTCATAGCGGTTCTTGTCAAGTTTCAAGCGAATACGCCGCTCACTCATTCCCCGATGATTCGTCAGTAGATCGAGGAGATCCTGAGTATGATTCGACCGGTTTGCGTTTTGATTTTAGGGTCAATTTTCGCCTTCGGGCAAGACCACCACGACATGGTCAACCAGCACGGGGATCACGTCATGGGGTTTTCGCACGAAAAAACCACCCATCACTTCGAGTTGCACTACGATGGGGGTGTGATCGACGTTCGCGCCAATGACGTAAAGGACATCGAAAGCCGGGATCAGATCCGGAGCCATTTCCACCACATCGCGCAGATGTTCGCGAACGGTAACTTCAATGCTCCCATGCTGGTACATAGCACCGTCGTGCCCGGAACGGTCACCATGTCCCGTCTCAAGGAGCAGATTCATTGGGATCTTGAGGAGACACCGCGCGGGGCGCGTCTGGTAATTACAGCGGATAACAAACCGGCCCTCGACGCCGTCCATGAATTCCTGAGATTCCAGATCAACGATCATAAAACGGGCGATTGCCCGATGATCCGGTAGGAGCGATACCGAACCGCGACCGGGAGGGAGCGCAACCACGACGTTCCGGGTAGCGCTCCCTCGCGGTCGCGGTTCGGTTAGGGGCGCTCAGGTCTAAGCCTGCCGGACGCTTCTGCCGATCAATCCCTGTGATGGACCGGCAAGACTCACCCGTACTGAGCACGCATCAGAAAGCGCTCAAAATCAACCTGGATTCCGTACGTTACGGAGCTTTCGCCGAAATCGGCGCCGGACAGGAAGTGGCGCGCTGGTTCTTCAAAGTCGGCGGGGCGGCCGGTACGATTTCCAAATCGATGTCCGCCTATGACATGGCGGTGAGTGACGCCATTTACGGCCGATCCAAACGATACGTCTCGCGCGAACGCCTGCAAAGCATGCTGGATTACGAGCATGGCCTCAACCTGGAACGGCTAAAGGCATCGCGGGGTGACACTTCGGCGTTTTTTGCTTTTGCGGATACTGTCGCTGCGCGGAATTTCCACGGGACCAACGAATGCCATGGCTGGATGGGCGTGAAATACCAGGCGCATCCGCGCGACCACGACAGCCAGATCATCCTGCACGTCCGCATGCTGGATCATGAGAATGAGCTGCAGCAGGAAGCACTGGGAATCGTGGGCGTGAATCTTCTTTACGCGGCATTCTTTTTGCACCACAAGCCGGACTTGATGGTGGAATCGCTGCTCGATAATCTCACCACCGAACGCATTGAAATCGACATGATCGAGTTTTCGGGCATCGAGTTCCGGCACGTGGACAATCGCGTCATGAGCCTGAAGCTGGTGCAGCTCGGACTCACGGGCGCCGCGATGTTCGGCCCAACGGGAGACGTTCTGCAGCCATCGGAAGTCCTGCGTAAGCGGCCGATTCTGGTGGAGCGCGGGAGCTTTCGTCCCGTGACGCGAGTGAATATCGACATGATCGAGTCGGCGCATGAGCGTTTCTCGGCGGAGCCCGAAGTAGAAGGCGGCAAAGTGATCCAGCTCATGGAAATCACGATGCGCAATCTTCTCGCCGCGGGCAAAATCGATCTCGCGGACTTTCTGGCGCGGGCGGATCTGCTCGCCGCCACCGGACGCACCGTTCTGATCTCGGACTATTTCGAATACTATCGGCTGGCGGCGTATCTTACCCGCTATACCACCGCTCCCATCGCCGTGACGATGGGCGTTACGAGTCTTTTGGATTTGTTCAACGAGCAGTATTACGCGCAGCTCGAAGGCGGAATTCTGGAGGCGTTCGGCAAGCTGTTCACCAAGGATCTTCGCATCTATGTGTATCCGCTGCGCGATCAGGCGACAGCGCAACTCACCACCGTGGACAACCTGCAAATGCCGCCGGATTTGCAGCATCTTTTCCAGCACCTGGTGGGACGCGGCCGCATCAAGCAGCTCGACAATTTCGACGAAAGCGCGCTCCACATCTTCTCGCGCGACGTGCTGAAGCGAATCAAAGAGCAGGACAGCTCATGGGAAGACATGGTGCCTCCGGAGATCGCCGAGGTCATCAAGCGGCGGCAATTCTTCGGGTATCGAGAGGTGGAAGTGATGGATGGCGCGCTGGTGAACTAGTCGTGGCGCACGCATTCCTGCATGCGGTGTTCGCACCATCGAAAACATATGTAGGGTGGACCCCCTGGTCCGCGCGGGTCCCCCAGGACCCGCCAAGTCGAAAGGCCGACGAGGGCGTCGGCCGCGGACCTGGGGGTCCGCCCTACAATACGTTTTCATTCCTTTGGATGAATCATCGATTCACCAGAAACAGTCACGCGAACACGAGATTAGGAAGAGCCACTCTCAAGGCGTTCACACGAGTGTGAACGCGGCACGCACGAGTGCGTGCGCTACTAACCACCGGCGATCGCGCCGATTACCAAGAATGGTTCTGCGCCCGACGCGACAGCCTCTGGCAGCGGTGCATCCGGCGATTCGTGCGACAGGTCTTCCTGGCAGGCGAAGAATCGCAGGAAATCCCGCCGCTTTCCAGTCACGTGATCGCGGATGGTCCCCTGCAGCATCGGATACTTGGCTTCGAGTGCGTCCAGCACCGATCGTTGCGTAACCGCGCCGGAAATCTCGAGCGTCACCTCCGCATTCACACGAGCCAACGTCCGCAGGTGGCCCGGTAACCACACCCGAATCATTTGAGCGTTTGCACTTCCACCGACAGTACTGCCGGAAGATCGTGGACAATCGGCGACCAGTGTTCGCCCGCATCCGGCGACACGTAGACTTGTCCGCCGGTAGTGCCGAAATAGACCCCGCATTTGTCGAGCGAATCGACGGCCATCGCATCGCGCAGCACGTTCACGTAGCAGTTGCTTTGTGGCAGGCCGTTGGTGAGCGCTTCCCATTCGTTGCCCCCGGTCCGGCTGCGATAAACGCGCAATTTTCCTTCCAGCGGAAAATGCTCCTGGTCGCTCTTGATCGGGACTACGTAGATAGTCTCGGGCTCGTTGCTGTTCACATCGATGACGAATCCGAAATCGGTAGGCAGGTTGCCGCTGACTTCGCGCCAATTATCGCCTGCGTCATCCGAGCGCATCACGTCCCAATGTTTCTGCATGAAAAGCGTGTCAGGGCGCGAGCGGTGTTGCGCGATTCGATGCACGCAATGCCCAACCTCTGCATTCGGATCCGGAATGCTTTCCGATTTCAGCCCTTTGTTAATCGGCTGCCATGTCTCACCGCCATCGCCGCTCCGAAACGCCCCGGCCGCGGAGATCGCGATGAACATTCGCCCGGGATTCACTGGGTCGAGCAGAATCGTATGTAGGCACATGCCGCCCGCGCCCGGCTGCCAGCGTGGCCCGGAGCCATGACCGCGCAATCCGGGAAGCTCGTGCCAATTCTTGCCGCCGTCCGTGGATTTGAACATCGCTGCATCTTCCACGCCCGCGAAAATCATGTCGGGATCGGTGAGCGACGGCTCTAAATGCCACACTCGCTTGAATTCCCAAGGATGCTGCGTGCCGTCGTACCACTGATGCGTTCCAGGAACGCCCTCGTACACAAATTTATTGCCTACCGGCTCCCACGTTTCGCCGCCATCGTTCGAGCGCTGAATAATCTGTCCGAACCAGCCGCTCGATTGCGACGCGTACAGACGGTTCGGATCGGCAGGCGAACCTTTCACGTGATACAGTTCCCATCCGGCGAAATGCGGTCCGCTGACTTTCCAGTTTTCTCGCTTCCCATCCGACGTCAAAATGAACGCACCTTTGCGCGTCCCCACCAAAACTCGCACTTTGCTCATGATTTTTTCACCACCGGAATCCAGATTTCCATGCCGCCACGCCCCGTGTGCGGATCAAACTCCCTGCTGTAACTCTCGAAAAAGTCCGGCGCGCCGCCGGACGGCCGGATCAACTCGTGATGCGGCGCCCAATTCCGCTGAATCGCATCCATTGTGTTGTACAACTCCGAAACATGGCCGTGATGGGTGAACACCGCATAATCTTGCGCCGCAATTTGGCAAATACTGAACCCCGGGGGCAAGCCCGCGGCGCTCGAAACCTCAACGCCGCTCAGATAATCGATGCCATCGGGCCGGTTGAAACACAAGCCGTAATGCAGAGACCCGACGGCTCCGGGAATTGGGCCTTGCGACATCAACTGTTGCCATTGCGCCGGGATGCCGGCCCAAGTGGCGTTCGTAAAATGGCCGCGCAATCCCGCAATCAGCATTGCTTTGCGTTCCTCAAAGCGCGGCGGATCCAGTTTGACTGTCGATGTTGCCATGTCTTAGCTCCTCAAACCAATAAAGTCCCGCAGCCGATTCTCTCGCAAGTAGAGTCCCATCCAGAGCAGGAATCCAAAATAGACCGGAAACAAGACATAGCCGAACAAAGGTTCGCCCGCTCGGAGCTGGCTAGCCACCGCGCCGCCGAGATAGCCTGTGAGCAGAACCGCGCCAAGGATCGCCGTGCGAGGAACGGCATAAAGAATTGTGCACGCAAGTAAGATGGCCCCGATTGCGATCGACAGGCTCACCGGGAATCCCAGCCGCGCGAATCCTTCCACTACCGGCGCCGGTTTCAAGAATTTCCCGATGCTATCGAAAACGCAAAACAGCACAACCAAGCTGCTGAAGATGCGGCCCGTCCAGAGTTTGGCTTTTGACGTATGTTGCATGAAGTTGCCCTCCTGCAACTAGGTCGAATGGGAAACGGCCAGATCGACAGGCTGATCCGAAAAAGTTTTGATTTTGTCGGACAGATCAATCACTGGCCGGACTTCCACGGTGCCCCATTGAGCAGCGGGGATTCTCGCGGCAATGGAAAGCGCCTCGTCCAAATTGTCGGCGTTAACCAGATAATATCCGCCTAGCTGTTCCCGAGTTTCGGCGAACGGACCATCCGTAACCAGCCGTTTGCCTTCCCGGATCCGCACGCTGGTGGCCGTAGTCGTAGGATGCAACGGCGCGGACGCCACGAATTTCCCCGCTGCAGCCAGATCGCGTGCCAGCTTCATGGATTTTTGGTAACAAGCGTCGCGCTCGCCCTGGTTCAGCAAGTTCTCGTCGCCGTAGATCAAAAGCATGTATTGCATAATCGAGCCTCCACGGTTATGTCGAACGGGGTTGCCGCGAATCGACAACCCGCACCACAATTTTCTACCATCGGAGCATGGAGCGGGATTCCGGGCAGGCGATCGAGGAGCTATATCGCGCGGACTGGGGCCGCATTGTTGCCACTTTGATCCGTCTGATCGGCGACTTTGAACTCGCGGAAGAGGCTGTCCAGGAAGCATTTGCCGCTGCTGTGGACCAGTGGCGCAGCGCGGGGGTTCCGGAATTCCCGCGCGCCTGGATCGTCCAGACTGCCCGGCATAAGGCCATCGATCTGATCCGCCGGCAAAAGCGCTTGGAGGAAAAAGTACAGGAGATCGCGGCCGCCGCGACCCCGTTCGAGGAGCCGGACTACGGAACGGATGAAATCCCGGACGATCGTCTTCGCCTGATCTTCACCTGCTGCCACCCCGCGCTCGCGCCGGATTCCCAGGTGGCGCTTACACTTCGAACTCTGGGCGGATTGGAGACGGACGAAATCGCGCGGGCGTTCCTGGTGCCGCCCGCGACGATGGCGCAGCGGCTGGTCCGGGCCAAGCGCAAAATCCGTGACGCGCGCATTCCCTATAGCGTGCCGGGTACTCAGGATTTGCCGGATCGGTTGGACGCCGTGCTGACCGTGATCTATTTGGTGTTTAACGAGGGCTACGCTAGCACGCGCGGTCAAGAACTTGTACGGACCGATCTTTGCTTGGAAGCTATCCGATTGGGGCGATTGGTGCGAGGGTTGATGGCTCCCCCGCCTGCCGAAGTTACGGGCTTATTGGCGCTCATGCTGTTGCACGATGCCCGGCGCGAGGCGCGTTTGGATGCGGCTGGGGATCTGATTGTTCTTGAGGAACAGGATCGCAGCCTGTGGGATCGCCGGAAGATCGCGGAAGCGCTTCCGCTGGTGCAGGAGGCAATGAGCGAAGGCGGACCCTATGCGCTGCAAGCTGCAATCGTAGCCGAGCATTGCCGGGCCTCGAAGGCAGCTGATACGGATTGGCGCCGCATTCTTCAGCTTTACGATTTCCTGGAGCGCCGGCAGCCGTCGCCGATAATTTCTTTAAATCGCGCAGTTGCTGTTGCGATGGTGGAGGGTCCGCGGGCGGCGCTGGTGGTGATCGAGCGGCTGGCGGCGGAAGGCGATTTGGAAGAATATCACCTGTTCCATTCCGCGCGCGCCGATCTGCTGCGGCGCGCTGGATCGCCGGAGGAAGCCGCGAAGAGCTACGCGAGAGCGCTCGCGCTGGTGACCAACGATCGCGAACGATTGTTTCTGGAGCGCAGGTTGCGCGAAGTCCAGACGGCTCAAGTTTGAATGCTGCAGGAAGCCCGGCGTTCCTGGTTCTATGGGCTGTTCGCTGGCTATTTCGTGGTGGCGATGGTGTGCTCCGCGGTGCGGCCGCTTTGGATGGACGAAGTTTTCCAGTTAGTGGCGACTAGCGCGCAAACCGTGGAAGATTTCATGCGGAACATGGGGACCACGAACCCCGGCGCCGCGCCGCTCGGTTATCTGACGCAGCGTCCTTTTGTTTTGGCGGCAGGTCCGATTAACCTCTGGGTCCGGTTTTCTTCGATTCTGTTCAGTATCCTTTCGTGCTGGGCCTTGGGGCGGATCTGCCGCGAGCTGAGGATGCCGCGCATCGCGCTGCTCGCCATAGCGCTCTTCATGACGATGCCGCTGCAGTTTCGCTATGCGACGGAAGGCAGGCCGTACGAAGAAGCGCTCGCGTTTAGTTTGCTCGCGATGCTCGGGGTGCTGAAACTGACGGAGAATCCCAGCGGTGGGTACGCGGCGCTCACCATCTGCGCGATGGCGGCCGCCGTGTACACGCAGCCTTATGCCATCTTGAACGTCGCTGCCGTCATTTTATGGACTGCAATCGCGAGCGCGAAGAAAGGCAACTGGCGCGCTGCTGTACTTGGACCGGTGTGCTTGGTGGTCTCGATAGTCGCATTCGTGCCTTGGTATATTCTTCAAACGCGCAACTGGGCGGCGGGCATTGAGCAGCACGGCATTCCGCAATTTCACTGGACGCTGGCGCTGCTGCTGGATCTCTTCAAGGGAATTTCGGGCGACGGATACTTGGGTTCCGCGGCTTTCTTGATCCTGGCGACGGCGGCATTTCTGGCGCGCCCCGAATTCCGTTGGCTGCTTCTGGCTGCTTCGATCCTGCCGATCTTTGGGGCACTCGCCGGGGACGCGTTTTCGGATTACTTCTTCGCATCGCGGCAGATTCTTTTTGCGTTGCCGGGCTTGGTGATCCTCGCTACGCTGGGCTTCCTGGAGCTGCATCGGCGAAGCAAATTAGCTGCAGTTGTCGCGATGGCGGCTTTGGTTGGCGCCGCCGTTCAGAAAGATGTCACGATGCAGAGACCGCGAGAGAACTGGCCGGCAGCGGCGCAAGCTGTGGCGGATGTAGCGCATGGCGGGCGCTGCATCGAGGTAGTCCCGGCAACCAGTCTGGATCTTTACACCTATTTCGTTCCCGGCCTCAAGAATAAAGTGTGCGACAGGAAAACGGATCAACCGGGTGCTGCGCTGATTTCGACCATCTACACCACCAGCGCGGAACTGATCGCCGCGGCGGATCGTTTTCGCGAGCAGGGATTTTCGCCGGTCCAAAGCAGTGCTATCGGCGGCACTACCATTACGCTGGAAAACCGCTAGCGCCGAAGTTCGTGCGATACAATCTGCCATAGCGCATGTCCGTTCTCTCTGCCCGCGTGACCAATGCCTATCGGTCGGCGCAGTCTCGTTCGCGTGAGTTGTATCGCCGCGCATCCGAGGTAATGCCCGGGGGCAATACGCGCCATTCCATCGCGATGGCGCCGTATCCAATTTTCGCCGCGAGCGGCAGCGGATGCCGCATTACGGACGTAGACGGCGACGAGCGCATCGATTTTCTCAACAACTACACCTCGCTGATCCTGGGCCACGCTGACGCTCGCGTGACAGAAACCGTTCAACGGCGCGTCGCGCTCGGTACTGCTTTCACCATGCCCGCGCCCGAAGATGTGGAACTCGCCGAGCTGTTGGTGGAGCGCGTTCCGTACGTCGATCACATCCGATTCTGCAATTCCGGCAGCGAAGCGGTGATGTTAGCGGTGAAGGCCGCGCGCGCATTCACGGGGCGCCACAAGATCGCGAAGTTCGAGGGCGCGTACCACGGCATCTACGATTACGTGGAAGTCAGCGAGGGACCGAACGCCGGCGAATGGGGCGAAGCAGAATCGCCAAGATCCGTCACCGAGCCGGGCACACCGCCCAGCATTGCTGGCGACGTCGTGATTCTGCCGTGGAACGGGTTGAACGCTTGCCGCGAACTGATCGCGCGGTATAAGAACGATCTGGCGGCAGTTCTGGTGGACCCGAATCCGCTCGGCATCGGGATGATCCCGCCTCGCGCAGGCTTTCTCGAAATGCTGCGCGAAGAGACCGCGCAGCATGGAATCCTGCTGGTGGCCGACGAAGTTCTCAACTTCCGGCTCTCGTATCGCGGCGCGGCGCACGTATTCGGCATGCAGCCGGACCTCGCGAGCTTCGGCAAAATCATCGGCGGCGGATTTCCAGTTGGTGGCGTTGGCGGCTCGCGCCGCGTGATGTCGGTCTTTGATCACACTGGTAGCCTCAAAGTTCATCACGGCGGCACGTTCAACGCAAATCCCGTGACAATGGCGGCCGGATTAGAAACGATGCGCCAGATGACGCCCGAAGCATTCGATCGCCTGAACGCACTGGGAGATTACATTCGCGAGCGCATCACTCGCATGTTCCGCGATCGCGGAATCGCGGGACAAGTTTGCGGCCGCGGATCCCTGTTCGTCGCGCATCTCAACGGCGGAGAGTTGGTGGATTACCGGTCGCTCCGAAGTTTTTCGCGCACCAGTCCGGCATACGGTGCGCTGTGTCACGAAATGCTGCAGCGCGGCATCATCATTTCGCCGCGTGGTATCTTCGGATGCTTGTCCACGCCCATGCGCGAGCTCGAGGCTGACGCTTTCGTGGATGCGCTGGACGAATCCATCCAAAAGCTCGGAATCCAGTCCTCCGGATGAGCGGACCAACTTCAGAAGGCCCCGGCCTGGTTCGCGGCATCGGGCTGCTGCAGGCCACCGCGCTCAACATGAGCAACATGGTGGGCGTCGGTATCTTCGTCACCATCCCGCTGATCATCGCCGCCATGGGTGGGCCGCAATGCATGCTGGGTTGGGTGATGGGCGCGATCCTGGCGCTCTGCGACGGATTGGTTTGGAGCGAGCTTGCGGCGGCGATGCCTGGCACCGGCGGAACCTATCTCTACCTGCGCGAGGCGTTTCAGAAAACGCGAGTCGGCGAAATTCTGCCGTTCCTTTTCATCTGGCAGTTCATTTTCAGCGGGCCGCTG
>Ga0070734_10003218_pt1 | contig 17579 bp, 16 predicted proteins | sample Coa_R1_8_FD_66444 | JGI IMG/M metagenome (GOLD analysis project Ga0070734, IMG submission 66444) | Surface soil microbial communities from Centralia Pennsylvania, which are recovering from an underground coalmine fire - Coalmine... | ecosystem: Environmental > Terrestrial > Soil > Unclassified ... | reverse complement strand
CGGTTAAATCCGCGGAGTGCCTGGGGTGCATGGAGTGTGTTGCGGTCTGTCCCGCCGAGAGTGCCCTGCTGATGTCCGGGCCATGCCGGCGCCGCGCCCCGGCTTGGGCGATTGCCGCCGGCCTGGCGATTCTGTTCCTGGGAGTAACTGGCTATGCGCGCTGGACCGGTCATTGGCGTACAGACCTGCCCGGCCGCGTCTATTTCGAACTGATTCCGCAGGCTGGCGAAATTACGCACCCTTAGATTCCATTTCCATCGCCCGCGGAAACAGGATATTGTTTTCCAGGTGAATGTGCCGGTGCAGGTCGGCCTCAAACGCGGCCAGGCTCTTATATAAGTTCTGATAGCTGACGCACGCGTCCGCGGATGCCGTGTACCCCCGGCTCGCTTCGCGCATCGCGCGCAGAGCCGCGCCCGCGCTGTCGTGCTCGTGCCTCATCATCGTGACCGGATTCCGCAAAGCGCCGAACGGCGGCGGCAGCACCGGCTCCTTCGCAATCACCGCTTCCTCCATCCGCACAATGTAGGGGAACAGCACAGCTTCCTCTTTCATCATGTGCATGCTCAGTTCCTGCGCCAGTCCGGCAAACGTCTCCCGCATCTCCAGCAGTTCGGGATGGTTCTTTCCGTGGACCGAGCAGACTCTCTCAAACAGCGGACCGAGCCGCCGGATCTCATCACGCGTATAGCGGTGGTGCGTGTCCTTGATATGGCCGATCAGATCGAACAGCGGTTCAAGCGGCCAGTCGCGATCCGGCGCGACCGCCGGGGTCGCTGCCAACGACGCTGCGACTCGCTCGACCGGCACATCCGCTACCGCGCAGGCCCGCTCCAGCGTCTGATCTCCTCCGCAGCAATAGTCGATCCCCAGTTCTTCGAAAATTTGTGTCGCTGCCGGGTTCTCCAACACTAGCTCCCGCACCGTTCTTTCCGCCGCCATGCTCATAAAGTCCTCCGACGAAACGAGCTTATCTCGGCCGCTGTTTGCGGCCTATGACTTTGGTCACCGGCCTATTCGGGCGATTGTAGCTCGGCTTCCAGCGCCGCCAGATCGCGGACGATGACGCTGCGGCCGTCGATCGCCAACAGCCCCTCGGCCTGGAAACGGGAAAGGTTGCGGGAGACCAGTTCACGAACGGTACCGATCTGCGCCGCCACTTCCTGGTGGCTGGCCGGCAGGGTGATCTCGAGGCCTTTCGCCGTGCGCTTCCCTTCGCCTCGCGCCAGTCGAACCAGAAACGAAGCCAGCCGGTGCCGGACTGTGGTGAACGAGAGTTCTTCGATGATGCCAACCAGCCGCCGCAGACGTGCACCCACGACCCGCAGCACCTTCAGCGCCACCTGCGGATGCGCCAGGCACAGCGCATGAAAATCCTGCTTGCTGACGAACAGGAACGTAGCGGCATCGACTGCGGCCCCGGATGCCGGATAAGCCCCGCCGTCAAATACCGGCAATTCCGCCACCGAACTGCCGGGCCCGTCGATCGCCAGCACCTGTTCGCGGCCGTTGGCCGATGTCTTGAAGATACGAATGTGTCCGCTCTCGACCACGTACAGTCCCGCGCACGGCTCGCCTTCGGCGAATACTACTTCACCCGGCGCATAGTGCCGCGGAACCGCGCGTTGCGCCAGAAAACTCAGTTCCGATTCGGTCAGCCCGGAAAAAATCGCAACCTTCGCCAGCGTCCGGCCGCTCTCCCCAGGCGTCACAGGCACATTGTAGCGCCGGTGCTCGAAACACCGTTGCGCCCTGACGGGGCACGATAGAATCAAAGAAATCCCGTGCGCAACGTCTGGAAACACGTCCGAGCCCTGCTGGCCGGGCGCATTCGGTACCGGATTACCCGGGGCGGTGTGCTCTTCACGCTCACGATTATTGTGGTGGGGCTCGCCGCCATCATTTCAGCCAACAATCTGTTGTTTCTGATTGTCGCCACCATGATGGCAACGCTGCTGGTCTCCGGCCTCGTCAGCCGCTTGTGTCTGGCCGGCCTGGAATTGGACTTTCAGGTGCCCGAACACGTCGCCGCCCGCCACATCGCCCCGGGCCGCCTCTTTGTACGCAACCAGAAATGGCTGATGCCCTCTTTCTCCGTTCGTGTGGAAGGCATCCAGGACCCGCAAAGCCCGGTCCTCAAAACCGGCGTCTACCTCCCGCTGATTCCGGCCGGCGCGACGCTGGAAGCTCCCGTCGAAGTACGGTTCCCGCGCCGCGGCACGTATCGCCAGAACAGCTTCGCGTTTTCCACCTCGTTCCCCTTCGGGTTTTTGGAGAAATCGGCGCGTGTCACGCTCGGCCGCGAAACCATCGTCTATCCCTCCATCCAACCGCGCCCTGGATTCGAGGATTTGTTCCTTGGCGTTGCCGGCGAGATCGAAACTCACTATCGCGGCCTGGGCAAGGATTTCTACCGCATCCGGCCGTATGAGAACTTCGAGAGCGCGCGGCACGTCGATTGGAAAGCCTCGGCCCATATCGGCAGTTTGCAGGTGCGCGAGTTTGCGCGCGAGCAGGAACAGACCGTGGAAGTCTTCCTCGACCGGGACGTCGCCCCCGTGTTCGACGCATGGTTCGAGCATGCCATCGATTGCTGCGCGTTCCTGTGTTGGCGATTGGCGGCCCGCGGCACCGCCATTCATTTTCGGGCTCCGGGCTTCCTCTTCCGCCTGCCCCTCGACGGCGACATATATACTATTCTGAAGTACCTTGCTTTGGTGTACCCGCAACGCGGGGGCGTGCTGGAGAAGCCTCTGGACGAGATCAGCTACAAGATCGTATTTACTCCGTCGCCAAACCGGTTCCTGGATGCCGGTTGGACGGGGGCGCGGATGCTCGGCCCCGGTGTGCTGGCCATTCCAGCCCCGGACGCGGCGGCGGAATCAGTTTGAAGGAGTGCGCATGATGGATTCGGTGGTGCGGCGCCCTTGGATACTCGTCCTGGCGCTCTTGGTGGTTCCGGCTTTGGGGTCCGCTCAGGTGACGGCTTCCATCTCAGGAAAAGTGGAGGACGCGGCGGGCGTGGGCGTGATGGGCGCCACCGTCACTGTGAAGAGTCTCGAGACCGGGGCCGCCCGCGTGGCGGTGACCGATGACATGGGCAATTTCCGCGCCCTCTCGCTCCCCGTCGGGCCCCAGGAAGTTAAGGCGGAAAAGAGCGGATTCAAATCCGTGGTGCGCACCGGCATCAATCTGGCTGTCGGTCAGGAGGCGGTGGTGAATTTGCGCCTCGAAGTCGGTGATCTCGTCCAGCAGGTGACCGTGACTGCCGATGCGCCCGTCGTTAATACCACCACGGCGGCGATCTCCGGAGTCGTCAGCGAGCAGCAGGTCAAGGAACTACCGCTCAACGGCCGCAGCTTCGATAACCTCCTCACGCTAAACCCTGGGGCCATCAACTTCAGCTCCATGAAAAGCGCCCAGACCACTACCAGCAACGGCAGCACGTTTTCGGTGGCGGGCAGGCGGACTTCGGAAAATCTGTTTCTGCTCAACGGCGTCGAGTATACGGGCGCCAGCCAGCTTGCCGTCACGCCCGGCGGTACCAGCGGCCAGTTGCTCGGCATCGACGCGGTGCGCGAGTTTAACGCTCAGACGGATACCTATTCGGCCGAATACGGCAAACGCGCCGGCGCTCAGGTCAGCGTCGTGACCCAATCGGGCAGCAATCAGCTCCATGGCACATTGTTCGAATTCCTCCGCAACAGCGATCTGGACGCGCGCAGCTTCCTCGACCAGACTCCCGGGCCGCCTCCCTTCAAGCGCAACCAATTCGGCGGCGCGTTGGGCGGCCCGCTGAAAAAAGATAAGCTGTTCCTGTTCGGCAACTACGAAGGCTTCCGGCAGCGGCTCTCGACCAGCAACGTGGCCGTGGTTCCCGACCAACCGGCCCGCCAGGGGATGCTGCCGAACGCCGCCGGCGTGCCCACCCCGGTTGCCGGTCTGAACCCATCGATGCTGCAGTACATGCAATTCTGGCCGCAGCCGAACGGTCCCGAGTTGCTCCAATCCAACGGCCTTCCCAGCGGAACGGCCTTCTCGTACAGCACCCCCGCGCAGCCCAACCGGGAAGATTTCGGCACGCTCCGCACCGACTACACGATCGGTCTGAAGGATACTCTCTCGGGGTCGTACACGATCGATGACGGCAGCAGCCTGACGCCGTTGGCGGATCCCCTCTTCGGATCGAATCTGGTGCTGCGCAGTCAGGTCGCGAGCCTTCAGGAAACGCATGTGTTCTCGCCGCGCGTTCTCAATACGCTTACGGCGGGATTTTCGCGCGCGGCCTTCAATTACAATTCCTACGCCCTGGTTTCGTTTCCGGCCGAAACCTCGTTTGTAACCGGCATGGGCCCGGGCGGCATCATTATCGGCGGCGGCGTCACCACCAGCGGACCAGCCGCGATCACGTCAGCCGGTCCGATCAACAATGCCAACGTGTGGAACCGGCGCAACCTGTTCACCTTCACCGACGGCGTGCAGATCGTTCAAGGACGGCATCAGTTCAGCGCAGGGGTCTGGCTCCAACGCCTCCGCGACAATGAGGACACAGCGTCGCGCCAGAATGGGCAGGCAAGTTTCAGCACCCTCCAGACATTCCTTCAGGGCACTTTGAGCAGCTTCCAAGCCGTGCTCAACCCGCACGAGCTCGGCTGGCGCAGCCTTTTTGGCGCCTGGTATATCGAGGATTCCATCCGCCTGCGCTCGAATCTCACGCTGCAGGCCGGCCTGCGTCACGAGTTCACTACCGGCTGGAACGAAGCGTTCGGACGCGCCGCTAACTATGTCACGGACGCGAACGGGGTGCTGGTGACGCAGCCGCGCCTGGGCAGCTCGGCATTTACCGAAAACAATGCCACCAAGTTGTTCGGTCCGCGTGTGGGGCTGGCGTGGGATGTGTTTGGCAATGGCAAGACCGCCGTCCGCGCGGGCTTCGGCACCTATTATTCGCTGATCGATGACCTCGCGTTTCTGCTGAACTCGATTCCTCCGTACAACGGCTCCCTCTCATTCAGCGGTTCCTTGCCGGCGATCCTGCCGCTCTCCGCCGGCACGCCCGAACCTCCCACGTGCGGTCCCGCCGTTCCCTCACCCTGCACCACCTATGCACCGCAGGGTATCCAGCCTGATGCGAAAACGCCTACGGTTGAGGAATGGCGTTTTGGTGTGGAGCAGCAGCTCGAGCGCAACACCGTCCTCCGTGTGGCCTATGTGGGCTCGCATGGATACCACGGCTTCTTGAGCATCGATCCGAACAGCGTTCCCGCCCAGATCTGCGCCACCGCGGCCGGTTGCGGCGCCGGCGGCACCGGGTCGGCTACTTCCACGGTGCCGCAGGGATCTCAATATATTCCCAAAGTCACGGGCCGGCCGAACCCGTATCTCTCCGCCGGCTTTTTCTGGTACACCGGCGGCAACACCAGCTATAACGCGCTGCAGGTGGATGTAACGCGCCGTCTCAGCCGCGGTCTTCAGTTCCGTGGGAATTATACGTGGTCGAAGAACCTGGATCTGAACTCGGCCTTGACCATAGCGCAGGCCAACAACCAGCCGCAGATGGTGATGGATCGCAACGATCCCAGGCGCGATTGGGGCCGTTCCGCACTGGACAACACGAATCAGGGCAGCGTCTCGGGCCAGTACGAACTACCTTTCGGCAAGGGCAAGCACTGGGCGGGCAACGCCACTGGTTTTGCCGCCAAACTTGCGAGCGGCTGGCAGGTGAACGGCATCTTTACCGCGCTGAGCGGATTTCCGTTCACGCCGCTGATCGGCGCCAACCGCTCCGGCGACGGCGATATTCGCAATCCCGACCGTCCTTCTCTGAACCCGGCGTTTACCGGTCCGATCGTAACCAACAATCCGCGCCAGTGGTTCAATCCGGCTGCGTTCATTCTGCCCGCTCCCGGAACCTGGGGAAACCTGGGCCGCGGCGTCTTCACCGGGCCGCCGCTATCGGAGTTGGACGCTTCGCTATTCAAGAACACGGCGATTACGGAGCGGACCGTCCTGCAATTCCGCGCCGAGTTCTTCAACGTTCTCAATCACACGAATCTCGGCACGCCCAACGCGACGGTGTTCTCCGGGACCATCGCCAACGCATCCGCGGGACTGATCACCACCGCCGCCACTATTCCGCGTCAGATTCAATTCGGTCTGAAGCTGATGTTTTGACACCGTAGCGGTGTTGGCGCCGCGTACACCCACCGGTCCGCCAGCCAGAAATTCACGGGCGCGCACAGCGCAATGGCGGCAGCGGCCGCCGGCAGTGCGGGAATGTGGCAACATTCCCCCAAAGCGGAAATCACCGCGGTATTGCCGACCAGCGAAACCAAGCCATTGCCGGCGTGGAAACGCCAGAACCGGGTGATCGTCGCGCGCACCCCGGCGCACTCCCGATCCCGCCACGTGAACCGCTCGTGCCACAGGAAATTGTGTATTACAGCAATCTCCACCGTGATCGGCGTCGCCGCTACTTTCGCCAGGTTGCAGCGCTCGATCAGGAGATACAAGAGCAGAACCTGCAGCCCCGCGCCCAGCAAACCGACCGCGTTGAATTTCCCGAACCGCAGAAATTGGCGTCCTGCGCCGGTCAAACGAGTGTCTCCTCGCGATATAGCATTGCAGTGTGACGGATCGCCGCGCTCAGGAGCATTGCTGCCATTCCCGCGATCGCGATGACTCCCCCTACATCGAAGAGCAGAAATGTCCGCCCCGCAATTTCGGAGTACGGGTGGAAATACGCCACCCCGTTGCCGGCTGCCAGCAAGATTCGGATTTCCGTCGGACCGAACCAGCCGTGCGAAAGCTGGAAGCGTCCAAGCGTATAGGTGGCCAGGTAACTCTCGATCGAAAGCGCATAGAATCCTACCAGCATGCCCGCCGCGACTGGCCACTGCAGGTAGCCGGAGCACCCCAGCCCCGCGATTAGCGCCAACGCGCCCAGCGTGTCGACGACGTGGTCCACGTAAAACCCGTACCGCGGCCGCTGCTGGTTGCGAACCCGCGCCAACGTGCCGTCAAGGCTGTCGCCCAGCCAGTTGAGGATGAGAAACAGGTTCACCAGCCACAGCGCGCGCGCGTCCCACGCAGCGAACGCATAAGCGCCGCCCGCGCACAACTGCGCGGCGAATCCGGCGGCGGTCAGGTGGTCGGGATTAATGGCCGCCGGAGTTCGCCGCGCCATCCAGATCAACAGCCGCTTTTCCGCCGCCGCGGTCAGCGCCGTGTGAATCCGTGGTGCATTGACGAAGCCGTTTGGCCGCGCCTCTTTGACCTCAGTTAACAGCATCCGGTCCCTCTTTCTGCGCATTCGCCAGGAGCGCATTCTTAGTAGCCTTCAACGTGAACTCCAGCGATTCCCTCGGCAGCGTTTCGATAATCGGGGAGATCAGCCAGCCGAGGCCCAGCGGAATACTGCGCGTCAGGGAAACCGCCTCGCATTCGATAATCAAGCCATCCTGCGTCGCAACGAAACTCCAGTAGGAATTCAGGCGCCAAAGGAAGCCATCGTCGTCGCCCTCGGGCCGCCGGTGCTCGCGCGGCGTCCCGGCGTCCTCGACCTGCCAGATGTGCTGGCTGCGTGAAATGCTATAACCGCGGTCCGCGCCCGTAAGCCCGTTGCGCCCTTCGAACTGTGCGTCGAGCACCACTGTCACCACCTTCTTTTTCTTGAAGCGAATCAGGCTGGAAGTCTTGCTGTCCCGTGGGAGCGCCTGCGAGGACACAACCTGCGGCGCGTAATAACGGGATAGTCCGTTTGGATTGCGGAGCAGGTTCAACATCCCGTCCGGCGCTACACCCGGTACCAACACGGCCGCGCGCCAGTGATGCATGAGGGCTCCGCCCGCCTGCCATGTCCCGCCGTCGACGGGTTCGATCCACGTGCCTCCGGAAAACAACCTCCCCTCGGCCGCGGTTTCGCCGTTTAAAGTCGCCAGGTAACTGCCGCCTGGGGCGTGCTGCCGGTCCAGCTTCTGCTCGAGTTTGGTGATGTAGACCGTGAACGCCTGTTCCGCGGCCGGCGTCAGATGGGCAGCGGCGCTGTTCACCGCCGCGATCACCAGCACCGCCGCAGTCTGCAATTTCATCTGCATCACTCACCTCGCGATTGCATTCTGCTTCGGCCCCCTTCCCCCGGGCAATGCCTGCCGTATCAAACCGCGCTCCTTTCCACCTCACCGTGCAAGCGCCTGAATTCACTGGTCTTGTCGGAAATCCTCAACGGCAGTTACACTGAACGTGCGATGTTCGAAGACGCTCGGCGGCGCCTGTTCAGCTTCGGAGTGTTCGAGGCCGATGAGGCCCGCGGAGAGCTGCGCAAGCGCGGCATCCGTATCAAGCTGCATGCCCAGCCGTTTCGTGTCCTGACGCTCTTATTGGAACGGCCTTCCGAGATCGTGACCCGCGAGGAGATGCGGCAGCGGCTCTGGGGTCAGGACACATTCGTGGATTTCGATCATGGTCTGAACAGCGCCATCAACAAGATTCGCGATGCGCTCGACGATTCGGCCTCCCAGCCGCGCTTCATCGAGACCGTATCCGGCAAAGGGTATCGTTTTATTGCGCCGGTGACGCTGCGCCCCGGTGCCGAAATGCCCGCGCCGCGCGCCGGCGGCGATCCTTCCCCGCCGGCCCCTCCACCCCTGGCAGACACCGTCGCAGCCCCGCTCGCATCGATCCTTACCACCCCCGACGAACTCCCCACTCCCCGGCGAAATCTCGTTCGGATTCTGCTCCTCCTGATCCAGGTGATGTACCTGGCGTTCTACTTATTGGCCTTGGCCAACCTCCACGAGATCGATGACCTTTTCCTGGAGGCGCGCCTGCTCCCGCCGGCGGCGATGATGGCAATCCTGATCACTACCGCTGCCGCTCTCATTCCCGTCCGGCTCTACCTGCTGGCGGCGATCGCCTTTGACCTGCGGCAGTTGCCCGCCAAGTTCGCCAGGATCTTTCCAGTGCTGGCTCTGCTCGACCTCCTCTGGGCGCTCTCCCCATTCCTGCTCACTCACTACATCGCGACCGGCTTGGCGCTCGGGATGAGCGCGGCGTTGGTTTATCTGCCATTTGCCCAGCGCTCGCTTGTCCTGATGTACGCGCGGGGACGGTGAGCCCGCGTATTTTCAGTAACTTGTGCTCTGCCGTCCCGCGACTCCATTAACCAACGAGAGCATTGTCTTACTGTCGGGGCAGCTTTACCCTGAAGCCGAAAGGTAGGACCTGGTGCCAACCGCATTGCCATTGGATCTGTCGACGAATCTACCCATCTGGGACGAAGGCCTTCCCGCTATGAGCACGTTCATGGAGCAGAGACGAACCCGGCGGTTCAGCCTGCAGCTACCCCTTTCCATCCGGTCTGCCGGCCGGGAGAGAATCCCTTTTTCGGGCGTGACCAAGAACATCAGTTCGAGCGGCGTACTGTTCACCTCCGGGAGAGAGCCCGACCTCGGCAGCCCGATCGAATATATAGTCACCTTGAATCCCGAGGGCCCGCAGCCGGTGAACCTGCGTTGCGTGGGCAAAGTGTTGCGGTCGGAGTTGGTCGCGCCTGCAGACGACGCCCACGAACCCGCTTACCAGATCGCGGCCACCCTGGAACGCTACGAGTTCGTCCGCAACCAATAACCGATTAGAGAAATCTACCCGGCCGCGCGGCAGCCTAAGGCGCCGTGCGGCCGCGCCACACCTGCGCGTGGAGCGCACGCGTCCCGGTCCCCGCGAATGCGTCATTTCCCGGCATTGCGCCTGGTGGCCTTAGATCTGCAAGGGCACTCCCGAAGCGATGCTCGGAATCCTGCTGCTGTCCGTTCTGTCTCTCCGCGGGTCCGAATTGGCCGGCCAGCGGATCAGCGAAGTGGCGGGAGTGCCGCCGTCGGTGGCATTGGAAACGCGAGCCGGCGGCTTGTTCGATCCCGTCAAGCTCCAGCACGACGTGCATACACTGTGGCGTACCGGGCGTGTCTCCGACGTGCAGGTGGAGGCCGTCCCGGATGCCGGCTCTGTCCGCGTGATCTTCCATCTCAGACCGAAGGCCACCGTGCGCGTCCGCAAGATCCAAATGGATCCGCCGACGCCTGGGGTCCGCCTCCGGCTCCAGCCGGGCGCCGAGATGGACCTGCAGGACGCGCAGCAGGTTGCGGCCGGCGTCGTCAAACAGCTTGAGGCTTCCGGTTATGCGAACGCCGAGGCCGACGCACAACTGGCGCCCACCGGCACTGGCGCGGCCGATCTCAAGATCCACATCAACAAGCAGCGGCCGATTGATGTAAGAAGCGTGAATGTTTCGGGCGATCTCGGAATGAATGCCGCCGACGTGTATGGCGCGTTGCGCGCCACTCGCGCCAAGACTATGGTGCCTGGTATTCCGGGCATTTGGAAAGGCTGGCGTGTTCGTCCCGGCTACAGTTCGGATGCCGTCCAATCCGATCTCGCCAATCTGCGGTCGTTCTATTACCGCGGCGGCTATTTTGATGCCGACGTACGCGTCGCTTCGATCGACCTCACCGCCGGTGAGGCGCACATCGGTTACGCGGTACAAGCCGGGCCAAAATACCAGGTGGCGATGCTCAACGGAGTTCCGCTCCCCGGTGCTCCGGATCGTCCGGGCGATGCCGTTTGCCGCGAACTCTTCGATGAGCGGCGCGCCGCCGAGCGCGCGGGAGTGCTCGATTTCGCGGCGCGTGTCGAGATTCACGGGGCCGGTCCGACGGTCGAGGCAATCGCCGGGATCACGCAAGGTCCCGCCTATCGCACGGGCCGGATCGAGTTTCGCGGCAACCGGCGCGAGCGCGACGAGACCCTCCGCCGCATGCTCCTGCTGGAGGAAGGCGGGCCGCTCGACCAGCTGTTGCTTCGTCAATCTCTGGCGCGTCTGAACCGGACCGGCTGGTTCGAACCGGTGACCGCCCGCGCTGTCGTCTTAAATCCCGCGCCTGAAGCCGGCCGTGCGGACGTGCAAATTCTCCTCAAAGAAAGGCAAACGCGGAACTGGTATTTGTCCGGCCCGGTAGGCCCGATGAGCCTTGGCGGCTCGCTGCACGCCGCGATCGAATCGCGCCTGCCCGCGTGGGGGCAGGGCGTGTTCGAGCTTTCCACCTATACCCTTTCGCTCAATCTCATGCTGTTCGCAAAACCCCTCGGCGCCCTGGTTCCCTTTCTGCCCAACCGCCGCTTCCTTCCCTTGCTCACTCTCAACCGGCCCATCCTGCCGGGCCAGCGGCTGCTCTCCGGGTTCACGATCGCTCCCCAGTTGGGATGGCAGGGCATGCTGGCCGGTTATGCAGCTTCGCAGACGCGCGCGTTTCTCGCCGGACTGCTGCAAACCGAACCCGGCTTGACTCCCGATCTTCTGCTCACAGTCTCGCACGAGGAGCACGGGGGAACGCTCCGCTGCGAGCCGCCCAAGCCGCGCTTTGATCGCATGCGCCAGATCGCTGCTGCTGCGGTCAACCTGCTGTTTTCGTTTTCACCTTTATAGAACCTGCGATCTGGTCGCCGGCCCTTTTCGCCGATACGCGAAGAAGATCCCCGCCCCAATCAGGCTGAACAGCACGATGACCGCCGTCACCTTGATCGTGAATGCCCGCGGGTCGGGAACGTCAATAATCGGAAACACCGACATAACCGCGAACAGCGCCGTCATCACAAAACCCGAAACCGCGGCGGCTCTTAACCACAGCGGCGGCCGCGGAGTCATGCCGCGAAAACCGATCAGCGGGAGCGCGAACATGACCAGGTACGCAAACGAATAGAACGTCATCGCCGCGTTCTGCAGCAATTGGAACGCTTCCTGCTGGCCTGCGCCGCTCAGCGACGCGATTCCCAGCGCGATCGTTACGATGCCGACCAACAGGATGGAATTCGACGGCATCTGATGTTTCGGATCCAGACGTGTGAACCACTTGGGCAGCAGATGATCCCAGCCTGCGACCAATGGCAGGCGGCTGGCCGCCGTGAAATTGAAATTCTGCTGGGAGATATTCGCGAGCAGCATGCCGATAATTACCAGCGGGATTAGCAGGGCCGCCGTGTCGCTTGGGCCTGTGCCCGCAGCCAAAGCCTGCGAGATGGGACTGACCAGGTCGACCTTGTCATCGGGAACCAGAGCGCGCACCGCGCTGGTTCCCAGGATGAACAGGAGCACGATCAGCGGCGCGGCCAGCACGACGGCGCGCCCGATGGAGCGCGCGGCATCCCGGCATTCGCCCGCGAAGATCGCGATATATTCGGACCCGGCCATGGCGCCGAAGCCGATTTTGGCGAGGATGTTCAGACTGAGCAGCGAGACAGTAGGCAGCGCCAGTGTCAGCGGTTGATAGGCCGCCATCCGCCCCGTCGCGACGCTGCGAAACGGCATCACGATCAGCGCAAGGAAGATCACGAGGAACAACGCTCCGCCGGCGTTGTTCACCCATTTTCCGACGCCGAGGCCGACGGCAGCCACCCGCGCGTAGGCGGCGATGATGAGAACACTCGCCGCTGCCATCAGCCATTTGTTCTCCATGAAGGCGGCGCCGCGCGCGCCAATCGCATATGCCAGGATGGTGACGCTCTGAATTCCGACTTCCGCCGCCAACACCACGCAGTTCAACCACAACGACCACGCCACCATGAAACCGGTAAAGTCGTTGAAGCCGAGCCGCGCCCAGGTGTATAGTCCGCCTTCCAGGGGCCGCAGCCGGTTCAAATAGACCACCACGCTTACCGAGGGCAGGTAGAACAACAAGACGGCCAGCAGCCAGAATGTTAAGTGCGGCGGCCCGAGCTTGGCGGCAACCCCCACCCACGTTAGGCCGACGATGTTGATCACCTGCGCGAAAAGCAGATCGCGCAGGCCGAGCTCTTTCCGAAATTCCCCGCTATGCGCGGCCGCGGTCGGCTCGGGAAACGTGGCGCCCATCAGTCCATCGTAACCCCGGGGGATCTCGTTACCCGCGCAACAAGCAGCCGGCGAGAGGATTATCGCTGTTATTTCAGCAGCAGCACGGCTACTTTGCCATCGGTTTCCAGGCTGTCGCCCGTCGCATTCTGCCCGTGCTGCGGGACCTGCGGCCGGTCCACCAGTTCCACGCCCATAACATGCCCGGAGAAGATCAGATCGTTCACTACCTTGGCGCGCTCGCGGTCGATCTGCGAATCGATCTTATGAATGAACGTGCGGTCCTTCTCGGAGAAGCTGATTCCGGTGTCATGTGTCGCAGCCACCGCCCAGACAGCGTTGCCTTCAAATGTCGCCGGCCGCCGCCACACCCGCAGGTGATGGCGCTGCGCAAACGTATTATTCAGTTTTTCGAATACCTGATCGGGCGGCTTGCCCTCGAGCAGTAGAATCGAGACCGGCGCTTCGCTGTAGCCGCGCGCTTCGGCTAGCGCGCGGAACGTCTCGAACTTGGCTTTCGCGTTGAGCCCGGCAGCCGTCGACCAGCCCGCGTCCATGAACGCCTTCTGCACCGCCGCTTCGTTCCCGATCAAAATGATGTTCGTGACGTCCGAGGGCTTGGGAGGCGCCTGCGCCACCGTCTGAAACGGCTCGCGCGCGACAAGCGCCGCCAGCGCCGCGTCATTTGGAATCGCGCCCACATTGCCGGCCGGCCCCGGTCCGCCCGCCGCTGCCAGGTCGAGCGCCGCCTTGAGCTTCAGCGTCAGCTCGGTTCCCGCGTCATAAGTTATGTCGGTATCGGCCGGTTTGAGGACCGCGTTCTTCGCCGCCGCGAGCACATCCGCCAGGCCCGAATATCGCGATGCCAGTTTGTTGAGACCCGTATCGAGTTCGCCCGTAATCGTCTCCGAAGAAAGCAAGCCGCTGATCTGACCCTGATCGTCCACGCTCTCGCGCGCGTTGTCGATCGCCCCAACTTGCGCCTGCAACTTCAGCTTGGCCCCGTTTATTTCAATTTCGTCGAAATTCAGAACCAATACCGCGCGCTGGTCAGGTTTGCTGGCCGTTGTCTTCTCCACGCTGCCTCGCACCGCAGCCCCAGCCGGGATGGCGAACTGGCCGCCGGCCATTACGGGTTCGATCACCACCGCTTCCACCGGGTCCTTCTCCCGCGCCGTCTGCGTGGAGATTTTGGTTTTGAGGCGGATTTGGATCTCGGTTCCGCCCGGCACGGGCAACGCGAATGCACATCCCGCGGCGGCCGCGGCTAGACAAATCGCCGCGGCTCGAAACAGCCGAGGTCTCATAAGACGATTTTAGTCAGAGCCGGGCTCGCTTGGAGTACCTTCCGGTACAAGTCGGGCACGCCGAGTTGGGCCGCGCGGTGTTCGAGTTCCGCCAGGCGCCGCAATACGTCGGACCGGTGGGTTGGCAGGTCTTCGACATCGCAGCGCGCCATCACCCACAACAGGTGTTCGGCTCGTTCGAGGATCGCACGCAAATCTGACCCGTGCATTCTTGCCCCTGTTTCTTGTTTGAACCCGCGCTGCCGTGCGCCGTTGCATCGAGATGATAGCCATTTGGAGCTAGGGTGCCCCACTCCGGGTTGCCTGCGCCGGGTTTGATACGATAGAGAATCACCCTTGATCGAGGCCATTCCAGACATTCTGGCGCGCATTGTCGCCAAGAAGCGCGAAGACTTGGCGAAAGGCGCGCCCCCGCTTGCCGAATGGGAGCGGCTGGCGAACCAACGGCGTGCCGGCCGGCGGGATTTCCGCGCCGCTCTCACACGCCGCGGCCCCGCGATTATTGCAGAAATCAAGAAGGCCTCGCCAAGTAAAGGAGTGCTCGCGGCCCGCTTCGACCCGGCGCGCATCGCGGCCGCTTATGCCGAGGGCGGCGCTGCCGCGCTCTCGGTGCTCACCGATGAAGAGTTCTTTCAGGGCCGGCTGGCGGATCTCGAAACCGCGCGCGACGCCGCCGCGCTCCCGGTCTTGCGCAAGGATTTCACCATCGCGCCCGAGCACGTGCTCGAGGCGGCGGCCCACGGAGCCGATGCCATTCTGCTGATCGCGGCCATTCTCAGCGAGCGCCAAATCCGCGATTATCGCGAGGCGGCCGGGCGTTTCAACATGGCCGCTCTGGTCGAAGTCCACAACCGGCGCGAACTCGAAGTCGCGGTCGCTGCCGGCAGCGATCTGATCGGAGTCAACAATCGCGACCTCACTACCTTTGAGGTATCGCTCGAGACGTCGCTGCGGCTGGCCGAGCACTTTCCCAGCGGCGCGGTGCGCGTCAGCGAAAGTGGAATCCACGATGCCGACGACATTGCGACTTTGCGCGCTGCCGGCTATTCCGCCTTCCTTGTCGGCGAGCATCTCATGAAATCCGGCGATCCGGTCGCGGCGCTGCAAAAACTGGTGCGGCGATGGTCCTGAAGATCTGCGGCATCACGAACGCAGAGGATGCAGCCGCGGCCATCGATGGCGGGGCCACCGCCCTTGGATTTAACTTCTGGCCCCGCAGCCCGCGGTATGTCTCGCCGGAAAACGCTGCGCAGATCGGCTCGCGCCCGGGAATTCGGCGCGTCGGCGTGTTCGTGAACGAGGCGCCCGCTCGCATTGAGGAGGTCGCGCGGTTGGTGCATCTGGACGTCGCGCAATTGCACGGCGACGAGTTGCCCGCCGCCTATCCCGCTCGCATGACGGTCTGGAAAGCGGCGCGCGTGACCACGGGGTTCGATTTCTCCGCTTACGACGATTCGCCCGCCGAAGCTCTTGTATTGGATGGCCCGGCCGGCGAACTCTATGGCGGCTCCGGTCAAACCTTCGATTGGGGTCTCGCCGCCGCGGCGCGCCAGCGGATTATTCTCGCGGGCGGCCTGGATGCCTCAAACGTCGCGCAGGCCGTGGCTGCCGCGCATCCGTGGGGTGTGGATGCCTGCTCGCGGATCGAAAGCGCGCCGGGAAAAAAGGATCACCGGAAAATGAACGACTTTCTGCAAGCGGCCAAGGCGGCGCTGCGCGCATGACGCCGCAACCCGATCGAACCGGCCACTTCGGCCCTTACGGCGGGCGCTTCGTGCCGGAAGTGCTGATGGCGCCGATCGAAGAACTGGAACAGGCGTATCTCGCCGTCCGCGAGGATCCTTCGTTTCAGTCGGAGCTGCGGAACCTGCTGCACACCTACGCTGGCCGCCCCACGGCTCTGTATTTCGCCAGTCGCTTGAGCGCGTCGCTTGGGGGCGCGCGCATTTATCTCAAACGCGAAGACCTGCTCCACACCGGCGCGCACAAGATCAATAACTGTCTCGGCCAGGCCCTGCTCGCCCGCCGCATGGGCAAGAAACGCATCATCGCCGAAACCGGCGCCGGCCAGCACGGCGTCGCCACCGCGACGGTCTGCGCCCTGTTGGGTTTCGAGTGTGTCGTTTATATGGGTGAGGAAGACATGCGCCGCCAGCGGCTGAACGTCTTCCGCATGCGCATGCTCGGCGCGAAGGTTGTCGCCGTGACTACCGGAGGCCGCACCCTCAAAGACGCCATCAGCGAGGCCATGCGTGACTGGGTCACGAACGTGGCCGGCACGCACTACCTGCTCGGCTCCGTGCTCGGCGCGCATCCGTACCCGATGATGGTGCGCGATTTCCACAAAGTGATTGGCGAGGAGGCGCGCTCCCAAATCCAGGAAGCCGAGGGCCGTCTGCCCGACACCATCTTCGCCTGCGTCGGTGGCGGCTCCAACGCTATCGGCATTTTCCACGCTTTCCTGCCCGACCAATCGGTGCGTCTCGTGGGCATCGAAGCGGGCGGCCGCGGCAACGGAATCGGCGAGCACGCGGCAAGATACCGGGGCGGCGCCCCCGGCGTCCTGCAGGGCGCCTTTAGCATGGTGCTGCAGGATGAGCACGGCCAGATCGCTCCCACCCATTCCGTCTCGGCCGGACTCGATTACAACATGATCGGTCCCGAGCACGCCTGGCTGCACGATCAAAGCCGCGCGGAGTACACCGCCGCCTCCGATCAGGAAGCGCTCGATGCCGCGCGTCTGCTCTCGCGCACCGAAGGAATCATTCCCGCGCTCGAATCGGCGCACGCCGTGGCGGAAGCGGTGCGGCGCGCCCCGTCCGCGAAGGACCGGCTCTTCCTCGTGAATGTCTCCGGGCGCGGTGATAAAGACATCGATATTTACCGCGAAAACTTCAAGGAACTCGACGAAGCATGACGCGGATCGGTCGCCTGTTTGACTGCTTAAAGCGTGACGGCCGCAAAGGCTTGGTCGCCTATCTCACTGCCGGCGATCCCGCCCCCGCGCGTACGCCCGATCTGGTCGAGGCGCTGGTGCGTGGCGGCGCCGACTTGATCGAGTTGGGTGTTCCGTTCTCCGATCCGATTGCCGATGGCCCCGTGATTCAGCGTGCCGGAGAGCGCGCTCTAAAAGCCGGCGCCACCCTCGAAGGCGTGCTCGAAATTGCCGAAAAAATCCGGCGGCGTTCCGAGGTCCCCCTGCTGTTGTTCACCTATTTAAATCCCGTGCTGCGCTACGGCCTCGACCGGCTCGCCAAGGACGCGGCCGTGCGCGGCATCGATGGCTGCCTGCTGATCGACGCCAGCGTCGAAGAGGCCCAGGATTACGTCGACGCCATGCACCGCCACGGGCTCGATACCGTCTTTCTCGCGGCCCCCACCAGCACGCAGCG
>Ga0070734_10003216_pt1 | contig 17609 bp, 11 predicted proteins | sample Coa_R1_8_FD_66444 | JGI IMG/M metagenome (GOLD analysis project Ga0070734, IMG submission 66444) | Surface soil microbial communities from Centralia Pennsylvania, which are recovering from an underground coalmine fire - Coalmine... | ecosystem: Environmental > Terrestrial > Soil > Unclassified ... | reverse complement strand
GGCGGCTCCGACCGCGACGCCGACCACCACGGCGGCGACGCCCACCGCGGCGCCTGCCCCGGCCGGCCCGGTCACCGGGACCATCATCCCGCTCTACACGGCGCCCACCGATCCTTCGTGGTCGGCGGTCGCGGCGGCCAAGGCGGCTCACCCCTCGGTCCCCGTGCTGGCGGTCGTCAACCCGGCCAATGGCCCGGGCGCGGCGTCCTCGGCCGACTATGCGGCCGGCATCTCGAAGCTGACCGCGGCCGGCGTGAAGGTCATCGGGTACGTCCACACGCTGTGGGGGAAGCGCCCCGCGGGCGAGCTCCAGACCGAGATGGGGCAGTGGAAGAGCTGGTACCCCGGCGTCAGCGGCATCTTCTTCGACGAGATGGCCAGCGCGACCGGCGAGGAGACCTACTACAAGGACCTCACGACCTACGCCAAGGGGAACGGGTTCGACTTCACCATCGGCAACCCGGGCCAGGACACCTCGCCGACCTACGTCGGGACCGAGGACGTCATCCTCATCTACGAGAACAGCGGCCTCCCTTCCGTCGGCGCGATCGGCGGCTGGCACACGACCTACGGGCGCAACAACTTCGGCGTGATCCCGTACAACGTCGCCGGCCTCGACACGACGTTCATCGCTTCGGCCAAGCCGTACGTCGCCTACATCTACATGCAGAGCGACACCCTGCCCAACCCCTGGGACAGCGTCCCGAGCTATCTGTCGGCTCTGGTCGGCGCGCTCGGCTGACCGGACATCGTTCGAACACGGCACGCGGGGGCTGGCGCCTCCGCGTGCCGTTCGCCTATTGGGCGGGGCAGTCGCGATCGGTCGCCGAGGTGCAGCCGGTCGGACAGCAGTGGTCGAGGGTCGAGCCCGAGCAGCTGGTGATGGGGACGTGACGGCAGGCAAAGTTGCACGTGGCGGGCGAGCCGACCGGGACCTCGGTCGTGCAGGGGTCGCCGTCGTCCGGGCAGGTGGTCGGGCAGCTCGACGGGGGATCGCAGGTCTCTCCGGCCTCGACCTTCTTGTCCCCGCAGGAAGGCGCGCAGTCGGTGTCGTTCGACGCCGAGCAGCCGGTGGGGCAGCAGCCGTCGTTGTTCAGGCAGGCCACGATGGGGATGTGCGTGCAGTTGCGCGAGCAGTCGCTGGCGGAGCCGCTGGCGATGTCGGTCGTGCAGGCGTTGCCGTCGTCGCAGGTGTCGGCGCAGGCGCCCGGGAACCCGGCCGTGATGGCCCGGTCACACGCCTCGCCCGCCTCGACCACGCCGTCGCCGCAGACCGCCGGGCAGTCGGAGTCGGTGGCCTGGGTGCACCCGGTCGGGCAGCAGCCGTCGCCGCCGACGCAGGCGGTGATCGGCGTGACGACGCAGGCGGCGCTGCAGGTGCTGGGCGAGCCCTGCAGCGCGCTGACGGAGCAGCTGCCGAGCGGCGGGCAGGAGCTCGGGCAGGACCCCGGCACCGCGTCGTCGCAGGTCTCCACGGGCGGCTCGACGAATCCGTTGCCGCAGATCGCCGGGCAGTCGGGGTCGAGGTCGAGATCGCCGCCCGGCGGGCAGCAGCCGTCCCCCGCCACGAACGCGGTCACCGGCAGGTGCACGCAGGTGGCCGAGCAGGTCCCCGCCGAGAGCAGGAGATCGGTCGTGCAGGGGTCGCCGTCGTCGCAGCGGGTGGGGCAGGCGCCGGCGCCCGAGCCGATCGCCGTGTCGCAGGTCTCGCCGGCCTGGACGACGCCGTCGCCGCAGGCCGCCGAGCAATCGGGGTCGGTGGCGGCGGTGCACCCGGCGGGGCAGCAGCCGTCGCTGGTCGGGTTGCAGGCGGTCATGACCGTCGTCGTGCAGGTGGCCGAGCAGTCGGTGACGCTCCCGGTTAGCCCCGTCTGCAGGCAGGCGGTGGGCGAGGGGGCGCAGCTGGTCGGGGACGTCGGGCACGCTCCGGGGCCCGTGGCCTTCGAGTCGCAGGCCTCGCCGGGGTCGACCACGCCGTTGCCGCACAGGCTGGGGCAGTCGGTGTCGGTCGCGCGGGTGGCCCCCGGGGGGCAGCAGCCGTCGCCCGAGATTGGCGCCGTGATGTTGACGTGCGCGCAGGTCGCGTTGCATCCGCTGCCCACCAGGAAGTCGGTGGTGCAAGCGTTGCCGTCGTCGCAGCTCTGGGGGCAGCTGCCGGCGTTGGGCGAGAGGATCCCGACGTCGCAGTTCTCGTTGTTCTGGCGGACACCGTCGCCGCACAGGGCGGGGCAGTCGGTGTCGGTGACGTTGGTGTTGCCGGGTGGACAGCAGCTGTCGCCCGACTGCTGCTCGCTCTTCTGGTAGTGCAGGCAGAGGTACTGGCACGTCCCCTGGGAGACGAGCAGGGTGATGGTGCAGGGATCGGGGACCGAGCAGGCGCCGGATGGCGGGCAGGCACCGGGGACCCCGGGCGGGATCCCGGTGTCGCAGGTCTCGCCCGGGTCGACCGTGCCGTTGCCGCAGGTCGTGGAGCAGTCGGGATCGTTCGCGTTGGTGGCGCCGGACGGGCAGCAGCCGTCTCCGGCGATCGGGCTGGTGATCGGCGTGTGCGTGCAGATGAGGCCGCACCCGCTGGTGCCGTTGTTGCTGTCGATCGTGCAGGCGACGCCGTCGTTGCAGTCGGCAGGCGGGCAAGCGCCGGGCGCGCCCGGGGGGATCGCCGTGTCGCACGTCTCGCCGGGGTCGATGCGCCCGTTGCCGCAGCCCCCCGGGCCCGAGCCGCCGTCCGCGCTGTTCCCGATGCCGCCGTCGACGGCGCAGGTGACGTTGTTGCAGCTGAGGGTCACGGACTTGGTCACCTGCGAACCGGCGCCGATGGTGAACGGCAGGACCTTCCCGGAGGCGACGACGCTGCCGTTCGATACGGCGTTGACGTCGACGTTGATCGACCCGGCGGCCGAGGCGGGGATCTGGGCGCTCAAGGTGGTGGGGAAGGTGATGGGCGCGCCGTTCGAATACACGTTCGAGGACGAGCCGGAGGGGATGTGGAGGATCACCGTCAGGGAGGTGACCGGCGGGGGAGACCCGGAGGCGCTCACGTTCAGAACCAGGACCGCGTCGCCCTGGCCGCGGCAGCCGGAGAGCGACAGCGCGGCCGCGAGGCAGAGACCAAGGCTGCGCTTTCTAATCATGGGCTCAGAAGAAGCCCTTGTTCCCGAGCGCGGTGCTCGGCACCGGGGTCTCGGAGCGCCCGGACAGCGCCGCCGCGGTCGCGCCCGCCGCCACCGCGACGCCGATCGCCGTCCAGAGCCACCAGCGGCGCCAGAGCGGCTTGGGTTGCTTCTTGGCCCCTTCGGTGGGACCGGGGCCCGGTGTGCCGACCAGGCCGGGCGTCGTGGGAGAAGGGGGCCGCGCGCGGAGGCTCTCGAGCTCGGTGACGCGCTCCTCGGCGGTGTCGCGATCGGCGCCCGTGGGCGCCCCGGCCAGGTAGCGATCGTAATAGAATAGCGCCTGCTCGCTGGCGCCCAGCTGCCGGTACGACTCGGCGATCTGGAACAGGAACTGCGGCTCGGCGCGCAGCTCGTAGGCCCTCCGGTACTCGGCGATCGCCTCCTGGTAGCGCCCCAGCTGGTAGAGACGGTGCCCCTGGGCGACGTGCTCGTCGACCTCGACGTCGGCGGGCTTCGCCGCCGCGGCGGGCGCGGGCGCCGGCTGGCCGTCGGCGGGCGGACCGAGCGTAGCGGCCTCTACCCGGCCTGCCGGGAGCAAGGCCAGCGCGAGCACGGAAGCTCGAAGCCACGCGAGGAACGAAGGGCTAAGCAATGGAACCCGCTGCCGATTCTGGCACGATCGTGCAGCGCAATTCTGCGCTCTTGGCTGCGGCCCCGTCAACGCCGCGCGGCCGCCCGTCAGCGCCGCCGCGGCTTGGCGGGCGCGCGCACCAGCACCGGCTCGAGCGGCGCCAGCGTCGCGATCCAGCGCCGAGCCACGGCCTCGGCGGCGGACGCCAGGGGAGGAGGCGCCGCGGCGGTCAGGATCGCGTGGGCGTTCTTCTCGAGCGCAGCGGGCAGCCTGGGCGGCTTGCTCTTGCCCGCCGCGAGGGCCTCGAACGCCTTCACCTGCGCCGGCTCGAGCGGCCGGAAGGGCGTCGGGCGAAGGCTCCGCTTGGTCTCGCCGCCGGCCAGCAGGCGCGCCACCAGCGCGGTGCGGGCCAGCATCGCCAGGTCGACGCCGGCTTCGTCGGCCCCGGTCCCATCGAAGGCGGTCCCGCCCGGCGCCACGTCCTCGGGCGTGATCCCCAGCCCGCGGACCATGGCCTGCGCGGCGGCGGCCAGCTCGATCGCCGCCCCGGCGCGCGCCAGATCGGCCAGCTGGCGGAACGGCCGCTCGCCCGCGGCGGGGGAATCGTCGCAGAGGCGCGGGTAGAGCGGCCGCAGCCGCGTCACCGCCTCGAGCACGGTCGCGTCGTCCGGCTCGGTCAGATCGAGCCCCCGCTTGCCGAACGGGCCTTCGCGCCGGAGGGATTGCCCGAGCCGCTTGACCTTGCCGATCAGGCTGACCCCCAGGCGAAACAGCCGGACCAGCGGCACCGTGCGCAGGGCCGCCGCGCCGCGCTCGTCGTCTCCCTGGGCCAGCCGCTCGAGCGCCAGGTCGAGCGTGGCGACCAGGCGCTCGAGCACCGCGCCCACCGCCTCGTCGTCGCCCGGCGCGATCCGATCGGCCGCCAGCACGCGGTTGGTCAACGTGACCAGCGCGAATCTGAGGTCGTCGACCTCCTCGCCGGCCGCCAGTTTCTGCGCGGCGCGCGCGAACGGCGATCGCTCGGTGTCGCCCAGCCGCTCGGCGAGCGCCGTCGGGACCCGCAGGGCCGCCCCCTCGCTGGCCGCGCGCTCGTCGACCACGGTGCGCGCCCGCGCGCTCGCATCGCCGATCTTGACGCTGGCCGGATCGAGCTCGCGGTAGACCTCCAGCGCCTCGTAGTAGTCGGCGAACCCGAGATCGGCCATGCGCCCCTGGCGCCAGCGGTACGCTTCCTCCTCCAGCTCGGCGTCGAGCTCGCCGGTGGCGCCGACCAGGATCCGGCGGGCGAGGCCCTTGTCGGTGCGGTAGAGGGCGTCGACCAGCCGGACCAGCGCCCGGGCGGGATCGGGGCCCTGCTCGCCGGTTTCGGAGCTCTGGAGCACCGGCGTGGAGCGGACGTCGAGCAGGAAGAAGCCGTCGGGCGTCGGGTAGAAGGTCCCTTCGGGCTCCTCGGGCGGCGCCTCCTGTGTCAGGTCGATGATGCGGGCGCCGCGGCGCAGGATGAGAGCCACGAGCTCGGTGTCGAGCCCGGCCAGCCAGCGTCCGATCCGCTCGATCGGCGCGGTGGCGAGCGCGTCCAGCCACTCGGCCAGCGCGGCCGGGGCCACCTGATCGCGCTCCCAGAGCGCGAAGTCGAGCACCACCGACAGCTGCTCGGGCGTGGCGGCGGCCAGGATCTCAGCCCCTTCGCCGAGCCCGATCTCGTGCAGGACGTAGTAGAGCTCGTCGCCGGGGAGCGCGCGGACGGCGGGCCCGAGCTCGGGGGCCTCGAGCAGCGCGTCGGCGCGGCGGAGGCGCCGGCCGCGGCCCAGGCGGGCGCGGTAGTGGGAGAGGGCGACGACGTTGTTCGGCTGGGGCGGGCGGGAGGTCCGCATGTATCTTCATATACACCGATGTTGTCGACGGTTCTTCGCACCATCGCCACGCACCGCCTGTGCGAGCGCGGCGAACGGCTCATCGTGGCCGCCTCGGGCGGACCCGACTCGATGGCGCTCCTGCACGCCCTGTGGGAGGCCCGCGAGCGCCTGGGGGTGACCCTCGAGGTGGCGGGCGTGGACCACGGGCTGCGGCCCGAGGCGGCGCGTGAGCTCGACATCGTGGAAGCGCGGGCGGCGGCGCTCGAGCTGCCGTTCGTGCGGCTGCCGGTCGACGTCGCTGCGAACCGGCGGGGCGCCTCGTTGCAGGACGCGGCCCGGCGGGCGCGCCTGGGGGCGCTGGAGGCGCTGGCGGCGGCCCGCGGCGCGCAGCGGATCGCGCTCGGTCACCAGGCCGACGATCAGGCGGAGACGGTCCTGTTCCGCATCCTGCGCGGCACGGGCCTGGCAGGCCTAGGGGGGATCCCCCATCGCCGGGGGCCGTTCATCCGGCCGCTGCTCGACGTGCGGCGGGCCGAGATCCTGCGTTATCTGCGCCGGCGCAGCATCCCGTTCGTGACCGACCCTTCGAACGCCGACCTTCGCTTCGCGCGTGCGCGGATCCGGCACCGCTATCTGCCGCTGCTGGCCGAGGAGAACCCACGGCTGTGCGAGGCGCTGGTGGCGCTGGCGGCGGCGGCGCGCGCGGGCGCGGGCGGCGAGGAGACCGCGGCGGGGCTGCCGCGCGGGGTGATCGCGGAGGTGCGGCGGCTTCGCGCGCGCGGCGGAACGGCGGCGCTCGACGTGGCGGGCGGGCGGCGGGTCGAGATCTCCTACGGAGAGGTACGGATCGGCGCGCGCACGCGGGGGGCGCCGTCGGCGCGTGCGCCGGCGGTCATCGCCGGGCCGGGGGTCTACCCATGGGCGGGCGGGGCGCTGGACGTCGCCGAGGCCGGCGCGGCGGGGGCCGGGGCGGACGGCGAGGCCGTGTTCGACGCCGAGCTGGTCGACTGGCCGCTCACGCTGCGCGCCCGCCGGACGGGGGACCGGATGCGGCCGCGGGGCGGGCGCGGGAGCCGCAAGCTCTCGGACCTGATGATCGACGCCAAGATCGGGCGCGGAGAGCGGGCGTCGCTGCCCGTCGTCGTCAGCGCGCGGGGCGAGCTGCTGTTCGTCCCCGGGCTGCGCCCGGCGGAGATCGGGCGTCCGACGGCGCGCACCCGGCGGGTGGTGCGTTTCCGTTTTCTCTCCGGAAACACCCCGTCGAGGTTTCGAGATTTGCGGCAAAGGAGTGTTTGACGCTCCCCGGTTTGGCGGCAATACTTTTAACGCCCCAGACCGTTTTCCATCGAAAGGACCCTGCGTGCGCCAAAGTCACAAAACCGTTCTGCTGTGGATCACGTTGATCTTCGCTTTCGTGGTGATTTGGCAGTTCCTGAACAACCAGCGCGCGTCGGAGACTCACGTCCTCTTCTCGTCCTTCGTCCAGGACATCGACCAGCACCCCGAGAAGTTCAAGGCCGGCTCCGCCATCCAGATTCGCAAGAATCAGGAGAGCGCCGAGTTCCGCGGGCAGTACGCCAACGGCGAGAACTTCGTCACCACCGGCATCGTGGGCGACAAGCTGCTCGAGAAGATGGACAAGGCCAAGCTCGGCTACGAGGTGGTCAAGGAGAACGAGAACGGCTTCTGGCAGCAGGTTTTCGTGACCTGGCTTCCGATGCTGGTCCTCGTGGTCCTGTTCCTGGTCTTCATGCGCCAGCTCCAGGTCGGCGGGGGCAAGGCGATGAGCTTCGGCAAATCGAAGGCCAAGCTGCTGTCCGAGAACCAGCGCAAGATGACCTTCGCCGACGTGGCCGGCATCGAGGAAGCCAAGGACGAGGTCGAGGAGATCATCGCCTTCCTCAAGGACCCGAAGAAGTTCACCCGGCTGGGTGGCCGCATCCCCAAGGGCGTCCTGATGATGGGCCCTCCCGGTACGGGCAAGACGCTGCTGGCGCGCGCGATCGCCGGCGAGGCGGGGGTGCCGTTCTTCTCCATCTCGGGCTCTGACTTCGTCGAGATGTTCGTGGGCGTCGGCGCCAGCCGCGTGCGCGACCTGTTCGAGCAGGGGAAGAAGAACGCCCCCTGCATCATCTTCATCGACGAGATCGACGCGGTGGGGCGTCACCGTGGCGCGGGCCTGGGCGGTGGCCACGACGAGCGTGAGCAGACGCTGAACCAGCTGCTGGTCGAGATGGACGGCTTCGAGTCGAACGACGGCGTCATCCTGATCGCCGCCACCAACCGTCCGGACGTGCTCGATCCCGCGCTTCTACGTCCAGGCCGCTTCGACCGCCGCATCGTCGTGCCGCGGCCCGACGTCAAGGGGCGCACCGGCATCCTCGGCGTGCACACCAAGAAGACGCCGCTGGCGGGCGGGGTCGACCTGGACGTCATCGCCCGCGGGACGCCCGGCTTCTCGGGCGCCGACCTGGAGAACCTGGTGAACGAAGCGGCCCTCCTGGCGGCCCGCGCCGACAAGACGCAGCTCGACATGGGCGACTTCGAGATGGCCAAGGACAAGGTCCTCATGGGCCCCGAGCGCCGCTCGATGATCATCAGCGACAACGACAAGCGGGTCACCGCCTACCACGAAGCGGGGCACGCGCTGGTCGGCAAGATGATGAAGGGGTCGGACCCGGTCCACAAGGTCACGATCATCCCGCGTGGTCGCGCCCTCGGCCTGACGCAGCAGCTGCCCGCCGAGGATCGGCTGAACCTGTCGAAGGATGGGGCCAACGATCAGATCGCGGTCGCCATGGGCGGCCGCGTGGCGGAGGAGCTGATCTTCCACCAGCTGACGACCGGGGCCTCGAACGACATCCAGGTCGCGACCGACCTGGCCAAGAAGATGGTCTGCGACTGGGGGATGTCCGACAAGCTGGGGCCGTTGCACTTCGGAAAGCGCGAGGCGGAGGTCTTTCTGGGGCGGGACTTCGGCGACGCCGGCAAGGAGTACAGCGAGCAGACGGCGGTCGAGATCGACCAGGAGGTCCGCACCATCGTCACCAATAACTACGAGCGGGCCAAGAAGGCGGTGATGGACAACCTCGACAAGCTGAAGGCCCTGGCCGAGGCGCTGCTCGAGTACGAGACCGTCGACGGCGCCGAGATCGACATCATCTTCTCGGGCGGGCGCCTCAACAGGTCGATCGCGCCGAACCAGTCGGCCGAGGCCCGGGCGGCCAGGGCGGCGGCCTCGGAGAAGGCAGCGCGGCCGAGCATCTTCGCGCCGCCGCGGCCGGAACCGAACAAGGCTTAGAGACCGCTGCCCCCCCCGGTCGCCGCGTCGCCTTGCGGCGGCCGATCGGGCCTGCTCACCCTGCACACCCTTCCCACCCGGCCCGCTCGGCCACCGCAAGGCTTGGGTCAGATTCGAAGGCGGTCTCACGACGAATCGGGGATAGTCGGGGCGTGGGCTGCCTCATCGTCGGGGTCTTGAACGTCACGCCGGACTCGTTCTCGGACGGGGGCCGGTTCGGGTCGGTCGAGGCGGCGATCGAGGCAGGCGTGGCGATGGCGCGCGAGGGCGCGGATTGGATCGACGTGGGCGGGGAGTCGACGCGGCCGGGCGCCGTGCCGGTGGCCGAGGACGACGAGAGGGCGCGGGTCGTGCCGGTGATCGCGGGGCTGAAGGCGAGGCTGCCGACGGGGGTGAGGATCTCCATCGACACCTACAAGGCGGGGACGGCGCGGGCGGCGCTGGGGGCGGGGGCGACGGTGGTCAACGACATCTCGGGAGGGCTGCTCGAGCCTGGGATCCTGGGCGCGGCGGCGGAGGCGGACGCGGCGGTGGTGCTCGGTCACCTGCGCGGCGCGCCGGCCACGATGATGGAGGGGATCTCGTTTTCGGACGTGGTCGTCGAGGTCGGCGACGAGCTGGCGGCGCGGGTCGCGGCGGCGCGCGCGGCGGGCTGCCGGGAGGTCTGGGCCGATCCGGGGATCGGGTTCGGCAAGCGGCTGGAACACAACCTGGCCCTCCTGCGCGCGCTCCCGGCGCTCGCTGGGCGCGTCGGGGCGCCGCTGATGGTGGGCGTCTCGCGCAAGGCGTTCATCGGTCACCTGACCGGAAAGCCGCCCGGCGAGCGCCAGTTCGGCACGGCGGCCGCGGTGACGGCGGCGATCCTCGGTGGCGCGGCGGCCGTGCGGGTCCACGACGTGGGTCCGGCGCGCGATGTGCGGGCTGTCGCAGACCCCCTGGTCCATGATTAAACTTCGCGGAAGACCATGGGAAAAGAGACGAGAAAGCTGTTCGGGACCGACGGCATCCGGGGCGTCGCCAATCGCGACCCGATGACCGCAGAGATGGCGCTGCGCCTGGGGCAGGCGGTGGCGCAGCGGTTTCGGCACCCGGAGCGGCCGGGGCGCATCGTGATCGGCAAGGACACGCGCCTGTCGGGGTACATGCTGGAGAGCGCGATGCAGGCGGGGATCGTCTCCGCCGGCGCCGACGTCATGCTGGTCGGCCCGCTGCCGACGCCCGGGATCGCCTTCATCACCTGGTCGATGCGGGCCGACGCCGGCGTCGTCATCAGCGCCTCGCACAACCCGTATCAGGACAACGGCATCAAGATCTTCGCCGCCGACGGCTTCAAGCTCCCCGATGAGATCGAGGCCGACATCGAGCGTCGCATGGAGATCATCGGCGCCGGGAACGACAGCGCGCGCGCGGTGCCGGACGCCATCGGCAAGGCGGTGCGCATCGACGACGCGGTCGGCCGCTACGTGCAGTTCCTCAAGCAGACCTTCCCCAAGGAGCGGACGCTCGACGGGATGAAGGTGGTGGTCGACTGCTCGAACGGCGCCGCCTACCAGGTCGCGCCGCAGGTGTTCGCCGAGCTGGGCGCCGAGGTGATCGAGCTGAACGTCTGGCCCGACGGGCGCAACATCAACTACGACTGCGGCGCGCTGCACCCCGAGGTCATGGCCGAGGAGGTGCGCCAGTCGGGCGCGCAGCTGGGCATCGCGCTCGACGGCGACGCCGACCGACTGATCCTGGCCGACGAGAAGGGGAACATCATCGACGGCGACCAGGTGATGGCCATCCTGGGGACGCGGCTGCTCGACCGGCGGCAGCTCCCCGAGCAGACGGTAGTGGCCACCGTGATGTCGAACCTGGGGCTCGAGCGCGCCCTGCACGCCAAGGGGGGCAAGCTGCTGCGCACGGCGGTCGGCGACCGCTACGTCGTCGAGGCGATGCGCGAGCGGGGCCTGTCGCTGGGGGGCGAGCAGTCGGGGCACATCATCTTCCTCGAGCACGCCACGACGGGCGACGGCGTGGTGGCGGCGCTGCGCGTCCTCGACGTGATGGTGAGCGAGGGGAAGCCGCTGTCCGAGCTGGCGCGGGCGATGACCCGCTACCCGCAGGTGCTGCTCAACTTCGCGGTGGCCCAGAAGCGGCCCTTCGAGGAGATGCCGGCGGTGCAGAAGGTGATCGCCGCGGTCGAGCGCGACCTCGGCGCCGACGGGCGGGTGGTGGTCCGCTACTCGGGCACCGAGTCGAAGGCGCGCGTCATGATCGAGGGGACCGACGAGGCCGGGATCCGCGCGCAGGCCGACGAGATCGCCCAGACGCTGCAGCGGGAGCTGGGCGGCTGATGGTGCGGCTCTACGTCAACGTCGACCACGTCGCGACGCTGCGCCAGCAGCGCGGCACCCGCTACCCGGACCCGGTGGCGGCGGCCACGCTGTGCGAGCTGGCCGGCGCCGACGGGATCACCGTCCACCTGCGCGAGGACCGGCGCCACATCCAGGAGCGCGACGTGCGGGTGCTCAAGGAGACCGTGCGCGGCGTGCTGAACCTGGAGATGGCGGCCACCGACGAGATGCTGCGGATCGCGCGCGAGGTGAAGCCCGACTTCTGCACGCTGGTCCCCGAGAAGCGCGAGGAGCGGACCACCGAGGGGGGGCTCTCGGTCGGGCCGGGCGGTCAGGTCGAGAAGGTGGTGCGCGGCCTGGCCGAGGCGGGGATCGGCGTGAGCCTGTTCATCGACCCCGAGCCGCGCGTGGTCGAGGCGTCGGCGCGGCTGGGCGTCGGTACCGTCGAGCTGCACACCGGCTACTACTGTCTGGCGGCGTCGCGCAGCGCCGAGGCCGGCAAGCAGTTGCAGCGGCTCGAGCTGGCGGCGCGGGCCGCCCAGGAGACGGGGCTGCGGCTGGGCGCCGGGCACGGGCTCGACTACGCGAACCTGGCGCCGGTGGTGGCGCTGCCGGGGCTCGAGGAGCTGAACATCGGCCACGGCCTGATCGCGCGGGCGGTGATGCTGGGGATGCGCGCGGCGGTCGAGGAGCTGCGCGCCGTGATCGCGGCGGGCGCCGGGGCCTAGCGTGGACTTTCCGCTCGTCCTCACGGCGGCGGAGATGCGGGCAGCCGACCAGGCGATCGCGCGCGCCCTGGGCGTCCCGACGCTGCGGCTGATGGAGACGGCGGGCGCCGGCGTGGCGGAGGTGGTCCGGCGCGAGATCGCGGGCGCGGCGGGCGAGGTGGTGATCGTCTGCGGCGGCGGCTCGAACGGCGGCGACGGGTTCGTGGCCGCGCGCCACCTGGCCCGCCCGGGCGTGCCGGTGCGGGTCCTGCTGACCGCGCCACGGACGAAGATCCAGGGCGACGCCGCGGCGGCGCTGGCCGCGCTGGAGGCCGCCGCTCAGGGGACGTCGATGGTCATCGAGGACGGGAGCGGCTGGCTGGACGCGGCGGCCTGGCGCGCGGGTCTCGGCGAGGCGCCGAAGGCGGCGATCGTGGACGCCATCTTCGGCACCGGGTTCCACGGCCCGGTGCGCGACGTCCCGGCCGCGGCGCTCGCCGCGATGAACGCCGCCGGTGGCCGCAAGATCGCGGTCGACATCCCCTCGGGGCTCGACGCCGACGCGGGGCGCGCCGCGGGCGTCGTGTTCCGCGCCGACGTGACGGCGACGATGGGGGCGCGCAAGCTGGGGCTCTGCGTCGGCGACGCGGCCACCGTCGGGCGGGTCGAGGTCATCGAGCTCGGCGCGCCGGTCGACGCGACGACGGCACCCGGTGTGCGCTGCCGGCTGCTCGACGCGCCGGGGATCGCGGCACTCCTGCCGCGCCGGAACGCCGGCGCGCACAAGGGAAGCAAGGGGCACCTCCTGGTGGTGGCGGGCTCGGCCGGCAAGACGGGGGCCGCCTTCCTGACCGGGACGGCCACGCTGCGCGCGGGCGCGGGCCTGGTGACTGTCGCCTCGACCGCCGCGGGGCAGACCGCGCTCGACGCCAAGGCGATCGAGCTCATGACCGCGCGCCACAGCGACAGCGAGCAGGTCGTCCCGGCGGAGGCGCTGGCCGCGCTCGAGCCGCTGGCGGCGCGCGCGCAGGCGATGGCGATCGGTCCCGGCATCCCGACCGGCGAGGGGATGCGGGCGGTCGTCCGCGAGCTGGCGGCGCGGCTACCGCTGCCGATGGTGCTCGACGCCGACGCGCTCAACGCGCTCGGCACGTCGGCGGCTTCGACGCTGGCCGGCGCGAAGGCGCCGCGCGTCCTGACGCCCCACCCCGGCGAGATGGGGCGCCTCCTGGGGCTGAGCATCGCCGACGTTCAGGGCGATCGGATCGGCCACGCGCGCCGGCTGGCGGAGGCCTCGGGCGCGGTGGTGGCTCTCAAGGGGGCCCACACGATCGTGGCCGCGCCGGCCGGCGACGTCTTCGTCAACCCCGTCGCGACCAGCGCGCTCGCCACCGCAGGGAGCGGCGACGTGCTGACCGGCGTCGTGGGCGCGCTGCTCGCCCGGGGGCTCGATCCGCTGGCCGCCGCGCAGGTGGCCGTCTATGTCCACGGCGCCGCGGGCGAGGCGCTGGGGCTGCGGCTGGGCGACGGCGTGGTGGCCGGCGACCTCCCGCTGGAGATCGCCGAGGTCATGGTGCGGCTCGCAGGCTGAGCCCGGCGGCGCTCCAGGCCCGGGAGGTGGCCGCGGCCGGGAAGGCCAGGCCGGCGACGCGCGCCACGCCGGCCGCGTCGGTCATCGCCCACACCGTCAGGCCGGCCCCGGTCAGCGCGGCCCAGCGCCCGACGAGAGGCGTACCGTCGGTGGCACGAAGGCGGACCGCCGCCCACCCGCGACCGGGACCTCCCGGGGCCGCCAGCGCGGCGCGCGCGTTGCCGGCGACCGGGCCCTCGGGGCCGCGCGCGGCGGCCTCGAGCGCGCGGCGCACCTCGGGCAGATCGCGCGCGCTCCAGGCGGCTGCGGCGCGCACGGACGGGGCCTCCTGCGTGTCGGCCAGCAGCGCCGCGAGCCGTCGTCCGCCACCAGGCGTGCGCGCCACCGCCGCGCAGAGCGCGGCCCGGACGGGGAGCTCGGCGTCGGCGAACGCGCGTGCCAGCTTCGGGACGTCGTCCTCCGAGAGCCGGGCGATCGCCAGCAGGTCGGCGGCAGCCGCGGCCGGCGCGCCCCCCTCGTCGAGCCCCGCGAGCGCGCGCGCGATCGCCGCGCGGCCGACGAGCGGCGTCTCGACGTGCGCGGCGGCGAGCGCGCGCGCCAGGGGCGCCATCAGAGGCGGGGGCGCGGCCAGGAAGGCAGCCTCGAGTTGCGCGGCGTCCGCAGCGGTGGCCTGGGCCTCCAGCGCGTCCCCGAGCGCCGTTCGCTCGTCGTCGTCGCGCACGACGTTGGCCCGCGCGAGCGCCGCCAGCAGGCGGCCGACGGTGCCGGGCAGTCCCGGCAGGCGCGCCAGCGCGCGGGCGGCCGCGCGCCGCGCCCCGGGGTCCGCGTCGGCCAGCCGGTCGGCCAGCGCTGCGGTCGCCCCCCGGGCGCCGATCGCGCCGGCCAGCGCCGCGGCCGCGGCGCGCACCTCGGGCGCGCCGTCGGCGAGCCCCGTGTCGACCACCCCGCTCGCGCGTCCGTCTCCGAGCGCCGCGAGCGCCGCGAACGCCGCACGCCGGACGTCAGGGTAGGGGGCGGCGGCGGCCCGCGCCAGCGCGGGGAGGGCGGCCGGATCGGCGAGGCGGGCGAGCGCGTCGATGGCCACCAGCACGGCCGCCGTCCCCTGGTGGGGCCCGTCCACCGCCGCCGCCAGGGCCGCGGTGGCGCGGCGGTCGCCGATCTCTCCGAGCAGGCCGGCGGCGAGCGCCGCGCTGGCGGGCGTCCCGCGCGCGACCTCCGCCGAGAGCGGGTCCACCGCCGCCGGGCCCGCCTGGCGCAGGGCGATCTTCACCTCGTCCAGGACCGGCGGCGCGCGCAGCAGTCCGGCCAGCGCCGAGAGGGCAGGGGGCGTGGCGATCGCGCCGAGCGCCAGCGCGGCGTGACGGGCCAGCTCGTCGGCCGGCGCGCGCCGCGCGAGACCGGCGAGCGCCGGCGCGGCCGCCGCCATTGCGGGCGCACCGAGCGCATCGGTCGCGGCGGTCCGCAGCTCGATCGGCTGGGGCGTGGTCGCGATCCGGACGAGCGCCTGGAGCGGGCGCGGATCCCGCAGGGCACCCAGCGCGCGGATGGCGGCGATCTGGATCAGGCGATCCGGGTCCCCGAGGCGCTCGATGAGCGGCAGCGTGGCGAGCGTGGCGGCGGCCGGGTTCTCCCGGGCGGCGGAAGCGGTGAGGAGGACCGCCTGCAGGCGCACCTCACGGCTGTCGTCGGCCAGGGCCCCCAGCACCACCGGCAGCGAGGGGGCGACCTCCTGGCGGCCGAGCGTCTCGAGGGCGCGCATTCGAACGCCGGCGTCGCGATCGCGGATGGCCTGCTCGATCGCCCGTCGGGCCGGCGACGCCAGCGCTGGCCCGCGCGACAAGAGATCGAGCCCGAACGTCCGATCGACTGCCGGCCGCCCCGGCGCCGTCAGCCAGGCCAGCGCCGCGTCGGCGGCCCGCGCGTCGCCAGCGCGCACCAGGAGCCGCCCGACGTAGACGCGCACCTCGGGCTCCGGATCGGCGAGCAGAGGCGCCAGGTAGGGCGCCGCGGCCTTCACGCCGTACCGCCCGACGAGCTCCTCGATCGCCGCGGGCCGATCGCCCTCGGGGAGCGCGGCGAGCGCCCGGCCGTCGGCCTCCAGGGCCCCCGGCCAGGCTTCGGGCCGGTCGTCGGGCCGTTCCTCGGGCCGCTCCTCGGGCCAGGCCCGAGTCCGGTCCTGACGCCTGGCTTCGGGCCGGGCCTCGGTCCGGGCGAAGGTTGCGCTGCTCGGCCCGGACACCGTGGGCCCCAGCGCGGCGAGCATCGCCAGCATCGCCGGCATCGCCGGCGTCGGCAGCGTCGGCAGCATCGCCATCGGCGCAGTATAGCGGCGCGCGACGGTGGGGATCGTTTAGACTCCAGACATGACGCGAGAGATCATCGTCAGCATCCTGGAAAGCGAAGGCGCGGAAGGAAAAGGCGGGACCTTCAAGATCCCCGAGGCGCGCGAGGCGAGTTGCTTCATCTCCAATCCGGGCGACCTGCTGGCGGTCACCCGCGTCGTGAAGGTCGATCTGAAGGAGCAGTTCCTGACGCTGACGACCAGCAAGGACGAACGCTTCGCGTTTTCGTACCAGGACGTCCTCGGGTTCAAGATGGCTGCCGCGTCCCAGGCGAAGGATCGCTCCGCGGGCTTCTCGCGGTAGGGGCACTCCACCTTCGGCGCGCCGGTGCCTCGGCCTGTGGCCTCGGCGCGGCGGCCTCGGCGCGCGCTTGCTGCCTCCGCTCGGCCCGCCGGTCCGTGCTCTTCTCAGCGCCCCGGCCCACCCCGGGCCTCGGCTCGAACAGGGTGAGCTCAGCTCCAAGCGGGATCGCGCGACGCCCGCCCGATCCCGCATCTGCTTCCGCTTGGGACTTTTTTCGGCGCGTGGGCTGCGCTCACGATTTGAAAGGCAGCCCACGCGCCGAAAAAAGTTCTCGCGCGGACGGGGCCCTGGCTCGAGGTCGAGGGCTCGCGGCGCGCGAAACGGCGGTCGCCTCGTTCGGTGAGGCGCTGGTACGCCCAACGGGAGGCCTTCGATACAGGAAGAGCACGGACCGGCGCGCTGGGGGGGGGCAGCAAGCGCGCGCCGAGGCCGCCGCGCCGAGGCCACAGGCCGAGGCGCCGGCGCGCCGAAGGTGGAGTGCCCCTACCGAAGGGACATCGACCAGCTGGCGATGGTCTTGCTCCCGTTGAACTTCGGGAATGTGGGCATGCGCGACAACACACAACTGGCGAACGCGCCCTTCTGGCCGTTCACCTTCACCGCCGAGACCTTGCCGTTGCCGCGGACGACGAAGTCGACGCTCATCTCGGTCACGCTGGGGTTGTGCTTGCGCTCGGCCATCAGGCAGGGGACCAGCCCGCGGTAGTGGTGCATCATCGTATCGCCGATCACCCCATCATCGAGCGTCTCGTCGCCGCCCGCCGAGTACTTCGAGGCGTCGCCGAAGTTCGCGTCGTTGTTGAACTCGGCGTCGTCGGCCTTCGAGCCGCCCGGGTGGTGGCCGCCGCTGCCGCGCTTGGCGACGTGCGCGCTCTGGAAGCTGAGCTTGACCTCCTTCAGGAAGGCGTCGACCTCGGCGTCCTCGCTGCGCGCCGCCAGCTTGGTCCCGTCGTCGGCCTTGCGCGTCCAGACGAAGTAGAAGATGCCGCCCCCGGCCGCCAGCAGGAAGATGAAGCTGAAGAACATGGTCGCGGCGCGCTTCTTCTTGTCGCCGCTTTCCAGCTTCTGCTCGGCGGCGGCGCGGCGGTTCTGCTCGCGGTGCCGCTCGGAGGTCTTGGTGAACTCGGACAGCGGGGCGAAGTCCTTCACCTTCTTGCGGGCGCCCGTGTCGCTGTCGACGATCATGTGCTCGCCGAGGATCTCGCCGCGCGCGATCTGGGCCCGAACCTGCGTCAGCGAGAAGGGCCCGAAGTCGAGCTTGTCCTTCTGGATCAGCCACCGCTCCTGGCCCTCGTCGATCGCGCCGCCCGCCGCCTCGGCGACGTTGAACGATCGGCCGAGCGTGCTGCGCGGCGGGGGCGCCGCCGGGGGCTCGGGCTGCATCGGCTGCACTTGCTGCACGGCGGCCTGCCGGGGCGCTGCGGTCACGGCC
>Ga0070734_10003215_pt1 | contig 17625 bp, 14 predicted proteins | sample Coa_R1_8_FD_66444 | JGI IMG/M metagenome (GOLD analysis project Ga0070734, IMG submission 66444) | Surface soil microbial communities from Centralia Pennsylvania, which are recovering from an underground coalmine fire - Coalmine... | ecosystem: Environmental > Terrestrial > Soil > Unclassified ... | reverse complement strand
TTAAATAAGCACAATTGAACTAGGCCTTCTAGTCATAGGATCGCCCGGCTCCACCCACAGAACCCCACAAGCCGTTACCCCAGACGGCGGGAGCCGGGCGCTTAGAAGGTCGGCAAGCCTCTCGGTTAGACCCTCGACCTCGTACCTTAGACTTCAGACTTCGATCTTTACTTTTCGGCTTCGGGCTTTCGGCTCTCGGATTTCGAAATTTCGGCTCGTACTTTTGGCTCCCTTTCTAAACTCAACATTTTCCAGGCAGGCTCGCGCGTGTGTTCTGAGTGACACAGGCGTGGGGGTGTGACCACGTTTTTGTTGCCCATAACGCTCATAACCTCCTTGTTTTCAATGTGATTACAAATGGCCTCGGTTCTGCCTTCTGTATGGGTGCTGGATGCGCTTACGGAGGGAAAGATGAACCGAGTTGCTCAGAAAGTCGCAAACAAGACAACGAAAACTCTGGTTGTGACGGTACTCATTTTGGCGTGCGCCATCCCCCTGTGCGCGCAGGATTCCGAACCGGACGACGAAGACGACAGCAATCGGACGGTGCTGGTCAGCCTGGTCGATCGCAAGCTCGCGGTCATTGAAGACGGCGTCGTAATCGCGACATTTCAGGTCGCCGTCGGAGCAGATGTGACTCCCAGTCCGACGGGCGAATTCAAAGTCGTCAGCCGCGTCGAGAATCCGACGTACTACCACCCCGGCAATGTAATCCCCGCGGGAAAAAACAATCCAGTGGGGACGCGCTGGCTGGGCCTCTCGCAGAAAGGCTATGGCATTCACGGCACGAACGCGCCCGGATCGATTGGGCACGCGGCATCTCACGGCTGCATTCGCCTGCGGAATAGCGACGTCGAGAAACTGTTCACGATGGTCCAGGTTGGCGACACGGTGAAGATCCGCGGAGAACGCGACGAGGAGGTCGCACAGATTTTTGGAACCCTCGATGACAAGTTGCTCGCGGAGGCGTCGCAGGCGCACTTGGCCGAGGGGCAGTAAGTTCTTTGCAGTGAATTGGAATCGAAGGAGGCACTTATGCAGATGGCAATCACATTCATGGCAGTGGTGGGGGGAATGGTTTTCTCGCTGGCGGTGGCGCTGCTGGCGGAGGAGTTGATCTTCGCGCAAGTGTTCCGCCTGTTTTTCGCGCCACGGAAGCTGGCCACGCAAACCGTCGCGGTGAAACAAGGGCAGAAGCGCTGAGTTCGCGCCTAAGAACTAGTAAAGGAGAACGACCATGCTGGCGTTGAAGTACTTGCTGATGTGCGGTGGCCTCGGGATGATTCTCGTGGCTGTAGGAATTCTGGGTTACGACTTATATCGCGAGCTGATGTATCGCAGAGCGATAGCAACTCCAGGCGTCACGCCGATTCCGGCCGAGCCAGAGTGGCGGTGGCGGACGTCGTTGGCGTTGGGATTGCTGGCTTGGGGACCGATTCTCATCGCGTTCAGCATCGTGGTCGTGCCAAGCGGGATGGCTGGAGTTCGCGTGAGCCAGACGAGTGGAACGCTGCCGGGGACGCTGTATCCCGGAGTGCATTTCGTGGAGCCGCTGATTGAAGATGTCGTGCTCTATGACATCCGCGATCAGGTGTTTACCACTGGCGGTTCGGAAGACGGAAAAGATGGCGCCAAGGCTGGCACGAAGCCACAGTTGCTCGATGTGCAAGCGAAGGAGGGTTTAGTGCTGGGACTGGCGATCACGGTGCGGTATCGACTGGATCCGAAGCATCTGGATTACATCCAGAGCAATCTGCCGCATCCGGTGGAGAAAGAGATTGTGCCTCCGATCGTGGCTAGTGCGTGGCGAGAATTAGTCCCGCGGTACACGGTGCGGGATGTGTTTTCGGCGAAGCGCGAGGAGATACGGCAGCGCGCGACCGACATGATCACGCAAAAGCTGGCGGCCGATGGAATCGTCGTGAAGGAGGTGATGCTGCGGGATATTCAGCTTCCGGAGGAGTATGCGAAGGGGTTGGAGACGCTACTTTTGAAGGAACAGGAAAATGACCAAATGGGTGTCGAGACAGAACTGAAGCAGAAGCAGGTGAAGATTGCGGAACTGGAAGCGGAGGCAAATAAGGTCCAGCAAGTGAAGCAGGCTGAGGGCGAGGCGCAGGTACACGTTCTACAGGCAAAGGGCGAGTCGGACGCGATGCAGTACACGCTGCCGCTGAAGGAGAAGCAGATTCAGCAGAGCAAGCTTGAGGCCGAGGCGAGGAAGGAAGCGACGATCCAGAATGCAGAAGCGGCGGCGCAGGCCAAGGTGATCGACAGTAAGGCGGAGACCGAGCGACGCAAACTGCTGGCCGATGCGGAAGCCGACCGCATTCGCGTAACCGCGGCGGCGGATGCGGAACGGATGCGCAGCGAGGCGGCGATCTTGAAGCAGAATCCGTTGCTGATTAACAAGATCGTGGCCGAGCGCCTGTCGGACAAACTGCAGATCATGATGGTGCCAGCGGACGGAAAGTTTTTCATGAATGACGTGTTGCGCAGCATGAATATGGCGAACCAGACTGCGCAGGCGGAACAGGCACCGGCACCAGAAGAGCAGCAGAGGTAGTAGCTTCCTAACTTTCTAGCTGTCAAAACCCCCACCCTGTCGCAGAAAGCGCAACCAGGGTGGGAACACCTCAGAAGATTTCACGCGGTGTCCAAAGAGTACAGAGGCTCGATGCGGGCGCATGCGAACAGCAGTTTATAATTCGATCATCCCCGAAAACAGTCTGAAACCGGTGACCTGCTTCGCGCTAGGCCTGCGCGCTTTCCAGTTTGGAGTTTTCTCGCTGGTCCTGATGGCTTCTGTCACGGCGCAGGGCGCCGACTGGAGTGTTGCTGAGCAGCAACTTGCTCGCAAAATTGCCGCTGTGACCGGGCCGGGGACTGTGACTCTAACGGTGGAGAATCATTCCTCATTGGGTCGGCGCGACAGTGATGTGGTGCAGAACGGATTGCGAGCGGCGCTCGAGCAATCAGGTATTCACTTCGTCAAACCCGAGCAAGCAGTGGCTTCTGTCGCGGTTACGCTGTCAGAGAATGTCACGTCGTATGTGTGGGTCGCGCAAATTCGCCAGATCGCGGCTGAGTCTGCGGTCGTCATGGTTTCGGTACCGCGACCGGGTCGAACAAACACGACACATGACTCCATGCCTATCACGCTGCATAGGACGCTGCTCTGGTCGCAGAGCGATTCGATTCTCGATGTTTCGATCCTGGAAGAAAATGGATCGCCTACACGCGTCGCTGTGTTGAGCGCGGAAAACATTTCTTTCTATCGCTTGCAGGGTGGAAAGTGGCAGCCCGAACAGGTTCAGGCGATCACTCACGCGAAGCCGTGGCCCTTGGACGTGCGCGGAAGGATAGTTGTGAATAAGGATCATAATCTGGATGCTTACTTGCCTGGAGTCATTTGCCGCAACATTGGAACGCCGACTCTGAATTGCCGGGATAGCGACGATCCTTGGCCGATGATACCTGTTTCACTTATTGGAAACGCAACGGTATTTCCCAGCGCCGGAACATCGGGCAGTCCGTCGGCTGCGGTTTCGCAGGTTGCGGCTTTCTTTGCTCCGACACGAAATTTCTTTACCGGCGTGCTGACTCCAGCGATCGGGAAATTCAACAACTTGCCGAAATTTTATTCGTCAGCATTTATCCCCAGAGATCGCTATACCCTGTGGCTGTTTACCGCGACGGACGGAAGAGTCCACATGCTGGACGGATTGAGCGATCAAGTGTCAAAGCTCGACTGGGGCAGTGACATGGCGACGGTGAGAACCGCATGTGGAGCAGGGTGGCAAGTACTGGCAGTCGGCATTGCACCCGATGAAAGCGATTCAGTGCGGGCATACGAATTTCCGGATCGGAACCCCGTGGCGGTGAGTCCCGCAGCAGACATGCCCGGCCAGGTTTCGGCGATGTGGACGGAGTCGAAGGGCGATTCAGCAATTGCGATTGTGAACAATCGAGAGACAGGGAGCTATGAAGCGTATCGGTTGGCGGTGGCTTGCAACCAGTAGCGTGCTGTTGGTGGCGCTGGCGCAGGCGGAAACTCGTCCGCAGTATGGCGGCACGCTACATGTGACAATGCGGGCCGCGCCTGTCACACTCGACCCGGCGGACCGGTCGCAGGATTCGTTCGGAGGCCGAAGCATCACTTCCCTGCTTTTTGACACGCTAGTAGTGATAGACGACTCCGGTCACCCAAAATCCGGATTGGCAGAAGCGTGGCAGGCTTCACACGGAAATCAGCGGTGGGAATTCCGGTTGCGCCAGGGAGTCAAGTTTTTAGATGGAACGCCGCTTACGGCCGACATCGCAGCGGCATCGTTGCGCGAGTCGAATGCGGGTTGGAATGTAAGCTCTAGCGGGGCGAGCGTTGTCATTGAACAGGAAGTTGCCGATCCTGAACTTCCGGCGGAAGTTGCTCTTCCGAGAAATGCAATTGCGAAGAGAGACATGAGTAATGTAGTTGGCACGGGACCGTTTCACGTGGTCGACTGGCAGGCTGGAAAAAAACTCACGCTTGCGGCCAACGAAGAATACTGGCGCGGGCGGCCTTTCCTGGGTGAAATTGAGATAGAGATGGGACGAAGTTTTCGCGATCAGATGACCGCCTTCGAACTACGCAAGGCGGACCTCATCGAGGTGGCGCCGGAGCAGACGCATCGCTTTATTCAGGAAGGACGCGGATTGACGACTTCTCCGCGGGTTGAATTGCTGGCTCTTGTGTTCAGCCGAGATGCATCGTCGGCGCAGGAAAAAGCATTGCGGCAAGCGCTGGCGCTGAGCGTGGAGCGCGGATCGATTCGCAGCGTGCTGCTGCAGGGGGCAGGAGAGCCGACTGGCAGTCTGCTTCCTACATGGGTCAGCGGTTACGGTTTCGTGTTTCCTACGCAAACGGACTTGCAGAAGGCGAAGCAACTTCGGGCTGACGTTCGCAGTGTGCCGAACTGGACGATCGGGTATGACAGCAACGATCCCTTGTCTCGTTTAGTCGCGGAACGCGTTGCGCTGAATGCCAAAGACGCGGGCCTTTCGTTGCAGCCAAGTGCCGGAAGTACGACTGATCTGAGGGTGATGCGGATTGCGATTGCGTCCGGGGATCCGTGGATCGCAATGAACGACGTTCTTGGGCAACTCGGAATGCCTGCGACGAAGAGCAGAGGCAGCGCATTGGAGGAGTTATACGGCGCAGAACAGGTGGCTTTGACCGGTGGGCGCGTGATTCCGCTGTTCCATCTGCCGCAGTCTTACCTTTCCACGCCGAACTCGAAGGGCTGGAAGGTGCAGGTTGACGGAAGCTTGGATTTGACCCGCGCATGGCTGGAGATTTCGAAACCATGAGCTTTCGCCGCAAGCTGCTGACGGTTTTCGCACTGACCGTTTTTTTGTCGGTGGCGAGCGTGGCACTACTTGTGCAGTATCTGACACGGGGAGCGTTCGAGAAGACCGAGAATCAGCGCACGTTGGCGCTGGTCACACAGTTTCAACACGAATTCACGCGGCGTGGCGAGGAGATCGCGAGACGCGTGCAGAACATCGCGAATTCCGACGCAGTCACGCACATGGCGACGGCGCTAAACGGGACGACTTCAGATTCGGCTGAATATCTCGACCTCGCGAAAGCAATGGCGGACAGCCATCAACTCGACTTTCTGGAGTTTCTCGATTGGCAGGGAAAGATCGTGTCGTCGGCGCAGTGGCCGGCAAAGTTTGGATACGTCGATAACCGTATCGAAGGATTGTCGGCTTTTGGCGAGCAGAGTCCATTTCTACAACTTGAAGACTTGCAAGATTCAACGGCGCTAGGATTATTCGCGGTACGGACAGTTCGTGTCGGAGAGCATCCGGTGTACGTGGTGGGAGGACGACGGCTGGACAAGGATTTTCTCTCCGCGTTGGATCTGCCGCCTGATATGCGGGTGCTGCTGTATCAGAACCGCGGGGATCATTTTTCACCGGACCTGCTGATCGCTCCAGCGGGAGCGAGTGCTGCGGACGTAGCCCATCCCGCCGAGAAGTTCGCACCACTCGTAGAAGCTTCGGCGAAGTACAACCAAGAAATCGGCGGAATCGTAAAGTGGTCGTCGAAAGCGGCAGATGATGAAGTGTTTCATGCGATTCCGTTGCGGGGCTTAGGAAAAGATCAGCCGCTGCTGGGAATTCTCCTGATCGGGAATTCACGGAGATCGTATGTGGAACTGAAGCAGCGCATCCGCGATTCGGCGCTGCTGGTGGGAGGCGGAGGAATCGTGCTCGCGATCCTGCTGAGCAGTTGGGCTGCCGGGCGCGTGACACGCCCAGTGGAGCAATTAGCGACCGCTGCGCAAGATGTCGCTGCAGGAAACTGGAATGCACGAGTGGAGATTCCGGGAACCGACGAGATTGCGCAGCTGGCAGAGTCTTTCAACCAGATGACGAGGGAACTGCTGGCGCAGAAAGAAAGATTGATGCAGGCAGAGCGGGTTGCGGCCTGGCGCGAACTGGCGCGGCGTCTGGCGCATGAATTGAAGAATCCGTTATTTCCGCTCCAACTCACGGTAGAGAATCTGCTGCGTGCGCGGTCGCTAAGTCCGGAGCAATTTGATGAAATCTTTCAGGAGAGTTCACAGACGCTGCTGGCGGAGATCTCGAATTTGAAGGCTATTATCGGACGATTCAGTGAATTCTCGAAGATGCCACAGCCACATCTTCAGCGAGTGGATGTGAATGAGGTTGTGCGCGGAGTGGCGCAGTTGTTTCAGGCGCAGTTGCAGGCGCCAGGGCGTCCGGAGATCACCTGTCAGCTGGAGCTCAGTGAGGGTGCCGGCACAATTGCCGCCGATCGGGAGTTGTTGCATCGTGCTCTCTCGAACCTTGTGCTCAATGCAATGGACGCCATGCCGAATGGTGGCTCGCTGGCGTTACGAACCCGGCGCGACGATGGCAAAGCCGTGATCGAGGTAGCGGATACCGGCTCAGGGTTGACGCCGGAGGAGTGCGAGCGCATCTTTACTCCTTATTACACGAGCAAGCAGCACGGCACCGGGCTTGGCTTGGCAATTGTGCAGTCAGTGGTCAGCGATCATCATGGACGGATCACGGTGCAGAGCGCACCGCGGCGTGGGACTAGATTCGTGATCGAACTGCCGGACAATCTTGACGTGCCTACGCCTGCCGCCACCGATGCCAAGCAAGTAACCATCTGAACGAGGGGATCATGCCAGCAAAAGCGCATCTGCTAATTGTCGATGATGAGGCAAACACGTTGGCCTCGCTGTCTCGAGCCTTTCGATTGGCGGGACACGAAGCGACCGTGTGCGACAACCCGACTCGCGCTCTGGAACTGGCAAAGACGCAGACGTTTGACGTGATTTTTTCCGATGTAGTGATGCCTGGGAAAGATGGCCTGAGTCTGCTGGAAGACTTGAAGGGGCAAGGAGTGACGACACCGGTCGTCATGATGTCGGGGCAGGCACATATCGAGATGGCGGTGCGCGCAACCCGACTCGGTGCAATTGATTTTCTGGAAAAGCCGATCTCCACCGACAAGTTGCTGCTCACCGTGGAGAATGCGCTGAAATTGAAGCGCCTCGAAAGCGAAAACCGCCAGCTCCGGCAGCGACTGGGCAAGCACGAGATCGTGTGGAAGGGCGATGTGATGAAGCGCGTGATGGCACAACTGGAGCGCGTCGCCGCGAGTGAGTCTCGGGTGTGTATTCTGGGCGAGACCGGAACTGGCAAGGAATTAGTCGCGCGCACGATTCATGAGCGGAGCAATCGCGCCGAGGGTCCCTTTGTGACGTTGAATTGCGCCGCGGTCCCTGCGGAATTGATTGAGTCGGAACTCTTCGGGCACGAGAAAGGATCGTTCACCGGAGCCTCAGGACGACACATCGGAAAATTCGAGCAGGCGGACGGAGGAACCATTTTTCTAGACGAGATCGGCGACATGCCTCTGAATATGCAGGCTAAACTGTTGCGTGTGTTGGAAGAAGGGGAGGTGGAGCGGATCGGCGGCGACAAACCAATCTCTGTGAATGTGCGAGTTGTTGTCGCGACGCATCGCGATCTGGAAGCACGTGTCCGCGAAGAAAAGTTTCGTCAGGATTTATTTCATCGTATCTATGTTTTCCCGTTGGTTCTTCCGCCATTGCGCGAGAGACGAGAAGACATTCCGGCTCTCGTCGAGCATTTCGCAGGGCAAGTTTGCGAGCAGAATGGATGGAAACCGGTGCCGTTCACAAAAGAGGCGATGGATGCACTGCAGTCGTATTCGTGGCCGGGGAATGTCCGCGAATTGCGCAACATGGTTGAGCGACTGATGCTGCTGGCAACCGATGGTCAGGTCGATGAGCAAACCGTGCAGGTGGCGCTGCCAAAATCGGCTGTGACGGTGACCCCTGGGATGAGCGCGGCGACTTCAGGGGCGCTTGCGGATCGCGTGCAATCGTTCGAACGGGAAGTGATCCTGGCTGAACTAAAACGTAGTCATCACAATATGAGTCTCGCCGCAAAATCTCTTGGATTGGAACGCAGTCACCTGTATAAGAAGGCGGAGCAACTCGGAATCGATTTGCGCGCGATCCGCCGCGAACAGGGCGCGTCAGACTGACTCCGGGTCATCCGCTCGAGTACAGGCTCGGAGGCCGCGTTGGGCGAGACGTTTCGGATCATCTGCTTCCTTCTCATATCCTCTCTGTTTCTCCTCGCGGTCGAGCGTCCATCTCCACCAACCTACGGCGTCCACATGGTGAATGCATGGATTCCGATGAAAGATGGTGTACGCCTCGCCGCTACTCTTTACATGCCGGACGGGTCGAAAGATGGCGAGAAGTTCCCCGCCCTGCTCGAATATCTCCCCTATCGGAAAGATGATGGGACGGCGGCGGGAGATTATCCGAAACATACTTATTTCGCGCGGCGCGGGTACGTGAGCGTGCGGGTGGACATTCGCGGGTTCGGCGCGAGCGAGGGCGTTCCGCCGGAGCGTGAGTACTCCGAACAAGAGCAAGCAGATGGAGAGCAAGTCATTGCGTGGCTGGCACATCAGCCATGGTCGAACGGAAATGTCGGGATGTTCGGAATCTCGTGGGGCGGATTTACTGCACTGCAAATGGCCATGCGTCAGGCTCCCGAACTGAAGGCGATACTCGCCGTGCATGCGACAAGTGAGTTATTTCACGACGATGTCCATTACATCGACGGGATGGCACATGTAGACGAATTTGAGCTGAACATGGATATGGCCCAGGGTTGGGTTGGCGCACCCGATTATTCGCTCGACGAGAAGACACTGGGCCCGCGCTTCGATTCCCCACCATGGTCATTGCTTTATTTGAAGCACCAGCATGACGGGCCGTTCTGGAGAGATCGCGTGCGTCCGCTGAACGAAATCACGACGCCCACTTTTCTGATTGGCGGACTACAGGATGGCTATCGCGACAACGTGGTGGACATGCTGATGAAATCGAAGGCTCCCATCAAGGCGATCGTGGGGCCGTGGAACCATTCGTTCCCCAACGACGCAGATTTTGGACCGCGCGTGGAGTGGCGCGACCAAGCCGTGCGCTGGTTCGATTATTGGCTGAAGGGTCGCGATACGGGCGTGATAGATGATCCGCGGCTGGTGGTTTATATGCAGCATTGGCATCCGCCGAATCCGAATTTGGAGAGTGTTCCGGGCGAGTGGAGGTGTGAGGATGTGTGGCCCCCCGCGGACGCCAAAAAGATGACGTTTTACTTGCAGAACAATCACACTTTGTCGGAATCGGTGAGCACGACGGACACGCATCATCTGAAGTACGTTCCGACCGTGGGAGTAGAAGCTGGATTTTGGTGGGGAGAGTTGCTAACCGATCCGCGCCCGGTGGACGCGTTCAGCCTCATCTACGATTCTGCGCCGCTGGAGAATGATGTGGCGATTCTGGGGCGTCCCCAGGCCCTGTTGCGCGTATCGGCGACTGCAAAGCTGGCGGATTGGTTTGCGCGCTTGTCGGACGTCGCTCCAGATGGAACCGTCACGCAGATAACCGGCGCCGGAATCAACGGGGCCCAGCGGGAGTCGATGAGCGAACCGCGTGATCTGGAGCCTGGCAAGATTTATCCGCTCTCGATCGAGATGCATTTGACCTCGTGGGTGTTTCCGAAGGGGCACCGGATTCGTGTGGCGATTTCGAATGCGCTATGGCCGATGATTTTGCCGACACCGTACGCGATGACGACGTCGTTAGACCTCGGTGGGGAAAGTGGCTCACGGATCGTGTTGCCGATTGTGCCGGTTCACGGTGGGGCGCCACCAGAGTTTTCGCAACCTCAGCCATTGGAAGAACGAACTGACATCAAGAGTGAGGGATTTCCGTGGCCGGGTGAGTGGAGCATGGAACGAGACGAAGCGCGGCAGAAGACAACTGTGCATTGGAAGGGGAAGGATGGGGCAGAGTATCCGTGGGGAACGGAAAAGGATTTCGAGAGCTTAGCGTATGAAGGAGATGATGCGCATCCCGAGACGTGTGCGGTGCACGGCGAGGCGGAGAGCGTGTTTGCGTTAAAAGGTCGCACGTTGGTATCGCGCGGCCACTTGGCGGTGACTACGGATGAAAAGAATTTTTATTACAGCTACACACGAGAGTTGTTGAAGGATGGGCAGACGATCAAGTCGAAGACGTGGAAGGAGACGATTCCTAGAGATCACCAGTGACACAGGGGCTAAAAGCCCGATCCAGCGAGAGCACGTGACGCGGCGCTAAAGCGCCGCTCTTCCACGGCTCTCCAATCAGTCCCGATCAAATCCAGGTTACTTCTTCAGATCAGCCGCTAACAGTCGGTGGAACAATTGTTCACCCGCTTCGCGCCGGACAGAAAGGCGTCCGGCACCGTAGGCACGGGATTTCAGGCCGCGCTGCACGTCTTCGCAGATACCGAGGTCTTCATCCTGCACGCGACTGCCGACGTTTACCGACTCCGTGTTGTAAGCGCGGCGGGACTCGCTTACGTCGCTGAAGTAGAAATCGAAAATCACAGTGCAGTGATCGGCGTCGACGGGGATGACGTAGTTCGTGTCCATGTATCCCTCGTAGCAGTTGATCATCAGATTTGGATATTGCCAGAAGTACCAAGCGCGGTCACCCTTGCGCGTGGCTCCGGTCGCGGCGTCTTCATCGGAGGCAACCATGGGGCTCGATTGCAGACAGTAGCGATCTTCGTTTTCGATGGTGTATTGCTTGTAGTCGAGCACAGAGCTCAGGCCTTTGTGCAGATGGGGAACGTGATATCCGCCGTCGAGATAGTTATCCACGTAAACTTTCCAATTGCAGTGAATGTTATAGGTGCGGCGATCGAAGTAATGCAGCTTGCTGATGCCGAGCGGTGCGACCCGTTTTACAATGCCGCCAAGAAACTCGTGCAATGACATCGCGTGTGGGTCGAGATTGACGAAGACGAAACCTTCCCAGGTCTCGACGCGAATCGGCAGCAGACCGTTGTCCGATCGCTCGAAGTTCTCCACGCCCTCGAATTCCGGCATGCCTTTCAGCGCTCCGTCGAGGCCGTATTTCCATCCGTGATACGGGCACTGCAGGATTGCGGCATGTCCGCAAGGCTGAGTCACGACGGCGGCCGCATGATGACGGCATACATTGAAGAAGCCGCGCAGGACATCATCCGCGCCGCGAACTACGACGATCGGCTCACCAGCAATCCGAGTTGCGACAAAATCTCCTGCCTTTTCCACTTGGTCGGTACGCGCGATGAGCTGCCACGTCTTACTGAAGACATTGAGGCGTTCAAGCTCAGCGATGCGGGGATCGACATACCAAGAAGCAGGGATGGTAGACGCTCTTTCAAGAGGAGCCCGGTCGTCGTAACTGGAGAGAATCTGCTCGATGGTCGCTTGCATGATTATGCCTCGAACGAGTGTACGTGTATCAGCCCTTTCGTGGTGCAGCGCGGTTAACGCCGATGGCCTCGGCGCGCCCGCTGTTTCACGTCTGTTGTTTTTTCTGGAATCGTTCCGATCGCCCTTTTCAGTATGTCGAGGAACTGTTGAATTCTAGCTTCTTTCTTTTCGGCGAGTTCACCCTGGCGACGAAATAGTCCAGGATCGAGTTCGGCGGTGAGAAGAGCGTCTTGAAAGCGCTCGACCATCCAGTCGATGATCGAAACCATCATCTCGACGTCGAGATCGTTGCGGAGGTCGCCGCGCTCGATGCCAAAGCGGACGAATTCAACCGTGCCGTAGGGGTCCTCGGCGATCAGGAAACGATTGATTTCGCGTTTGAGAACCAGATCCGTGCCGTAATTTCCGAGCAGGTAGATCCGGTAAGGAATCCAGTCTTCATGGACGAGATGCTCGGTACGAACCAACCAATAGCGCAGGATTTCAAAAAAGCCCTGGCCGCGGACATCATCCGGAACAGTTAGATAGCGTGAGAAGGAGTGAACCGCCTTCTTGTAAACCTCAAAGAACAAACCATCCTTGCTACCGAAATGCTGGAAGATCGACCCTTTGGCGATACCGAGGGCGAGCGCAATATCACCGACACGGGCGGCATGATATCCATGCTCGGCAAAATGCTGGGTGGCCGCTTCGACGATGCGGCTGCGCTTGGCCTCAGAACGAGGACGTAATTTCGTATGGCGCTGATACAGTGGAGGCGCGACGCGGTTGCTGGCGATTCCTGGCATAACCGTGACTTAAAGTCATGACAGGATAATGCAGACCTGTTCAATGTTCAACTTCATTTTTACTATCGAATGCGATAGTGTTGTTCGATCTTGATTGCCTTGCGTGACCAATAGTCATCCCAAACAGAACCGGATCTATGACGCGATTGTAATTGGCGCTGGGCATAACGGCCTGACGGCAGCCGCTTATCTTGCGCGCGCAGGCCTATCGACGCTTGTGCTGGAGCGCCGCGATATCGTGGGCGGCTGCTGCGTCACAGAAGAGATTGCGCCGGGTTGCAGGGTGTCGACGACTTCTTATATTGCCAGCATGCTGCGGCCTGAGGTGATCTCGGAACTGGGACTCGCGAATCATGGGCTGCGCATGATCCCGTGCGATCCGGCGATTCAGGTTCCCTTCCCTGATGGGCATGTCGTTCCGTGGTGGGCGGACCGTGAACGAGCGCGCCAGGAGTTCGCGAGCATTTCAGTCAAAGATGCGAATCGGTTTGTGCAGGTGGACGAGCAACTGAAAAAGCTGGCGCGATACCTGCAACCATTTTTTCTGGAGCCTCCCCCGGAAGTTAACACTTCGTCAGTCGGGGGATGGGCCGACCTATTCCGCCTTGGCAAACGGCTTCGCGGAATCTCGAACCGCGAGATTGCGCAACTTATTTCCTTTCTGACTGGCAGCCTTGGTGAGTTTCTCGACCAGAATTATGAATCCGAAAAGATGAAAACGATGTTTCTTGCCAACAACGTGTATGGCAAGCACGGCGGCCCGTTCCAGCCCGGGACTGCAATCGGACTCTTGTTCCATTTACTGAGCGGCGGAGAGCATGAGTTGCAGGGTTTCTACGGACACGTGATGGGAGGTATGGGATCGATCACACAAGCGCTGGCTGCTGCAGGAAAGAAGTTGGGGGTAGAGATTCGTACTGGCGCGTCGGTCGCCCACATTGATTTGCGGAATGGAAGAGCACGCAGCGTCGTTCTCGAGGATGGAACTGAGTTGCGGGCGCGGATCGTGCTTTCCAATGCCGATCCGAAACGAACCTTCCTCGGAATGGTCGATGAGAAGTGTCTTCCGGAAGAATTCGTCTTTGCGGTACGCCGAATCAAGATGCAAGGGCCATGCGCCAAGGTGAACATGGTTTTGGCGGAAGAGCCGCGATTTACGGGAACATCCCCTACGGCAACACCTCTTGAACGCACCTTTTACACGCTGGTGCCGTCGCTCGAGTTCGCGGAACGTTGCTACGATATCGCGAAGTTCGGCGACATTCCCGAGGAACTATGGGTAGATTGCGTCGTCTCGTCGAACGCTGATGCTTCACTGGCGCCGGCTGGCAAACACATCCTGACGTGCTTCGTGCAATATGTGCCGTACAAATTGCGTGAGGGAAATTGGGGTGACAAACGCGAACTTCTAGGCGATCGGGTCGTGAAGAAAATCGGCGAGTATGCTCCCAATGTCCCGGGTTCAATCCTGGCGAAGCAGGTTCTGACGCCGCTGGATCTGGAGCGGACTTACGGGCTGACTGAGGGCAACATCTTTCACGGAGATCTGCGACTGGAGCAACTCTTCTTTATGCGTCCCGTGCCGGGGTGGTCGCAATATCGAACACCGATTGAAGGCCTGTATCTATGCGGCGCAGGTGCGCACCCGGGTGGAGGAGTAACTGGTGCTCCGGGACGAAATGCGGCGCATCAGGTGCTGCGCGACTGGAAGAAAGGACGATTCCGCGAGGCGGTGGCATGAACGGCAACGGCCAGTCCAGTTCGCTTCCGAAGACCGCCGACGTTGTGATTCTAGGCGCCGGCGTAATGGGGGCCTCGATTGCCTTTCACCTCGCCAAGCGCAAGGCAGGAAAGATCGTCGTCCTAGACAAAGATCATGTCGGGAGTGGCGGGAGCGGACGATCGTCAGCGCTGATTCGCATGCACTACAGCTTTCCGCCCGAGGTGCAGCTGGCCCTGATCAGTTTGAAGATGTTTCAGAACTGGCAGGAAGTTGTGGGCTCGCCTGGCGACTTCCGAAAAACCGGCTTCGTGCGGATTGTGCATCCTCATGAAATCGAGCGACTGAAGCTCAATGTCGAGATGCAACGCGAACTCGGTGCGACAGTCGAGTTAATCGACCAGAAGGAACTCGCGAAGTTGGAGCCTGCCTGGAAAGTTGACGATGTTGAGCTCGCGGCGTACGAACCGGAGTCTGGATATGGCGATGGAGCGGGAGTAGCGAACGATTTCCTGCAGGTGGCACGGGAGTTGGGTGTGGAATATTTCTCCCGTACGCAGGTGCTCGAGTTGAAATCACAGTCAGGAAGGATCGGGGGAATCGTAACGGATCGAGGCGCGATCGCGGCGCCTATCGTGATCGCTGCGACTGGTCCATGGACCCGACCATTACTTCGATCGGCCGAATACGACTTGCCGATCGAATGCGAGTATCACCAGGTAGCGATTCTTCGCAATGCGCTGGATATGAAGGGTGGCGGCTGCGCGTGCATCGATTCGGTGACGGCGACGTACTTCCGCAGCGATGCGCATGACAAGTTTATGGTCGGCGATTTCTATGGAAAACGGCCGGCCGATCCCGATAACTTTCCGCAGCGCGCCTCCGACGATTCGTTGGAAGAAATCATAGAGCGCGCGTGCCGTCGTGTTCCCAAGCTTGAAGGTGCCGAAGTCATGCGCGGGGTTACGGGTGTGTACGACATGACTCCGGATTCCCGGCCGTTGCTGGGCGAGGTCCCGGGAGTTATCGGGCTCTACGTCTGCGCCGGATTTTCGGGGATGGGATTCAAGATCTCGCCCGCGATTGGACTGGTGATGAGCGAACTGCTGCTCGATGGCTCGGGGAAGACGGTAGACATCAGTGCGTTTCGCCCATCTCGATTCGCAGAGAACAGCTCGATCAAAGCTGAGTATGAATACGTTGACGACTAAAGACAGGAGCTAGCATGAAAAAGAAAGGAATTCTTGAACGGTTGAAAGAAGGGCCTGTCCTGGGTGACGGTGGCTATCTGCTTGAACTGGAGAAACGCGGCTGGGTACGCGCGGGTCCATTTACGCCCGAGGTGGCATTGACGTATCCCAACGCGCTGCGTGAATTACATGTCGAGTTTCGTGAGGCAGGTGCAGAGGTACTGCAAGCCCTTACGTTTTACGCGAGCCGCGACAAACTGGCCACGGTGGGCTTGGAAGATCGGCTTGAGGAATTAAATCGTTCTGCCGTTCGCGTGGCACGCGAGGTTGCGGGCGATCAGTGTCTGGTCGCGGGAAATCTGAGCCTGACTTGGATGTATGAGCCGAACACCCAGTCCGCTGCGGATCGTGTACGCAAAACTTTCGACGAACAGCTCGCGGTACAAGTCGACGAAGGAGTCGACTTCATTATTGGAGAGACTTTCTCCTGGCTGGGCGAGGCTCTGATTGCGGTGGAGCGCGCTAAGAAAACAGGCTTGCCAGTGATGGTGACTATCTGTTTCGAGAATAAAGATGAAACGGCGGAAGGCGAGGGAGCTGCGGATGCAGCGAAGGCGTTGTTCGATGCGGGAGCAGACATCGTCGGCATGAATTGCCTGCGTTCGCCCGAACATATCATGGGCCCAATGGAGCAGATGCGGAAGGCGGTCTCCGGATATTTGGCGTGCCAGCCGGTGGCGTATCGGACTCCAAAAGACAAGCCCGACTTTACCAGCTTGCCGGAGTTTCCTTACGCCTTAGATCCGTTGCAACTGACTCGCAAAGAGATGGCAGATTATGCGGTGCAAGCTCGCGACATGGGCATCAACTTCATCGGCGCCTGCTGTGGGACCGTAGCCATGCACATCAGGGAGATGGCTCGAGTCCTCAACAAGCTGCCGGCGGATTCACGCATCTGGAAGAAAGGCGGCGAGAAGCCGATGTCGGCGTACGAATACTATGATCACGACAATTTGAACGTTAGCACTGGAAAATAGTCTGTTGGTAATTCGAGCGGGCCCGGTTCAAGGGCCCGCTTTCTTTCTTGAATCTCGACTAGCCGACCTTGCGGAGTCCGGGATCTTTCGCATGCACGAGCGGCATTTCCACCAGGTGCTCGCTTAAGAACCACATTTGCAATTCATTCGTTCGCAGCACATCGCTAACGACCATGTCGTTAGTGCCATCATCGCCTAGTTCGTCGGCGCGGCCAGCCAGTTGCCGACAATGCTCAACAATAATCTGATGGGCATCGAGCAAGCGAGAGATCTGGACCGGTACCTCTTCCCTCCCGCGTGGCGGGCGTTCGATGCGAGTGGTCTCGGCTATGTCGGCAGCCATGGCCAGCGAAATTCCCCCAAGTAGTTGTATGCGTTCGGCAACCGTGTCGACAATTTCGACCTGCTCATCGAAGTGCTTGTCGAATAACAGATGAAGTTGGTAGAAAGTCGGCCCGGCAACCTGCCAATGCGATTTCTTATAAAGATCGCGCAACGTCATCGTATCGGCCAGTAACTGATTTAACTGCTCGGTCATCTCGAGGCGCACAGCTTCATCCAGATCAAGGGGCAAAGCGTGGGAGACAGTGCCATATGCTTGGATTTCGGGGGCGCGCTGGTGGACGCGGGGCTGGGCGTTGATTTTGGACTGAGGCTGAACTTCTTTCTTAGGCATGAAACCTCCTTGCGGGTGCGGTCGTGCCAACAATAGGAGTTGGATGCCACATTTTATTCCCGGGTGCTGGAGTTTTGCAGCTAGCAGAAATTGAAGCGGCGCGATGCCTGCCTGCAGAATGTTCAAAACGTCGAGCACGGCTGCAGGTCGTTGGAACGCGCAGGGCTTCAGAATTCGATTGCTGGTATTACTCCATCCGGCTCGTAGAAGATCCACCAAGTTTGACGCCCATCCAAGCGGTTGCTATCATCGAACTGCGGGGTGGAGCAGTCTGGTAGCTCGTTGGGCTCATAACCCAAAGGTCGGTGGTTCAAATCCACCCCCCGCAACCAA
>Ga0070734_10003214_pt1 | contig 17628 bp, 16 predicted proteins | sample Coa_R1_8_FD_66444 | JGI IMG/M metagenome (GOLD analysis project Ga0070734, IMG submission 66444) | Surface soil microbial communities from Centralia Pennsylvania, which are recovering from an underground coalmine fire - Coalmine... | ecosystem: Environmental > Terrestrial > Soil > Unclassified ... | reverse complement strand
GTGAGAGCACCCGACTGAGGATGTCCGGCCAGCGGGAATCGGCCTGCATGACCATCCGTTGCGGGTCGGCCACGAACTCTGCCCGTGCCCGCGAATCGAAGAACAGGTAGAGCTTCCTCTCCCAGATCAACCATATTGCCGGATTGCCGGGCGTCGGCGCGCCGCGGGCGATCGCGGTTGGATCGTAGCCGCCGAAACGCGGCTCGTACGCGCCGGGATCAGCCTCAAACGCGGCCTGGTTTCCGGGATTGCGGAAACGCCAAGTCACGCCGCGATACTGGAACTCGAAATCCGGCCGACCAACCGTGGCGATTTCATCAATGAAGTAGGCAACCGGATCAAAGCCGTCGATCGCAAGCCCGGTTCGCGGGTCGGTTACTACCCACTCGGTGGTAGCGGCCACAGCCATCGCGCTCACCCAAACGGGAGAAAGCACGGCCAAGCTGAGTCGTCTGGCGGTCTGAACTATGAAAGACTTCCCACGCCGCCGCGCTGAGGTCATAGTTCTGTCGAAAGGTGAAACGATTCGGAGTCCTGTTCACCGAACAGGGTCGGGCTGGGTCATAGCGCCGCTTTGGTATGAATCCCGTTAAGACGTCCGGTGGCCGGCCTCCCGCCGAACAACCTTAAGGAGCGTGCGATGCGCGCCACACCGCGGACAATCGTTTTGACCCTGTTGATTGCATTGGCGCCGGCGAGCGGACTGCCGTGGCCAGGATCCGGGCTTGCCCAACCGGCGCCCGGTCCTTACCCGCAACAGGGTTACCCCGAACAAGGTTACCCTCAACAGAATTACCCCCAGCAGAACTTTACGCCGAGCGAACTGATCAACACGGGGCACCGGTTCTTCGGCACCGTGTCGCGAGGGCTTGCCACCGTGATCGAGACCGCCGTCAGCCAGTGGGGGCAGCCCAACGGCTACGTGCTGGGTGAGGAGGCGGGCGGTGCCTTTTTCGGCGGACTTCGCTACGGCGAAGGCATGCTCTATACGAAAAATGCCGGCGATCTGAAGGTTTTCTGGCAGGGGCCAACGCTCGGATGGGACGTCGGGGGTGAGGGCGCCAGAACCATGATGCTGGTTTACAACCTGCCAGCGACAGAGGCCATCTATCAACGGTTCGCCGGCGTCGACGGCTCTGCCTATCTCGTCGGCGGTTTCGGAATGACGGCCCTGACTGCCAACAACATCGTGCTGGTGCCGATTCGATCCGGCGTGGGATTCCGCCTCGGGGCCAATGTCGGCTATTTGAAATTCACTCCGGTTTCGACCTGGAATCCATTCTAGCGGATAGGCAGCGCCGGGTTCGCAACATTGGCCTGCGGTCTTGCCGCCGCCCCGCCCTCCCGGATCACCGGCAGGGTCGGACAGGATTGACTCGGCAATTCATCTTCGTGTTCATGCGAACATACTGCGGTCTGGCCCGTGGGCAGCCGGAGAAGTGGATCGAATTCGCGGAACACCTCCGAGGTTTTGGTGCTTCTGAGTTTGCAACAAAGTGTCTTGGGCGGGGCTGCGGCACGCCCACGCCGCATATCGGCCTCGGAATTTGGTTGATATACCGTTAATGTACGTCCAGTAACGCCTCGGCGCGACGGCGTTGGTGAATCGGAGGCACAGGGGCCGGGTGCAGGAGCTTGGGTATGATCGAATCGATCATGTTTTTCGGCGGTGGATTTCTGGTCGCGGGGCTTTTGGCGCTTGTGCTCATCTCCTTCGTGCATCGGAGGGCGGTCCGTCTCACCCAGCGCCGTCTTGAGGACGCTATTCCGGTCTCGCTGACGGAGATTCAAGCCGACAAGGACAGGCTGCGGGCCGAGTTCGCGATGTCGGCTCGACGGCTCGAAATGACCGTTGAGCAACTCAAGGCCAAGGCAACGAGCCAGCTCGGCGAGATTGCGCGCAAGTCGGAGGCGATCGCCAAGCTCAAAGCCCAATTGGTCGAGAAGACCGCGGCCAACGACGAACTTGAAGCCAGACTCAAGAGCCTCAGTGTCAGAACGCGGGAAACCGAACTTGGATTCGTCGAGCAATCTGCTGCCGCTGAAGCGACCGCGCAGGCGCTCGCCGCCAGAGAAGCGGAACTGGCGAGAGCTGCGCTCGACGTCAACGAACTGGTGCTCACGAACGAGACGCAGAAAGTCGAGATCGCGCTGCTTAAGACCCAGATCGAGCAATTCAAGGCGAGGGTCAACGAATTGGAGCGCGAAGCCGAGGATGCGGCGCGGCGCCTGTTCGAGGAACGCGTCGCGGTCTCGACCGCCACCAAGGCGCTGCAGGAGAAGCGCGAGACCGACGAGACGCGGCGGACCGAGCGGGCCGAAAACGACCTTTTGCGGGAGCGTATCGCCGACATCGCGGCGCAGGTGGCGCATCTGTCGATGAACGAAGCGGGCTCGCCGGTCGCCACGACGCTCCGGGACTCAGGAGGCCTTCGCCCCGCCGATTTCGACCGGACCGCCAGCGCCAAGGACGGCCCGTCACCCGGGAGTAATCTCGCGGACCGCATCCGCAGGCTGCATAACGCGCCGCCGCGGGTGTCTACCGCCTCGTAACAGACGCGTCGAGCGACGGAACCGCATGCTCGTCAGGCCCGCGCTTCCAGGGGATGACGAAGCGATCAGGAAAATCATCACGCCCATCATCAGATCCGGAGAAACTTACGCGCTGCCCTCCGATTGGACCGAGGAGGAGGCGCTTGCCTATTGGACCTCGCCCGCCCACACCGTGTTTGTCGCCGATGACGGTGCGGTCGCTGGGACCTACTATATTCGCGCCAATCAGCGCGGCGGCGGCAGCCACGTAGCGAATTGCGCCTTCATGACCGCGCCATCCGCCACCGGACGCGGGGTTGCCAGCGCCATGTGCACCCATGCGCTGCGATACGCGGCAGAAGCGGGCTACCTCGCGATGCAATTCAATTTCGTCGTCTCCACCAATACACGCGCCATCGCGCTATGGCGGCGCTTCGGATTCGAGATTGTGGGTCGTCTGCCACAGGCATTCCGCCACCCGACGCTGGGACTTGTCGATGCCCTGGTGATGTATCGCAAGCCTGCGGTCGGCTAGGCTGCACTGGTAAATCCGCTGCGCGTATGCGGGCATATGCCCGCTTCGCTCCGACAGCGTGTTTGCGCGCCTTAAGCGATACGCCATAGCCCGACCTCAGTGGATCTGAGGATAACGAACCGGGCGCGTTGCGACGGATGCCCCGTGACAGCACTACAGGTTGATACCTGCGTTTCTGGTTCGCTTCGCCGCCTCGCGCGCCCAGTCACCGAAAAGCTGGGCTACAGGGCTGAGGGTGCGGTTTTTTAGTGTGATCAGCGCAAGGGGCCTGACTGTTGTTGGTAGGTCGATCTTCAAGGCTTGCAGTCCCTGATTCGGGGTTGGAAATTGCAAAACCACCCGAGGGACCATTGACAGATACCGACCCGTCGCGAGGAGCGCACCGCGAACTGGGAGCGTGGACGCAACGACCGTTCGGGGCACCTGAAGGCCGTTTGCACGAAAAGCCTCGAACACCAGGGCGTGGTATGGTGCGTCGGCTATCGGGAGCGTCCAACGCTCATTCATCAAATCAGCCAGCCTCACACGACGGCGTCGAACCAACGGGTTTTGCGCTCCCGCGACCACCACATGTGGATCCCAGAGAAGGGCCTCTGAATTGAAGTGCTCCACGGGAATTGGATCGATGACGTGCAGAACCGCCAGGTCGACTTGGCGATCCATCAGCGCGCGGTATGCGGTCGCTGTATCGGTGGCCAGGACTTGAAAGGCGAGGCCGGGATAGCGCTGGCTTAAGCGGTCGATCACGGTTGAGACAAACCCCGCTGCGATTGCGATCGAGGCTCCGATCCTCAGGTCCCCAGCGGTTGGATCGGCCAGAAATCGAATATCTTTGATGCCTTGCGTGAGTTCGTCGAAAACCGAGATGCCGCGCCTTAAAAGTGCTCGGCCGTATTGGGTCGGCTCGATTCCTTGCGGACTGCGATCAAGGAGGCGAACACCGAGTGCGCTTTCGAGGTCGGCGATCGATCTTGAAACGGCAGGCTGAGATGTCGCGAGGCGTTTGGCGGCCTTCCCCATACTGCCGGCCTGAACCACTGACATGAGCACACGAAGATCGTGCAGGCTTATGCGGCGTTCAATCCGCTCGATCTCGTCCATGTGCGCCTGCTCATATCATGCTCGATATGACCTCATCGAACAATAGCATTACACGCTTGCAGCCGAAATCCTCTATTTGTCGCGGTACGGCCAGCAGTTGGGCGGTAGGCGACGCATTTTTATGATGGATCGTTGGGAGAGGAACATGAAGCTTTCCCGTCGCATATTTTTGAAACTGGCAATTGCGGCAAGCTTGCTGCCAGCCATCTCCGGCATCGGCTGGGGGCAGACCTTCCCGGCGCGGCCGGTGCGCATCATCGTAGGCTTTGCCGCGGGCGGGACGCAGGACATTGTCGCGCGGTTGATAGGACAGAGCCTTTACGAACGTCTTGGCCAGCAATTCATCGTCGAGAACCGTCCCGGGGCTAATTCGAGTCTAGCGATCGAAACCGTGGTTCGAGCACCTGCCGACGGATACACAGTCGGCGTCGTTGGCATAGCCAATGTGCTGAATGCAACGCTGTACGACAAATTGAGCTTTGATGTACGCGGCGATCTCGCAATGGTGGCCGGCCTCAACTCATCGCCGCTTGTCCTGGAGATCCATCCCGCTCTTCGGGTGAACACCGTTCCCGAATTCGTGGCGTACGCAAAGGCCAATCCGGGAAAAATAACCTTGGCATCGTATGGCACCGGGTCAATTTCCCACGTGGCAGCCGAGTTGTTTAAGGCAGCTACCGGAATTGACACCGTGCATGTACCGTATCGCGGCTCCGGGCCCATGCTCACCGATCTGGTGGGTGGGCAGGTTCAAGCGGCGTTCGACAACCTGCCGGCATCAGTTGAGCACATCAGGGCAGGCAGGCTGCGGGCGCTGGCAGTGACGACTGCGACCCGCGCCGAGGCCTTGGCTCACGTGCCTAGCTTGAGCGAGCTGCTTTCGGGGTATGAAGCTACTGCCTTCTTCGGTATTGCGGCACCAAAGACGACACCGACCGCCGTCATCAACAAGCTGAATGAGGCCGTCAATGCGAGCCTCGTCGATCCAAAGATGATCCGACGCCTCGCAGAATTGGGCGGCGCCCCGCTTGTCTTGTCGCCAGCGGCATTTGAAAAGCTGGTCATTGACGAAACCGATAAATGGGCAAAGGTGATCAGAGCAGCCAACATCAGACCGGAGTAAAGGATGCGCGGCACCACATGAGATGCCGCAAGTTCGATTCGAGTCATTCGCGTCAATAACCCGTTTACGAGCATGCCACCTCGTGTGCTAGCGACGCTAGCTCTCTCCCACCGGCATACCCAACGCGAATTCGTGGATATTGGATCGCCCGTTTTCACGAGCGACAACAGCATGTGAACCGAGGGGGGAAACGCAACAGCGGCGTCCATTTCGAAAGAGCCGGTCAGCTGCTCGCCAGCTACGCCCCGTGAATCTCCAGGTCCACCTTCACGTTGCCGCGGGTCGCATGCGAGTAAGGGCAGATCTTCTCGTGCGCTTCTTTTGCGAGCGCTTCGAGATCGGCCTGGGCCAGTGAGGGGTCTTCCACGCGTAACTTGACGGCAAGACCGAAGCCGCCGCCGTCGCGGGGACCTATCGACACATCCGCCGTCACCCTGGCTTGGGACGCATCCTTCTTGTGCTGCTTGCCGACGAAATCCAGCGCGCCGCCGAAGCAGGCCGCGTAGCCGGCCGCGAAAAGATGCTCCGGCGTTGTGGTGTTCGGCTTGCCGGGGCCACCCATTGCCTTGGGAACCGAGAGGTCAGCGCGCACGCTGCCATCCGCGGCTTCAGTGTGGCCGTTGCGGCCGCCGGTTGCGGTGGCGGATGCTGTGAAAAGCGGCTTGATCGAGTCCATAGGATGCTCCGGTTCACGCAAATGCCCGGCGCACCATATAGCACCGCGAAGTCCGCATTCCAGAGGCGGCGCGAGATCCGGCCTCGCGCCACCTTTGAGTCTTCGGCCCTTACGATGCCACTTGCGGCGGCATTGTGAGGAACGCCTGCATGACGTGGTTCGCCATGTGCCGGTTGTTGGAGTATCCGATGCTGTGGGCGACGTTGGGCAGGATCACGAACTGGCGATCGCCGTTGGGAAGCTGACGGTAGAAGTCGAGCAAGTCCTCGTTCGTTGAAATGCCATCATGGTCGCCGCGCAGCATCAGTACGGGGCACAACACTTTGGTGGGATCGACGAGCGGTAGCTTCGAGGTCATGTCCAGATAGGTGCCGGTCGGCACCTGGTCGCCGAATTTGAGCTCCATGTCGGCAAGCGCCTCCGCCACGGCCGGATCGTAGGCCGACGGCAGCCCGTCGCGCGTGAAGATCGAGCGGATCATGGCGCGGTCGCGCAGACGGGTGTTGTGGGTCTTATAGTACTCGAGCTGCTTGGCCCGCTGCTGCAGCGTCGGGGCGTTCTCCCCCTTGTACGTAAAGGCGGCGAGCACCAGGCGGTCGACGCGGTCGGGCTGCGCTTGTGCAAACGCGGCCGCCCGGATGCCACCCGAAGAGGTGCCGTAGAAGTGGAACTTGTTGCGTCCGGTCTCCTTGGCCACCACCGGAACGGCGGCCTTGAGATCTTCGACGCCGCTGGCAATGTCGGAATTGCCGGATGTGCGGGACGATTTTCCGTAGCCTTCGTGGTCCATGGTCCACACATCGTACCCGAGCCGCGCATACACGTTCATCATCGAGTAGTCGCTCTTGCCCGGCACGGTCAGGTCGTAGCTTGACAGTGCCGCGTTGGATGACCCGTGCACCAGGAACAACACCGGCTTTGCCGGCTCGCCCGCCATCGGGGCGCCGACACGCTTGCGGTATATCTGCAGCGATACCTCGCCTTTCTTGGCAGTGTATTCAGCGGTCCAGAATTCGCCTCCGGCCTGCGCGGCAGCGGGTGCCTGGGCCTCGGCGGTCGGGGCGCTCGCCAGGATACCCGTTGCAAGCCCGGCACCAGCCGCCAGGATCATGTCACGGCGCGCGATGGAAATCTCAGAAGTCATCGGTTCCTCCCGTCTGAGGCCGGCCGCGACCGCGGCGGCGAAATTTGAATGGGCGACTTTAGCAGATGGAGGACTGACAGACAGCAGCTTGCAGACGGAATTTCACGCGACGCCGCTGATGTTGATGTCGAGCAACCGGCACCTCTGGTCCTGTGACCTTTGGTCCGGGACGCCCGCGGCGATGCCGTCGACCCTGATGTACCCACGCCCAAACGGTGCCGCCCGAACGCCATCCATTTTCAGGCGAAGAAGATAGGCGCCGGGTCAAGCCCGCCGGTGACAGGCAGGGGAGTGGATCAGCCATACCGGAACAGGCGCACGGCGATGTCGATCGGATCATCAACGTGCCCACCCGATGGGCGCCAAATGCCCGGTACGGACGCGACCAAATGTCCTTTCTAGCGAATGTCCTTCCGCGGCAACGGCCGCCCGGGCTAGAATTTTTTCAATGAGCACGTCTGGAGCACTTATGTATGGTGGGCTGTATTCCTTCGCCAAATCCTTCGACGAAAAAATCGGATGGGGCCGGGTCGGGGTTCTACTGAGCATTACCATTATCGCAGTTGCCGGGGTGGTGCTCTATCACACATTGCACGATATCGACTTCGACGAGGTCCTCGACGCTGTTGCGGCCGTGGAGAAGCACGATGTGGCGAGGGCAGCGCTGTTCGTTGCCGCCGGCTATTTCACGCTCACGTTCTATGATTTGTTTGCGCTGCGTAGCATCGGCCATGCTGGTGTGCCTTACCGGGTCGCAGCGCTGGCCGGTTTCACCAGCTACGCGGTAGGGCACAACGTTGGGGCCAGCGCCTTCACGGGCGGCGCCGTGCGGTACCGCATCTACTCTGCCCACGGATTGTCGGCGATCGATGTCGCCAAAGTCTGTTTCGTCGCGGGACTGACTTTTTGGCTCGGTAATGCAACCGTGCTGGGCTTGGGAGTCGCGATCGCACCCCAGGCTGCTTCGGCCATCGACCAGCTGCCCCCGATTGTCAACCGAATCCTGGCGCTAGGGATACTCGGTGTTCTCACCACCTACGTGGCGTGGGTATGGCGAACCCCACGCGCGGTCGGACGGCACAATTGGCTCGTCACGCTGCCCAATGGACCGCTGACGTTGCTGCAAATCGGTGTCGGCATTGTCGATCTCGGTTGCTGCGCGGCCGCCATGTACATGCTGGTGCCAGACGAGCCTTACATCGGCTTCGTCAGCCTCGCAGTGATCTTCGTCTCATCCACCTTGCTGGGATTCGCAAGCCACTCGCCAGGCGGCCTCGGGGTCTTCGACGCTGCCATGCTGGTGGCGCTCTGGCAGTTCGATACCGAGGACCTGGTAGCGGGCCTGTTGCTGTTCCGCCTCCTCTACTACCTGGTCCCCTTCGCTTGCTCGCTGGCCATTCTTGGCGGACGGGAGGTATGGCTGAGCATGCGCGTGGCTAGGCGAGGCAAATACCCGGATCCGGATCGCCAGCACAGCGTCAAGTCGGACGGTCCGCCGCATTGATCGTCATCGACTTGTCACGGCTTTGTCATCGCCGCGTCGGGGGCGCCGTCCGACATTTGGTGTTTGCCGCGACGTCGCGCTACAACAGACGACGAAATGCGATCCGATGGCAGTCCAAGAGCGTCGATATGATGGGCCTGCGATGACTGCGGGCGTGCGCCGGTTTGCCCGGGCGCGCTCCACCCTGCTGGTCGCGGCTGTCGTTTTTGTCGTCTTGGTTCAAGCGGCAGGCCTCGCCGCGATCCCGGCGCTGATCGGCTTTGCCGCCGTGGCGCTTGCTATGCTCATACGGGAAGCGATCTTGCCGAGCGGCGGCGAGGCTACGCCAGACGCCGGGCGCCCCACGTCGGCCATCGCGGATCGCGCCGTGGAGGCAGTCGTGTCGGGCCTTCCCGATCCCACCATCGTACTGGCGCCTGACAGCCTCGTCGTGGCGTTCAATGAGAGCGTGCACGAGATCACGCCCGGCATTGTGCGTGGCGAACCGATCTCGTTTGCGCTGCGCGTACCCAACGTCCTCGAAGCCATCCGGGCCGTCGCGGCCAGCCGCGAAATGCATCGCACCGAATTTTTTCAACGCGTTCCAACTGATCGATGGTGGGAGGCCACGGTCGCCCCATTGGTTTTACCCGGCGGGGCCAGTCCCGATCGCCAGCTCATCCTGCTTGCCTTGCGCGATCTGACGCCGTTGCGCCGCGTAGAGGAGATGCGAGCGGATTTCGTCGCCAATGCGAGCCACGAACTGCGCACGCCTCTGGCCTCGTTGTCAGGGTTCATCGAAACTCTGCAGGGCCCAGCGCGAAACGACGCCTCCTCGCGCGATCGCTTCCTCGCCATCATGAAGGAACAGGCGACCCGGATGGCCCGCCTTATTGACGACCTTCTGTCGTTGTCGCGGATCGAGCAGAAAGCCCACATTCATCCCGACAGCACGACTGATCTTGTGGTGATCGTCCGCGAGGTGGCGGATGGCTTGTCGCCGCTGGCGCGGGAGCGCGACGTCGAAATCAACATCGCGGATCGCGCGAAATCGCTTGATGTTTGGGGTGACCGCGATGAACTCATTCGAGTGTTCGAAAACCTGATCGAGAACGCCCTGAAATACGGGGCGTCCGGCAAGCGCGTTGATATCACGTTGACACGCGAACCCGCGACCGGCGAGGCGCGTGATGCCATCGTGTCGGTGCGGGATTACGGCCCCGGCATCGCACCTGAACATCTACCGCGGCTGACGGAACGGTTTTACCGCGTTGACATTGGCGAAAGCCGCGCCCAAGGCGGCACCGGCCTGGGGTTAGCGCTGGTCAAGCACATCCTCAATCGCCACCGCGGTCGGCTGATGATCGAGAGCACGCCTGGTTCGGGGGCCAATTTTTCCGTGCGACTGCCCCTCTCGCGGCCCGGCAAGTCAGCTTACGTCAAATAGATCAGCTTGTTAGCGTGTCACCCTACTGTCATCCAACCGACATACAACAATGACTTGGCGAGCCTAGAGGTAGCGACGGCTCCGCTTGAGCCAAGTGCCGATTGTGAGATCGGGCCGGGTTGAGCAACCGCATGAAGGCGTCAAGGCACGCGAAACTCGTGCTGCGAAATTCAGCGAGCTTCCGTGCGCGTGACGTCAAATAGCAGCCGTTGCCTGTAGTGCCGGATCGGTATCCGCGCTGCCCCGCCCGGCGTAATCGATGGAGACAGCACGTGAAACACCTTCGAGCCCTCGTTTTGCCGGTCTTGGCGACCGCCGCCTTCGCGGCTGCTTCGACATTGCCAGCGTCAGCCCTCGACATTTCCGGCGCGGGCGCGACGTTTCCCTATCCGATCTACGCCAAGTGGGCAGATGCCTACAAAAAAGAAACCGGCATCGGCCTGAACTACCAGTCGATCGGTTCGGGTGGCGGGATCAAGCAGATCCAGGCCAAGACGGTGACTTTCGGCGCGACGGACGCGCCTCTCTCGGGCGATGATCTGACCAAGAGCGGCCTCGTGCAATTCCCGATGGTCATGGGCGGCATCGTTCCAGTCGTCAATCTCGACCGCGTCAACGCAGGCAGTCTCGTTCTCGATGGTCCGACTCTAGCCAAAATATTCCTCGGTCAGGTGAAGTCGTGGGACGACGCAGCCATCAAGGCTCTCAATCCGGGCGTCACGCTGCCGCGCCAGGCGATCGCGGTCGTGCACCGTTCTGATGGCTCCGGCACGACATTCAACTTCACGGATTATCTCAGCAAGGTCAGTCCGGATTGGAAGTCGAAAGTTGGTTCGGCGACCGCCGTAGAGTGGCCGGTCGGCATTGGCGCAAAGGGCAATGAAGGCGTGGCTAACAACGTGGCCCAGACCAGGGGCTCCATCGGCTATGTTGAATACGCCTATGCCAAACAGAACAAGCTCAACTTTACCAAGATGATCAACAAGGACGGCAAGACCGTCTCGCCGGTCTCCGAAACATTCCAGGCTGCGGCAGCAAACGCCGACTGGAATTCAGTCCCGGGCTATGGCGTGATCCTGAGCAACCAACCCGGCGCGCAATCCTGGCCGATGACCGCAGCGACATTCATCCTCATCCCAAAGCAGCCGCAGGATCCGGCCGCAACCGCTGAAGCGCTCAAGTTCTTTGCCTGGGCGTATGCCAAGGGCGGCAAGATGGCGGAAGAACTCGATTTCGTGCCCATGCCGGCCTCTGTGGTGACCGCCGTTGAGGGCGTCTGGACCAAGGAGATCAAGGACGCGAGTGGCAAGCCCGTCTTTTCGGGGGCCCGCTAAGACTGCGTTCCGGTTAATGCGGAAAGGCGCTGCAGCGCCTTTCCGGCGCCGTGCCTCCGCTGCGGCTTATCCACACGAAGCGCCTAGCACTGCTTGTGAATTAACGTCCGTACGGGTTGAGTAGCTCGCCTGAGAGGAGATCGCAGGGGGCAAAGTTGCAGAAACCCGGGAGACAAACCGTGGTCGACCTAGCGTTGCCGAGTAGCAGTGCCGCGATTTCCAGCAGCGCTTCGCGCATACGTATTCTTGCCAGACTCCGTGTAACCGATGCCGTGTTTCGTCTGTTGACGCGCGGCGCCGCCATCCTGGTTCTCATCATTCTCGGCGGCGTCATCATCGCCTTGATAGAAGGCGCGTGGCCGGCGCTGCGGACGTTCGGGCTCAACTTCCTGATCGACGAACGCTGGAACCCCGTTACCGAAAAGTTTGGAGCGCTTGCCCCGATTTACGGCACGGTCGTGACCTCGTTCATCGCGATGCTGATTGCAGTCCCGCTGGGGTTGCTGATCGCACTGTTTCTCACTGAATTGTGTCCGATGTGGTTGCGCCGACCGATCGGCATCGCGATCGAGTTGCTCGCCGGCATCCCCAGCATCATCTACGGCATCTGGGGCTTGTTCGTGTTTGCTCCATTTCTACAGCGCACATTGCAACCGGCTTTGATCGACTGGTTTGAAAATGTACCGGTGCTCTCGAGTTTGTTCGAAGGGCCGCCATACGGCATTGGCGTCCTGACGGCGAGCTTGATTCTCGCCATCATGGTGCTGCCGTTCATTACTTCGATCTCGCGCGACGTTTTCGAAGCCGTGCCGCCCGTGCTGAAAGAAGCCGCCTACGGGGTCGGCTGCACCACCTGGGAGGTGGCGCGCCACGTCGTCCTCCCCTATGCAAGGGTGGGTGTCATCGGCGGCGTCATGCTGGGTCTCGGCCGTGCGCTAGGTGAAACCATGGCGGTAACTTTCGTCATCGGCAATGCTCACAGGATCTCGGCATCGATACTGGCGCCCGGCACCACGATCTCTGCCACGATCGCCAATGAATTTACCGAAGCGGTGGGCGACCTCTACACGTCAGCGTTAATTGCGCTCGGGCTGATCCTGTTCGTGATTACGTTCATGGTGTTGGCTGCCGCTCGTTACTTGCTGTTGCGGCTGGAAAGGCGGGTTGGGTGACCATGGACCGCTATCGCCGCCGCCGTCTCACCAACACGATCATCCTCAGTTTATCCGTCGGCGCCACCATGGTCGGACTGGGGTGGCTGGTATTGATCCTGGCATCGCTGGTTTACCAGGGCCTGAGCGGCCTGTCGCTGGCCGTATTCACGGAAATGACCCCGCCGCCCGGTGCCACTGGCGGCTTGTTCAATCCGATCATCGGCAGTCTGGTACTAACGGTTCTCGCAATTTTAATCGGTACCCCGATCGGCATGCTCGCCGGAACCTACATGGCGGAATACGGCAGATACGCCAATCTCACCGTGGTGGTGCGGTTCATCAACGATATTCTGCTGAGTGCGCCTTCGATCGTGATCGGCCTCTTTGTCTACGAGATCATGGTTGCCCCCATGGGGCACTTTTCCGGCTGGGCCGGCGCGGTGGCGCTCGCCCTCATCGTGATTCCGGTCGTCGTCCGCACGACCGAAGACATGCTTGCCCTCGTACCGAAAGAACTGCGCGAGTCGGCGACGGCCCTCGGGTTGCCGCGCGCCTATGTGATCCGCCACGTCTCCTATCGGGCCGCGCGCGCCGGCATCATCACCGGCGTGCTGCTGGCCATCGCCCGCATCAGCGGCGAAACCGCGCCGTTGCTGTTCACGGCGCTCAACAATCAGTTCTTCAGCACAAATCTCAATGCGCCGATCTCCAGTCTTCCGGTCGTGATCTTCCAGTTCGCCCTCAGTCCCTACGCGGACTGGCAGAAGCTTGCGTGGATTGGCGCGCTGATCATCACTTTCGCGGTGCTCGCTCTGAGCATTGTTGCGCGCGCGCTCTCAGCGTCAGGAAAGTCGTCATGAATTCGATTGCCGGCCCCGGTCACGCAGCCCAATCACCGGTCCCGACGGTGGTCGGCCGGCCAACCGGAGCCGTCGGCAAAGCGGCCGAAAAGATTCTCGTTCGAAATCTCAATTTCTACTACGGGGAGAACAAGGCGCTCAAATCGATCAGTGTGCCCCTTTACGAGCGCAAGGTGACAGCCTTTATCGGCCCATCGGGCTGTGGAAAATCCACGCTGCTCCGCATCCTCAATCGCATCTACAGCCTCTATCCGCATCAGCGGGCGGAAGGCGAGGTATTGCTTGACGGCTCCAATATCCTCGATCCCGGCCAAGACCTCAATCTCCTGCGCGCGCGCATCGGCATGGTGTTTCAAAAGCCGACGCCGTTTCCGATGTCGATCTACGAAAACATCGCCTTCGGCGTGAGGCTCTTCGAGAAGCTGCCACGCGCCGAAATCGACGAGCGTGTCGAATCGGCGTTACGGCGCGCTGCCATCTGGGACGAGGTCAAGGACAAACTGCATGCGAACGGGCTGAGCCTGTCGGGCGGCCAGCAGCAACGGCTGTGCATTGCCCGCACCGTGGCGATCAGGCCCGAGGTGATCCTGCTCGATGAACCGTGCTCGGCGCTGGACCCGATCTCCACCGCCAGGATCGAGGAGCTGATTGACGAGTTGAAGGACGACTACACGATTGCGATCGTCACCCACAACATGCAGCAAGCCGCCCGCGTGTCCGACTACACGGCATTCATGTATCTCGGCGAGCTGGTCGAGTTTGACACCACCAGCAAGATGTTCACAACGCCGGGCGACCGGCGCACGCAGGACTATATCACGGGCCGCTTTGGCTGACCCGCGAACAATCCGACCTCCGGCCCCCTCCCGACCCTCCCCCGCAAGCGGAGGGTCGGGAGGGGGAGGCCGCGAAGGAGCCCACAGGACATGGCCATCATGATGGAGCATACGACCAAGGCCTTCGATGCCGACCTTCAGGAGTTGGCACGGATGATTGCCGAGATGGGGGGACTGACGGAGCGCCAGATCGGCGACGCGCTCGATGCGCTCAACGAGCGCGACACCGTCCTTGCCAGCGGCGTCATTGCGGCCGATACGAGAGTCGACGCCTTGCAGCACGAGATTGAAGAAAAGGCGATTCTAACGATCGCCCGACGCCAGCCCATGGCGGTCGACCTGCGCGATATCGTCGGGGCGCTGCGGGTCTCCAACGATCTCGAACGCATCGGCGACCTTGCCAAGAACATCGCCAAGCGGGTTGAAGTCGTTGATAGTGAATTGAACCTGCAAAAAGTGATGCGTGGGGTTGAGCACATGACCGAGCTTGTGCTGACCCAGATCAAGGACGTGCTTGACGCCTACGCGAGGCGTGACGTTGCCAAGGCCGTGCAGGTGTGGCGGGGCGACGAAGAGGTTGACGCCGTCAACAACTCGCTGTTCCGCGAACTCCTCACTTACATGATGGAGGATCCGCGCAACATAAGCGTGTGCATCCACCTGTTGTTCTGCGCAAAGAATATCGAGCGCATGGGCGATCACGCGACCAACATCGCGGAGACCATCTACTACATGGTCGAAGGCCACCCTCTGGCGGATGAGCGCCCCAAGAGAGACACCACCAGCACCACCAACATTCCTTATCGGAACGACCGATGACCCGCCACTCGCGCGAGAAAACATCATGACGGCCCGCATCCTGATCATCGAGGACGAGGAACCGCTGACGCTGCTGCTTCGCTACAATCTTGAAGCAGAAGGCTATGCGGTCGATTCCGCCGTCCGTGGCGATGAAGCCGACCTCAAGCTGAAGGAGAACGCCCCCGACCTCGCGGTGATCGATTGGATGCTGCCGGGATTATCGGGAATCGAACTGATCAGGCGATTGCGCGCCCGCCCGGAAACCCAGGCCCTGCCGATCATCATGCTCACTGCGCGCGGCGAAGAGGCCGAGCGCGTGCGCGGTCTCGCGACCGGTGCCGACGACTACATCGTCAAGCCGTTTTCGGTGCCGGAATTGCTGGCACGGATCCGCGCGCTCCTGCGGCGAGCGAAGCCGGAGCGCGTTGCCGGCGTGCTGGAGGCCGGCGATATCGAACTCGACCGTGAAAAAAAGCGCGTTGCCCGCGCCGGACGCGATGTCCCATTGGGACCGACAGAATTCCGCCTGCTCGAATTCCTGATGGAAAATCCCGGGCGAGTTTTCTCACGCGAGCAACTGCTTGACCGCGTTTGGGGCCGCGACGTGTACATCGACGAGCGGACAGTCGATGTCCACGTGGGACGCCTGCGCAAGGCGCTTAACCGCGGGCGCGCCGTCGATCCGATTCGCACCGTCCGCGGCGCCGGTTATGCCCTCAACGACCGGTTCGTAAAGAGCCCTTGATTTCCTGAAAAGCGTATTCGGCAAACGCCCGTCACCCTCAGGCTTGCCCAGGCTTGGGCCGGGGGTCCATCTCCCACCTGTCTCTACCTCCCCCGGCAGAGAGGAAGCTTGGATTGCCGGTCAAGCCCGGCAACGACATTGGTGGATGGCGCCGTTCAGCCGCGGACAATGCGCCGGTCGCGGCGGCGGTCTGCCGCGGGCTGGTAGGCAATCCGTGAATGGTATCCGCAATACGGCAGGCCCTCGATGGTCTTGCCGCCGCAAAAGAAGAAGTCCGATGAGCTTGGATCGCCGATCGGCCAATGGCACTTGGCGTCGGTCAGTTCGAGGATTGAGCACCGCTGACCCATCGGGATGATATTCTCGATCAGTTCCGGTTCTGGCTCGAGTTCGGGCTCATAGGCGTGCAACGGTGCGAGTGCGGTATTGCCGCGAATGCCGGGCCGCGCAATTCGCATCATTTGCCCATGCGCCCGTGGCTTGCGCTGGCGTGGCACCGAGGTCGACGCGCTCTTGGCGCGTCCGGACAGGCCCAGCCGATGCACCTTTCCGATCACGGAGTTGCGGGAAATGCCGCCGAGTTCAGCCGCGATCTGACTCGCCGACAGTCCGTCGCTCCACAGCTTCTTCAGGAGTTCAACCCGATCGTCCGTCCAGTTCATGACTTACCGTCCTTGGTACCCGAGCAGCCGCTCGGCAGAATCCGAACCTGCCCGCCCGACAGCCCAGGGGCCGCCGTCGGCAACGCGACGCTTCGAAAACACAGAGACTGCCCGCAGCACGAATCGTAACAAGATACCGTAACGTGATACCGCAACGAGATATCGTGCCAGCTTGTGGCAACGCTACTATATGGGGTGACTCGCGCGCAAGAGTCTCCGGCCGCTTCCCCCACAGGGTCGGTCCCCAATCCGGCCCCGGCGGGCCAGTCATCCACAACAGATATCCGGTGCCTCGGCCGGTGGAGGCTTCCAGGCGGCTTGGGGGCCCCAAGAGCTGCCTCGCGTTATGTACCGGAGGTCGTGTTGACAGATGGCTCACTCACAATACAATGTATTTTGTGCCGCCCGGAGAGGCGGCACATTTCGTTTCGCCCCCATTTTCGTCGCCGACCGACGACCTGATGAACGAGCCGCCTCGTGATCTCGCACCTATTGCCGACCTATGCGCGCGTCGATCTCGCCTTCGAACGGGGCGAAGGCCCCTGGTTGTTTGCAACCGACGGTGAGCGCTATCTCGACTTCACCGCCGGGGTGGCAGTCAATGCGCTTGGCCACGCCCATCCGCGTCTTGTCGAGGCATTGAATGGACAGGCCACGAAGGTTTGGCATGTCTCGAATCTGTTCCGGATTCCGGAGGCCGAGCGACTGGCCGAACGCCTCTGCGCCGAGACCTTCGCGGATCGGGTCTTCTTCTGCAACTCCGGCGCCGAAGCTATGGAGTGCTGCATCAAGGTGGCGCGCAAGTATCAATATGCATCCGGGCGGCCCGAGCGCCATCGCTTCATTACTTTCGAAGGCGCGTTTCATGGGCGCACATTGGCGACGCTCGCGGCCGGAGGGCAGAAGAAATACCTGGAAGGGTTCGGTCCGGTCGTCGAAGGGTTCGATCAGCTGCCATTTGCGGATCTCGATGCCGTCAAGGGGGCGATCGGGCCTGAAACCGCCGCGATCCTCATTGAGCCCATCCAGGGCGAAGGCGGAGTCCGGGTAGCGCCGACGCCGTTTCTGCGGGGTCTGCGCGAGTTGTGCGACCGGCATGGCCTCTTGCTGGTGTTCGATGAAGTCCAGACCGGCATAGGGCGAACCGGCAGCTTCTTCGCCTACCAGCGCTGCGGTGTCGCGCCTGATGTCATGG
>Ga0070734_10003212_pt1 | contig 17638 bp, 13 predicted proteins | sample Coa_R1_8_FD_66444 | JGI IMG/M metagenome (GOLD analysis project Ga0070734, IMG submission 66444) | Surface soil microbial communities from Centralia Pennsylvania, which are recovering from an underground coalmine fire - Coalmine... | ecosystem: Environmental > Terrestrial > Soil > Unclassified ... | reverse complement strand
ACGCCGCGCCAGATGTCGCTGCGGTTGTCCATGTTTAGTCCCGTTTGCTGAAGCCGATATTGAAGAAGATCGATATCAGTTTCGGCCCGACAGGGCTAGGCTTGCGCCTCGGCGCCGTTCCGGCATGATCGTGTGTAAGAAAATGACAGGGGAGAGCGTCCCATGAAGATCATCGACGCGCAGGTGCACATCTGGTCCCAGACATTGGTGCCGCCGACGGGAGCGCATCGGAAGGTCGCAAAATTCACCGCCGAAGAGCTGCTCTCCGAAATGGACGAGGCCGGCGTCGATGCGGCGGTGATCCATCCGCCTTTTAGCTGGGATCCCACCTCGGGCGCGCTCGCGATCGAGGCGGTGAAAAAGTATCCGACGCGCTTTGCGATTTTGGGCCAGTTTCCGCTTCAGGATCCCGAAAACCGTAAGCTGATCCGAGGCTGGCGCAACCAGCCGGGCATGATGGGCCTGCGCTGGCCCTTCATCGCGGAGGCGCAGCAGAAGTGGCTCTATGACGGCTCACTGGAATGGCTGTGGACTGCGGCGGAAGAGGAGGAGCTGCCGATTGCGATGATGGGCGGGCTTTACCTGAAAAAATTTCGCGACATCGCCGAAGCACATCCGCGGCTGAAGCTGATCATCGATCATTGCGGACTCAACCGGACGGGACAGGATGCAGAGGCCTTCATTCATCTCGACGAACTCCTGACGATCGCTAAGCTGCCCAATGTCGCGATCAAGGCGACGGGCGCGCCACATTATTCGACGCAAGGTTATCCGTTCCGCAACATCCAGGACGGGCTGCATCGCATCTTCGATGCTTATGGGCCGAAGCGATTCTTCTGGGGCACCGATATAACGCGGATGCCCTGCAGCTACGCCCAGTGCGTGACGTTCTTCACCGAGGAGTTGCCATGGCTGAAGGGGCAAGACCTCGAGGACGTGATGGGCCGCAGCCTTTGCGCCTGGATCGGCTGGGATTACAAGTTCGAGTAGGGACTATTTGCCGGCGCGACAGTTGAAACCACGGCGAAAGCCTGCGGCTTGCGCATCGTCCTCGGAGCAGAACCAGCGGTCCGCCTGCGCGCCGGCATAGCTCGGGCACCCTTGCAATTGATAGACGCCGACATTGCCGGTGACGCGCGCCCGCACGGCGAATGTCGCCTTGATGCTGCAGTTCGGGGGCTGCGCGAGATCGTCGGGGAAGAGCACTTCGCGGATTTGGCGATCGCGATCGGTGTGGCACGCTGCACCGAACAGGGGGCCGTCCTTCTTGCCGATGCGAAAATCCTGTGGCGCGACGAAGCAACCCTGCCAAAGACCTTTGCGGGCATCGCGGGCGCTTGCTTCATCCTGGAGAAAGCGTCCCTTGGCTGACGGCTCCAAATCCATGGCAAAGCCGGCGCGAACCAGCTGCACATTCAAGCTGTCCGCCTCTCCCTCGACCGTGCAAACACCGACGTGCCGCTTGGGAAATTCCTTCTCCGGACCGAGGTCGTCGCAGCGGACCTGCCGTCCGGCGATGAGTTTTGTCAGCTGGTCGCGCGCGTCGATCCCGCAAGCATAGGGATCGGCCTGATCGTTGATGCAGACCTGGTCCAGTTCCGGGGCGTCGATGCCGTCGAGGCGATAGGTAACATCACCGACCTCGATAGTGTCGCCGTCCCTGACGGTCACGTTGGCGGCACGGCTCGGGCTTGCGAACAACAGGAAGGTGGCGAACAGGGAAAACAGCAAATTCCGCAAAATCTAGTCTCGCAAAAGGGCTCCAGACGTCGGCTACTTAGCATAGCTGGATGTCAGCGCTAGGCCAGCAGCAGTTCGTCGTAACCTTTGGCCGCGACCTCGTCGCAGCGGGCCCGGTAGGCCGGTGCGCTGCCGCTATAGCGGGCGACGATGCGCCTCGTCTTGCCCTCGACATTGCGGTTGATCCCGGTCATCCAGGAATCGATCTCGTTGGATAGCAGCCCGACACCCAGCGCCTTGACGTGGTCGGTCCAGGCATCGACGCCGGTTTGCGTCGCCTCCAGCCGCGTCAAGCCGTTGTCGCGCGCAAAGCGGATCACGCCGGTCACCCAGTCCACGCTGTATTCGATGCTGCGCGGGATGTTGCCGAGCGCCGTGTGCGGTCCCATCAGCATCAGCATGTTGGGGAACTGGTGCACCATCAACCCGAGATAGGTTTCGGGCCCCATTTTCCATTTGTCTTTCAGCCGTACGCCGTCCAGCCCTCGGAAGTCGATCTTGTCGAAGGAGCCGGTGATGGCATCGAACCCGGTCGCGAAGATGATGATGTCGAATGCGAACTCTTTTGCGCTGGTTTTGATCCCCTGAGGGGTGATCCGCTCGATGGGCGTCTCGGTAATGTCGATCAATTCGACGTTGTCGCGGTTATAGACCTCATAATAGAAGGTCTCGAGCGGCAGCCGACGCGTGCCAAAGCCGTGGTTCTTCGGGATCAGCTTTTCCGCGATCCGCTGATCCTTCACGCGCTGACGAATTTTGCGCGCTACGAAATCGCTGATGGTCGCGTTCGCCTTGCGATCGGTCAGGATGTCCTTGAAATTGCCCTGCCAGATGCCAAAACCGCGCTCGCCATAGAGCTTCTCATAAAACGCCTCGCGTTCCTCGTCTGTGACCTCGAACGCGCCGCGCGGATCGGGCGTATGGAGGAAGCACGCAAACGTCTCCTGGCAGCGGGCAAACATCTCGCCATAGCCGGCCTTGATTTTCGTCTGCGTCTCCGCATCGATCTTGCCGTTGTGCAGCGGCGCGCACCAGTTCGGCGTGCGCTGGAATACGGTCAGACTGCCGACCTGACTTGCGATGGTCTGGATGGTCTGCACGCCGGTCGCGCCGGTGCCGATCACCGCAACGCGTTTGCCGGTGAAATCCACCGGCTCTTTCGGCCAGCGCGCGGTGTGAAAGGATTGTCCCTTGAAACTGTCGCGACCCTCGATGACCGGCAAGGTCGGCGTCGACAAAGGGCCGATTGCGGTCACCAGAAAGCGCGTCGAAAATTCACTGCCGTCCCCGAGCGTGACAGTCCAGCTGCGCGTCGGCTCCTGCCAGATCGCGGCGACGACGCGGCTCCTGAACTGGATGTCGCGGCGGAGGTCGAATTTTTGTGCGACATATTGGCAGTAGCGTAGCGTTTCCGGTTGCCCCGCAAAATGCTCCGACCACTCCCATTCCTTCAAGAGCTCTTTCGAGAACGAATAGCCGTAGGAATAGCTTTCGGAATCGAAGCGTGCGCCGGGATAGCGATTCCAGTACCAGGTGCCGCCGACATCGGTGCCGGCCTCGAACACGCGCACGTGAAATCCCAGCTCGCGCATCCGATGGAGCTGATACATGCCGGATAGCCCGGCGCCGATGATGATCGCGTCGAAATCCAGCGCTGGGGATTGGGTATCGCCTGTGGGCGAGGCGGACATGTGGCATTGCTCCCGAGGATTTCGGCGGAAAATATCCGCTCTCTTTACGGCGAACAAACCCCATATCCATGCGTCAGGCGACTGTGGGGTTGCAACTGCGTCCGATGACCTTTGACGGACGGCCCGGTCTCACTTAATCGTCAAGGGTATGGTCGTCCGAGAAGGGGCGAAAGGAAGCGGAATGCCTGCAAAGAACGATCCTGTTGACGTCCTGATCATTGGCGCCGGCGCCTCGGGGGCCGCGGTCGCGTGGTCACTGGCCGATACCAAGATGCACATCCTCTGCCTGGAGCAGGGCGGCTGGATGAACCCGGCGCAGTACCCGTCGACCGGGCGGGACTGGGAGGCGAAATTCTATGGCGACTGGGCGACGAGCCCGAATATCCGTGGGCGGCCCGAGGATTACCCCATCAATGACGACAACTCGCCGATCAAGGTGGTGAACTTCAATGCCGTCGGCGGCTCGACCGTGATGTACACGGCGCATTGGCCGCGGCTGCATCCGTCAGACTTCCGGGTGAGGATGCTCGACGGCGTCGCCGACGACTGGCCGATCGATTACGACACGCTCGTCCCATTCTTTGAAGAGAACGACCGGATGATGGGCGTATCGGGGCTGTCAGGCGATCCGCGCTCGCCGCTGACCCATCCGCCGATGCCGCCGCAGCCTCTTGGGCTTTCTGGGCCGCTGATCGGCAAGGCCATGAACAAGCTCGGCTGGCACTGGTGGCCGTCGGACACGACGGTTGCGACCATGGATTATGAGGGCAGGGCGCGTTGCATCAATCTCGGCCATTGCACGCCGGCCTGCGCGCAAGGCGCCAAGGCCTCGACCGACATCACTTATTGGCCGCACGCGATCCGCGCGGGCGTCGAGCTCAAGACCCACTGCCGCGTAAGCGAGATCACGACCAACGAGCATGGCATGGCCTCGGGCGTGGTCTATTACGACAAGGACGGTGTGGAGCAATTCCAGGGCGCCGAGGTCGTCATCATCGCCTGCAACGGGGTCGGCACGCCACGGCTGTTGCTCAATTCCGCCTCCGGCAAATTTCCGGACGGGCTCGCCAATTCGTCGGGCCTGGTCGGCAAGAACCTGATGTTCCATCCCTATGCGCAGATATATGGATTTGTGAAGGAGCCAACCGACTCCAATCGCGCGCCGCCGACCTGCCTGTGGAGCAAGGAGTTTTACGATACCGACTTGTCGCGCGGCTTTGTGCGCGGCTATGGCATCCAGTTCGGCCGCGGCGCAGGGCCTGTGTTCGAGGCGGTCGCGAGCGAGCAGAAGGGGATCTTGCCGTGGGGCAAGGACCATCACCGCGTGTTCCGCAGGCTGAGCGGCCATCGCTTGCACGTCTCGGCGATCTGCGAGGACCTCCCCGAAGAGCACAACCGCGTCACCCTCGATCCGGTGCTCAAAGACGGCCACGGAATCCCTGCGCCGAAAATCGATTACACCATCAGCGAGAACTCGAGGAAGATGATGGAGCATGGGCTGGCGAGCGGCAGAAAAATTCTCGAAACCGCTGGCGCCACCGACATCTGCGTCAACTCGCCGATTCCCTGGGGCGGCTGGCACCTGCTCGGCACCGCGCGGATGGGCGCCGACCCCGAGCGTTCCGTGGTCAACGAATGGGGCCGCTCGCACGATGTGAAAAACCTCTTCATCGTCGACGGCAGCGTGTTCGTCACTGCGGGCGGCGTCAATCCAACGTCCACCATCCAGGCCATTGCGCTCTACATCGCCGACCAGATGAAGCAGCGCCTGGCGAACTTGTTCGATTGAGGACGCGATGACCAAGATGACGCTCACACGGACTCAGTGCAACGATCTTCGTACCATCGCCGGTATGATGATTCCGGAAAGTAGCGAATATAACGTCCCTGGCGCGGACGACGCCGCCATCCAGGCCGACATGCTGAAGACGCTCGGGCGTGACACCAGGCAGGTTGCCACAGCCCTTGATCACCTCGCTCGGCTCGCGGGCAAACCCCTCTCAGAGCTCGATGAGGCCAAGCGCGACGCCATCGTGCAGGAATTCCGCTCAAGCGGCGGCGCGCCTGCGGTGACGCTCGTACGTGTCATCCTGCAATGCTACTACCGCGACGACCGTGTGCTGCGCTCGCTCGGCATTGAGCTGCGCGCGCCTTTCCCGAAAGGCCACGTCTTGCCAGATGGCGACTGGTCGCTGCTCGACCCGGTGAAGGCGCGGCCGGCCAAGCTCCGGCGGGCGCCATAAGCCATGCGCTATTCGAGACGTGATGTCCTTATCGGTACGGCCTTGTTGTTCAGCCCGGCGCTTGCACGCGCGGAAGCCGATGACCGCATCCTTGAAATTGAAAGGAGCCTGGGCGGGCGTATCGGCGTCAGTGCCCTGAATACCGCAAATGGTGTCCGCATTCGTCATCGCGGCGACGAGCGGTTCGCGATGTGCTCGACATTCAAGGCTACGATGGTCAGCGCGATCCTTGCTCGATGCGATCACGGCGATCTGGCTCTCAGCCAGCAGATCAAATTCGGCGAACGTGACCTCCTCTCGAATTCGCCGAGGACGACCCCCCATCTCGGGGAAGGCGCACTCAGCATAGAGGCGCTGTGCGAGGCTGCAATCGAAGTCAGCGACAACACGGCTGCGAACCTCCTGCTCTCGCTCATTGGTGGGCCGGCACAGGTAACCGCCTTTTTCCGCTCGATCGGCGACAATGTCTCTCGCCTTGACCGGATGGAGCTGGATCTCAATTCCAATCTGCCAAACGATCCGCGGGACACGACCACGCCCGATGCGATGTCCGGCAACTTGAAGTCGCTCCTCGTGGATGGCGAAGTCTTGAGCGCGGCTTCGCGGAGCCAACTCACGGGCTGGATGCTCAACGAGCAAAACGGCCGCAATCGGATTCGTCTGGGCTTGCCTGCGGATTGGCGGGTGGCGAACAAACCAGGCTCGAGCGCCGACAAGGCCGGGGCGACCAACGACATCGCCGTTGCGTGGCCCCCTGGCGGCGCCCCCATCGTCATCTCGGTCTATACCGATGCGCGCGAGGCCACGCCTGAAAGGCGTACCATGGCCATCGCTGAGGTCGCTCGCGCCGTAGGGTCCGCTCTTGTTTGACGCCGGGCGATGAGTCGGGATTGGGCAGGAATATGCGGGGCCGAGTTCGGCCGTCACTCGCCAGGTGCCGGTACGTAACGCGGTAAGCCCCTAACTCTCTTCGTCCAAGCGGAAACGGCCGGAAAGGCAGTGAGGTCAAAACCACCTTCGCCAGCCAGCGCGACGTAGGGGAAGCAAGCGACATCTGCGATCGAGGGTGCGTCGTCCGCGGCCAGCCAGGCTTTTTCGCCGAGCCGTTGTTCCAGCACGCGAAGTGCCTCCGTCCCATCGCATCTGGCTGCGTCGAGATCCCCGCTGTAGCCAAAGCGGGCAATGGCCCGCGCGCGAAACAATCCGGTGTTGATCTCGTTCTGGGCGAGTTCGAGCCACTGCATCACCCGCCCCAGCGCCGCCGGATCATGGCGAGGCAGCCAACATTCAGACGGGTCGTATCGGGCCGCCAGATAGACCAGGATCGCCGTCGACCCCCATAAGACCATGTCGCCGTCGACAAGGGTCGGCACCTGGCCGCGCGGGTTCAGGGAGCGGTAGGACTCGTCCACCTGGTTGTGCCCGCCCGGCCCTAGGCGGACTTCGATTTTTTCATAGGCGATCTCGAGGAACGCCATCAGGAGGCGTGCCTTGTACGTATTGCCGGAAGTTTCTCGTCCGTAGAGTTTGATCAGTCGGGTCGTTGCTGAATTCATAACAGAGCTGCCTTCAAGCGACATTGCGGGGACATTCAAACCGACGGCGCTGCATGGCATGCGGGCTGCTGGGGCCGAGCCGTTCGGGCAGGTGGCCCCGCGCAGCCTTGCATGGTTTCCGCCGCATAACCATCTGACAGGCCCAAAGGAATTGTGCCATGTTGGATTTTACCTCCAGTCGCTTCGACGGCGGCCTTCCGCCGCAATCGACCGAACAAACTCAAGATCAAATCCCGCTCGATGACCAGGTCCTGCTCGATGCCTACTCCAACGCCGTGATCGGCGTGACGGAGCGGGTCGGGCCGGCCGTGGTGCGCGTGGAGACCGGGCCGAAGCAGAAGAGCCAACGCGAGCGCGGCGGGCTCGGCTCCGGCATCGTTATCTCGCCCGACGGTTTTGTGCTGACCAACAGCCATGTGGTCGGCTCGTCGAAAGACATCCGCCTGCGCGACATCGAGGGGTTTGTCACCGACGCCCATGTGCTCGGCGTCGATCCAGACACGGATCTGGCGCTGCTGCGCGCCGACGGCGCACGTGATTTGCGCTACGCCTTGCTCGGCAACTCCAAGCAGCTGCGCCGCGGCCAGCTGGTGGTCGCGATCGGCAATCCGCTCGGCTTTGAATCGACGGTGACCGCGGGCGTTGTCTCCGCGCTCGGCCGCTCGATCCGCTCGGTCTCGGGGCGCACCATCGAGGACGTGATCCAGACCGATGCCGCGCTCAACCCCGGCAATTCCGGTGGTCCCTTGGTGTCGTCCAATGCCGAGGTGATCGGCATCAATACCGCGATCATCAACGGCGCGCAGGGCATCTGCTTTGCGGTCGCAAGCAACACCGCGCAGTTCGTGCTGTCGGAGATCATCCGGCACGGCTATGTCCGCCGCGCCCATATCGGTGTCGCCGGCCAGACCGCGCCGATCCCGCGGCGGCATGCGGTCATCGCCGGTGTCGAGAACAAGATGGGCGCGCTTCTGATGCAGATCGAGCCCGACGGTCCGGCGGCGCAGGCTGGCCTGTTGCCGGGCGACGTGGTGATCAAGCTCGACGGCGTCGAGATCAACGGCGTCGACGATCTGATCCGCGTGCTCGATCGCGACCGCATCGGCAGGACACTCGCCATGGACGTGCTGCGGCTCGGCCGCTTGCGGGCGATCGACATCCATCCGGTGGAGCGGAAGCCCGCGGTGCGCGCGGCGGGCTAAGCTCGCGCAGGACGGGCGAAGGCGCGTTGGCGCCGTGCCCACCATCTGTCGAGAGCCGGGCTTCGGCGGACAGGTCGAGCTACGGCGGACGAGTGCGGTTTGCCGCCCCACGATCCGTTCGACCGACAGATTGTTGCTCGACGCGAGTCGTTCTTAATCAGTCGTAGCTCCTGGGCCATAGAAGCGCCATGCCCGCGTAATCCTGTCGTTACATTGAGGCGGCTAGATTCGAGCGTCGCGGGGGCTTTGAAATGCCGATCGTCCTTTTGGTTGTCAGCACTCTGGCGTTTTGGGTGATCTATTGGTTCGTCCGCATGGGCGGCGTCGACCATGTCCGCGAGCAGTCTGCGCGCCGCAAGGACGAAGCGCGGCGTGCCCAGGCGCGCGAGCTTGCGCAAACTGCGCCATTGCGTGCGGTCGACGATCCCCGCGACGCCGCTACGATTCTGATGCTGCTGATCCCTCGCGGCCGCGATGCGACTCCCAAGCAGATCGCCGTGATTGAAGAGGCCATGCGCGCAGTGTTCGGCTTCGACCATGAGCTGAATGAGCGCTTGACTCATTCACGCTTTATTGCGAGCCGCGCGCAAAGCTTTACGCAGGCGGCGGGAGTATTCGCGGATCTCTTCAAAAAACGACTTACCGCCGAAGAACGCAGCCAACTGGTCGGCCTGGTGCAGGAAATCGCGCGGATCGACGGACCTTCCGCGACCCAGATCGCGGATATCGAGGTCCTCAAGCACGGGGTCGGCCTCGCTCCTGCCGGGTGACGTAAGCCGCAGCGAACACCCTTGATGGACGTGTTGTGGATCAGCCGCTTGGGCCGGCCGAAGCGGTGGTGCGCGCCGCGGGCTAGATCGAGCTCGTCCAGCCTGCGCGGCCTGACCATCAGACGGTCGGGCCGCGAGCAGGCTGAATCAGATCACCACCAGGTCGTTCCGCAAGTGCAAGGACCTCCGTAGGAGGCATAGGTGGGGCCAGCATAGGCATAGCTGTCACCCCACCACGGGGAGGCTAAGCCTAAGCCGAGGCCGACGGCAAATGGTGCGCCCCAGCCCCAGCCACGACCGCGCCAACCACGGCGCCAGCCCCAGCCACCGTTCCAGGCTGTCCGAGCGCCGATAAAGCGACCGCCGGTCCAGCCCGGTCGGCCAACCCAACCTCGGCCGCCGGTCCAGGCTGTCCGACCGACCCAGCCTCGGCCGCCAGTCCAACCCACACGACCGCCGGTCCATCCACGACCGCCGACAGTTGCAGCGGGAGCCGCGGCGAAGCTAGCGCGTGTCGCACCGAAGTTGCGGCCCATGCGACCAGCACCAAAGTTGCCGCCCATGCGGCCAGCACCGAAGTTGCCGCCCATGCGGCCGGCGCCGAACCCACCGCCCATGCGGCCGGCAGCGGCCATGTGGCCACCGCCAAATCCTCCGCCTCTGCGGGCGAAGCTCGCAGTCGGTGCCAACGCCAACACAAGTGTCACCGCCGTCGCGACGCCAAAAAGTTTCAAGGTATTCATCGTTGTCAGCTCCCTTTGTTGAGCTCTGTTGATAAGGCGCAACGCAAGAGCAGTGGTGGTGTTCCTAAGCAAACCTTAGTCGGGCAATGCACGTCGAAGAATATCTTGAGCGGCGAGGGATTTGCTGCAAGGCGACAAGAGCTACCGACGCTCTTTGCAACTAAAGCATGATAAGGCCACTTCGAAGTGTTGCATCATCAGCCGAAAGTAGAAAAGTGAGGCTGGTCAATGGCCTCAAGCTAAACTCGTCCCGTTCGCATCCCGCCCCGATGAGAGGGGCGTATCGTGATCGTGACGACGCGCGCTCGCGCGCAAGCGCGTGGATGCGCGACTCTGGTTAAAGCGAGTTAGCCAATTCGAGGCGGGTTCCAGGCAGGAATTAACGCGTCCTTAACGGGGCTCGGCCTTGAATTCGGCAACCCGGGGTTGACCTATGTCCGGAGCAGGAATCGCGGGCGATCGGCGCCCACTCGCTTTCGTACTTGACGACGATCCAGCCGTCGCAACCGTCATCAGCAAGCAGCTTTCCATGCTGGGCATGGAGGCCTGGGAATTCAACACCCCGGAAAAATTCTTCGCATCGCTACGGGTAGCTCGGCCGAAACTGGTCGTGGTTGACCTGGGGCTCGGGAGATCGGATGCCGTTGAGGTCCTGCAGCAGCTGGATGCGGTCAGATTCCGGGGAAGGATCCTGCTCATCAGCGGGCGCGACCAACGCACCCTGGATGAAATCGAGAAAATCGGGCGTTCCCGCGGCCTGCAAATGCTGCACTCGCTTCAAAAACCCTTCCGCGCCATCGATCTGAAGCACAGGTGCGAGGAGCAGGTGGAGCCGGTGCCGGCGTCTCCAAAAGCTTCGCTGGCACGCGCGAGACTGTCGATTGATCTCGCGGAAGCGATTCGGGAAGGCTGGCTCGAAGTCTGGTATCAGGCCAAAATCAATCTCAAGTCGCTGACGGTCGGCGGCGCGGAGGCTTTGATTCGGGCAAATCATCCAGTGCATGGGCTCGTCACGCCTCTGGATTTGCTGCCTCCAGCGAATGATCCGCTTTATCGGCCTCTGACCTCATTCGTTCTGCGCCGCGCAATGGAAGACTGGCGGCTGTTCGCGCAGACAGGATATCCGCTTAAACTTGCCATCAATGTCCCCGCGTCGGTCCTCGGCGCGCCGGACTTCGTCCAGGAAGTTCGCAGCGCCATCCCCCATGATGAAGGCTTTCCCGGGCTGCTGATAGAAATGACGGAAGACGAAATCACGGCAGATCCCAGGGGGATAGCTGAAGTCATGGCACGATTGAGGATTTATAACGCGACGGTTTCGATCGATGATTTTGGAACGGCGCATTCGTCGTTGACGCGCGTGAAGGACTTGCCCTTTAGCGAGATCAAGCTCGATCGCAGTTTCGTGACGGGTTGCGCCTCAGATCCCATCAAATATGGCCTTTGTGAAACGGTTGTGGATTTAGCCCATCGCTTTGAAGCCTCGGCCTGTGCTGAGGGCATCGAGACGATCGATGATCTCAAATGCCTCGTAAACCTCGGCTTTGACAGCGGACAAGGATACTTGTTTGCAAAGCCGATGCCCCGAGCGGATTTTTTCAAATCTCTTCTGTCCCAAACGTTTGAGGCTTTGCCTTCAGTCAAGCCAAAATGTGCGAACGGCTAGCAGGCGCGACCTTGCGATCTACCCGACGGTCTGACGGATGCGCCGTCGACCAGTGACTGGAGACTCCCGTCTAACCCTTTTGCAAAACGTGGCTGGGTTCTCCCCTATAACGACTGTCCTGGCTCACCCTTCTCCCACAACAATGGGAGAGGGAAGGCTACTCCGCCGCCGCCGCCGCGGCAAAGCGGCTGTTCTCGAGCTCCGCTTCCAGCCGCGCCCTTTCGGCCGCCGCCGTCTTGATGTTCTCTTCTTTGATATGCCCGTATCCGCGGATCATCTCGGGAATTCGGGCGAGCCTTGCGAGATGCGGAAGCTGCGCGGCCGTCAACGTCGCTGTCCGTTTGTCGATCATCGCAAAATAGTCGTCGACCAGGCGGCGCTCCATCTGCCGTTCCGCAGTGCGGCCGAACGGATCGAATTTGGTCCCGCGCAAGGATTTGAGTCGCGCCAGCAGATGGAAGGCATGCATCATCCAGCCGCCATATTCTCTCTTCTGCAGTCGGCCGGCGTGATCGCGCTTCGCGAAGATCGGCGGCGCGAGGTAGAATTTGAGGCGGAAGGTGCCGTCGAATTTCTCCGACAGTTTTTTCGCAAAGCTGCCGTCGGTATAGAGCCGCGCGACCTCGTATTCGTCCTTGTAGGCCATTAGCTTGAAAAGATTCTTCGCGACCGCCTCGGAGAGCTCGGTGGAGGCCGGCGCAACCGCGGACTCGGCCTTGCGCACCTTGTCGACGCCAGCGAGATAGCGGTCCGCATAGGCCTGGTCCTGGTAATCGCGCAAGAATTTTGCGCGCAGCTCGACCTGCTCGTCGAGCGTCCGGCTCGGCGCAGCTTGACGCGAGCGGAATTGCAGCACGCTGCGCACGCGCGATATGTCATGCGCGGCGAGGCGGCCCCAGGTGAAGGCGAGCTTGTTCATCTCGATCGCCGCGCCATTGATCTCGATCGCGCGCAGCATCGCGTCCAGCGTCAGAGGGATCGAACCTTTCTGGAAGGCGAAGCCGAGCAGAAAAGCGTTGGTCGCGATGCTGTCGCCCATCAAACTTGCGGCGATGCCAGTCGCATCGATCACCTCGAGATTACGCTCGCCGATGGCCTCGCGCAGCGCCGCCTGCATCGCGTTCATCTCGAAATCGATGTCGGGGTTTTGCACAAAGCTGGCGGTCGGTTGCAGATCGGCATTGACGAAAGCCCTTGTCACGCCGCGCTCGACCCGGCTCAGCGCAGTCGCGCTCGCCGAGACCACGATGTCGCAACCGAGGATGAGATCGGCGCCACCATTGGCGATGCGCACGGTCGAGATGTCTTCCGGTCGCTGTGCGATGCGGACATGGCTCATGACCGCGCCGTTCTTCTGCGACAGGCCGGTGAAATCGAGCGCCGAGCAGCCCTTGCCGTCGAGATGCGCGGCCATGCCGATAAGCGCGCCGATAGTGATGACGCCGGTGCCGCCAATGCCGGTGACCAGGATGTTGTACGGTTTTTCAAGCGTGGACGCGGAGGGAAGAGGGAGATCGGCGAAAAGCTGGCCGGAATCCACCGCCGAGGTTTTGACGCGCTTGGGCGTGCCGCCATGCACGGTCACGAAGCTTGGGCAAAAGCCTTCGACGCAGGAATAATCCTTGTTGCAGTTTGACTGGTCGATCTGACGCTTGCGGCCGAACTCGGTGTCGAGCGGCTGCACCGACACGCAGTTCGAGGTTTGCGAGCAGTCGCCGCAGCCCTCGCAGACGAGGTCATTGATGAAGACGCGCTTGGGCGGATCGGGATAGAGCCCGCGCTTGCGGCGGCGACGCTTTTCCGCAGCGCACGTCTGGTCGTAGATCAGGACCGTCAGTCCCTTCGTGTCGCGCAGCTCGCGTTGCAACGCGTCCATCTCGCGGCGATGGTGGATGGTCGCTCTTTCCGGGAAATAATTGGCGGGATATTTATCGGGATCGTCGGACACGATCGCAAGCCGCTTAACGCCCTCGGCCCAGACCTGATGGGCGATCTGCGCGACGCTGAAGCCGCCTTCGGCCGGCTGGCCGCCGGTCATGGCGACGGCGTCGTTGTAGAGGATCTTGTAGGTGATATTGACACCGCTCACCGCGGCTGCGCGCAACGCCAACAGCCCGGAATGGGTGTAGGTGCCATCGCCGAGATTCTGGAAGATGTGCTGTTCGCTGGTGAAAGGCGCCTGACCGATCCAGTTCGCGCCTTCGCCGCCCATGTGCGAGATCGTGGCGGTGCGCCGGCTCGGCACATAGAGCGCCATCCCGTGACAGCCGATGCCGGCCATCGCGCGGCTGCCCTCCGGCACCTTGGTCGAGGTGTTGTGCGGGCAGCCCGAGCAGAAATAAGGCGTGCGCTGAAGGGCAATCGGCGTGCGCAGCGTTTCCGGATGCTCGAAGGCCTCGAGCCGCGCCAACCGCTGCTCAAGCACCGGGCTTTGGTGACCGAACCGACGTAGGCGCGCCACCAGTGCGGAGGCGACGATGGTCGGGTTCAGTTCGCCTTGGCTCGGCAACAGCGGCGCGCCGGTCTCGTCCTGTTTGCCGACCACGGTCGGACGCTTCCAGGCGTCCACATTATACAGAATGCGCTTGAGCTGGTCCTCGATGAAGCCGCGTTTCTCCTCGACCACGACCACGTCCTGTAAGCCTTCGGCAAAACGTCGTGCCCCGCTTTCCTCCAGCGGCCAGGTCAGCGCGACTTTATAGATGCGCAAGCCGAGGCCTTCTGCGTCGCGCTCGCTGATGCCGAGATCGGCGAGCGCCTGGCGCAGATCGAGATAGGCCTTGCCGGTCGCGATGATGCCGAGCCGCGCGGGCCGGCTGTCGAGCACGATGCGGTCGAATTGGTTGGCGCGCACGAAGGCGGCGACCGCGGCCATCTTCGCCCCGAACAGCCGCCGCTCCTGCTCGAGCGGCGGGTCCGGCCAGCGGATGTTGAGCCCGCCCGGCGGCATCTCGAAATCGGTCGGCAGCGTGATCCGCACCCGCGATGGATCGCCGTAGATCGAGGCCGAGCTTTCGACCGTCTCCGAAATCGCCTTGAAGCCGACCCAGCAGCCGGAATAGCGCGACAGCGCAAAGCCGAGAAGGCCGAGGTCGAGATGATCCTGCAAGGTTGCCGGGTTGATGATCGGCATCAAGGCCGCGGCAAACACCTGCTCGCTTTGGTGGGCCAAGGTCGAGGATTGACAGCCATGGTCGTCGCCGGCCAGCGCCAGCACGCCGCCATTGCGCGAGGAGCCCGCCGAATTGGCATGCTTCAGGACATCGACGGAGCGATCGACGCCCGGACCCTTGCCGTACCAGATGCCGAAAACGCCATCGACCTTGGCGCCGGGAAACAGCCCAACCTGCTGGCTGCCCCACACGGCGGTTGCGGCGAGGTCCTCGTTCAGGCCGGGAACGAAAGCGATATCATGCTCAGCCAAGAAAGATTTCGCACGCCACAGCGCGTGGTCGTACATGCCGAGCGGCGAGCCGCGATAGCCGGAGATGAAGCCGGCGGTGTTGAGGCCGGCGGCGCGGTCGCGTTCGCGTTGCAGCATGGGAAGACGCACCAGCGCCTGGACGCCGGAAAGATAGATCCGCTTGGCTTCAAACCGGTATTTGTCGTCCAGTCCCACCTGCATCAGCGTCATCTTGTTGCTTCCTGTGGTCATTTTCTTGAGCAGCGCCGTTGATTGATGCGGCTGGGCAGTGAAAAGCATGCGCCGTCAATGTCAATATCGCGTGCAGGGTGCCAGCTCTGCCTGCAGGCGCGAAGCGCGCGGCTCTGACCAAGTCTCCCGTGATGAACGCTCATGGAATAAGCAAAAATTCGTCGGAGGCGCCTGCACGAATGGATAAGCAAGTCGAGGCGGCAAGCCGAACCGGCTGAAAAGATGGAAGATTCCCAAATACTGCAAAGCCGGCTTGCGTTGTACACAATGGCATGGCCCTTGCTTGAAAGGAGGCAATGAGTTCGCTCCGGGGAGGGCGCATGGCCTTGAACTCTCGGCAAGCCTCAAACGGCACGATCGTCGCCGAGCCCGAACCGATCGATCTGGAGTGGTCGAAAACCGCGCTCGTCATCATCGACATGCAGCGCGATTTCATGGAGCCCGGCGGCTTCGGCGAAACGCTCGGCAATGATGTCTCCAAGCTCGCACGTGCGGTGATCCCGATAGGGCTCGTTCTTGCCGTTGCGCGCGAGATGGGACTTTTGGTCATTCACACTCGCGAGGGCCATCTGCCTGATCTCTCCGATGCGCCGCCGGCAAAAATCGAGCGCGGCGCGCCGCGCCGTCGCATCGGCGATCCCGGCCCGATGGGCCGGATCCTGATCCGTGGCGAACCTGGGCACGACATCATTCCCCAGCTTTATCCGCTCGCGAGCGAGGTCGTGATCGACAAGCCCGGCAAGGGCGCGTTCTACGCCACCGAGCTCGGCGATATCTTGAAGACACACGGCATCGAAAATCTCCTGGTGTGCGGCGTCACCACCGAAGTCTGCGTCAATACCACGGTGCGCGAAGCCAACGACCGCGGCTACCGCTGCGTCGTGATTTCGGACGGCTGCGCCTCCTATTTCCCGGAATTCCACGAGATGGGCCTGAAGATGATCAAGGCCCAGGGCGGCATTTTTGGCTGGGTCGCGGACTCAGATGCGGTTCTCAAGGCGATGCAGGCGGAGACGACGATAAATTTGGCAGCGGGAGCATCACGATGAGCGCAAGCGGGGTGGCGGCGGCAAAAGCGGATTTCAAACCGTCTCTCTGGACGCCGGGCGACTGGAACGCGTTCTTCGGGTTCGGGACCAACATTCTGGTCAACATGCTGGTGCTGACCGGCCTGTTGCGTTTCGTGCTGAAGATGCCCGACACCCTCGTGTTCGGCCGCATCCTGCCCGCGCTCGGGCTGATGATGTGCCTCTCGACCTTCTACTACGCCTTCCTCGCCTATCGGCTGGCGAAGCGCACCGGCCGCACGGATGTCTGCGCGCTGCCGTCGGGCGTCAGCGTGCCGCACATGTTCATCGTCACCTTCGTGATCATGCTCCCGATCACGCTGAAGACAGGCGATCCCATGAAGGGCTGGTCGGCCGGCCTCGTCTGGGTGTTCTTCCAGAGTTTTATCCTGATGATCGGCGGCTTCATCGCGCCGTATATCCGCAGGATCACCCCACGCGCCGCGCTGCTCGGCACGCTCGCCGGCGTCTCCGTGACCTTCATCTCGATGCGGCCGGCGCTCGAAATGTACATGACGCCCCAGATCGGGCTGATCTGCTTTGCCATCATCCTGGTGAGCTGGTTCGGCGGGGTGAAATATCCGAAAGGAATCCCGGCGGGCCTGATCGCGATCGCCGCCGGCATGATCATCGCGTGGGGTTCGAGCCTGCTCGGTTTCAATCTCGGCGGTCTCACCATCAAGGGCGTCGGCGACGCTTTTGCCAATTTCGGCTTCTCGATGCCGATCCCCGCCGTGAACTACGTCTTCTCCGGATTCGAGTATCTCGGTGTGATCCTGGTGACCGCGATCCCCTTCGGGATCTATGACCTCGTCGAGGCCATGGACAATGTCGAAAGCGCGGAAGCGGCTGGAGACGCCTATCCGACCACGCGCGTCTTGACCGCCGACGGCATCGTCAGCCTGATCGGCTGTCTCATGGGCAATCCCTTCATCAACGCGGTCTATATCGGCCATCCCGGCTGGAAGGCGATGGGCGGACGGATCGGCTACTCGGCTGCGACCGGCGTCATGGTGATCGTGCTGTCGTGGCTCGGCATCATCTCGGTGCTGCTCGCGCTGGTGCCGGTGGTCGCGATCTCGCCGATCCTGCTCTATATCGGCATGCTGATCGCGGCGCAGGCGTTTCAGACCACGCCGCTCAAGCATGCCCCCGCGATCGGTCTTGCTTTCACGCCGCATCTGGCCGCCTGGGCCAAGCTGCAGGTCGATACCGCCTTGAACTCGACGCTCGCGGCCGCTCAGGCGGTCGGCGGACTTTCCGCGGACAAGGCCGGCGAGGTCAAGGCCGCGGCGATTGCAGCGC
>Ga0070734_10003211_pt1 | contig 17643 bp, 9 predicted proteins | sample Coa_R1_8_FD_66444 | JGI IMG/M metagenome (GOLD analysis project Ga0070734, IMG submission 66444) | Surface soil microbial communities from Centralia Pennsylvania, which are recovering from an underground coalmine fire - Coalmine... | ecosystem: Environmental > Terrestrial > Soil > Unclassified ... | reverse complement strand
CTCCGACGAGGGCGACGCCCAGAACTGCCAGCGTCTCTCGCGTGGTGGGCTGATCCGAGTGGAGCATCAGGCGGTCGGCCCATAGCCCGACGATCCCCCACAGCACCAGGAACGCCTCCAGGATCATCACCAGGGGCGCACGGTTCGCGCCGGTCAGGTTCAGCACAAAATGCGTGGTCACAGAGACATTCGGGCGGGAATCCGTCGTCTTTGCGGCCTGCGCTTTGGCATCCGTGGCAGGCGCATGCTTGACCGGCGTATGCGCGGGCGCATGATGGGCGGGCGTCGGCGCGGAGTGCGCCGGGGCATGGCCATGCGGCGTCGCCGGAGCGTGCGCGGGGGCATGTACGACTGCGTGACCATGGGGTACATGGGGCGCAGCGGGAGCATGGGCAGGGCCGTGACCTCCATGAACGCCGTGATGCCCGCCATGGTGGCCCATACGGAGGGAGGAGAGCAGCAGGAGCAGCGCTCCGACCGCCAGAGGTAACAGAAAGATCAGGTAGTGCCATTGCAGAAGTGTCTCGACATGCATCGTAGGTACGACCTCCTTCGCTTGCAAACTTCGCTGGTTGCAAACAGACACCCTTCTATTCTACACCTCTCTCTCAAGGGCGGCAAGGGGGAAAAACGTTATTTCTTGCAAACATTCCGCTATTTGCAACAGAATGCATTGCACGCTCGGCGAAAGTATCTATAGCAGGGACAACGGTTGACTTGTTACAACTCTTGTCGCAGTACCCGTAGGATCGCTGCCTCTATCTGGTTTATCTCTTCGTCCGTCAGTTCTACAAATTGCTTACGTTTGTTTTGCGAAAGCCGCCCGCCATTTTGCAGGCAGAGGCGCACGAGAAGCGAAGCACGCCGGTCCGGCATATCTACGATCTCACGCACCGCTGTAAACGCCGCATCGTAGACTTCCAGGAAGTCCAACTCCTCTTTGAAATCCACGCGAATGGTCTCTGCAACCCTCTCATAAAGATATTCCGCCTGCGGGGTGGCATCGAAGAAGCGATAAAGGTTACATGTGTCGTTCTGTACTTGAAGGGCATTCTCTTCCACGAAGTCCCATTCGATAGCGGCCATAATAGGCTTTGAGAACGCTTCCAGGGTCTTATCGTACAGATGGCGTTGACGCAGGATGGCCGCACTCACAGGAAAGATCACTCCGGGCGGACTAAAGCCTCGTTTGGAGAGTATATAGTGGATCAGGAAGCGATGAATGCGCCCATTGCCATCCTCGAACGGATGTAGGAAGACGAATGCAAAGGCGCTGACCGCTGCCGCGATTACCGGATCGAGGGGGCTTATCAGGAGGCGTTCCGTTAGTGCCATCCAACCCTCCATCAGAGACGATATATCTTCCGGGCGCGGGCAGATAAAATGCACATACTCTCCAAAGCGCCGTGTGGTCTCACCGACGAAGTTCTGAAAGTCGCGCCAACCGTGAGCTGCATAGCGAGGGTCTACAATACTACCCTGCAAACGAATCAGGGCGTTTTTGTCGGCAGGATCGAAAGTGGATACAGCTTGTAGCGCCTGAAGAAACCTTTCCTCCCTATTCCGACTGGGCGCTTCCCCTTCTATGGCAAAAGAGGAGCGCGTCTCCTTAGTGTAGAGAAAGTTCACCGCGCGAGCCAGGGTCTCCGGGGAGTAGTGCGCTGCCATTGCCCGTGCTTCCGCATCCAGGTGCGCAGCGATCATTGCCTCCAACTTTGGAGTGCGTCGCACGACAGGACACAGATCACGTGTGCCAAGCAGATTATCGCGGACCCGATGCCGGCTGGAATTGATCGGAGCGGCGACAAAGTGACGTCGTTCGTCCAGTGCATCCACATAGTTGCCCGCTTTTACGGCTTCGAGATCGAGGGTTCGCCCGATCAGGGTTTCATAGAAGAACCAGGCGCGACGGCTGAAAGCGCCTGTAGGTTCCGTGCGAACCCAGGCAGTGAGAGCATCCTCCCCTATCGCTTCCAATGCTGCGGAGACCACACGTAGGTCAAGCGGCTCGTGTTTCAGAGCGAACCGGAGATTTTCAATCAAGGTCCCATCGGTATTGTAGTGCGAGGGATAATACTCCTCAATGTATGTCTCCGTCTCCCGTGTGCGTCTAGCGCCGGCAACAACAAAACTCTGCACGACTGGGGACGGTATCATGAGATTGAGTGTCCCGTGGAGTGCGATTTGCCCGACCGGAGTGCGTGCTTCATTAAGAAAGACGGAAGCCATGCTAAAACGATTACTCCTATTCCAAAACGATTATTTTTATAGTACCTCATTCCAAAACGATTACAATCTAGTGCTCTATGAGCAAAATTAGCCCTGCAGTGAACGCCCCGTCTTTTAGATCTTCGGCCAATCGGACTGCGACCAGAATGCCAAAGTGGCATCTTTCACGGAAAACCAAATGGCACAGAGAATTTACCAATTTTAGGAGGAACACAAGCGAACAATCGCTAATTACTTGTTGGAACTTGTATTCGAGGAGCTACATGACCTGGAAATAGTCACGTCCAATTTGAAGAGAGGCACAAAATCCTATCGGTTTGAAGTAGGATAACCCAACCTCGATGATAAAGCAATAACAAATGGATAGAGGATGAACCATCGCGTATGAATATACCGAGTGAGTTACTGGAACAGATCCGCAATAACAATAGTGTCCTGTTTTGCGGAGCAGGTATCTCTTTGTCACCAGGAGGATTGCCGAGCGGAGGACAATTAGCCTCAGAACTCGCCCAGCGTGCACAATTAGGAAATATTACTTGTATGCCTCTGCCAGAGGTTGCCCAAGGCTATGTCCTCGAAATGGGACTTCACAGTCTCCTTCAATACATCACCAGCCGGATCAACACACCACAAATCCAGCCTCTGCCGGCACATCACATGATTGCGGAGCTACCTTTTCAGCGCATCATTACAACGAACTGGGACAACCTATTGGAAGAAGCTTTGCGCCAAGCCCAGATTCCCGTCGACCGCGTTGTGCGTGATACCGAAGTCGCTTTTATCAATCAAAATAAGAGGCTACTCATCAAATTGCATGGTTCCATTGAGCAGCAAGATACAATTGTCGTCCTGGGTGATGACTATTATGATGTTTTTGCCCGCTTGCCTGAAACAACCAATTTGGTGCGCGCTTACTTTGCCACACAAACGGTTCTGTTTCTTGGCTTCGGGCTAATGGATGAAGATTTTCGACGCCTTTATCATGAAGTTGTGCGTCATCTTGGACGTCATATCCGACGCGCCTATGCGGTGCAACTTAACCCCTCTCGCTTCGCCATCAAGTACTGGCAACAGAAGAACGTGCAGGTTCTTGACGCCGACGCTTACACATTTCTGGAAGCGATAAAAGTCCAGTTATAAGCTAGAGGATAGGCGTCGGATGCTATAGTTCCATTATAGCTCCCTGGTTAATCATACACTGTTGCAGACAAGAGATTACATTCGAAAGCGAACAGGGAGAATGGATTTCAAATTCTGCATCTTCAGGAAAATACAACGATGAATCGCCAAACGAATGACTTATCTTCCGATTTCGACCTTCACGAACTGATCGAGCAGCTTGCGCGCGGAAACTGTATTCTTTTTGTTGGGGCAGGTGTCGCACCATCAGGAGAAGGAGCATTTGAAGAGCAATTGATGGCTGAACTGCTCTCGGAAATGTCGGGAGTGGAGATCGAGCGCAAATTTCCCCTTGTAGCAAAGCGTTATGAGCAAAAAATGGGGACGCATCGCCTGATTGAGCGTGTCTGCAGTTGGACAGAAGCTCAAAGCAAGGTTCCTAACCCTCTTGATCTTATCATTCCCCGTCTTCCCTTTCCAGTTATCATCACCACGCGTATTGATATGCGGCTAAAAGAAGCCTATGACCGCGCACAGAAACCGCTGATTTATGTGGTTCGCGATGACATGGTTACCTTTGTCGATAGCCAGCGAACAACGCTCATCCAGGCGTATGGTAGCACGGATCAACGGGATTCTCTGGTTCTGACAGAGAATGACTGCCTGGATTTCCCACAGAAGCGCTCTTATCTGTGCGAATGGATTCGCTACTTATGTGCAACACGAACGCTTCTTTTTTGCGGCTACGATCTGAACGATGTGTATTGGAAATTCCTTTATCGCCAAATCGGATCGGGAACAACTCGGTTTCCTCGTAGGGTATATGCTGTGCAGCCTCATGCTCGTCCGGAAGATAAGGATGATTGGAAGCTGGAAAACATCAAAATTCACTCCGAAGATCCTTTCCGATTTTTCCAGATTCTGGAGCAACAACTCGCACGCTATGAGGCTACTACCCCGAAGATCAGTACAAATAGGATAGCCAACCGTCCCCATTCTCCTTATCGTTTTCTGGACTATTTTGAAACGAATCAGAGCGATCAGTTCTTCGGTCGGCAACAGGAAATCAGTGTCTTGAGCAAGGTGATTCTGACACGTCGCCTGCAGATACTGGTCGGCAGTTCCGGAGTGGGTAAAACGTCCTGCATTAAGGCCGGCTTGATTCCTGCACTGACAAAATTGAACTGTTTTCCTATCTATAGTCGTTGCCTGGATGCTCCGCTCAACGCGATTGAAAAAGATATTGCCGATGCGGTGGAAGCGGAATATAGCGGTGCGCTCGATGTGGAGGAAAGAGGAGACGAGCGACTGCTGAAGTTGCTTCTGCGTGTACAGCAGCGGACGGGGAAGACCGTCATTCTCTTCATAGACCAGTTCGAAGAAGTATTTCGATTAGAAGAGAACCTACAACAAGAACTAACCAGAGCGTTGGTACAGTGTTTACAATCACAACGTATTGACCTACATCTCGTTTTGTCTCTTCGGGACGATTTTTTGGTTGAACTGGAAGGCATGAAAAAGCATTTTCGGCAGCCCTATTTCTATGTCGAGCGTTTAAATAATCTATCGAAGGAGGGAGCAAGAGAGGCAATTACGCGTCCATTGGAACCCTTCGGCATCCAATATCAAGAGGGGTTGGTGGATCAAATCTTGGAAGAGCTACGCTACGCCGGAAGCATCGCGCCCGCACAGCTTCAGATTGTCTGTTACAGGTTGTACCAGGAACATGCGAAGGATACCATCATCACTATAGACCACTACCGCGCCATGGGCGGAGCCAGAGAAATCCTTGGCAACTATCTGATGCAGGTACTGGAGAAGTTCAGCCATACACGACGGGCAACAGCAAAGAGAATCCTGCAATCTCTGGTAACCATTCGTCAAACAAAGAACCTGTTATCCAAGGTGGAGATTGCCACGGCACTGAGGCAAGGTTTACCATATATCGAAAATATCCTCACGGAACTGATAGATCATCACCTATTACGGCGTATCGAGACAGAGGCTGGCTACCGTTATGAGGTCGTGCATGAGTATATCGTCACTGAAATATGGAAATGGCTCTCCGAGCGTGAGATTAAAATAAAAGAAGCACAGGACCTGCTGGATATGGAGGTTCAATACTGGCCTCGCTACCAACAGTTGATTACAAAGGAGAAGTTAAAGGATATCTGTTCTTATTGGAGAGACTTGACTATCTCGAACTCTGCTCGGAAACTGCTCTTCCGCAGTCTCGTTTTTGTGGATTTCTTATCCGAATGGGAGGCAATAGCGAGCAGTCTAGGCGATCAGCTTATTCCATCATATGCAGATTATGTTGCAGACGACCGTACGAAGATTTCCAGATATGCTGCAATTGCACTGCACAAACTAGGAGCAATCGCAGAATTAGACCGCGCTCTGAAACGCCTTCCTGCCTATCATCAGCAAATAATCCGAAAGATGTTAAGCCAAAAGGAAGAAGGAAGACCTGACCAAGACATTGTCGAACAGATCACCGATCCTGATTGGGAGGAACGCTCGCTGTGGAATACCAGTTCCGCAGTAGGCATCGACTTCGGCACAACGTCGTCTCTGATTGCCGTGGTGCGGAACGGTAAGCCGATCATCATTCCTAACCGGGAAGGAATCAAACTAACGCCTTCCGTTGTGGCCTTTACCAGGGACGGCGAAGTGACGGTAGGTGCTTCCGCTTTGCTGCAAGCCCAGATCAATGCTGAGGGAACCGTATTTGCCATCAAGAGACTATTAGGGAGTTCGGATAAAATCAAAATTTATGACAGGCTATACACTCCCGAAGAAATAGCCGCTCACATTTTCGCATTTTTGAAGCAGGATGCGGAAAGTTATTTGGAGCGTCCCATCTCCGAAGCTGTTGTCACTGTCCCAGCTTATTTTAATCGTGTTCAGAGTGCAACTACAAAACGCGCCGCCGAGCAGGCAGGTTGGAAGGTGTTGCGAATAATCGCAGAACCTACGGCAGCATCCTTCGCCTATAGTGCAGGATATATGTATGACCGGACGGTAGCTGTATACGATCTGGGCGGCGGTACATTTGATATTTCGTTGTTAGATACCGGGAATACCGAAGATGGCGGTTTTGTCGGTGAGATACTGTCAGTCAATGGCGATACCAGATTAGGTGGAATGGACTTCGATACACGAATTATGCATCACATAATTGAAATATTCAAACGACAGAATGGCATTGACCTATCTCAAGACAAGGAGGCTCGGGTCCGCTTGATGGAAGCCGCAGAACGGGCCAAGATTGCGCTTTCCGGACAGGAAATCGTCACCATATCTGTTCCCTATATCACCGCAGACGCAGAAGGTGCCAAGCATCTGAACGTAGACCTAAGCCGTGCAACCTTCGAGCAGTTAACCGCTGACCTTGTCGAACGTACTATGGAGTGCTGCCAACGCGCTATAGAGGATGCCAAAATAAAGATACAAAATATAGATGAATTGGTACTGGTTGGACTATCCACAAAGATTCCGCTAGTACGTGAAGCAGCAGGGCGTTTTTTTGGGAAAGAACCGAAACGAGGAATTGACCCCGATGAAGCCGTTGCTCTGGGTGCAGCCCTTGAGGCCGGCATTCTGACAGGTACAGGCAGCGGGGAGTTCAAGAATCTGTTATTGGATGCAACTTCTCTCTCCCTCGGTATAGAAACTCAGGGAGGCGTATTCACCAGGCTCATTGAGCGTAACACAAGTATTCCCACTAGAAAGAGCGATGTCTTCTCAACTGCCGAAGACAACCAAATCTCTGTTACAGTAAATATTTACGAAGGCGAGCGGGAAATTGCCATAGCAAATAAGTTCCTGGGTGAAGTGTATTTGGAAGGAATCCCTCCTGCACCTCGTGGTATCCCACAGCTTGAAGTGATATTCGATATAGATGCCAACAATCTACTTATGGTATCTATTAGAGACAAAGCTACCGGGCGAGATGCAAAAAAAATCTTTCGCTTCGATAGTGATTCTGAGGAATCAGCATCTCCAAACGTGGCCGCTTACCAACCTCTAGCGATAGTAGAGATACAACCAACAGAAGACTTAAACGAGATTTGAAGAAACGAAGAGACTTAATGAAAAGCGACTTGAAGAGAGGTTGGAGAAGGGACAGCATTCTGAACCTGACTATAGCGCCTTAGACAACTTAGAATAGATGTCTCCGCTCCCAGCATCCGGGAGCGGAGACATAGAGGAGGAAAGCTAGCCGACGGACATGGTGGAGTAGACAGCGGTAAAGACCTCGTGGCAGGTCGTGCGCCCCTCGGCGATCTTGGTATAGCCGTCTTCGAGCATGGTCCGCATGCCCTGCTTGTTGCGCACGTAGTTGGTGATGTCGGAGATCGGCGCGCGGCGTGCAATGAGTTCGCGCAGTTCCGGCGTGCTGATGAGGCATTCGAACAGGCCCAGGCGTCCCTTGTAGCCGGTGTTGCGGCATTCGGTACAGCCTGCGCCCTTGTAGAAGGTGTGCTTTTCGATCAGGTCCACCGGCAGGCCGACCTCCAGCAGTTCGTCGGGATTGGGCTTGTAGGGCGTCTTGCACTTGCTGCAGATGGTGCGGACCAGGCGCTGCGCCATGATCGCCTGTATGGTGGAGGCGATCAGGTAGGGTTCGCCGCCCATGTCGATCATACGCCCCAGGGTCTCGATGGCGTTGTTGGTGTGGAGGGTGCTGAGGACAAGGTGACCCGTCAGGCTGGCCTGAATACCGATGCCCAGCGTCTCCGGGTCGCGCATCTCTCCCACGAGCATCACGTCCGGGTCCTGGCGGAGGAACGCGCGCATGGTACGGGCGAAGGTGAGACGCTCTGTGACCTGCACCTGGGTGATGTGGTCGGAGAACTCGTATTCGACCGGGTCCTCGACCGTCACGATGTTGCGCTTGGTGCGATCCAGCTTATTGATGGAGGCGTAGAGCGTGGAGGTCTTGCCGCTTCCGGTCGGGCCGGTGACCAGCGCCATGCCGTAGGAGGACTGCACGGCATTATGCCATTTATCCAGCACGTCTTTAGGCATCCCCAGCTTGTCCAGTTCCACCTTGGCGCCCATCGGGTCCAGCAGACGCATAACGATCTTCTCGCCGTTCAGCATCGGTAGGCAGGACATACGCGCGCTGAGTTTGCGGGGGCCATACTCCATATCCAGGCGTCCGTCCTGCGGTTCGCGGCGTTCGTCGATATGCATCGTAGCGGCCAGCTTCAAACGGGCTGTGATGTTGGGAACGATCTCCAGACTATACTGGCCCACATCGTGGAGCACGCCATCGATGCGATAGCGCACCAGCAGGCGGTTGCGCTCCGGCTGCAGGTGGATGTCGGAAGCGCCCAGATCCAGCGCCTGGCGCATAATAAAGTCTACAGCGGTGACGGCTTCGGTCAGGTCGCCGCCCATCTCACGAATTTGTCCCCCCTCACGGATAATCAACCGGAATGCGCCCGGCCGCGCCGTCATCTGTGTCATTGGTCGTTCCCTTTCTTGCTCTCGTTCGCAAAATCGCGTACGTTCTCCTTCGTTACAATTTTCATATCCGTCTTGATGACCGTCCCCGCCGGAACCTTGCTGGGGTCGGCGAAGTAGTCCTGCATGGTGTCGATGATCTTCTTCCCGATGGCCCTGGGCTGTACCGCCAGGGTCGCGGTCAATTTGCCTGCGTCCACATCCAGCAGGGCGGTGCTGTTGCCGTCGATGCCGATGGTGATGAGCTTATGCTGTGCGTCTGCGCCCGCCTTGCTCGCGCCCTGGGCCATCGCATCGCTGCAGCCGAACACCACATCGAGGTCGGGATATTTTTGCAGCCAGTCTTTGGTGATCTTGTTGCCCTCGGCGCGGTCCCACTTCCCGTTCTGTTCGGCGACGATCTGGATATTGGGATACTTCTTCAGGGCATCCTTAAAGCCGCCCGCCCGCTCGTTGGTGTGGTCGCCGGGTTCGCCGTCCAGAATGGCGACTTTGCCCTTGTAGTCGCTGTTCTTCTGCTTCAGAAGCTCCGCGATCTGCTGCCCGCACAGCTTACCGCCCTCGCGCTCATCGTAACCGATGTAGGCGACCACGTCGCCCTCGGTCTTGGTGATCTGGTTGTGGACGAAGATGGGGATCTTGGCCTCGTTCGCCTTCTTGATGATGGTGTTGAGCGCCTGGGGGTTGATGCCGCACACGCTGATGGCGTCGGGGTGCTGCTGGACAATGTTCTGCGCCAGCGCGACCTGACCGGCGTAATCATCCTCTTTCGAGGGCGCCTGGTCGATAATGGGGTTCCAGCCCACAGCCTTCGCCTCCTCCGCCGCCCCCTTGGGCAGCTCATTGTGGAACTCGCTGGTCTTGGCAGGGGAGATAATGGCGACCGTCTTCTTGCCGGTGCTGGTGGTATTCAACTCCGGCGCGGACGATTTGGGATTGCTCTTAGCATCGCCTTCTGCTGTCTTAGGAGGCGCCTCCGCGCCCTTATCCTCCGTCTTGCTATCGCAGCCTGTCAGGACCAACAGGCCGAGCAGCCCGGCCAGCAGGGCGAGGCCGAACGACGCTCCTGCGCTGGAACGTCGAGAGAAGAGTGTCATATCTTGCGTGTCCTCCTTTTTTGAATTTCGTCGAAAGCGACCGCGACCATGATGATCGTGCCGATCGCCACGCGCTGCCAGTTCGAGTTCACCTGGTGCAGGGTCAGGCCATTGCTGACCATGCGCATCAGCAGTGCCCCGGCGAACGTGCCGATCAGGCTGCCGCGCCCACCGGTGAGGCTGGTCCCGCCGATGACGACGGCGGCAATCGCGTTCAGTTCCAGGTCCACCGCCGCCTGCGGGGCCGCCGTGCCGACCGTGGCCGTCTCGATGATGCCTCCGAACGCCGCCAGCACCCCGGCAACGATATAGACGCCGATTTTGACCCGATCTACCGAGATTCCGGAGAGGCGGGCCGCCGTCTCATTCCCGCCGATGGCGTAGATGGCTCTGCCGACGCTGCTGCGGGAGAGAAGGAGATGCCCCGCCACAAAGACCACCGCCATCACCACCACGGCCCAGGTGAGGTTGGCGGAGAGGTTATGCCCGACCGGGACCGATACCAGATTCTTCCCCGTGAACTGAAATCCCTCCGGGATGCCCTCGCTGATACTGGTCCCGTTCGAGAAGACATAGGCCAGGCCGCGCACGATGCTCATCATGCCCAGCGTAGCGATAAAGGGGGGCAGGAAGGTCTTGGTGATCGTCAGGCCGTTGATGGCTCCGACCAGCACGCCCACGCCCAGCGCAACGAGCAGGCCGCAACCGGTCATTCCGGCAAAACCGCCGAGCGCATGGGGCGAGGTCGTCATCACGAGCGCGGCCAGAAAGGGCGCCAGGGCGGCGACGCTGCCGACGGAAAGATCGATGCCCCCCATCAGGATGACGGCGGTCATGCCTACCGCCACCACGGCGATCTCGACCGACTGATCCAGGACATTGAGCAGATTGGAGGGCTGCCAGAACCGGGGTTCCAGCAGAGCAAAGATGAGAAAGACGATGCCAAGAGCGATGTAGGCTCCCGCATTCCGCCAGAGGTTCTGCATGGCGCACCCTCACCCCCAACCCCTCTCCCCTTGCGGGAGAGGGACCAATTCAGTGTCCGGGAGGGGCAACTCCGCCAGGCGTCGCTCCTGTGGGGCCGGGCGTTGCGCCGGTGGGAGTTGCAGGCGGGGCGGACGTTCCTGCCTTCGCGGGGGCCAATCTGGGAGCGCCGGTGCCGACGGTCACGATGGCAGGGAATGCCGTATAGTGCGAATGGTAGGTCTCCTTCTTGACGACCTTGCCATCCTCCTTGATGATACGGTACCAGGTCACGCTGATGCCGGGACTGCCCTTCTCCTCCACGCGCCGTCTGCCGGCGGGCAGCCTGGGATCGCTGTGCGTCTCCACCGGCGGGGAGACCACCGATTCGCTGCCCTTCTGCAGGATCACCTCTCGGCCCGGCGTCTTCTTGCCCCAGATGGAGAAGTGGAGCACCCCACCCTTGGCAGTCGCGCCGATATAGATCGGCGTCTCCGTGTCGTTCTGGAACTGCATATCAATGGCGCCGTAGACGGCGGTGGCGTCGCGCCCATGGCTGAGATAGCCGACGGGCATGGAGTGGTTCTGCCGCCGGACGATCTTGAGACCTGCGGTCCAGGCAGTATTGAAGAGGGTGCTGGAGACCTGGCAGACGCCGCCGCCCGTACCGGGAACGTGTTTGCCCTGAACATAGGTCGGCGCCTCTTTGAACCCGGCGTCCTCATCGCGCGGGCCGACCACTCTGTTGTAGGAGAAGATATCGCCCGGCTTTAGCAGGGTGCCGTTGATCTTGCGAGCGGCGAGGGCGATATTGGAGCGCCGGTTTGCGGAGCTGCTGCCGAAGTAGGTCTGGAACTCGGCCAGCATATCATGGATCTGATCCAGGTCGGCAGACGTGATTTCGGGAACCGCCGCCTTGACGGACAGCATCGCTTCAGGCAGGCTCTCCTCCGTCGGCGATGCCTGCGCATCGGCAGGCGTCTTATCCGGGTTCGTTGCGGGCGGGGCGGCCTTCTCCCCGTCCCCCTTACTCCCTTTCTCCCCTTCTTTGTACAGGTCCTGCCAGGTCTGGGCGACCGCTTTTACCGAAGCGTCCATATCGAGTTCGACGCCGGGCGCCTCATGGTGGGTGCCGAAGCCGCCCCCATCCATCGGCTCCAGCCAGGCGTTTTTGGCCTTGCGGTTGACGCCCTGGGCGACCTCTTTGAGATAGGCGCGGAGCTTGGCGTCGTCCACCGCCAGGATAGGCGCGACCGGATGCATGGCCCGGTTCCCTCCCACCACATTTGCCACCTGACCGAGGATATTATCCCGTCCCTCTTTGAGAGCCTTCTCCAGCGTGGCCGTCACATCGATGCTCAGTCCGATCTTCTGGGCCTGCGCCTTCCATTCGCGTGTGATCCCGGTCTCCGGGGCAAAGTGGAGGAGCAGATAGCGTGCCTGCTGGGTGTCGGCCCACTGCTGCAGGGCGGTGCGGGCGTCCTCCTGATTTTTGCCGCCCAGGTTGAGCCCACCGACATGGACGCCGGGCGCGATCTGGTTGTCCGGCACATGGGCAACCATGCCGAGAACGGCAGCGCCGATGGCGACCAGCACACACGGAATTATCATAAGCATTCGGCCCGGCGAAAGACGCCGGGCGGTACGGGGAATGGAGCGTGTTGCGGACACGGGGATGGCTACCTCATTTCGGTCGTCGGCAGCAAGGGACGCTACGGGAAGGAGCGCGGCCGTCGGCCCGGAACCTATACGGGCGGGTTATCGTAATCGTTCTCCACGAAATCGTCGTCGAGGGCATGCGGCGTATGTTGCGGCAGGGGAGCGTCCCACTCCGCATTCTCGCTCCGATGGTGCAGCCCTTCATGCTCCTCCAGGCGCTGGATCAGTTGCTCCAATTTTTCATTGTGCTGCTCCAGCAGTTCCAGGCGCTGGCGCATTTCACGGATGGTAATATCCTGGGGATCCACACGGTTGATGACGTTGTCCATGACCTGAGCGCCGCCATCCTCGAAGCGTTCGCCGTTGCGGCGCACGATGCGGCCCGGAATGCCGACGACGGTACAGTCGGCAGGGATGTCCTTATTGACGACGGCGTTCGCACCGATCTTACAGTAGTCCCCGATGGTGATGGGGCCTAGTATCTTCGCGCCCATACCCACCAGGACGCCGTTGCCCAGCGTCGGGTGGCGCTTCACCTTATCCAGGCTGGTCCCTCCGAGGGTCACCTGGTGGTACAGCAGCACATCGTCGCCGATAATGGTGGTCTCGCCGATCACGACCCCGTTGCCGTGATCGATAAAGAAGCGGCGTCCGATGGTGGCGCCGGGGTGGATCTCGATGCCCGTCAGGAACCGGCTGAACTGCGAGATGATCCGCGCCAGCAATTTGCACCGATGCAGCCAGAACCAGTGGGCGACATAGTGCAACCAGAGCGCGTGGATGCCGGGATAGGTGAGGGCCTCCCAACGGCTGCGCGCTGCCGGGTCCTTGGCGAGCACGGTATCTATATCTTCACGAAGTCGGCTGAACACGTTCGGGCGTCTCTTCAATTGTAGTCTTTGTGGTTTCTACTTCGGCGCCCTTGCCGTAGTTCCATCACATCGAACTCCTGCCGGAAATAGACGACGCCATGCCTGCGCAAGCAGGCAATGGGCCTCTATGCGACCGTAGAGAAGTTTAGCATAGATTCGCCCAAACCGCAAGCCATCCCTTCACAAAGGCGAACGCATCACACCCTTTAATCCGCAAAGGCGAATTCGTTGGTCATCAGCAGCGTCTGCACGTACTCCTCCCAGGGGGTGAGCAGTTTGGACGTCGCCTGGGCGTTGGCCGGGTGCACCTCTTCGACGCCGCGCAGGAAATGGCGGGCGAAGGTGATCTCATCCGGTTCGGGCGTGCGGTCGAACAGCAGGCGGTAGAGCGCTCGTATCCGGGCCGTTTCGTCCGTCTGCGAGGCGATCTCAGGGCGTTTCGCCAGCGCACGGGCCTGCTCCACGACAAACGGGCTGTTCATCATAAAGAGGCTCTGCTGCGGCACGGTGGTGCGGAAGCGCTGGGCGCTGCTGGTGTCCGGGCTGGCGAGGTCGAAGGTGCGGTACATGCCCTGCAGGTTCTGGCGATCGATAAAGCCGTAGACGGTGCGGCGGGTGGAGAAGGGCGCGGTGGTCAACTCGACCGAGGGGCCGCCGAGCTTCGTATCCAGCCGCCCGGCGACATAGAGCACGGAGTCGCGCAGGGACTCCAGATCCAGGCGCTGCCGGTTCTGGTGCGCCAGCAGCCGGTTCTCCGGATCGAGCGCGAAGGCGTGGGGGTTGACGTCGCTGCTCATCTGGTAGGTGCTGGATAGCAGGATAGTCCTCTGCAGCTTCTTGATGGACCAGTTCTCCTCCATAAACGTCGCGGCCAGCCAGTCCAGCAATTCGGGATGGGTGGGCGGTTCGCCCCGAAAGCCGAAGTCGGAGGGAGTGCGCACGATACCGTTGCCGAAGTGGTAGAGCCAGACCCGGTTGACGAAGACCCGCGCTGTGAGCGGGTTGTCCTTGTTGGCGATGGCCTGCGCCAGGTCCAGCCGTCCGCCGCCATTGGGAAAGGGTTTCCGCTCCCCGGTGGTCAGCACGGCCAGGAAGCGGCGCGGCACACTCTCGCCATGGTTGCCGGGGTTGCCCCGCAGAAAGACATAGGGATCGAAGGGCGTGGGCGTGTCCTGGGAGGCCAGCGCGAACTCCGGCGTCGGCGGCACATGCTGCTTTAGTTCGGTCAGGTTCCCCTGCAGCGCTTTGAGCCTGGTCTGCGCCGCCGGCTCAAAGGCGGGCATCAACTTCTTCATTTGCCCTTCGTCGGGCTGCTGGCCGATGCGGAGGCTCTGCAGGACCGCGCGCACCTCCGTGGAGAGCACGTTCGGGTCTTTCTCGACCATGCCGCGCATATGGGTGATCTGCCCCTGGATGAGTTCCGTACCCTCTTTTTCCAACGCCAGCACCTTGGAATTGTGCGCCTCGTAGGGCTCGGAGATATTCTTGGCCGAGATGGGCACGGGCGGGTTCGATTCGACCGCGCTGGCGAAGACACCGTAGAGCGAGTAGTAATCTTTCGAAGGGATCGGATCGAACTTATGGTTATGGCAGCGGGCGCAGGCAACCGTCAGGCCCTGCATTCCGCGCATGGTCACGTCGATGCGGTCATCGTTGATCAGAACGGGATCGTTGAGGAAGCGGCGCCCGATGTTCAGGAAGCCCAGTGCGGCCAGGGGGCGCTTGTCGTCGCCCAGCGACAGGCGGTCGGCGGCGAGCTGCTGGATGATAAACTGATCGTAGGGCAGGTCCTCATTGAAGGCGCGGATAACATAATCCCGATAGGTATAGCCGTTGTGATAGACCGCGTCCTCGGTGAACACATAGCCCTTGGTGTCTGCATAGCGGGCCACGTCGAGCCAGTGCCGGCCCCACCGCTCCCCGTAGCGCGGGTCCGCCAGCAGTTTGTCCACCACGGTCGCGAAGGCGATCGGCGACTTGTCGGCGATAAAGGCGTCCACCTCTTCCGGCGTCGGCGGCATGCCTATGAGGTCGAAGTAGGCGCGGCGAATGAGGGTGCGCCGGTCGGCGGGGGGTGCGGGCTGCAGGCCCTTCGCCTCCAGCTTCGCCAGAATGAACGCATCGATGGGGGACTTCCCCCACGCCTTATTCTTGACGGTGGGCGGCGCGGCCTTCTTCACCGGCTTGAACGACCAGAACGTGCGCTGCGCCTCAGCGATGGCGCTCTCCTCCGTGGGGGCCTTCGCCGCCGGCTTGGCGCCGGGCCAGGGCGCGCCCATCTTGACCCAACCAGTCAGCGTGGCGATCTCGTCCGCCTTCAGCTTCCCGCCCGGAGGCATCTTCAGGGCCGTATCGTAGTGTACTGCGGTAATCAGGCGGCTCTTCTCCGGCTCCCCGGCGACCATCGCCGGGCCGCTCCCGCCGCCCTTGAGCATGGCATCCCGCGAATCCAACCGTAGTCCGCCCTGCTGGATCTTTTCGCCATGACAGCTAAAACACTTGTCGAACAGCAGCGGGCGCACCTTGCTCTCAAAAAACTCCGCAGCCTGCGAGCTCACCGTCTCCGGTTGCGCGGGCTTGTTCTGCCCTCCGGCAAACCCGGCCAGCGCACATAGCAGCGCGCCGCCCAGCACGATCCCCACGCTCTCTCGTCGCACCTTTTGCATCCGTCCCTCACTCCTCACCCTACCGTCTTGCCTCTTCTAAGTATGATAGCACGATTCTCCCTTTGTTGCACGGTTTTGGGTGACCCCCTCCCGCTCTACAGCTTGCCTCAGGAGTTTGGCCTGCTAAAGGGTTCTCATGCCAGGAATTCTAAGGCAACTCTAAGTATTTCTGAGGTATACCCGCTGTTTACCATATAGGTATCCGGATAGGTATCCGGCTCATTGACAAATAGCGTGGTTGATTTCACGGCCTGGAAGTGTCCCAGCCACTCGGACCAATGGCGTGCCTGGGGACCCCCGGTCTACGTTTGGGAGGAGAGAAGAGAGCTATGGTAGCTACCAATGTCGGCACTCCGCAAGGCAATATCATGGAGAAGCGACAGGCCCTTGCCCGAGCGCTTCTCAATGGCCGCCGCGCCACATCCGGTCAATTCACTCCCATTCCACCACGGGAGAGCGCTGACCCCGCCCCTCTCTCGTTCGCCCAGGAGCGGATCTGGTTTCTGGACCGCTGGAACCCCGGAACCTCCGTCTACAATGTTCCGATGCTCTTCCGACTGCGCGGCATGCTGGATCTGCCGGCGTTGCATAAGAGCCTGAATGCGCTTATTGCAAGACACCATATCCTGTGCTCCTCCTTCCCCTCTAAGGATGGCAGGCCGGTGCAGGTGGTTCATTCGGAACGGGGCCTCTCGCTGCCGGTGGTAGATCTCTCGAACCTTGCCCCTGACGCGCAGGAGCGCGAGACGGAACGACGGATTTTCGAGGAGGCCAGGCTGCCCTTCGATCTGGCGGAAGGCCCTGTGATCCGGGCCTCGCTCCTCTCCCTCAACCCCGAAGACCACATCCTGCTGCTGATCCTGCACCATATCGTGACGGATGGATGGTCCCGAGGACGGATCATCCATGAGTTAGGCGCACTTTATGAGGCTTTCCACAGGGGGGAACCGAACCCCTTGTCGCCGCTGCCCATTCAGTACGCCGACTTCGCCGCATGGCAGCGCAATCGCTCGGAAGAAGAGGACGCGCTGCAACGCCAGCTCGCCTACTGGCATGAGCGGCTTGCCGGTGCGCCCCCCCTGCTGGAGTTGCCGACAGATCGGCCGCGCCCCGTAGCGCAGAGTTATCTGGGCGCGCGCCGATATTGCATGCTTCCTCCGGAACTGGACGCCGCCCTGAACGCGCTCGGCAGACGGCAGAATGCAACCCCGTTTATGGTACTGCTCGCCGCGTTTCAGGCGCTCCTCTACCGGTACAGCAACCAGACGGACATGGTGATCGGCACACCGATTGCCAATCGAACGCGCCCGGAACTGGAGGGGTTGATCGGGTTCTTCACCAATACGCTGGCGCTGCGGGTGAACCTATCGGGGGAGCCGAGTTTCCTGGACTTCCTGGGGCGTGTGCGAGAGACGGCGCTGGGGGCGTATGAGCACCAGACGCTGCCCTTTGAGAGGCTGGTGGAGGAGCTGCAGCCGGAGAGGAGCCTGAGCCACTCCCCGATTTTCCAGGTGATGTTTGTGCTTCAGAACTCCGATAGGGAGTGGCTGGCGCTGCCGGGCC
>Ga0070734_10003209_pt1 | contig 17658 bp, 16 predicted proteins | sample Coa_R1_8_FD_66444 | JGI IMG/M metagenome (GOLD analysis project Ga0070734, IMG submission 66444) | Surface soil microbial communities from Centralia Pennsylvania, which are recovering from an underground coalmine fire - Coalmine... | ecosystem: Environmental > Terrestrial > Soil > Unclassified ... | reverse complement strand
TCGGACCTCGGCCCAACGTACCGGGTGAGTCGCATTCATGCTGTTTCATAAGAACGAATGGGAGAGATCATGAAGAAAGTCATCTTAGTAGTTCTGGCTCTTGCATTTGCGCTGTTCCTGGCGCTGCCGAATCTGTCCTGGGCCCAAGCCGACGTTTACAAAGCCAAGTGCGCTGCTTGCCACGGCGCCGACGGCAACGGAACCGCAGCCGGGCAGAAGATGGGTGCGAAGGCCTTCTCATCGCCCGACGTCCAGAAGATGCCGGAGGCACAGATCGTCGACATGATCGAGAACGGCGGTCCGCAAAAGAAGGCTACCCACGCCTTTGCCGGCAAGGGCGTTGACGCGGCTGAGGCAGCCAAACTCGCCACTTACGTGAAAACCCTGAAGTAATTCACGTTTCTAGTTTGCAGCGCTTTCGGACCGGCTTCTAGCGACCGGTCCGGAGCGTGGCTTCCCGACAGCGTCCTCGCCCGGCGGCGCTTCCGATGGCGCCGTTCGCCTGCCGAGAGGAAAGTGCCCGAGCTACCGTCGAAGTGTCCGAGGACGTGGCCGGGGCGTGATGGGCGATCTGGCCGTACCCAGCTTCGCTTCTCTGGCTACGGCCCAGGAGAAGCTCATGAGCAAGGGAATCCTCTATGATGCCACCAAGTGCATCGGCTGCCGACAATGCGAGCAGGCCTGCGCTGCCGAAAACGGGCTGCCCTACGACGACAAGATTGCGGCCCAGGAAATCACGTCGGCGCACAAATACACCGCAATCCTGACCAAAGACGACAAGTTCATGCGCAAACTGTGCATGCACTGCCAGGACCCTGCGTGCTGCTCAGTCTGTCCGGTGGGCGCACTGAAGAAAACGGAGCCCGGGCCAGTCACCTACGACAAGAGCAAGTGCATGGGCTGCCGCTATTGCATGGCGGCTTGTCCCTTCGGCGTGCCCAAATATGAATGGGAAAAAGCCATTCCCGGCGTGCGCAAGTGCATCATGTGCAGCAAGCGCGTGGCGGCCGGAAAGCAGACCGCGTGCGCTGAAGCCTGCCCCGTGGGCGCGACCATCTTCGGCGATCGCGACACGTTACTGGAAGAAGCGAAGAAGCGTATCCACGACAACCCCAACACTTACCTGCACCACATCTTCGGTGAGAGCGAAGTAGGCGGCACATCGGTCCTGTTGCTGTCGTCGGTCAGCTTCAGCAACTTTGGCTTCCGCACGGACCTGACCGAGCGTGCGCTGCCGCTCTACACCTATCAGGTGCTGTCGCGAATACCCGACTTCATTCCGCTTTTCGGCACCATGCTGGGCGGCATTTACTGGATCACGCATCGCCGCGAAGACGTCGCTGCGGCGGAGGCGAAAGAGAGCGAAGAGAAAGGCGGCGCGCGATGACCGTTCCCCGCATGCGATTCACCTTCTGGAAGGCCGTCTTCCTTGTGATTATGGCGGCCGGGATCTATTGCACCTTCCTCCGCTTCTTTCGCGGGCTGGGCGCCTCCACCAACCTCTCCGACCAGTTCCCCTGGGGCCTGTGGATCGGCTTCGATGTGATGTGCGGCGTGATGCTGGCGGCCGGCGGATTCACCCTGACTGCTGCGGTCGAGATCTTCAACATCAAGCGATTTCACTCCATCGTGCGTCCCACCATCCTGACGGCGTTCCTTGGCTACCTGCTGGTTTGCGCGGCGCTGATGTACGACCTCGGCCTGCCCTGGAACATTTGGCATCCGCTGATCATGCGCAACCCTCATTCGGTGATGTTCGAGGTGGCCTATTGTGTGATGTTCTACACCGCCGTTCTTGCGCTCGAGTTTTCGCCCATCGTGCTGGAGCACTTCAACCTGCAGAAGCCGTTGAAAATCATGCGGAGCGTGATGGTGGTGTTCGTGATCCTCGGCGTGCTGCTGTCCACGCTGCATCAATCGTCACTGGGCACGCTGTATCTCATCATGCCCAACAAGCTGCACCCCTTCTGGTACAGCCCGCTGCTGCCGGTATTCTTCTTCCTGTCGGCAATCTCGGTTGGGTTGGCGATGACCATCTTCGAGTCGTCTATGAGCTCGAAGTACTTTGGCCGCGAACTGGAGCTGCCCATCCTGCGCGATCTGGGCCGCGTACTGGTGGTGGTGCTGGCGCTATACGGCATCCTTAAGTTCGAGGACTTCTACCATCGCGGCATTCTGGGCCTGGTCTTCAAGCCGAGTTATGAGCAGCGCTTCTTTCTGCTGGAGATCTTCCTCTCGGTGCTGATCCCGCTCGGCATGCTGCTGGTGCCGAAGATCCGGGAAAGCGCGCAGGGCCTGTACCTCGCTGCCGTCATCTGTCTGCTCGGTTTCGTGACCAATCGTCTCAATGTGGCTATCACCGGCGTCGAAAGCGCGGTGCATGGCCGTTACACTCCCAGGTGGACGGAGACGGTGATCACGGCCATGTTCGTAGCCCTCGGCTTCGCCATCTTTGGATTGGCGGCCAAGTACCTGCCAATCTTCCCGGAGGAGAAGGCGCACCTCCCGGCACTGCGCAAAAACAACGAGGTGATTGACAGCGGATTTGCGGTGCCCGTCCATGCCGGCGATTGAAAACCCGAACCGGGCCGCCGCCCCATTGCGCTCGGCGCCAACGGGAGGACCTGTTGCCCGGCAGAGCTGGCTGCAGCGGCTGGGGCACAGTATTAGCGCGAAGTTGATGGTCTCTATATTCTTCGTACTGATCATCATCTTCGCCCTGTTCGGCTACTTCAGCATTCATGATCAGCGCAAACATCTGGAAGAGGCCGCGCTCGCCGCAGCCGAGCGGCAAAGCGAAGTCTTGCGGCGCAGCGCCTCGCGCTACATGTTGAATAACGATCGCACCGGCCTGTACGAGCTCATGCTGAACATGGCCGATCAGCCGGAGATGGTGCGCATCCGGATCATGAACCCCCAGGGCGTGATCAGCTATTCCACCGCGCCCGCCGAGGTGGGCGCAACCGTCGACAAGAGCGCCGAAGCCTGTTACGCATGCCATGAAAAATCCAAGCCCATGGCGCGGCTGAACCGCTCCGATCGCTTTCGCATTTATCGCGCCGATGGGACGCGCGTGCTAGGAGTGATCACCCCAATCGAGAACGAGCCGGCCTGCTCCAACGGGTCCTGCCACGCACATCCGGCGGGCACGCGGATCTTGGGCGTGCTCGACACCAACATTTCACTCGCTAAAGTCGACCAGAGCCTGGCGCGCGAAACCCGCGAAATGACGGTCGCAACCGCAGTGGCTTTGATTGCAGTCGTGCTTTTGAGCGGCTGGTTCATTTGGATTGTGGTACGCAATCCTCTGCGCGAGCTGAAAGCGAGCACGGAGCGCGTAGCCGGCGGAGACCTGGGACATCAGATTGCGGTGCGCTCGCATGATGAAGCCGGCGAGCTGGCGCAATCCTTCAATGAAATGAGCAATCGCCTGCAGTTAGCGCAGGCGGAAATTACCGCTTGGGCGCACACGCTGGAGGATCGCGTGGAAGAAAAGACGCGCGAGCTGAAGCAGGCGCACCAGCGCATGCTGCATGTCGAAAAGATGGCGACCATCGGCAAAATGGCGGCCGTCGTGGCCCACGAGATCAATAATCCGCTCTCCGGAATACTGACCTATTCGCGCCTGGTGAAGCGGTGGATCGAAAAGAACACGCAGCCGTCCCCGAAGCAGGAGGAGATGCGAGGCTCGCTGGACCTTGTTGCCAACGAGAGCAAGCGATGCGGCGAGCTAGTGAAGAACTTGCTCAGCTTTTCACGCGTCTCGCCCATGAACCTGGCGTGGTGCGATCTCAACGAGGTGATCCATCGCTGCCTGCGGCTGGTGCAGCACAAGCTGGAGATGGCGGGCATTCAGCTCAACCTCGATCTGGCCGCTGATCTGCCGCCGGCACATTGCGATCCGGCGCAGATTGAGCAGGTGGTCCTCGCGATGGTGATCAATGCCGTGGACGCCATGCCGCAGGAAGGGAATTTGTGGATCAGCACGCGCGCGACAGACGACACGCTAGAGCTGGTGATTCGCGACGACGGGATTGGCATTCCCGAGGAACACCTGCCGCACATCTTCGAACCGTTTTACACGACGAAAGAATCGGGCGGCTCCGGTTTGGGGCTGGCCATCAGCCAGAACATCGTGGAGCGCCATGGCGGTCAAATCTCGGTGAAATCGGCGGTCGGCCAGGGAACGACGCTCAAGGTCGTGCTGCCGGTAGGCGGCACGCAACCTGAGGAAGCAACAACATTCGCTGGAGCTTCAGCTCCGGGTGGAAGCGCCGGGCTTTAGCGCGGTTGGAAACGTCGGCTTCAGCCCGAGGTGGAAGCGCCGGCCTTTAGCCCGGCGAAACGCAGAGCCTTCTAAGGGGCTTTAGCCCCGGGATTTCGAAATGAGACTTGCTCCACAAGAGGTCCGCACATTCTTTGTCACGGCCGTCACATGGCAACGCCGCTCTCTGTTCAATGCGGAACCCATGGCGCGATTATTTATCGAAACTCTTCTTAGGTACCGCGATCAGGACCGCTTTCAACTTCACGAATTCGTCATCATGCCCGATCACTTCCATCTGTTGATCACGCCCGCCTCGGAAGTGTCGCTGGAAAAAGCCGTGATTGATAAAGGGCGGGTTTTCGTTCCGGGTGAAGCGAGAGCTGGCGTCCAGTGTCGAAATTTGGCAGGAAGGATTCACAGAACATCGGGTAAAGGGCACGACTGATTTCCAATATCACGCGAATTACATCCGTGAGAACCCGGTTCGCGCAGGCTTGGCGGAAACTGCCGGCGAGTACGACTACGGTTCGGCGAAAGGCAAGGTACGGATGGATACGGCGCCGCCGTGGCTAAAGTCACGAGAAAAAGAAATGGAACTGTGTTCGCCGGGCTAAAGCCGGGCGCTTCCACCGAGGCGCGGCTGAAGCCGCCTCTCGAAGGTCAGACGCTTCCACCGCTACGAGGTAAGGATTATGACGCAAGGAAAATTGCTTATTGTGGACGACGAGCTCAGCGTGCGCGATTCGCTGGCGAAATGGTTCACCGAAGAAGGCTACGACGTAGCCACCGCCGAGAACGCCAATGAGGCGCTTACCCGGGTAGCGCAGCAGAGCTTCGATGTTGCGCTGGTCGACATCAAGATGCGGGGCACGGACGGCATCGAGCTGCAGCGCCGGCTGCATGAGATTTATCCCGACATGCTGGTCATCATCATGACCGGCTACGCCTCGGTCGAGACTGCCGTCGCGGCGCTAAAGAACGGCGCTTACGACTACGTTAACAAGCCACTCGATCCTGACGAGATTGCTCACCTGGTGACCAAGGCGATGTCGCACCGCCGGACGCAGCAGGAGAACGCGCGCTTGAAGGAAACGGTGGCGGAGATCGCGCGGCCCTCCGAAATTATCGGGCAGGGCCCGGCCATGAAGCGCGTCTTCGATGCCATCGAGACGGTTGCGCCCACCGACGCGACGGTGCTGGTCACAGGCGAAAGCGGCACTGGCAAAGAGCTGGTGGCGCGCGCCGTCCATGCCGGCAGCACGCGACGCTACCATCCGCTGGTGGTCATCCACTGCGGCGCCCTGACCGAAAGCCTGTTAGAGAGCGAGCTCTTCGGCCACGAAAAGGGGGCCTTCACCGGAGCGCAATACCGCAAGAAGGGCAAGTTCGAAATTGCCGAAGGGGGCACCGTGTTCCTGGACGAGATTGGCGACATCAGCCTGAAGACACAAACCGACTTGCTGCGCGTCCTGCAGGAGCGCGAGATTGTGCGGGTGGGCGGCAATCAGACCGTCAAGGTGGATTTCCGGGTCGTGGCCGCCACCAACAAGAACCTGGAGCAACTGGTTGAGGAGGGTAAGTTCCGTCCCGATCTTTATTACCGCCTGAACGTCTTCCACATTGAGCTGCCGCCCTTGCGCGAACGGCGCGAGGACATTCCTGCCCTGGTGGACCACTTTGTGCGCAAGTTCTCGAACGAGATGGGTAAGCGAATCACGCGCGTCTCGCCCGCAGCCATGAACGTACTCCAGCAATACAGCTGGCCGGGCAATGTGCGGGAACTGGAGAACGCGGTGGAGCGTGCCATGGTCGTTGCCCAGGAGCCGGAGCTGCGGGAACCCGACTTCACCCTCAAGACGAAGAATGGGACGGTCCCGGAGACGGGGGGCGCTCGCAGCCTGGAAGACGTCGAACGTGGACACATCCTGCATGTGCTGGACGAGTGCGGCGGCAATCAGACGCGCGCGGCGGAGTCGCTAGGCATCGACCGCGTCACGCTGCACCACAAGCTGAAGAAGTATGGATGGAGCCGCAAAGACAAAGAGTTAGTGACCAGCAACTAGCCCCGAACCACCCATGAAGACTCTCCACCTACTTCCTGTCGGCACGCCGGATGGCGCCCTGGTTGACTGGCTGGCTCAGGCGTTAGCGGAAAAGTTCCGTGTGCCTGCCGAGGTTCTGCCTGCGGTGATCGATCCCGCCTTCGCCCTTCATGCCGAACGCCAGCAGTATCACTCGTCCGAGATTTTGGCCGCAATGCAACGTTACCGGAACGGCAACACCTGGCGTCTGCTGGGGGTAACGGCGTGTGATCTTTACATCCCAATTCTCACGTTCGTCTTCGGGGAGGCGCAGCTGGGCGGAAGCTCGGCCCTGGTCTCTTATCGTCGCTTGCAACAGGAGTTCTATGGTCTTCCGGCAGACATGGACCTGTTGGCTAACCGCCTGCTCGTCGAGGCTGTCCACGAACTGGGGCACACATTGCGACTGACGCACTGCCACGATCACCAGTGCGCCATGGCGCCCTCGCACGCCGTGGAGTGGATTGACATCAAGGACAGTGGCTTTTGCGAAGAGTGCCTCGAACGGGCCGTGCAAGGGGTATAACCGGCGTACTTCCGCGAGGGGTAATGGCCGGACCAACGTAAGTCAGCGATCGCAAGCTCTCTCGTCAGGCAGTTCCCACGGACAGCGCCGTTCCAGCCTCGCCAGGAAGTCCCACGGCTCCAGCCGGTACAAGTTCTCACCCGCCCATAGTGCCAGCTCGGCACAGCGTTCCGCCAGTGCATGGCGCTGAATCATCGTGTACTCGGGCCAGCAACACCAATATTGAGCCACCACAAAATCCGAGGCAACATCATTGCAAGCCTTGCATCGCAGGACCTCGGAAAGCATGGTGATCGCCGCCAACGGCTCTGGCACGTTCTTCATGGCGTGCTTGCGGGCCATGGCCGCGTTCACCACCGGAGCGGGCAAGCTGGCAAGCATGACCGCCAGCAGCCGGTTGCGATCAATCGCGGTGTGGGGGTAACTGGACCCCACCAGGTCGGGTGTTTCCAATAGTAAGCCGCTGAGGAAGGACTTTCGGGGATTGCAGCAGCCGAGCTCACGCGCCAACAATTGGGCAATCGAGGCACGTACGACCGCGTTGCGCGCCAGGGTAGTCAACCGGCGTCTGGCCATGCCGGGCGACTCGACGCGCGGAGCGCATTGCAGCAGCGTCTGCAGCGCCTCCCGCCCCACGGCAACCAGCGCGGATGGAAGCTGCCACACCGGCGTTGCGAATGGACTGCTTCCGCCATTGGCCAGCTGCAACACAGCGAAGGTCAGCCCTGGATCGAGAGCCACAATGCAGCTGGCCAGCTCCAGATCGACCGCATCGTCCTCCAGCAATAGCCTCAGTGAAGCGACCGAACGACTCAACACTGCGGGCACAAATTCAAGTGCCATCGGCAACGATGGTTCTGCTGACAGCCGCCGCGGCGAGTAAGTCGCGGTCGAACGTGACATGGCGGAAGGCATCTTAGGCTGCTATCTGCTCCATCGGCAGCTCAGAGAGCGTTATTACCGATCTTCTGTCTTACGCAGAACGGTTCACGATCGCTTCCACAAGCCCCCATGACCCTTCTGCGCGACTATCGTTCCGAAAAACATCGCATTCAGCTTGGCTTCGGAGAAGATGGAGCGCAGGCGGGCTACGGCCACCGAGTGAATCTGCGAGACGCGCGACTCGCCGACCCCCAGGACCGCGCCAATCTCTTTCATGGTCAGCTCCTCCTGGTAATACAACGCCAGCACCTGCTGCTCCCGCTTGGGCAATTCCGCGATGGCCTGCGCTAATATCTGTTTGCGCTCGCTTTGCATGCAGAGGGTCAGAGGATCCTGATCGGAGGGGCCGGGTAAGGTCTCTCCTAAATCGGTTTCCCGTCCGTCTTCGAGCGATTCGATCTGCAGGCTGCCAACTTCGAGGCCGCGAAGTTCGTCCAGCATGTGCTGAAACCCCTCGAGCGACATGCCCATGGCTCGTGCCAGCTCGGGCTCGGAAGCCGAGCGTCCGAGCTCGGACTGCAGCTGCTGCATCGTGGCTTCCAGTTTGCGTGCTTTGCGCCGGAGATCGCGCGGGCTCCAGTCCATGTCGCGAAGACTGTCGAGGATCGCGCCGCGGATGCGGAACTTGGCGTACGACGCAAAGCGTACGTTCTTGCCTTCATCGAACTTGTGCAGGGCATCGATCAACCCCACGATCCCGGCGTGCAGCAAATCGTCGAAGGGAACGTGCTGCGGCAGCCGCTCATGGATGCGGCGGGCTATGTATTTCACTTGCGGCAGCTGCTCCAACACGAGCCGCTCGGAAATGGGGTTATCAATATCTGGACAAACTTGAGTGGCGCTCATGCTTGGCTCCTCGCATCGCGCTACTTGGGCGCGCGACTTGAGGTAGGTGCAAGCAATGAGCCGCGGCTGCATTAGAAGTGGACTGGTGGCGAGCGCAGGCCGCGCGAAGCGAAGCTGTTGTGCTGGTGTGCTTTGCCATCGTGCCGAAAGAAAAATGGGCCGTCGCAAACATTAGAAAGAAACTGCGACGCGACCAGCCGGATTAATTCCCTCTTAATGAGGACCCGGTTCAGAGCAGCGGGCTGGCGATCCAATACCGAACCTGCCGACCCTGCGTTCGCGAAGCAAGAAATGGCATTAACGGTTGAGAAAAGGGCGCTACCTAAGCCCAAGATGCTCGGGGAGGATGGGGCCACCCTCTGCCAGGATGGATGCGCGTTCCAGCACGTGCTGCAGCTCACGCACATTTCCTGGCCAGCTGTATTGCTTCAGCAACTCTAGCGATGCCCGGGTCAGGCCTGGCCCGGCAGCGTCGTCCTGCGCCAGGAAGTGCTCCGCCAGAGCCGCGAGATCATCGCGCCGCTCGCACAGCGGCGGCAGCTCAATCGGAAATACCGAAAGCCGATAGAACAGGTCTTCGCGAAACTGCTTCCTCTGCACAAGGCTGCGAAGATCAGCATTGGTGGCTGCGATCACGCGTACATCGACGCGAAAGATGTCGTGACTGCCCAGCCGCTGCACCTCTCCGCGGTCGACAAAGCGCAACAGCTTTGACTGCATCCCCAGCGGCAGCTCGCCGACCTCATCCAGAAAGAGCGTGCCGCCATGCGCACTGTGAATGCGGCCGAGGCGCGACTGCACCGCCCCGGTGAAGGCGCCACGCACATAGCCGAACAGCTCCGACTCCAGCAAATCTTCCGGGATGGCGGCGCAGTTGATCACCACGAACGGCTTCGCCGAGCGCGGGCTCAAATGATGAATGGCTGTGGCCACCAGCTCTTTTCCCGTGCCGGTGGCTCCCGTGATCAGCACCGGTGTGCGGCGCGGGGCGACCAGGCGCGCCATGCGATACACCGCAGACATCGATGATGCGTGGCCCACCATTCCAGGCAGTGGTTGGATGGGCGCCGCGGCCTTGATGGGCTGTGCTGCAGGAGCCTGCCACCGATCGATAGTCTCCCATAGCCGGCATGCGCCTTCGCTGCGCCACTCCGAAGGCAGCGCCGGACTGCCGTCCTCGTCGAACAGCAGCACATCGATGCCGGGGAAGCGCTGATGAATCATGTGCAGTAGCTCATCGGAATTCAGATCGGGCAGTCTCCGATCCAACAGCAGCAGCTGGCACTCGCTATTCTCCAGCTTGCCCAGAGCGTCGGCGCCGCCTATGGCCTCGGCGGCGGCAACGCGACAGCCGGTGAAGCGCTCCATAATCTGACGGCGGAGTCCGTTATTTGAGCTGGCAACGATGACAGCGGGATAGAGGTCGTTGAACGTCGGCACGGTGGAAGCCATAAGAACGTTGTAAACGGCGAGAATTAGAACCGGGTTAGAAGAGCATTAGAAAATTCTAGGAAACGGGCAGGAACGCGAAGATTCAAACCGCCGGCAAGATCGCCAGCCATTCGCTCCAGCCCGGAGAACTGCGGATGGGCCTAAACTCCCCTGCTGCGGCGATGCATGTGCGGCGCACCAACTCAACCTCGCAGGCCGGCGCTGGGCTATCGCTTTCCGGCCCGAGCGGAAGGCAGCTGGGCGCACTAATCCGTAACGCCGCTCGAGACTGATCGCACGCCAATCGCATGACCACCCGCCCCCCATCAGGCAGATAGCGATACAGGTATTCCACGAACACAAACAGGGCACGCGCCAGGCGTGTCTTGTCCGCACGAACGAAGAGCGGCCCGCAGGTAATCTCTAGCTCAAGCCTGCGATCCTCCGCCTCGAACACGGGTGAGAGGTCCTCGTGCAATTCGCGCAGCAAAGCACCGAAATCGACAACGTCAGCTGCGTCGACCGTGTCACCCAAATCATTCAATGCCCTGATCAAGCACAGGCGCTGGCGCAATCGCTCTGCATTGTCGAGTGCGCTTTGCACGCTGGCGCGCAGCTGCTCGAAGGTACGATCGCGTTGCAGGGCGAGATCGAGTCCGCAGTGCAGTGCGGTCAGCGGCTGGCTGAGGTTGTGAAAAACCTCAGAGATGAATGCCGCGTCGGCTGCTTTTCGATCGGCGTTCCCATCCATCACACCAGAACCTCGGCATGACAACTCAACTCATAGCCGACACCCCGCACCGTGTGGATCAGGTGCGGCGTGTGTTCGCCGTCAATTTTTTTGCGCAGGTAATTGATGTAAACGTCCACGATGTTCGTGCTGGTGTCAAAGGAAAGATTCCATACATGCTCGACAATCATGGCGCGAGTAACGCGCCGGCCCGCGTTGCGCATCAGGTACTCCAGCAACGCGAACTCCTTCGAGGTTAGCTCCACGCGTTTGCCTGCGCGCTGCACCCGGCGGCTGGAGCGGTCCAGTTCCAGATCGGCTACTCGCAGCACCGTTTCGGTCGTGCCGGGGCCACGCCGCAGCAGCGCACGGACACGCGCCGCCAGTTCAGTGAATGAGAATGGCTTGATGAGACAATCGTCCGCGCCGCTGTCCAGCGCCAGCACGCGGTCTTCGATGCGACTGCGCGCGGTCAGCACCAGCACGGGTAGCGAAGGCTTGCGCGGCCGGATTGAACGCAGGACCGAGATGCCGTCGAGTCTGGGCAAGTTAAGGTCGAGGACCATCAGGTCATAGTCGCTCTCCAGTGCCATCTGGCGCGCTTGTTCGCCGTCGGCGGCAACGTCCACCGCGTAGTGCTCTGCCTCCAGGCCTTTGTGGACAAAGCTGGCCAAGGGTGAATCGTCTTCGACCACCAGAATGCGCATGGTGCGTAGCTACCCATCGTCAACTGTGCTGGCTTTCGCTCAGAGCCGTCAATGATGTAGGTCACCGCAGCGGGGAGCTTTCCCAGTTTGGGAGCGACCAGCAGATGGTCGCGAAGATGGTTGATTTCGCCTCGAATGGGCGCGCTCTGGCCACCGAGGCTCGCACTTCAAGCTGCGGAATTCAGAGCGTCTGAGGGGAGCGATCGGAAGTTTACCGCTGAAAGCTGATGTGCATTTTATCTATAATCAAGACATGGCTCGTGGTTGGGAAAGCAAGGCGGTTGAAGCTCAGATTGAAGAATCCAACGTCAACTCAACTGGTGAAACGTTCTCTGCGGAAGAGCGGCGAGCGTTATTAAAGAAGAAGGACCTGCAGCTCTCGCGACGGCGCATCCAGCAGCAGCTGGAGCGCAGCCCTAACGAGCGCTATTCGGAGCTGTTACGCCGCACGCTGGCGGATCTCGACGCCGAGATCGCAGCGCTTAACTAGCTTCCGCCGGTTAAAAACCTTTGAAGGACAGGGCGCCGGTCCCGGCCCCCACCCTGAGGGCGCACTGTTGTGCGCCGCCTCCTGGAACCAGATTTCGCCTAGTAAACGACTCAGGCCCATCACTGCTGATCACCACACACGGTGACCTTGATCACGGAAACGCTGTTCAGCACCCAGCACAATGCTGCCAGAGGTGCAGCCATGCCGGTACTGATCATCGCGGTCGTCTTTTTCATCATTTTCCTGGTCATGGGCGTGATGGCCATCACGGCAATGGTGGCCGAACACCGCGGCCATCTCTTCAGCTGGACCTGGAGCGACGAGCCCACTGCCAGCAAGCGATGACGCTGTACCGAGCTTGCCTCGGGCGCTGCGGCGCAACCGCCCATCCGGCGCAATTGCTGTGTCCCTCCGGACACGCCATGGTTGTCATCGCGATTCGCACAATCCCGCGACATTAAAGCTTTCTTATGAACTGCCGATCTTGAACAACAAGCAAGATCTGCAACAAGGGGTAATCATGCGAGGGAACTTTACGTCATGTTCCGGCGCGGGATCGCAGCCCAGCCGAAACTCGGGGAATGGAACAAAAACGGGGCAGAGCTTTTGCGGCTGCAAGGGCGTTGCCGCAGATACAGTTTGCAGGTTGTCTACGACCGACGTCGTTGCCGGCCTACGTTCTCAGCTGGACCGCGTTCCGGATATTCGCCACCGTCAAGTCGAGTCTCTGCGTCTGGCAATTAGAAGCGGAAGTTTCGAAATCTCCCCAGCAATGATTGTCCATCGGATGGTGACAGAGCCTTAGCACAGGCTTGCATCCGGCTGTTCTCATCATTAGTGCTGATACCCAAAGCCGAGAAGCTCCTCGCCGACGGTGATACGCTGTTGGCATCATGACTGCCGAAGAAGTGAAGCGACTTCTGCAACTGGAACCGCTACCGGCGGAGGGCGGCTTCTTCCGCGAAACCTACCGCTCGCGCTGGCAAGTTTCGGCCGAATATCTGCCCGACGGCATCCGTGGATCTCGCTCCATCGGCACTGCAATCTACTACTTGATCACGCCCGACTCGTTCTCCGCGCTGCATCGGCTGCCTGGTACTGAGGTTTTTCACTTCTACTGCGGCGATCCCGCGCTGATGCTGCAACTGCTGCCCGATGGAACGGCACGGACGGTCGAGCTTGGCAGCAACCTGCTCGAGGGTCAACAGCCGCAGGTGATCGTCCGCGGCAACGTATGGCAAAGCTGCCGGCTCAAGCCAGGCGGCCACTGGGCGCTGCTGGGCACCACGATGTCTCCCGGCTTCGATCGTGCTGATTATGAAGGTGGTAATGCGGAGCGGCTCATCGCCCAATATCCAGGGGCGGCGGAGCGCATCCGGGAACTGCTGGCGTAAGCCGGGTGCGCGGATCTGCTCTCGCTCCGGCGGCCGTACGTTCGACGGGATCGAGCAACATTCAGGAAGAATAAAGGGAACTTACCTCTTCTTGGCGGAGCTCTTGGCGGCCTTTTTCGGAGCTTTTCGACTGGGTGGAGCTGGAGTCGATTTCTTTGCGGGCACGCGTACGGCGGCTTTCGGCTCTTCAACGGCGCCTTCTGCAGCTCTGCGCTCCAGCGCCTTCGTCACCACGTATCCCATCTCTGCAATGGGAGCAGGCTTGCCGGTCCAGATTTCAAACTGGCGAGCGCCCTGCTGCACAAACATCTCCAGGCCGGGGATTACCTGCAGTTCCCTGCTCCTTGCCATCCTGATCAGGGGAGTCTCGGCGGGAGTGTAGACAAGGTCGAACACATACTTCGTATTCAGCTCGTTCTCGTTCAGCGGCGTTTGCTTGTTGCCGTTCATCCCCACCGGCGTGGCGTTGATGATCACGTCGAACTGCTGCTTGGCCACGTCGGCGCGCTTGAGGTATTTCGCCTTCGCCGACCGTGCCAACGACTGCGCCTTTTCCGGCGTCCGATTGGTGATGAAGACTTCCGCGCCTTTGGCTTTCAACCCGAAGGCGCCCGCACGGGCCGCGCCGCCGGCGCCCACGATAAGCACGCGCGCCCCATTCAGGGTCATTCGTTGCTCAAGCGGTACAGTAATTCCAGCTACATCGGTATTGAAGCCGTAGAGTTGTCCACCGGCGCCGCGCACCATCGTGTTACACGCGCCAATTTGGCGGGTAAGCGCGTCAGAGTTCTCCAGCGCGTCCAGAATTTCCTGTTTGTACGGCATGGTGACGCTTAGGCCGCGTATCGGGATCTCCTGCACGCAGGCCAGCAGATCCTTCAGCGTCTTGGCATGCAGCGCCAGGTAAACCGCATTCACGGTCTCCCGGCGAAATGCGGCATTCATCATTACTGGGGACAAGGAATGCGCGACCGGATCGCCCGCCACGCCGTACACCTGCGTCGCCTGATCGACCATGTCGATGCGATAGACGTCGCGCAACTCGCTGGCCAGTACCTGCCCGGGTGCTGTTTCCTCACCCCGAACGGCTGCCCCGAAGGTGAAGACGCTTCCCGCCCGTACCCCGAGCACGCGGCTAATGATTCCCTGCTCCCCCATGCACAGCCCCACCATCTCGTGGCTGCCGGCATGGGCTTCCAGAAACTTCATCATGACGACATTGTCGTGAAGATTCGTTGCGGTAGACACCAGCTTGTAAAAGTCGGCCGGAACCTTGCTCATCGTCGCGAGCTGATCGTCGAGCTTCTTGGTCGCGCGAAAGTCGTGATACGACACGATAAGACCAATGCGGTCGTAAAGCTCGCGGAGGTCGTCCGCTTTCATCGCGGCGGCGCTCTGTAATTCCAGGTCCGCGAGCTGGAAACCGATATCGGCAGCCTTGCGCAGCACCGCGAGCTGCGCGGCCACCGCTCCCTTGAACTTGCCCCCATTCGCCGCACGTCGGCAGGTGGCGATGAAGGTCGCCTCAGGGTGAAGTTCGATGAAATTCTTCAGTTTAGGGAGCGCCGGCAGGGGCTGGGAAAGATAGTCTAACCTCAGCTCTATCAGTTGGTTATCCCGCACCAGCGATTCGGCGCGCTCGATCATGGTGGCGGCATCGCCACCCACGACGGCTATGCAGACCCGCGGCAGCCGAAAACGACGAATTCGTGATGCATAAGCACTTGCGGACTCGCGCATGTAGCTGCCCGATGGTACCGATGCACATAGAAAGATGCAATACGTTTGTCGTCGAAATCGATAGCGGTAAGCGGCGAAGTGCTTGAAAGAGCACGAATCAGGGGCGGCAACACCCGTCGAAACAGTGGTTTAGCTGGAATTTCGAGATCCAGACTATTCGGCTGGGGCGATTCCCGGTGCCAGCGGTATCTTCAGGTCAGGAAGACCAGCGACCTAAATTAGGCCGTCATTTCTTTGACCTGCCCTTCGAGGACCTTCCTTTGGTCGCAGCTTGCTGTTCCGGCTGGACCTCGACCTCATTTTTGACGATTTTCACGCCGCCGATCTGCGTCGCCAGGGCTTCTGCGTGCAGGGCATCCCACCTGGAAGGGCTTTGTCCAGTTAGCGTAACCACGCCTTCTTCGACGCTGGCCTGAATCGTACTGCCTTTGAGGGCGGCAAGCTTCTGCGCCAAGTCCCGTTGGATGTCGGCATCCCCCATTGGATCCTGGTCGGAGCCAGCGACTCTCGCGCCTGCGGCCACCACGCTCTTGCTCAACTTGCCAACGCTCATCGCGCTGCTGCGATAGGCGAAAATCAAGCCAACACAGAGCACCACCAGGGCTGCCGCGGCGCCAACGGTGATGAACAGTTTCTTACGTGGGATGTGATCGTCGAGCAGCTGAAACTCGCCCGATTCGCCGGAATTCTGCTGCAAGAGCGCTTTTAACCGCTCGAATTCAGCCTCGGCCTCGGGTGTGTCGTCGTCGTTAGACTCAGCCGTCGCGAGCAAAGCTGAAACCGGTTTCCCTGGGACCACCGCGACGGCCGGCCACCCAGGCTGCTCCGCGTTGCCAGACGCCGCCTGGCTGGGGGCCGGGCCGGCATCTTTGTACGCCGACCCTGCCAGCATAGAAGGATCGGCAATCAGACGAAGCGGCGCGCCGTCGAATGGGCAAACGTGAAACCCTGCGGGATAGGTTCCTCCGCACTCGCAGTACTTCACGTGCGGCGCTGACGCGATTGACTCGAGAAGAACTTCCTTGCCCGCAGCGGGCTGCTGGCCCTTCTGCTGGCTTGGCTTCCCCTCGGCTGAGATCTCCGAAACAGGCGCGCTTCCATTGGATCCGTTGTAGCGCAGTGAACCTGTGCGATCGTAGTTGGCAGTGTTGGTAGTTATGTAATATTCAACTGCGGAATCTTGCTGCTCTGGTTCACCAGCGCGGTCAGCAGGCGCCGGCGCGGAGGATGGAACGACTGCCTGGTCGTCTGCAACTGCTGAAGCTGGTGCGACCTGTGGGGACGTCTGTTGCGGGCGCGGAGCTGGAACCCAGTAGCTCTCCTCCATCTCGCCTGCAAAACGTTCCAGCTTGGGGAATTTGTTGCGCAGATCGGACAACACTGCGGCATCCTGCGGCTCTAACAAGCTGCAGGCCCAGTGCAACCACTCGTAGGCGCTCGGCCCAGCGAGTTCCTTCACGTTCTCCGGCAGCGCGGCTTCGGCGCGCAGCTCGCGAATGGCCTCGGTGCGCAGCGCATTCAGTGCCGTTTTACGCGTGTCGAAGCGATGCTTGACGGTGCCCGCTTCGAGTTCATTGGCGACCTCCGACAGCCGGTCACGCCGCTGCTGATTGCGTCTCGCCTTCGCGGCAATCTCGACCTCCAGCTCATGCACCAGCTGGCCTAACGCTGTCCGGCTCTCCCAACGAGCATCGGGGCGTTCCGCGCGCACCAGGTCGCGCAGGCGCGCCGCATTGCGGCGGGCGTCGGTGAGGCTGTGCAGCAGACGGTCGTCATTGACCTCCAGGGCTGCGCCCAGTGAGTCAATCTGCGAGTGAACGGCCTGCAAACTCCCGTCGAGTTTGGCTAAGGCAGACGAAAAGGGAGAAGCCATTGCGACTCCTTTTACTCGTTTCCGTCATGGCCTGCCAATCTCATGGAGCGAACTGCAGTTTTGGTAGGACCCTTGACGAAGGCGAGTTTGCCTCGCGAGACGCAAGCATTTCGAGCCGGCGTTCTGCTCTTGCAGGTTCTAATTCTCGCAGGAGGTAATCTCAGGTAGGCGAATACTGAATAACCTGTTCGTTACATCAGTAACCTTTCGAAAAGTGGCCGTTCCGGTTACTGAGGTTACCTCGACAATGCAGAGCAGTCGAATGGAGCGGCTGCTCTAAGGACACCCTCAGTGTGCGTTCCCTAACCGTATGGGCAGGTTCGTGCGCGTGCTCGGATTCCCGATCTCTACGCGCGACGCCGCTCGGCAAAACGTGTTCGCCAGTGCACGCGCGTGCGACATCAAAACACGAATGCCGCTTTGCCAAAGACGTTGCGCCCCACTTCGATGGGGAACAGAGAACCAGGGCTGAAGAACTCTGCATGCGAACCATTGGTCAGGTTTTGCCCGGTAAGGCTCAATTCCCAGTGCTTGTCAGGCCGCCATCCCAGGCGCACATCGGTACGCGTGAAACTCTGCACCACCCCGTTCGGCTGCCCGCCGGTGAAGTAAAGATGAGCGTCCAACTCCA
>Ga0070734_10003208_pt1 | contig 17666 bp, 18 predicted proteins | sample Coa_R1_8_FD_66444 | JGI IMG/M metagenome (GOLD analysis project Ga0070734, IMG submission 66444) | Surface soil microbial communities from Centralia Pennsylvania, which are recovering from an underground coalmine fire - Coalmine... | ecosystem: Environmental > Terrestrial > Soil > Unclassified ... | reverse complement strand
GACGCGCGGACGCTTCTCGGGAATCTGAACCAGATCAGCGGTGCGGAGAACCAGAAAAGAATCGAGCAGACACTTGCGAGTCTCAATACGCTGTTAGAGCGGGAGTCGCCTAAGATCGCGCAGATTACGGATCAGATTTCCGGGTTGGCGAAACACGCGGACTCCGTAGTCGGTTCTGTGGAGCCGGTTGTCAAGCACGTTGATCAAGCGGTCTCTGATGTTGATAGCACCGTAATTGCGATTCGGGGGCCGCTCACGAAGGATCTCACCGAGTTAGAAAGCACGCTGCAGGCCGCGCAGACTGTCCTGGCCGATGTCCATAATGTGGTGGGCTCCAACGAAGCCGACATCGGCGAGACCGTTCGCAACCTGCTTACCGCGTCGGAAAATGTCCGCGTCCTGAGCGATTCGCTCAAGCAGCGCCCATGGAGCCTGATTCGAACCAAGCAACCCATCGATCGGAGGGTTCCGCAATGAAGATGCTGACCGTAACATTTATGGGAGCAATCGCGCTCGCCGGGTGTGGGAGCGTTCGTTACCCGGCTAACTATGTTCTTAACTTCCCGCCGCCGGTTCTTCGGGCGGTGCCTTCCAATGGCACTCTGGGCCCAGTCGCGGTCCGCGAATTCGGATGCCCGGAATATCTCTGCGAAGGCCGCATCGTCTATCGTTCGGGTCCTGAGGAGGTTGGGTTTTACGAATACCATCGCTGGGCGATGAATCCGCGCCAGGCGATCACGGAATACGTGGTGGATAGTCTTCACGCCCAATCTCTCTTCAAGAGCGTGGCGGTCCACGAGCGTGCAGCGGAGGCGGCGTATGTCCTGAGCGGCAGTATCGATCGATTGGAGGAAGTTGACCAAGGCCGGGAAGTACGCGTCGTTTGCACGATTTCGGCGCAATTGCTGGAGACTCGCACGAGATCCGTTGTCTGGAGTCACACGGCATCGGAAACCGTTCTGGTAGAAAAACGGGACATGCGTGGCGTCGTCAGCAGCCTCTCGGTCGCCGCTCGGACGGCAGCCGACCGCTTGCTTCAGTCCATTACGGAAAAAGTGCTGGCAACCGTGGCGGTGACGCCAACCGAATCAGACACTGCAGGAACCGCGGCGACTTCTGCCGATCCCAAGCCGAACTCGGCAGCAAACGCCGATAAAGCGGTCGCGCTTCAATCGAAAGGAATACAGGCCGGCCGCTAAAGAGGCGGGCCGTCCAGGAAGCCAAAAAACAAGTATGGGCAAGAAATCCGAAAAGGAAAACAAACAAAAGTCAGGGACAGACAGCAACCCTCAACAAGTCGGCATCAAGGGCCGGCAGAAGATCGGCAAAAAGGAGTACGAGGCCGAGATTTTCAAACTACAAGTTGAGTTGGTTAAGCTCCAGGACTGGGTCAAGGCAACCAACGCCCGACTTGTGATCATTTTCGAAGGACGAGATGCTGCCGGTAAAGGCGGGATGATCAAGCGCATCATAGAGCGTGTCAGCCCGCGCATTTTTCGCGTGGTCGCCCTTCCCGCGCCAACCGAGAGGCAAAAGACCCAGCTCCCCGCTCAGCGCTACATTGAACAACTGCCCGCCGGAGGTGAAGTCGTCATCTTCGACAGGAGTTGGTATAACCGCGCCGGTGTTGAGTACGTGATGGGCTTTTGTACCGATGAAGAGCGGAAGGAGTTTCTCAGGGACTGTCCCATCTTCGAGGGCTTTCTGGTCAGCCAGGGCATCGTCCTTCTCAAGTACTGGCTCGAAGTATCGGAAAAGGAACAGCACAAGCGGTTCCTCGCGCGAATTGAAGATCCTTCCAAGCGCTGGAAGCTTAGTCCCATGGACTTAGAATCGCACCGCCGTTGGCACGACTACTCACGCGCGCGGGATGCGATGCTTGCAGCCACGGATACACCAGCGTCGCCTTGGTACATCGTTCCGTCAGATGACAAAAAGCGTGCCCGGCTGAACTGCATTTCCCACTTGCTCAGCAGCATTTCGTACGAGGAGATTCCTTTTACGCCTCCCAAGCTTCCGCCACGGCAAAAGCCGAAAGGATATGTAGAGCCGAAGCAGAAGCGTCGAGTTATCCCGCAGCTTTGGTAGGCCGGCCAGCATGTCGACGAGTCCAAGGTCTCGTGCTTTACCGGAATGGCTGGTCTCGCTAGTCTCATGCCGTACGGATTGGCTGCGGCCCGATATCGTCGCGGGGCTGACCACCGGAGCGATAATCATTCCCAAAGCAATGGCATATGCGCTGATGGCCGGGCTGCCGGTGCAGGTAGGCCTCTATACAGCTCTGGTGCCGATGGTGATATACGCATTGTTTGGGACCTCGCGCGTGCTCAGCGTCAGCACGACCACCACGTTGGCGATCTTGACCGCCGCTCAGTTAGGGCAGGTCGTGCCCGACGGAAACCCGGCAACCCTGCTGGGAGCCTCAGCGATGCTGAGTCTGCTGGTGGGCACCGCACTTGTCGTGGCGCACCTGTTGCGCTTGGGTGTCGTGGCAAACTTTATCTCCGAGTCGGTGCTCGTCGGATTCAGAGCTGGCATTGGGCTGGTTATTGTGCTGGACCAGATCCCGAAGATTCTTGGCATCCACTTCACAAGAGGCACATTCGTTCAGAACATCCTCTCAATCGTTCGCACCCTTCCAAAAACGTCGTTAGCAACGCTGGCCGTCGGGCTCACAATAATCTTGTTGCTGCTGAGCATGCACCGTTTTCTGCCCAAACTGCCGGCGCCATTGCTGGCGGTAGCTGTTGCGATAATCGGAGCGTACTTCTTGAATTTGCAACATCGGGGTGTCGAACTCGTGGGCCAGATACCGCCCGGACTGCCCTCGCTGGTGAAGCCAGACCTTTCGTTCATAACCGTGCTGTGGCCCGGCGCATTAGGGATTGCCTTGATGAGTTTCACTGAGACGGTTGCGGCTGGCCGAGCCTTCGCGCGCAATGGCGAGCCGGCGCCGCGAGCCGACAGGGAGTTGCTTGCAACGGGACTCGCCAATGTCGCAGGCGCGCTCTTGGGCGCAATGCCGAGCGGCGGCGGCACGACGCAGACGGCAGTCAACGTCCGCGCGGGAGCTCGCACTCAATTAGCCGAGATGGTCACCGCGGCCATGGCGCTGGTAACCATCCTCATCCTCGCTCCACTGGTTGCGATGATGCCGCAGTCCGCATTGGCGGCGCTGGTGATTGTGTATTCTGTCGGACTTATTAAGCCCGTCGAGTTCCGTGAGATTCTTAGGATTCGGCGGACCGAATTTTCTTGGGCGATTGTGGCGTTCGCAGGGGTCGTCCTCGTCGGCACCTTAAAGGGAATCCTCGTAGCCATAATCGTTTCCCTGGTTACCCTGGCATACCACGTAGCCAATCCGCCAGTGTATGTCCTGCGGCGCAAGCCCGGAACCAACGTATTCCGGCCAGAATCGCAGGAACATCCCGAGGATGAGAGTTTTCCTGGCCTTCTGCTGCTGCGGCCGGAAGGTCCACTTTTCTTTGTCAACGCAGCACAGATCGCACATAAGATTGAGCCGCTGGTCAGGGAAACACGACCGAAGGTCGTTGCGGTGGACGCGAGCGGAGTCCTCGACGTGGAGTACACAGCGCTCAAGATGTTTGCACAACTTGCGAAGAGGCAAACTCAGGAGGGCATTCAACTGTGGCTGATTGGTATGAATCCTGAAGTTTTAACGGTCGTACAACGATCACCGCTGGCACAGATCCTGCGACATGAAGGAATGCATTTTAATCTGGAGATTGCCGTTAGACACTACCTGAGAGATGAACTTGTGCGCGAGCAGCCTTGAGGTATGGCGTCTTCGAATGGATGCAGTGTTTCTGCTTAACGCGGGCTCTGGCTCGTGCCAATGAAGGCGCCGTGCTGTCATAATCTTCAACGGCGAATCTTATCTCGGACCTCCTCCGGGCGTGCTAACTGGCACTTTTTCGAACCTCGGCCGGATGCACACCTCCATAATCATCGTGGCCGGAAGCCAATACCCTGGACCATCCCGCGAATCCGAATCTGTTGGAGGACCAGATCCACAGTTAGCAGATTCGGGATAGCTGCTCCCCAAACGGCACGTCGACAATGCGGGAACCGCCAACCTCGGTTTTCAGAATCACCAGGCCCGGATGCTCTGCCACCACCCGGGGGTGCGTTTCTCCGGCTGTACCGGCAGCGCAATCTCGTGCTCCACGGCGGCAAAACCGATGGAGTGGCGTTGCGAGCCAGCCTGCGAACCGCCGCGCCCCTCGTTGGGGCCGGCATGGACCGCATTGCGCACGCATGGTACGTGGACGGGTTGTCACCGCTCGAACTGGCCGCTCGTGCAAGGATCAGCCTGGACACTGTCGGCTCCGCAGACAGTCGAAAGTGCGTCGATCTCCTGGGTGGCTGACGACCTGGAGTGGTGGAGGTCGGTGGATTTCCTTTAGGGACAGGCCACGCTTTCCAGGGCTTGGCATTCGTTTTTGTTGATATCCTGCAGAGCATCATGCGTGTCGCTGCGTTTACGCCACTTCCTGCGGTTTGGCCTCATGAGCTCGTCACGATAGCGCGTAGTATTCGAGTCATCGAGAGACCGTCGTTCGATGAACAGACGTGGTCGTTCTGGAACCTCCGCCGGACCGAGGAAACGGAAGGGCTGGAACGCAGGCATTGGTTCTGCGTCGACGAGGAGTGCGAGTGGCACGAGCGCGGTGTGGTTGGTGATCGTTTAACGCTGCTCTTGCGCAATGCCATGTTGGGCTATCAGCTCTGGGTGCCGAAGGGCTGGGACGGGATCATCATCTGCGCTGACTGCGAGACCATGAGAGTGGAGAACGTGACGCTCGCGGAATCCTACGTGATTTCCAAGTGGGGAAACATGATGACCCCGGAGAAAGGTGATCCGGCAGCATTGGCGGTGCTGGTAGAAGGGACGGTCGCGGCGCTCGAATCCGGTTTCATTCCTGTGGTGAATCCGTTTCAGTTCTTGGAGATCGGCTTACAGACGGCGTTCAATCACGTGCTTGGCGGGACCTTATTCTTGACCTTCGGCTTGGACGGGCTGATGGGTGGCGCTGGTGGGGAGGACGTCTTCTCGAAACGGCTGGCCCGGTTTCTCGGCGGCGACACGTTCATCTTTCCTGAGGACTATGTTGGCCGTCGGCCGACGTACACCGTTGGGGAAATGTCCGAAAAGATCTTCGGGCTGCGCAACCAGCTCGCGCACGGGCAACAAGTCTTGGAGAAGTTCCGTAAGCCCATCACGTTTACGTTTGATCCGGCAGAGCTCTCGTATCTCAGCGTGGAGAACTGGAATGGGACAAGGCTCATTTTTGAGAGCGCCCTCTTCATCCTGATCGCTGGGTTACGAAAGGTCATCATGACGCCAGGATTGCTCGAACGATTGAAGGACTATCGGACATGGACACGGTGGCTGGACTCGCCAGCATGACCTTTGCTGAAGCTATATTGTTGATTACTGGTCGGAGCTTGATGTCTTGGATGGGGAACCTGATGGTGTAGTGCTCTGCTAGGCCGTCCCTGCACTACATGCCGAAGGAGCTGTTTTCGGGCGTGCTTTACGTGGCTGAGAAATCGACATTGCGATTCATCTGTGCCCCAGCGGATGCGGCGCGAAGGTCAAAACGCTGCTAGGCCCCACTGAATGGTCGGTGGAAGACACGAGAAGCGGGCCGAGCCTGAGGCCTTCAGTCGGCAACTGGCAGCAACCGTGCCAATCCCACTATTGCATCACGCGGGGCCAAATCGTATGGGCGCCGAAGTGGACGCCCGAGCAGATCGTGTCGGGGCGGCGGCACGACGAAGAGCGCAGGACCGCCTACTATAAGGCGCTCGATCGTCAACGCGGCGGACGCACGCGTCGGTTCTGGCGCTGGCTGCAGAGTCTCTTTGCGCGCTAGCGCGGGACGATCGCTTGCCTCTCCGCAGTTCCAAGCACGCCATGCGGTTGCCGGTGCCCTGAAGATGCCGAGCCCCGCGCCGTACGATCTGACCAACTTTTCGTGCCATAGAAATACCTCCGCTCACACGCGGCACACGAGTAGCACACGAAAGACAGTCATTGAGTTGTTCTGGTTGAATTTAGAGGTGTGACTGCTAATCGGGGTTCGGTCGACGGCCGGGAAGAGCGAAGCCGGCTAGACCTTCGGTCGCCTCGTGGAACACCGTTGCCGGCAAGGGGACTGAAACCATTCTGCACGTGAGGACTGGCAGCCAGGTTCGCTTCAAGCGCTTAGCGTCACAGCTGTTTTGACGCCAATTGCGTCTAGAATCTCCTGAAGCCGGCTAATTCCAACGGTTTGATAGTCGCTCTCCTCATATCGGCTAATCACCTGTTTGCTAACACCGAGACGATGCGCCAGTTCGGTTTGCGAGACGCCCTTGGCAATTCGGAGCTTCACGATAAACGGCGCGATTTGGTCGAGGCGGTCTATCTTGGGGACCCTCAACTCGCCGGACTTCAGCTGGTCGTATTCCCGCAGCTCGTCTTCGAGTTGCCGGATCATGCCCTCGTAGCTGCCTCGGATGACGGTCGAGCGCTTTCCAGGTTTCTCGCCGGCAAGCTTCGCGAGCGCCTGTTTGAACCCGTCAAGCTGAGCCGCTGTGCGTTCTCTTTGTGCGTCGTTCTTGATCATTACGTTTTGACCTGATCACTTGAATCACACCGCGCGGTCGCCCCTCACGATCATGCCGAAAGAATTGCGGGAATTTCTCCTCCGCGGTCGCCTGCATCGCCGGGTGTATGAAGAACTCGACACCGTGGTCGGCCCACATCCGCCACTTCCATTTCCTGACCGGCTGTACCAGCATAGGTCTTAAATCGATCCAATACGGATCGATCCGCTCGTAGACTTCCGAATCCGGCTCGACCCAGTACCCGTCGATGTCCCCCGGGTCCGGCTTCTCCGTGCAGAAGCTTCCGTCGATGTAGACCTCCTCAACACCCGCCATCCAAAACGCTTCGACAGCCGCGCGAAGCCCTTTCAGGAGCCAGCGGCGGCGCGGCGTGAAACCGAGGCGCTTGGCGATTTCCTCCAAGCTTGCTTGATGATCGCCGGGCGGCAATGCGCCGGTCTCCGGATCGAACGGTGGAATCAAGCTACCTCCATCATTTCAAATACAACTTGCATTGTCAACAAAGATGCTGACTATTAGACTCGACAGCAGTCTGTTGTTCATTGCCATCCTTCACCGAGAAGCCTGAAAATACCCGCACCGGCATAGAGCGTCAGATTGTACGCGGCGTGCGAGGCCGCCGCCGGTGCGGCTGAACCCGAGGCATATCTGACGAAGCCGTACATCGCCCCCGTGCACGTGATGCACGCAGCCTGTACCCAACTGACACCAGGCTGGGCGAGGTGGACCGCGGCGAACACTACAGCCACAATCGCAACCACACACCAGTCCCAGCGGCTCCTGCCAATTCTGGTTAGACCCCATAGCAGCAGCGCGAAGAGATATCCGCGAAAGATGATCTCTTCGAGGACCGGCCCGAGCGTGATCTGCAGCAACATAAGGTTCCGATCGTCGCTCAGCTTCATTCCCTCACCGGAAACAGTTGCGATCCAGAAGATGATCAAGCCGGCCATGAACCCGCTCGTTACCGCAAGGACCCAAGTGCGACCGGCAACGGATCTCCATCGTGCGTGCTCAAGGCCCAGTCCCTCCAGCCGATCCAGGTTTGCTACGGCAAACAGCAGGAACACCACCGTCCCAACGGCACCAATGATGCCGTTCCGATTGCCCGGCGCGGCCAGGAATTGCCAACTGCCGAGTAGCAGAAGCCAGAAGACAACCTCGCGACCTCCAGCGAATCTCCAGGATCGCTGCACTTGGCCCTGGGACCTTTGCGATGGCCGCTCTTTTCGACAGACAATCATGGTGTTCCCATCCGACGTCCTCTCTCGCACGCTTCCGGAGTGAAGGCGTGCCAACCTCTCAGTAAGACAGTCCGCGATTTCGATCGGGAGTTCAGCTTGACACCTCGGTGCTTCCTCGCGCTTACCCCTGACGCAGCGGCGTCTTTCGGCCATGCTCGGGAGTTGTTAAAGTAAAGGGGCTCAAAACAGAGCACCGGTTGCCTCCCCACCCGAAGAGGTTGAGGATGCCTAGAGAAAACCTCCACAATCTCGTTATCAATCTCCAACAGGTACGGAAACAGGAAGCTCTCCAGCAAGCTCTCCGCGTTCCGTGGCGCCAATTGGACGCAACCGTCAGCGAGTACGTCCAGTGGCACAGTTTCGTCCTGTGGGTTCGCACTATCTCCGAGAGCGCCGGCGAACTCCCGAGCGTTCTGCGCTCGGAACTCCGCGAACGATGTCCCGGCTTTCTGGAAGGATGCGAAGCGGACCAGCAGCAGCCGCTTTGGAAACCTCTTGAGGATTGGATCGACACGCAGCGATTCGGGAAAGTAAGGGCCGCCGGCTGGTTCGGGGCCGTGATGTATTACGCATACAAGGACCTGCGCGTCGAGCAGGGCTGGAGACTGTGGGAGCGAATGAAGGTCGCCTGGCAACAGAACGCCCCTACTCGCTGGCCTCCGTTCGAGGAGTGGAACTCCCAAATTGCAAGCACGTATACGTTGCCGCGGGAGGGCGCCGAACAAGCGCGGGCTCTCGCTGCAATGGCCAACGTGGGCCAAGAAAGACTCCGGACCGCCATAGCGGATGTACTGGATGGGAGAGCGTTGGCGCTGTGGGTTGATTGCGTATCCAAACCTCAGCAGCCGCTGGACGCGGCGGTTTGGACCGAACTGCAACACCGGTGCCCCAGCTTCACCGCGACCTTGCCTCCATGGTCTCCATGGCGCGCACTGCTCCTCTCGCGTCTGATTCGAGCTGGAGAATCGGACTGGCGCTCGGCTTCGCGGCGGGAGGGATGGTACTCCACATTGCGCTACTGCGTTGCGCATCATCCGCGCTATCAGCGCTTCGTCCATTACCGGCAGCGATGTCATGACGAATGGCTCAGAGTCCGGCCAATCTCATTTCCGTCTTTCCCCGCGTGGCTTGCGTCCGCCGACGCGTATTGCGTGGCTAGAACTCCCTGACGATCACTGCGCCGCCTCCGCCGCCTTCGGCTCGGCCCCCTGCGACGGGTACCCTTCTTCCACCAGCCAGTTCTGCATTGGTGGGCTCAGACTGTCGAATGGGATTTTTTTCGGGTGCTCTGCCAAGAACTTTGAGAACGAGCTATCCGTGATTCGGCCGCCCTTCGTCAGCAGCAGCTTCTCTGCGACCCAGTACCGAACTCTTCCAATCGGGACTGTGAGCATGTCGGCCACTTCCTTGACCTTGTAGCCGCCGAGGCTTTCAACTGTGTAGCCGAGGACCGCCAGTTTGTGCCTAACCGCACCCACGCTACGCCCCAAACGCTGCGCGATGAGGGCGAGCGAGGCGTTGCTGTCGATTGCCCAGAGCATGCTGTCGACGTCAGTCTCGGACCACGGAGCAGCTTTCCGCTTACACAGAGAGAGTGTGGCCGCCCGTTTCCTGATCGAATAAACCGTCCACGTCGGCTGGTATTCTCGGATCGCCCTATGAGCTGCTCGAAGGCCTCCCTGTGCCCATGCGAATCTTAAGACCTCGTCCAACTCCGACGTCCAACGGCAGGTTTTCCCTCGGGGTATACGCGGCTTCTGTCCTTTCATGAGACGCGCCCTCTCTTGCGGTTCGGATTCTTGCGCACGTTCGGCTGAAGCGCCTCCAACTGTGCGATGACTTACGTCTCGGACGCGGTGCTCAGCCCTGAACACCCGGCTGAACTCCTCTGACGGGACCGTGGCCTCTCGAGATGTCCCATAAGAGATGAACTGGAGTTGAATCGGGACGGACGCTGTGACTGGATCGGGATATTGCCGAGAGAACCAGAATTGCTACTGGGCAACTCTATTTACTGCCATAAACGGAACCTTTCCCCCTCTGAATTCAGGTTAGACGCCCGCCGCCCGAAACTATCACCGTGGGCACCTGCCAACGCGCGCCCCTACTTTATAGACTCTTCCCAACCCCCGGATTTGACGAATCCGTAGACGCAGACGAGTCTTAGGAGGCGAGCGTCACGCCCAGGCTAGACCGCCCAGCCTGGCACTCCGGGTCCGCGGCCAGGCAGTTCGTCGAACCGAGTTCGTGGATCTTTCCGATTTTGGAAAAGTCATCAACGATCCTCGCTGGTGTGGATTCATCCGATCCCGTACCTCGACCTGCATGAACGGAAACCCATCCGAAGCCCCCAGCATCGGTTTAGCTCATGATTCATAAACTGAAACCCGAGACATCGACCAGTCGGATCCGATTCTCCGAGCATCGCTGCAATCGAAATGCAGGAGAGAGAACAACACCATTGAAGTTGACCCGGAACCCTCCATCCGTGCACGCGAAACGGCCATGGACACAGGAAGGGGCAATTTTCAGAAGTGAGCTAACAACTGTAAAAGGTTGTCGAATCCGGGCCTCGCCATTGGTCATATCTATATAGGGGCGTTGACCCATGTCCGATCGCCGGCGTCAGCCGGGAGAGAACTAGCTATATGTCCGGTCGCAACCGGGAGGACCAGTCGCGATTGCCGGATTTTTATGTGAGCGGCAGTGTGCGTCCCGAGCTGCGCGATACCCTGGAACAGCTCTGGCCGTGGTTCTGGCACTACGTGGGGCACCAACTCGGCGACTCGGATCGTGCAATCGATCTGGTTGAGGAAGTCGCCGCCCACATTTCGAAGTCTCTCGAAAACCACCCTCGGGAGGTTCGGTCGCTTGTCGCATTTTGCCGCATCGCGGCCATCAACTATGTCGCATCGACAAAAGCTAGAGAGAGCCGAATCGATTATCGGGGGCTCAGTCGGGACCTCGAGGGCATCACTGGCACCGTGGCGCCAGAATGGCGAGGGGAGATCGAGCTCTGGATTTGGGTGGACCAAGTTCTGAATGGGCAGCCCACAGAGATCCGCATCATGCTGTTTTTCCGTACCCTCGGCAAGACATGGGATCAAGTTGGAAGTCTGCTTGGCCTCACAGGTGGGCAGGCACGCCTTCGGTTTTACCGAGCCTTGCGGCAGATTGATGAAGAGAACAGAGGTCGCCGATGAGATGGCGAATTCCCGCAGGCGATAAGATTCTGCCAGGAGTCAGTGAGGAGAGGTTTCTGCGTGCGGCTAGGGAATACGCCCGGTCTGCGTTTCCTAACCCCGATCGAGTCGGTTGTCCTGGGCGAAACCGGCTTGAGACCCTCGCTCGCGACCACTGCCGGCCGACTGACGAGACCGAAGACGTCCAACACGTCGCGACCTGCTCGCCGTGTTTTGCGGAATATGAGGCCATCCGGCAAGCTTGGAAGCGACAACGAACGGTAGTTGCTGGTGCTCTAGTCACAGCGTGCCTGGCGATCATCGGACTTGCTGGTTTTTTCTTCTTTGGCCCCTACAGCGCACCTCAACGCGTTCCAAAGCAACTGGTCGACCTCCGACCGTTCGAGTCTTTTCGCGGCGCGGCACCTGGCTCGCCTAGCCCGATAATTCTTCGGCGCGAGAACCTAGTGCTCGTGATCCTATTACCCATTGGTTCCGGGGAAGGCCAATACGTCTTGAGGATCTTGGATGCCGGCGGTGCAACACGAATCGAAACGACTGGTAATGCAATGATAAAAAATTATGTCACCACTGTGGAGGCTCCGTTTGATCTGCGCGCCCTGCCTCCGGGTCACTTCACGCTGACAATTCGACGCGCCACTGCTCTCGCCACGACATCGTACCCCGTCGAGATGCTTTGATATGCGACGAGTTGACCGCCTGCCGAAAATTAGGCCGGGTCCGACTGCCTGCGCGCCCGCCAGACGAGTGCGACATGCCCGGGCCGCGGTTCCGCTTTCGCTAAACCGGCCCCAATTCACGGTGCGTTCGACCACGTTGGTGGGTAGATGGGTACAGTCGGTTGCAGTATGCTTGATCCGAGCGGGTTCTCGTCGAGTTTTAGCAGATGCGCCAAAATCCTCCGCCTGGTCGTCTCGTGACAGGCGCACAGGAGGGATGTCGTAGTAATTCGTTTCAACCTGGAATCAAACCATGAGCAGAATCTTTGTCTTCGCAGCTTCAAAGATGGAAGTTCGCCCGGTTCTTGAGCTGACCCGCCCAAATGCGGCAGATGGGCTCCCCTCTCCAGGCGCGACGCTTCGTGCTGGCCCGAACGAGCTCACACTGATTGTCAGCGGCATGGGGCCGCAGCTCGCAAGGAAGACGGGCGCGGAGAGCCTCAGCGCGTGGATGGATCAGCATGGATCCGACAGAGTCTCCGGAGGCAAACCGGATGCCGTCCTTGTAATAGGGCTCTGTGGCGGTCTTATCCGGTCTTTACCCCAATCGCGACTTGTGCTTTACAGGAGTTGCCTATCCGGTGATGGCGAGCCGGGACTGGACTGCGCTCCGGCGATAACCAGCCGCCTGGCCCACCTCCTCGGCTCCGGTGGGATGGCATGTGAGAGTGTCGTTGGCATTACGTCGCCTCGGATTGCGGCTACGACGGCCGACAGGCTGACGCTCGCTTCATCCGGTGCCGGTGTTGTTGATATGGAGAGCTATGAGTTCCTCGCTGCCGCGGAGCGCGCCAGCGTGCCCGCTGCTGTTCTACGGGTGGTTAGCGACTCCATCGACTCCACCTTGCCGGACTTCAACCACGCTCTGAACGCGGATGGCGCCCTTGACGGCCGCAAGGCCCTGCGAGTCGCCCTCGGCTCACCCGTCCAGACCTTCCGGTTGTTGGCACAGAATAAACGAGCAATGCGTGAACTCGCCGCAGCCCTCATGATCGTTCTTGGGGCTGATCTAATGGGCTAGGCCCGCTGCTCGATTCGTCTGAGGTCGCATCGAATTCGCTACTGAGCGCTACGTGCCGTGGGTGCTTTTCTCCAGGAAACTCCTGTGCCCATGTGCCGAACCACCGTGACCGTCCTCACACTGCAAGCTCACAAGGTTGTGTCAGAATCAACCGAGGCGTTCGGGATGCTTGGTTCGCCCGTCAGTCTGATTTCTCATCGCCGGAGGGTTTGTGTGCCTCGGCTGGTGCACCTTGCCTTCATGGTCGGCGCATGCCTTCTGTGTGCCGCCGCGGACGACGGTGCAGGTAATCCCAGCAAACTCCTGGCGGACGCTGATGCCCTCGCGCTCCTGAACAATTGGCCCAATGCCGCGCCCCTGTTTGCTCAGGCCGAGAAGCTCTTCGCGCAGTCCGCTGACCACCGAAACGCTCTGCAAGCCCGGCTCGGCTATCTCTGGACTACTGCCGATACCGGCACAAATGCTTCAGAGGATAGGGAGCTCAACCGAGATCTGCGGGATCCCTTCGTTCAAGGTGACCCGAAACTCATGCTCCGGTGTTTGGTAGCCAAAGCCGCCCGCGAGCGTGTCGTTAATGAAGCATCAGCACGCACTCGCTGGGAGTCCATATTGAATCTGGCGAAAGCGAGCGGCGACGATCGCTGGCGGGCGCGTGCCCAAGCGGAACTCGGAGAAATCGCGTACCTGGATGGTGACATTCAGGCAGCGGTAGAGATGTTGAAACAAGCGATGATCGCGCAATTGCTTCAGCGTGATATCGGCGCAGCTATCTACTACACTTCCGTCGTAGGAAATGGGCTCATCGAAGCAGGTCAGCCCGATAACGGCCTTGCTTACTGCAATCGCTCTATTGAAACAGCTTCGACAACCCCAGCTGCCGGCTTCCCTTTTCTGGCATACCAAGGTAAGGCGCGGGCCCTAATTGAGCTCCATCGCAAGCCGGAAGCGGCGGTCGTCCTGCAGCAAGCCTTGATGCGTGCGCATGCTGAAGGCAATCGCTTCGCCGAAGTCCAGTTGTTAATAGTTGCAGGTACTGGAGCAGAAGAGCACGCCAAGGCCATTGAATATCTCAAAGCAGCAAACGATCTCAGCGAGGTGGGAGGATTCCATCACGCCTTTGCGTGGAGCGCGCTTGAGCTGGCGAAGATCTATCGCGATTCAGGAGATCTGAACGCGGCCGAAGGGTATGTGAGTCGCGGCTTGGCGGCAATGCGCGGTCTTGAGGACAAGTACCACCTGCCACAGCACGTGGCGTTGCTGGCGGAATTGAAAGCCCGACAGGGCAAGGCTAGCGAGGCAAGTCGGCTATATGAGGAGGCTGCCGACATGATTGATGCGCTACTCATCAATGCGCCCAGCCGCCAAATCGAGAGTTCGTTGATTTCCACGCTCAGTAGCGTTTACCTAGGGCGCTTCGAACTCGCCGCCGTGAACCCGCGAGATCCGCAGAAAGCATACAGCGTAATCGAAGCAGCGCGAGGACGATCCTTGGCTGACGCCCTTCGTGAAGAGAGAAACGCCGAGGCGCTTACGGACCCAGCTATCATCTGGGCTCGGAAGCAAATCAACCAGATCCAGAGCCAGTTGCTCAAGGAAGCGAACCGGGCCAAGCGGCAAGAACTTCTTGCCCGGCTATTTGAAAGCGAACAGATGTTGACACCGGTCGCCCAGGCCACTCCGTTTCGGGCTGCAGTGGTTCATTTGAAGCCAGCACCACTTGCTGCCGTTCAATCCCGTCTGCGACCTGATGAAGCGATTCTTGAATACGTGCTGGATGAGCCGAGTTCCTCCTGTGTCCTGATAACCCGTAATCACGCTAGCATCATCACCCTCCCGGTCGGCCGGCGCCGTCTGGAGCACATGATCGATGACTATCTGGGCGAGATTCGGGCCAAGAGGCCCGCTACGGAAGTAGGGCAGCAGCTTTATTCCATGGTTCTTCAACCAGTGCTTGTCCAGGTCGATAAGCCACGGCTGACTGTGGTGCCGGATGGACCTCTGAACTTTCTTCCATTCGACTCCCTGAGCGATCGGGAAGGGCATCGCGTCCTCGAATCGCATATTTTCAGCTACAGCCCTTCTGGCACCATCCTTTATCTCTTGCGCTCTCCGGACGTGCCAAGACATTCCGGCCTGCGTTTTCTCGGTATTGGGGACGTGCCATACACATCAGCTGTTCACAGATCGCTGGCTGATGGTGACTCGACACGTGGAACTGGATCCCTCAATTTTGATGATTTGCGCGCCGACAGGTTGGGCAATATTCCCAACACGCGGGATGAAGTCATAGCGGCAACCCGTGCTATCGCGGGCCAGAGCAAGCTGCTTTTGGGAGGAGACGCCACGGAAGCTGCCATAAAGGCTCAGCCGCTAGAAACATTCGACATCATTCACATTGCGACCCACGGGGTGCCCAGCCCCGAGTTCCCGGACCGGGCGGCTCTCGTGCTCGCCCCTGACTCTCAAGGCCGCGAAGACGGACTGCTCCAGGCCCGTGAGATCAGGAAGCTCCCTCTTCGAGCTCAATTGGTGACGCTGTCTGCCTGTGACGCGGGCGTCGGGAGCGTTGAAGGAGAGGAGGGCGTCGCGAACTTAATCCGTGCCTTTCTGTTTGCCGGCAGTAAAGCGGTGGTCGCTAGTTTGTGGATGACGAGCGATGTCTTCACCGCCCAGCTCATGGAGCGATTCTATAGCTACCTTGCGCGGGGGGAGGATCCCAGTTCGGCACTTCGACAGTCGAAAATCGATCTCATAAAGCAGTTTGGCACGAATGCAGTACCCTTCTATTGGGGCGGCTTTGTGACGGTTGGGGACGGCTCGCACAGCGTCGTTGCACTGGAAGCCGCACCACGAGAGGCCACCAGAAGTCGCTCCCCGGCCCGAGGATCCACGTTACCCTAAATTCCGCGGTTGGCCTGGCGATTCTTCTTTAACACCAGCACGCGATTGCCTATCGTGAGTTCCACGGAGCCCGTTTACTGAGAACGGTTTCAGAAAATCCAATAAAGAGTTCCGGGCCACTCCATCCGCTGGCCCACACAGCAACCGGCAAGAAGTCTCAAAGCCGTGCTTGCAAGCGTGCCCGAATGCGCAAAAACGAACCAACATCCGGCTCTGCAGTCTTTTCTAAAGATTGCCAGGATCGATCCTGGCGTTTGATAGCGAGGGCCTGGCGAACTGCTGAATGGACCCCAATACTGACTGGACCGAGCACGTATTGGTCGCCCAGGTAATCCGCGACAAATGAGCCAAATTCAATCCGAATGAATGTCTTGGCGTTGAGTCGCGCCACCACGGCCCGGAGATCCAGTCGATGATGTCGCTCAAACGCGCGAGCGCCCAACTTATGGTACGAGTCTCGGCCGGTCCGGTGATGGCGCGCGCAGAGCGGAATCGCGCAGATGTCGGGTGATTTCTGCGACATGCCGCGCGGTCCGGTATGAGCGGCTTCGATACCCGTGGTCTTTCCACAAACAAGGCAGGTAGCGTCCGGATCCACGCCAGATATCTCGGGTTGCGAGCGGGGTGCACTTCGTACCTCCTGGCCGCGCTCTGCCGCGGAAGGCTACTCTGTGGGCTTGGCGCGTTGGATCGGATTCCTACCTCGGAGCGCTTTGGTCGACGAAAACGAAAAACTGAACTGGGGCTGTTGGGGCTGGTCGAGCTGCCATGCGCCAGATTCGGCTTTCGGCTCGGGGGGATTCACCGGAGGCGAACATGGTGGCCCTTGACAAGCGTTGCGCCCGGGATCACCTCGCCACGCGCCAGGGCGTCTGACAGAATCCCGCGCTGAAGTTCCTTCTCGATGAACTTTCCTTCCCCAGCAGCGAGGCGCTCCCGAAGAGTCCCCTCCGGCAGGTATTCGAGGATCTCCGTCCACTCCGCCCACGTCAGGTCGATCCTCGCGCGGTAGAGACCGGCAGGAATGTGATTTGCATCCTGAATCACGAGAGATGGTGTGCTGTTCCCCTGGAGGGAAATCGCGTTGAACTCGCCACGCAGCTTCGGCACCTTGCGCGACAACATGAACCAGACAAGCAACTGTTTGAGCCGCTTCTCCCGGTTCTCCGCAGCTTTGTGCCGGTTGTGCAAGCGCTCCGCTTCGCGCTGCGCAATTTCAGCTTCCGCCCTCTGCGCTTTCAAAAAATCGGCAATTCGGTCTACCTTGTATCCGAACGCTTCCGCGTACGTCGCGAGTGCAGACTTGATACTCTCTGAGACCTCGCCGTTGTTTGCATCAGCGTCGGCCTCCGCTGCTTCAACCAGGGCTTCCAACGACTCGTCGATTTGGAAAATGCTCAACCCCTGGGCTACTTCTCTCGCTGTTACGACCATCGATGGCGCATTCATACTGTGTTACCTCCATTTGCGAATTTGCCTTGGGCTCCTGTGAATCCACAGAAGAATTGCCTTTTGAGCGCCGGCACTTATCGCGTGGACTCGTCTTCGGCACGCTTCAGAACGCGAGTGAGAGTTGGCCGTCGTCGTGACGCGATTTACGTCCAGTGCGAGGCGATTCGAGTGCCATCTGGATCAGCGCATCCGCAGTCACGGCGTGCTCGGATAATGGTGAGCCGTTCACCTCAGCAGGTCCGTCTTCAACGACTGCGGGAGTGGAAGGCTCTAGGATCGCCGGCCTACTGCACTCAAGCACAGTCGCTTGCTGCCTTTGGATTTGCTTCCACAGCTCATCGGCTCTCTCACCCACTCCCTTTTGCGTCACTAATTCGCGAGCCATAGCGGTCAGCATGTCATCGTCTTCGTCGAGACTTTGGAGACCATGGCTGGCGAACTTGCCCTCCATCGCGAGCGAAACGAGGAGTTTCTTGCCCATCAACCGAAG
>Ga0070734_10003207_pt1 | contig 17670 bp, 13 predicted proteins | sample Coa_R1_8_FD_66444 | JGI IMG/M metagenome (GOLD analysis project Ga0070734, IMG submission 66444) | Surface soil microbial communities from Centralia Pennsylvania, which are recovering from an underground coalmine fire - Coalmine... | ecosystem: Environmental > Terrestrial > Soil > Unclassified ... | reverse complement strand
TCGCGCGGCAGCAAGTCGATTCTGGTATCGCCGCGATAGACGGTCTTTTCGATCAGATCCATTTCGAGATCGCCGACGCGCAACTTCGTGGTGCGCACGTCCTCCAGGCGTCGCAGCATCGCCTCGACCCGGGCGACAAGTTCCACCATCGCGAACGGTTTGGTCAGATAGTCGTCGCCGCCGGCTTTCAGGCCCTTGACCTTTTCGTCGACGGAAGAAAGCGCCGAGATGAGCAGCACCGGCACCTTGATGCCCTCCTTGCGCAGCGCTTCCAGCATCACCAGGCTGTCCTCGCCGAAAACGATCCGGTCCATGACCATCATCGCGGCGGCGCCCACGCGCGCCGCGTCCGCCGCCTCGGCAATGGATGCATGGCGGACGAGATAACCCTTCCCCTCCAGTTCGGCCTTGACCTCGGCTGCCATGTCTTTCTCATCCTCGACGAGCACGATGGTCTGGACATGCTTCTCAGCATCCTTCGTCAACGGCTTGCTCCCTTCTTCCTCCCCTCTCCTTGGGGTCAGGGCGCCACCAAATCGTGCGGCGGTGGCGGCCGGTCACGCGGCGGATCCTGCGCGAGCCGCTTGACGGCGGCAAGGAAGGCCGGATCCGGACGCCTGACCGGCGGAATGGCTTCGTTCGGCGGCCAGCCGCCACCCAGCGCCTTGTACAGCGCGACAAAGCTGTCACCGGCAAGGCGGACCACTTCGGCGCGTTGCTGCTCCAGCGCGAATTGCTGCCGTTCGGCATCGAGCACATTGAGGAAATCGGTCAGGCCGCGGTCGTAGCGCTCGGTCGCCACCTTGGTGGCCTGGCGCGCGGCGTCGAGCGCGAGATCGAGGCTGCGCACGCTTTGACGAAAGCCCAGATAGGCGGCATGGGCTTCGTCGACCTGCCCGACCGCCGTGAGAATGGACTGCTTGTAGACCGCGGCGAGTTCATGCGCGTGGTAGTCGGCAATTTCGATCTTGGCGTCCAGCGCGCCGAAGTCGAGGATCGGGGCGCTGAGCGTCGGTCCGATCGACCCAATCCAGGTGATCGGAATGGTCGAGCCGGACCGCGGGCCGGCCTGCGCGCCGCCGCCGGCCGTGATCGCCACGGTCGGGAACAGCTCGGCCGTTCGTTCGCCGATATCGGCGACCGCGGCTGCAAGGAAGCGCTCGGCTTCGCGGATATCGGGGCGGCGGCGCAAGAGATCGACGGGAAGGCCAACCGGCGCGCGCGCCGGCAAACGCGGGATCGCACCGCCGCGCAGCAGGCGGCGCGACAGGCCTTCCGGATACTCGCCGACAAGAACAGCGACGGCGTAAGCGTTGGCGGCGATCTGCGCCTTGAGCGGCTCGACGTCCGCCTGCAAGGTCTCGACCTGGCGCCTGGCGAGCAGCACGTCCAGCTCATTGGTCAAGCCGCGATCGAGGCGCGTCTGCGCGAGGTCGAGTACCTTCCGCGACGTCTCGATGCTGCGGTAAAGAATTTGCAAGCGCTCCTGCCGGGCCCGCAAATCGAAATAGAGCCGCGCGACGTCGGCGGCCATCACCACATAGACCCAGTCGCGCGCCTCCTTCAGCGCCTCGGCGGTGTAGAGCTGGGTCTGCAACCGGCTTGCGATCTTGCCGAAGATATCGAGTTCCCACTCGGCATCGAGGCCGCTGACCGCGCTGATCTTCTTCAGGCCCGTACTGTTGTCGCCATCGCGCAACGCCTGCGCGACGCGGCCCTTGGTCTCGTCGGTGCCGGTCCCCACGCCGCCGCCGCCGCCGCCATTGAGCTGCGGCACGGCCTGCGCGCCGATCACGAACAGTTGCAGCCGCGCCTGCTGCAAGCGGTCGAGTGCAATCTTGAGATCGAGATTGTTGGCCATCGCGCGGTCGATCAGGTCGTTCAGCTCGGGATCGCGCAGCGTCCGCCACCACTGCCACAGGTCGGCATCCCGGCCGCCGGATGGCGCGCCGTTGCCCGCGGGCGGAACGGTGAAGTTGACGGGAAGCGCGGCATCCGGCGTGAAGTATTCCGGGCCGAGCGAGCACCCTGCCAATGCCCCGGCCAACACCACCAACCACGCGAGACCCTGGATTCTCATGCACCCATTCCAGACGCGATGTCTCTCGACAGGCGCGAAACACTCCGTTGAATTGGACGTCGTCCGCTGCACCGACGTCAACCCACCCTGCGAAATTCGATCGACGCTGTTGTCAAATGGCAACGGAGACTACGGCCGATGTGGCTCATCGCACTTCCGCCTCATGCGCCGGCTGCGGCGCGGCGTCCTTTGAGACCCGCACCTGTTCGCCCTGCGACAACGAATCCGGCGGGCTGTTGATGACCTGGTCGGATGCCGAAAGACCAGCCAGCACCTCGAACTCGGTTCCGAGATTGCGGCCGAGTTTGATCGCGCGCAGTTCGACCTTGTCGCCTTTACCGAGAATCGCGAGCTGCGGGCCATTCTCGCGGAAGATCAACGCGCTGGTCGGGATTTTCAGCGTGCCGGGGCTGTCGGCAAGGTTGAACCGAATCTGCGCGAACGTGCCCGGCTGCAAAAGATTGTCGGTGTTGTCGGCGTGGAGCTCGACCAAGAGGGTGCGTGCGGTCTTGTTGATCGCCTCCGACGTCGTCGAGACGACCGCCTTGAATGTCTTGTCAGGATATTGCGGGAGCATCATCTCGGCGGTCAGGCCGGCGCGCATGTTGGACGATATTTCCTGCGGTACCTGCACGAACACCCGCATCTCGTGCACATCGGCAACCCGGAAGAGCTGCGGCCCGTTGCTGGCGCTGCTGCCGGCATTGATCAGCGCGCCGATGTCGGTGTTGCGCTGGGTCACGATGCCGTCGAAGGGAGCGACGATGCGCTTGAAGGCCTCGAGCGCGGTGAGCTGGTCGACCTGGCTCTGATTGACATTGGCTTCCGCAAGCGAGGCCTTGTAGCGCGCGTCGGAACTGCCGAATTCGGCCTTCTTCGCCTCGGTCTCCTGTTCGGAGACGACGCCCTTCGGCGAATCGCGCCAACGCGCATAAGTGGTCTGGGCGAAGTTACGTTCGGCTTCGCGCACGTTGACCTGGGCTTCGGCCGACTTCAGCCGCGCTTTCGCGGCTGCCAGTTGCGCGTCGAGATCGGGCGCGTCGATTTCCGCCAGCAACTGGCCCTTGGTGACGTGCGCGCCAAAATCGAAATACCAGTCCTTCAGATAGCCGCTCACCCGCGCGTAGATCGGCGCCTCGTACCAGGCCTCGACGTCGCCCGGCAGCACGATCTGTTGCCCGGTAACGCCCTGATTCGGCGTGATCGTGGCCACCACCGGGATCGCCTGCTCGGTCGTCCATTTCGCGACTTCGCCTTCCTGCTGGTGACGCCACAGGATGCCGGCGACGGCGATGCCGGCGGCTGCGAGCACGGCGACAATCGCCACCAGGCGCGACCTGCCCGCTCTCGGCGGCGGCGCGATCTTGTTCGGACGAACGTCCTGTTCTGCCGAAGCGTGGTGAGGATGAGGGTCAAGCAAGGCAATTTCTCCCAGGTCGCTAGCTCGGCTCGTGCGATGGCAGCGGCCCGGCTAACGTGGGCGCCTGGCTGCTTTTGTTGCGGTGAAGAACGCTGAAAACGACGGGAACGAAGAACAACGTGGCAACGGTCGCGACGGCAAGTCCGCCGATCACGGCGCGGCCGAGCGGCGCATTCTGCTCGCCGCCCTCGCCCATCGCGAGCGCCATCGGCACCATGCCGATGATCATCGCAAGCGCCGTCATGAGCACGGGACGGAAGCGGGTGAAACCGGACTCCAGCGCCGCGGTCGTGGCATTGAGGCCGTTCTCCAGACCTTCGCGGGCGAAGCTGACCAGAAGGATACTGTTGGCGGTCGCAATGCCCATGCACATGATGGCGCCGGTCAGAGCCGGCACCGACAGCGTGGTGCCGGTCGCAAACAACATCCAGACGATGCCGGCGAGCGCCCCGGGCAACGCGGTGATGATGATGAAGGGATCGAGCCAGGACTGGAAGTTGACGACGATCACGAGATAGATCAGCACGACCGCGCCGGCAAGACCGAGATAAAGCTGGCTGTAGGCGTTGTTCATGGTCTGCACCTGGCCGCGCACGGCGACGTAGGAGCCGCGCGGCAGATCCTTCTTGGTCTCGGCCAGAATTTTTTCAATATCGTGGGAGACGGCGCCCAGATCGCGCCCCTGGGTGTCGCCGAAGATGTCGATCACCGGCTGCACGTTATAGTGCGAGACCACGCCCGCGCTCGGTCCCTGGCTGATCTTGGCCAATCCGCCGAGATAACGCTGCGCGACGGTGCCATTCTCCGTCGTGGTGATCGGAATATTGGACAGATCGGAAATGCTGTTGATCCGGTATTGCGGCATCTGGGCCACGATCGGATAGGACACGCCGTTTTCCGGATTGAGCCAGAAATTCGGCCTCACCTGGCCTGAGCCCGACAGCGTGACCAGGAGGCTGTTGGCGACATCGCGCTGCGTCAACCCGACGTCGGCCGCCATGGTGCGGTCGACATCGATGTTGATCTGCGGATAGTTGAAGATCTGCTGGATGCGAAGATCGGCAATGCCCGACACCTGACGAATTTTCTTCATCACATCGGTGGCGTAGGCGTAGTTGGCCTTCTGATTGTTGCCGACGACCTGAATGTCGATCGGCGCTGGCAATCCGAAATTGAGAATTTGCGATACGATGTCGGCAGGCAGGAACGAGAAAGTGGTGCCGGGGAATTTCTGCGGCAGCACAGTGCGCAACGTCTTGATGTAACCGGCCGTGGGATCGTGATCTTCCTTCAAGGAGATCAGCGCGTCGCCGTCCTCCGGGCCTATCGTGCCGGTGTTTTGGTAAGCCATGTTGATGCCGGAAAACGGCAGGCCGATATTGTCGACGATATTGTCGAGTTGATTGGGCGGAATGGTCGCGCGCACCGTCTGCTCGACCTGCTCGAACAGCCGCGCCATTTCCTCGATCCGCGTGCCGGGTTGACCGCGCACATGCATCAGGATCTGGCCGGAATCGACGGCGGGAAAGAAGTTCGAGCCCAAAAACGGCGTCAGCACGAACGACAGCACGACACAGGCGAGGAAGGACACGATGAACGTCTTCGGGGCCTCAAGCGCCCTGACCAGCAAGGCACGGTACTGCCCACGGAAGCGCTCGAAGTTTCGCTCAAAGCCTTGCTGGAACCGCAACAGCGGATTGCGCGAACGGATCGGCAGCCTGTCATGGCCGATGTCCGTCTCGATCGCGTGATGATGAGCACTCATCAGGTAGTTCGCCATCGTCGGCACCAGCGTGCGCGACAGGATGAAGGAGCCGATCAGCGCGAACACGACGGCTTCGGCCAACGGCCGGAACAGATAGCCGGCGACGCCGCCGAGCTGGAACATCGGCACGAACACGATGCAGAGGCAAAGCAATGTGACAAAGGCCGGGATCACGATCTGCTGCGCGCCGTCGAGGATCGCAGGCTCGATCTCCTTGCCTTGTTCGAGATGGTAATTGATATTTTCGATCGTCACCGTGCCGTCATCGACCAGGATGCCGACCGCAAGCGCCAGTCCGCCCAGCGTCATGACGTTGATGGTCTCCCCGAGCATCGCCAGCGCGGTCAGCGAGAACAGCACGGCGAGCGGAATTTCCGTCAGGATGATGACGGTCGAACGCCAGCTGCCGAGAAACAGCAAGATCATCACGCCGACCAGTGCCGCCGCCAGCACCGCCTCGCGGATGACGCCGAACACCGCGGCCTTGACGAACACCGATTGATCGCCGACGGCTTCGAGACCGAGACTCGAAGGCAGGGTCTCTTTCACCCGCGTCAGAAGCGATTTGACGCCCTCGATCACGTCCAGCGTCGACGCCGCGCCGGCTTTGAGGATGGTCATCAACACCGCGCGCGAGCCGTTCACCCGCACCAGATTGGTCTGCGGCGGCGAGCCCTGGTGAACGTAAGCGACATCGCGCACGAAAATAATCGTGCCGTTGGATTTCTTCACCGGCAGGTCGTTGATCTTTTCCAGATTGACGGGGCTCGCGTTGAGCGAAACGTTCCAGTCGAACTTGCCGATCTTCTGGTCGCCGGCCGGCAGAATCAGGTTCTGCACGGAGACGGCATTGACGACGTCCTCCGCCGAGACGCCATGGGACTGCATCGCCTGCTGGTCGAGATCGATCTGCACCTGCAGAACCTGGCCGCCATAGGGCGAAGGCACGGCCGCGCCCCGCACCGTCGCGAGCTGCGGCCGGATGAAGTTTTGCCCGAGGTCGAACAGCCTCATCTCCGGCAGCGACTTGCTCGCCAGCGCCAGTTGCAGGATCGGCACGCTGGAGGCGTTGTAGCTCAGCACATAAGGCGGCGTGATGCCCGGCGGCAGCAATTTCAACACCGTCTGCGAAGCCGCCGTCACCTGCGCCATCACGGCGGCGATATTGACGTCCTTCTGGAAGAAAATCTTGACCACGCCATAGCCCGCGAGCGACGTCGATTCGACGTGCTCGATATCGCTGACCTGCGCGGTGAGGAAACGTTCGTAGTAGTAGATCACGCGGCCGGACATGTCGTTCGGCGGCAGCCCGTTATAGCTCCAGACGACGGCGATCACCGGGATGTTGATGTTCGGGAAAATGTCGGTCGGGGTTGTCAGCGCGGCGCGAATGCCGAACAGCGCGATCAACACCGCGAGGACGACGAACGTATAGGGGCGTCTCAGCGCGGTCAGAACGATCCACACAGCGCAACCTCCTACATCTGGCTCGGAAATTCGGTGTCAGCCAGCGCCATGCGCGAGCTTACACCCAATCGGCGGGTTCGAGGAGAACCCGCCGGCTGACGGATCACAGGAACGCTGCAAGATGATAATGACGGCCATCCACCGTTCCGCTCTGAACGACCGGACGTCCCCGATCCTGCCAGACGGCAACTGCGCGGCACGCTAGCAGAGTTCGGCGATCTCGGCGAGGAGTCCACGGGCCCCCGCAAAGTCTGGACGGATACCATCATCACAACCGCTTCGTATCCTTCCAGGCGCTCGACGTGAGATCGAAGGCGCGTCAACAGAACGAGGCCAGCCTGCTTAAGGCCGGGAGCGCGCGCTCGAGCCACCACGCTCAAAAAGGATGGGGAGGCCACCGCAATGCGGCAACTAATAAAAAATTTATTGTTCGATCAGTGTGTTCCCTGACATCGGCTGCCCGGATTTTGGGCCGCGCGAACAAGCTGCATCGCAGCGCAAAATGCTTAAAACGAGCGAGCAAACTTTGCAGATTTTTTAGAGGGCCGTCACATTGGGAGGCCGCGCCGGCCAAATGATGCGGCCGTCACGACTTGCGGGGCCGGCCGCGTTTGGCAAAAACGACACCCTTCTCGTCGGCGGAACGGCGAAGCGCACCGGCCTGCTTGAGGGCTTCGTTGCGTTCAGGTCCGGGCGCCATCTGGCGCGCGATTTCCAGCGCGTCCGCGGCCGCTTCGTCCGATTCCAGCCGATCCCTTTCGGATGAGCGTTGAGGATCCTTACTCATCGCGCCCGCGTCGCTCCCTGCAGTGCCCCCGTTTTGTTTCCAATGATGTGGCGGTCACGGGTTGGCCCAAAGATTGGCGCGATTCACAATCCTCGTCAACGGCGTTCCGTCGTGCGGAACGCCGGTGCAACATACTGAAATAACACTCAATTCTTCATGCCAGTGATGGAGGCGGAGACCGCGCGCGGGTCTCGCTGTGGCCAGCGGCCGCTTTCGACCTGCGACAGGAAATCGCTGACGATGCCGTTATATTCCTCCGGCTCCTCGATGTTGATCGCGTGGCCCGAGTTGGCAATCACCGAGAGCGCTGCGGAGGAAATGTTCTGCTTCATGAGAATGCCGGGCAGAAGGCACGGCCAGTCCTCGTCGCCGGTGATGATGAGCGTCGGCACCGTGATGCGCTTCATTTCTTCCACCAGCGTGTAGAGCGACGGCCGCTCCTTCTGCACGCCCTGCTGGGTGTTGGCCGAACCGATCGCGGAATGCTCCGCGAGCATGCGCTTGAACTCGGCGTGGCCGCGCGGGTCCTTGTTTTCATATTGCACGCGGGTCGGCCCATAGGCGTAACGTTCGGCAAACGCCGCCATGCCATCCTTGCGCAAGCTGCCGGCGATCACGTCGGCTTCGGCGCGGAAAATCTCGCGCTTGTCAGGCTCGGCGCCATAACCGCAACCGCCGATGCAAAGTGACGAGGCGCGGCTGTGATGACGAATGCCGAAATGCAGCGTCGCGAATCCGCCCATCGAGAGCCCGACGATATGCGCCTTCGGCTCGCCGATATGATCGAGCACACTGAGGATGTCGTCGGCCGCGCGTCCTTGCGAATATGAGGATACGTTTTCCGGCACGTCCGACGGCGGAAAACCGCGCGCATTGTAGGCGATGGCGCGATAGCGCTTGCCGAAATGGCGCATCTGCGGCTCCCAGCTCCGCAAGTCGCCGGCGAATTCGTGCACGAAGATGACCGGATGGCCCGATCCGGTTTCCTCGAAATAGAGGCGTACGCCGTCGTCAGTCGTTGCATATGGCATGGTGATCTCCCTGCTTCTCGTTGATCCCTATACCGCGAGATTTTTTGGCGGCTTGTTGCGCGACAGATAGGTACCAAGGCCCTTGGGCCCAACAAGTTTGCCATCCTGCACCACGACCTGGCCGCGGACCATGGTCACGACCGGCCAGCCCGTGACTTCGATTCCTTCATAGGGCGTGTAATCCGGGCCGTCGTGAATCAGGTCGTGCGTGATCGTGACCTTGCGTTCCGGATCCCAGATCGCGATGTCGGCATCCGATCCGACGGCGATCGTGCCCTTCCTCGGGTAGAGGCCGTAGATCTTGGCGTGATTGGTCGCAGTGAAGGCGACAAAGCTGTTGAGATCGATGCGACCCTTGACGACGCCTTCCGAAAACAGGATCGGCAACCGCGTTGCGACGCCCGGGATTCCGTTCGGCACCCAGCGGAAACTGGTGCGTCCCTTCGGCACCAGCTTGCCTTGCGGATCGTCGTAACGGAACGGGCAATGGTCGGAGGAGAACACCGAAAACACCTTCTGCTGCAGGCCTTCCCAGCACGCCTTCTGGCTCGCCACGTCGCGCGGCGGCGGCGAGCAGACATATTTGGCGCCTTCCATGTTGAGCTGATCGAGATCCTTCTCCGTCAGCACCAGATATTGCGGGCAGGTTTCGCCCAGCACCTTCAGCCCGCGCTGCTGCGCGCGGCGGATTTCTTCCATCGCCTGGCCGTTGGAGACATGCACGATCATGATCGGCACATCGATGAGTTCGGACAGCGAGATCGCACGATGCGTGGCCTCGCGCTCGACCGGGATCGGCCGCGAAGTCGCATGAAAGCGCGGCGCGATATTGCCGCCGCGCTCGAGACGATCGGTGAGAAACTTGATGGCGTCGAAATTTTCCGCATGCACCATCAGCATCGCGCCGGTCTCGCGCGCCACCGACATGGTTTCCAGCAATTCGCGGTCCGACAGCGCAAGCCCCTCATAGGTCATGAATACCTTCAGCGAGGTGTAGCCATCTTCCACCAGCGCCGGCAGTTCCTGACCCAGCACATGCTCGGTGGGGTCTGTAACAATCAGATGGAAGGACACGTCGACATGGCATTCGCCGTCGGCCAGCGCATGGTAGCGCTTCAGCGCCGCGCGCAACGTCTGACCTTTCTCTTGAAGACAAAACGGCAGCACCGTGGTGTTGCCGCCAAACGCCGCCGAGCGGGTGCCGGTCGCAAAGCCGTCCGCCATCACGATGCCGTCGCCCGAAGGCTGCGCAAAATGAACATGGCTGTCGATGCCGCCGGGCAATACGAGGCGGCCAGTCGCGTCGATCATCGTCGCCGCCGTGCCGAGATCGTTGCCAAGCGCTGCGATCTTGCCGCCGGCAATGCCCACATCGCACGCGAACGTGTCGGCTGCGGTCGCGACCGTGCCGCCGCGGATGATGGTGTCGAACGGCATCAGCGTGGTCCTCCGTGCTTTGGCTCGCGGTGCTCGATCACGGCCGCGAGCGCCGCCGCAAGCCCCGTGGTCGGCTTCGGATCGGGGCGGCGGAATGTGCCGGCGCGCGCTTTAAGCGGTTTGAGAGCGGCCAGCGTCTCCGCCTGCCGCACGGCGGCGGCGATCGGATCGATCACCGGGACCGCAATGCGATCCTTGACCTTGTCCGCAAGCCCGGCGAGCGGCGCGCCGGACAGGATCACGACATCGGCCTCGTCCTGTTCGACAGCGAGATTGGCAAGGCGCACCAGCACCTCTTCCTTTTCGGACTGGACTTGCGAGATCGATTGGAACGATTCATCGAGCGCGCGGATGCCGGCGCACCGCGCCTCAAGGCCGTGCATGGCCACGCATTCCCGATACCATGGCGCAAGCACGCCGGAAAAAGTCACGATGGAGAATTTCCGCCCGACCATGCAAGCGGTCAGCATCGCCGCCTCCGACATGCCGACGACAGGATATGAAAACAGTTCGCGCGCGCCGAACAGGCCGGGATCGCCGAACGCCGCGATGATGGCGGCATCAAAGCCGGTGCCCGCCTCGGCAAGCATTTCCAGCGCGATCGCGCCACCGATCTGCGCCTCGGCGCGGGTTGCGATGTACGGCACGCCGCGCCTTGCGGTCATGGTGATCAGTTCCGTGCCGGGCGAAGCCGCACGGTGACCTGCGATATAGAGCAGGCCGGTCACTTCTGCCGTCGTGTTGGGATTGAGCAGGAGGATTTTCACGATTCGGCTTTCCCCTTGGTGAGCGTGTCGGCTACGATTTCGCCGGTGCGCCTGACGTGCTGACCGAGCAAACGCCCCGCGCGTTCGGCATCGCGCGCCTTCAATGCGGCGAGGATTTGCCGATGCTCGCGCAACGATTCATCCCAACGGCCATCTGCCGACAGCGCAAAGAAGCGCGCCCGTTCGGCTCGCGCAAGCAGCGCGTCGTGCGAGGCCTTCAGCACGCCGTTGCGCGCAAAGCCGACAATCGCGCTGTGGATCTGTTGGTTGGCCTCGAAATAGTCACGCAACTCGCCGCGGCCGTGATGCCGCTCGATCCGCGCCTGGAGTGCTTCGAGTCGTTCCACGTCCTGCGCCGTCATACGGACCGCGGCGAGTTCCGCGGCGCAGCGCTCGATGGCGCTGACGGCTTCGAACAGCTCGGTGAGTTCCTCGCGCCGCAACGGCGCCACCACGGCGCTGCGATTGAGCTGAAGCTCGACCAGGCCCTCGGTCGCCAATTGCTTCAGCGCTTCGCGAAGCGGCGTGCGCGAAATGCCTAGCGCCGCCGACAGGCTTGCTTCAGGCAACTGCTCACCGGGCAAAAGATCACCGCGCACGATCAGCGTACGAAGCTTTCTGGCGGCCTGCTCATGCAGACCGGCACGCGGAACGCGTAGGTCCGGCCGGCGCATCGTCATTGCGCTGCGGCGGCGTCCTGGTTCTTTCTTGTTCGGTTGGATCGTTGTTCTGGTCACGGCGGCTTTCGATTATTTTCAGGAAGGCAGAAAATTGCGGTTGGCAAACAAGCCGCCCCAGCCTCGGACCACGGACGGATCGACGCCGGCCGCGATCAGACACGCCCACAATGTGACGGCAATCGAATCGAGGATGTTGACGCCAAGCGTTCGCTCCATCCGCTCGGCGATGCCGGCCCCACGCATGTTGGTGCAGAGCACGACGGCGGCATCGGCGCCATCGCGCGCGACCTCCTCACACAGACGCGCCACCTCGGCCTCCGGCACTTCGGCAAAGGAAAAATTGTCGGCGAGCGAGAGATGCCGCTCGGCGACGCAATTCAGACCCTGCGATCGCCAGTTGGCCATGATCCGATCCTGCACGTCTGCTGTGTAAGGTGTCACCAGCCCGATGCGCGCGGCCGGGAATTCCCGGAAAAGATCGCGATAAGCGAGCACGGTAGTGCAGGCGCGAATGCCGGTCGATTTCGTGATCTGCTCGCACAGCCGCTCGTCACGATCGAAGCCGAGCCAGCTGGCTGAGGTACCGTTCCACGCGATGACGTCGACCTTGGCGTGGGCCAGGAGTTCTGCCGCGCGCAAGATTTCACTTGCGTCGAACTGGGCTTGCGAGGATTCCGACAGCGCAATGTCCGTCACCTTGAAGCGCGAGAAATGCGCCGAGACACCCTCGACGCCTGACAGCATCGCGCAAGTGATCGGCTCAAGCGCGGTGTTCGACGAGGGCGTGAGCATGCCGAGCCGTGTCATGTCGTATCCCAAAAGCCCGTTCCGTCACACCGGCAGGCGACGGCTGTAATCGATCAGGGTCGAGCAGATCAAAAGTGCGACGCCGGCGAATGCAAAGTACATCAGTGCGAGGAAGTAGGAGCCGGTGGCCTGCACGATGAAGCCGACGACGATCGGCGTCGTGATGCCGGCGATATTGCCGCCGAGATTCATGCAGCCGCCGAGGAAGCCTGCCTTTGCGCGGCCTGCCAGCGCCGCGGGAATGACCCAGTACATGCCGCACCAGCGCAAGAAGAACAGCGTGGAAGAGAGCAGGACGACGACCAGGACGGCATCCGATGTATAGGCGACAAGAAAGATCGAGACGGTCACCATGGCGGCCGCAATCGCAAACAGCGTGCGGTACACGAGGTTCGGAGATCCGCCGCTCTCGCGCCAGCGGTCGCCGATCCAGCCGCCGATCAGTTCGCCAATGAATCCTGCAAAGAAAATGATGAAGGAGGTGTTGCCGAGCGACTTGATGTCGAGGTTGTGCACCTTGAAGAGATAAGTCGGCATCCAGGTCAAGAGACCGTAGAAGGTCACGTTGAAAAAGAACCACCCCAGGCACATACACCAGACCGAACGGAAGCTGAAATAAGCGACCCAGCTTCGACCCGAAGACGGCGTTGATGCCGCATCTTCCAGCGCATGCGCCTGTTCGATATAGCGCGCTTCCGCCTCGTTGACGGACGGATGCTCCCGCGGAGAGTTGCGGATGTAGTACCAGGCCCACAAACCGCACAGGATGGTGCCGACGCCAGCGATGACGAAAGCCATGCGCCAGGAATTGAAAGCGGCGATCAGCCAGGCGATCACGATCGAACCCAGCGCTGCTCCAAGCGGCGCACCGCCGTCGAGCAAGGTGGCGCCGCGTCCGCGTTCGGTCTGTGTCATCCAGATGCCGTTGAGCTTGCCGCCCGCGGGATAGATCGGCGCTTCCGATGCCCCCAGGCCGAGCCGCGTCAACAGCAGCACCAGCGAATTGGTCGCGACCGCGGCAATCGCCTGGAACGCACCCCAGAACACGGTGGCGAGCGCAATCACGATTCGCGGCTTGAAGCGGTCGGCCAGCATGCCGCCCGGCACCTGCATGAAGGCGTAGGTCCAGAAAAACGAACTCAGGATCACGCCCTGCCAGGCCGGGTCGATGTCGAATTCTTTCGAGATCAGCGGCATCGCGACCGAGAGCGAGGCGCGGTCGATGTAGTTCACCGAGACCAGAAACAGCATCAGCAAAAAGATTTTCCAGCGCACGCGGGTCGCTTTGACCGCGCCTGCACCCGCGATGACCTGATCAATCATGGCTCGCTCCCCCTGCCCCTTGCCATTTGCGATCGTCGCCCCTGACGATCGTCCCCATGGCCAATGGCCTTTAAGGCCAAGTCTGCGGCAGAGCACGGGGCGCAGCAACGATATTTTGTATGCTGCATGCAATTCGGATTAGTGCATTGAAATGGCTTTTATTTCTGTGCCCAAGACACAACGCTGCCGGAACTTTTAGCCGGGGATGCCGATGGATTGGTCGGTTTGCGCAGAACTCAGGCGTTCGGAATTTTCGCAGGCCTCAGCGACAACACCGCTTCGACCAATTGGCTCTGGGTGAGATCGCCGATCATGAATGGCCGCAACCGGCCGCCCATGCTGAGAAGCGCAAAGCCGTAGGTCGCCGACATCCCGGCGATGGTTGCCGCCTTCACCGCACGGATGTCGGGATGGCCAAGCGCGTCGGCGACCATGCTTTCGAAGAGCTGGTAAGATTGAAACGCGGTCTCGGCGAGTTTTGGGTCCGGCGGTTCGTTGCCGCCGAGAAGATCGGACGCAAACATCAACCGGAACAGTTGCGGGCGTTTGGTGGCTAACTCCAGATAGCCGATGCCCGCATCCTTGAGCCTGGCTTCGGCGCTTTTGTTGCCAAGGGAGGCGGCGCGATACATCGCGATGAGTTGCTCGAAGCCTTCGGTGGCGAGCGTTGCGAGCAGCGCGCGTTTATCCGGAAAGTGCCGGTAGGGCGCCGCACGCGACACGTCGAGCGATGTCGCGAGCTCCCGCAGCGACAGCGTCTCATATCCATTGCGTTCGATCTCCTCGGCTGCCGCCTTCAAAAGCGCCGCGCGCAGATCGCCATGGTGATAGCCGGGCTTTTTTTCCACGGATCGATGTTGACACAGCTTACATTCTAATGCAATGTAAGCGTCGTCAACATTTGACCAACAACGGAGATATCCAGATGAAAATCGCCGCCGCCGCCCTGGCCAGCCTGCTCACCGTTGCAGCTACGCCTGCTTTTTCCGCAGGATTCCAAATGGTTACGATCCAGGACGGGGACCGTCCGGCGCTGGAGGCCGGCATCTGGTATCCGAGCGACGCGCCGGCCTCGCCTCAGCCGCTTGCCGCCGTCCGGCAGCAAACCGTTGCCCCCGACGGCGCGATTGCCGTCCGCCAGGCGCCGCTCATCGTGATCTCCCATGGCAGCGGCGGCTCGTTCGCGGACCATCACGACACGGCGATCGCGCTGGCGGAGGCTGGCTTTGTCGTGGTGGCGGTGACGCACAACGGCGACAGTTACCGCGGTCAAGGCGGCTTCACCCGGCTCGATCGGCCGCGACATATCAAGGCGGCGATCGACTACATGCTGTCGGCCTGGCCATCACATGACGTCATCGATCCCGAGCGCATCGGAGTTTACGGATTCTCGGCCGGCGGAATGGCGGCGCTGGTTGCGATCGGCGGCACGCTCGACCGCTCACGCGTCGAATCCTACTGCCTGGAGCATCCAGAGGACTGGGCGTGCAAGAAGCGCAAAGAGCTTGCGCTCGATCCCTCGAACGAACCGGTCACTTTCGTGCACGATGCGCGCATCAAGGCCGCGGTGATCGCGGCGCCCGCCGTCGGCTATGCCTTCACGGCTGAGTCGCTCGCGCCGATCAGGGTCCCGATTCAGCTCTGGCGCGGGGACCACGACGAAATCCTGATGCATCCGCACCACGCCCAGAACGTCTACGACAATCTGCCGACCAAGCCCGAGTACCATGTCGTGCCGAATGCCGGCCACTTCGCTTATCTCGCGCCCTGCACGCCTGCGCTTGCGCAAGCCGTACCGTTCATCTGCCACGATCCGGAAGGGTTCAACCGCGCGGCTTTCCACGGCGAATTCAACGCCAGCGTGGTTGCGTTCTTCAAAGCCAGGCTGCCCGAGAGGTAAACCGCGCAGTCAATTGATATCGTTCACCAGTGAATTTAACGTCTCCTGACAGACACCATCGTTCGTCAGGAGACTTGACCCACGTGTTTCAACCGCAGGATTCGAATTTTCGCGAGCGCGTGCGCCTAAGCTTCGCGCGGCAGCAGGTGATGGCGACGCTCGGAATCGAGATCGTTCATGTGGAGGCGGGCGAAATCCACCTGACCATGCCGCCCAATCCCGCCTACACCCAGCAGCATGGATTTATGCATGCCGGCATCATCACCACCGCACTCGACAGCGCCTGCGGCTATGCGGCGTTCTCGCTGATGCCGGCGGACGCGGCTGTGCTCACCGTCGAGTTCAAGACCAATCTGCTTGCGCCAGCCAAAGGCGAGCGATTTGTCTTCCGCGCTCATGTCGTCAAGCCCGGACGAACGCTGACGATCTGCGACGCAAGCGCGCTGGCGATCGAGGGGAGTAAGGAAAAACTGGTTGCGACCATGACCGGCACGCTGATGGCCATCACCGGACGGCAGGACATCGCGCATTGACCGGGGCGGGATCGCGCTGGGCGCGCGCCTCGCGATTTCTCAAGCCGGTGACCGCGCGCCTTTCGCCTCGGTGAGGGCCTGCCGGATCATCTGGGCAAGCTGCGGCCTGCGATAGGGTTTCGTGAGCAACAGAACGCCTTCGTCGAGGCGCCCATGGTGCACGATGGAATTATCGGTATAGCCCGAGGTGTAGAGCACCCTGATTTCCGGCCGCTGTTTTCTGATCGCCTCCGCGAGCTCCCGGCCGCTGATGCCGCCGGGCATGATAACATCCGTAAACAGCAGGTCGAACGGTTCGCCACGCTCGACGAAGCCCAGGGCTTCCCGGCCGTTGGCGGCGACAAGCGTCTTGTAGCCGAGGCTCTTGAGTTGCGTGTCGACGAAGGTCCGGACAAACACATCGTCTTCGACCACCAGAATGGTTTCCTCCCCGCCCGAGGCCGGAGCCGCGCTGGCGGTGGTTGCGGCTGCGCCGCGGGCGAGCGGCAGGTACAGCTTGATGCTCGTTCCGTGCCCTTCCTCGCTGTAGATCTTGATGTGGCCGCCCGACTGCTTGACGAAGCCGTACACCATGGAAAGGCCAAGGCCGCTGCCCTTGCCGACTTCCTTGGTGGTGAAGAACGGCTCGAACGCCTTTTCCTGCACCGCTTTCGGCATGCCCGTTCCGGTGTCCGTAATCGCAAGCATGACATAGGGGCCGGGTTGCGCGTCCGGATTGGACTGGCCGTAGGCCTCGTCGAGCACGACGTTGCGCGTCTCCAGCAGCAATTTGCCGCCGTTCGGCATGGCGTCGCGCGCGTTGATCGCCATGTTGATCACGGCATTTGCCAATTGCGACGGATCGATATGGGCCATCGGCAATTCGTCGTCGAGTATGGTTTCGATCTCGATCTGCTCGCCGAGTGTCGGCCGAAGCAGCTTTGCCGTCTCGGTGACGCGCTCGTTGATATTCACATTGCGCGGCTGCAGCGGCTGCTTTCTCGCAAACGCCAGCAATTGCCTGACCAGTTCGCTGCAGCGGTCCGCCGCATCGTCGATCAGGTGCGCCACCGCAACCAGATCCGGCTGATCCTGCACGCGCGCGACCAGCGCTTCGGTCGTGCCAGTAATGACGGTGAGCATGTTGTTGAAGTCGTGCGCGACGCCGCCGGTCAGCTTGCCGATCGCCTCCAGCTTCTGGGCTTGCTGCAGCTTGTTTTCGGTCTCCCGTGTCGCGGTGATGTCGTGATAGACGAGCGCCGCGCCGCTGATCGCGCCGGCAGAATCGCGAAGCGGCTGGCCACTGATGACGAGGTGAACGGGGGCGCGTCCACTGCGCGGCCGCACGATGATTTCCTGCTCGGTAAAGGCCTCACCCCGCAGCACGCGTTGCGCAGGCATATCATCGCGCCGCAACACCGTGGTGCCGTCGCTTTTGTAGACGGTGCTCAGCTCGCGCAGGTCCTCGACGTTCATGCCGCGCTGAAAGCGCAGCATCTTCTCGGCCGCCGGGTTCGACAGCACGATTTCGCCGTCGGGACTGATGACGAGCACCGCCTCCGCCATGCTGTTAAAGGTGCTGTGCAGGACGGCCGTCGAAAGCCGAGCCTCCTCGTGTGCCGAAACCAGGTGCTCGCTCTGGGTCGCAACGGTGGCCTCCAGTTCACGATGCCTCGTTCGCGACGTGCGAACCA
>Ga0070734_10003206_pt1 | contig 17678 bp, 11 predicted proteins | sample Coa_R1_8_FD_66444 | JGI IMG/M metagenome (GOLD analysis project Ga0070734, IMG submission 66444) | Surface soil microbial communities from Centralia Pennsylvania, which are recovering from an underground coalmine fire - Coalmine... | ecosystem: Environmental > Terrestrial > Soil > Unclassified ... | reverse complement strand
GGACAGGGTTTCACCCAGATCGGAGACTTCAACGGCGGCGCGTCGGATAGCTCTGCCCACGGACTTAACGATAGCGGGGAAGTCGTCGGCGAGGCGACCGCGTCCGGCAACGTAACCGACGCGTTCTACTGGTCCCAGGCAACGGGAGAGGTGAACCTCGGTGGCCTCGCTGGCAACGTGGCTGCCTCGGCCCGCGCGATCAACAATCACCATCAGATCGTCGGCTTCAGCAACGTCCCCGGCATCGGGCTCCTCGGCTTCCTCGCTACGCCTACCGGCGGGATGACCGCCCTCGACTCCCTCCTTGTTGCCGCCGATGCGGCAAAGTACACGATCGTCGACGCGGAAGGGATCAACGACGACGGGGTGATCTCCGCTCAGGCCTTCTACAATCTGCCCGGCGGCGGTGGCGCGTACCAGTCGGTCTTGCTGGTACCAACGCCCGAACCACCCACTTGGCTCGTGCTCGGCGCCGGGGTCGGGACCCTGCTAGCCCTTCTTCGACTTAACGGTAAGCGCGATCGTCGTGTCCGACTTGCCGTCGTTGCTCACGAGTAGCCCGAATTCGGAACCGTCTGATAGGTTCCCACTCAGCGTGGCCATTTTGGAGGGCGGCGTGGAAACCGAGGCCGGCTTCGGGTTTTGAATCTTATCTTTGTAGAACTCAACAACCTTGTCGGGGTCGTCCTTCGTCGTCCGCGAACTCACCACGGTCTTGGTCTTTGTCTTGGGGTCTTCCGAGATCATCGACGGGATTCCCGCCGCCGCCGATTCCTGGCTTCCCGGGTAGAAGGGCACTCCCAGGTCGGCCTCCTTCACGATCCCAGCCGCCGCCTGTACAGAGGTTCCGTCGCTGGACTTCATGGAGATGCCGTTCTTGTCGATCGTCTCGGTTACGTGCTGACCGTTCTTATCGGTCCCCTCGAACTTGGTGTTGCCGTTAGCGTCCGAGGACCAGGTCGAGTGCGTTCCGTCCTTGCCGTTCGCTTCGAATGTGGTCGTGCCGCCGGCCGTGCTGCTCGACATCGTGACCTTCGAGCCATCGGCGGCGGTGACGGTTGTCGAGTGGCCGCATCCGACGGCCGCGAGGAGGGCGACGAGGGCGAGAGGAGCTGCGTGGCGAGTCATTTGCATAAGGACGATCCTTGGCCGAATGATTTATCTCACGGTGTTACGCGCCGCCCCGGGACGTTAAAGCGCCGCATAATCCCTGAAAGCAATGGCTCTGCCCACCGCGGACATCGGGCGCGTCCTTTCCCGTCAAACCGAAGCGTTTAGCTCGCCGGTGCTGCGCCAGATTACGCAGGACGTGGAAAGGGTGCGAGGAATCAACCTTGGGCAGGGGGTTTGTAACCTGCCGCCGCCCGAGCTTCTACTCCGACACGCGACGGACGCTGCCTACGCGGGGATCAACCGCTACACCAATCCCCGGGGCCTGAAGTCGTTCCGCGACGCGATGGCCGCCAAACTGGCAAGCTTCAATGGGATCGAAGCCGACCCGGAGACCCAGATTCTGGCCACCTGCGGCGCGACCGGCGGCTTCGAGGCGGTATGCGCGGTGCTCCTGAATCCCGGCGACGAGGTCGTGGTGTTCGAGCCCACCTACCCCTATCACATGCAGGCGCTCAAGCGATACCACGCGGAGGCGCGCATCCTGCCCTTGGAGTCGCCGCACTGGACCGTCGACTTCGACCGACTTCGCGCCGTGATCACGCCGCGGACGAAGTTCGTGTTGGTCAACACGCCGGGGAATCCGACCGGGAAAGTGTTCAGCGGAGGGGAGCTTCTCGAGCTCGCCGAGGTGCTTTCATCGACGGACGCGCTGCTCGTGACGGATGAGATTTACGAGTACATGACGTTCGATGGCCGGCCGCACGTCTCGCCCGGGTCGCTGCCCGAGCTCGCGGATCGAACCCTGACGATCGGCGGCTACTCGAAGACGTTCGCGATCACTGGATGGCGCATCGGTTATCTGGTGGTTCCCGCGCCGTTATCGGAGGCGATGACGTCCTTCCTGGACGCGGTGTACGTGTGCGCGCCCGCGCCGCTCCAGCAGGCGGTCGCCGAAACCGTGAACGAGTTGGGCCCGGAGTTTTACGCCGACCTCCGCGCCAAGTACGAGAAGAAGCGCGACGCGTTCTACCGTGGCCTCGAAGCCATTGGCCTCGACCCGGTCCGGACTGAGGGCTCCTACTACATGATCTGCGGCTTCGAACGCCGCTTCCCCGGGGTCGGGAGCATGGAGTTCGTCAGCCGTATGATCCGAGAATCGGGAGTCGGCGCCGTTCCATCGAGTGACTTCGTCCGAGACCACGAGTCGGCCAAGTGGGTGCGTTTCTGCCTCGCGCAGGAAGATGAGGTTCTCCAGGACGCGCTCCGCCGCCTGGACCGCCTCGGCGCTACGTGACCAGTTAGTTATGACTGGTCATTATGACCAGTCATAACGGTATAATCGATCCGTGATCGTCACCGCGACAGAATTCAAAGCGAAGTGTCTCCACTTGTTGGACCTCGTGAACATGACCGGCACGCGCGTCCAAGTCACCAAACGAGGCAAGGTCGTCGCCGAGCTTGGCCCATCAAAGGAGGCTAGCTCCCAGTACGCCAGGGCTGGGATCCTTAAAGGAAGGTTGGAGATAGTGGGCGACATCATCGAACCACTCGACGTTGAGTGGGAAGCATTGAAATGATCGTTCTCGATACTCATGCCCTGTTGTGGTTCGTCACGGCGGACCAACGCTTGAACCCACAGCTTCGCCAGGCGTTAGAGTCCGAACCGTTTGACGTATGGGTTCCAACCATTTGCTTTTGGGAGGCCGTGCTGCTTCAGCAACGAGGCAGGATCCAGTTCCACGGTGGCGACCTCGGCAGGGAACTGCCGTCTGCCGTACGAGCGGTTGGGTTCCAAGAAGCGCCGCTCACCGCAGAAGTCGCGGTCCTAAGCCGGACGCTCGCCTTTGCGCATGAGGATCCAGCGGACAGATTCATTGCCGCAACTGCCTATGCTCTTGGTGCCCAGCTCGCGACTTCCGATCAAAGGCTCCGCGAGCTCCCGTGGATCAAGATGGCGTATTAGGCGAGTTCTCTCGACCGCTCGGATAGCATAGGGCATGCTTTCCTCCCTCGTCTGCCTGCTCGCCACCGGTGGCGCCGGCCAGGGCATATGGCCGGTGCGGGCCAAGCAGGAGCTCGTCATCTCCGATTCCGCGATCGCCTCGCGGGTGGGCGCCGAGATTCTGCGTCAGGGCGGGAACGCAGTGGACGCAGCGGTGGCGACCGGGTTCGCACTCGCGGTCACGCATCCCGCGGCGGGAAACATCGGCGGCGGCGGGTTCATGCTGGTCCGCATGGCCGATGGGAAGGCCGTCGCCCTCGACTTCCGGGAGACGGCGCCGAAGGCTGCCTCGCGCGACATGTATCTGGACGGGGCGGGAAAGGTCGTTCCCAGCTCCTCGCTCATCGGATACAAGGCGAGCGGCGTGCCGGGCACCGTCGCCGGCCTCTTCGAGGCCCACCGCCGGTTCGGGAAGCTGTCGTGGAAGGCGCTCGTCGAGCCCGCGCAACAGTTGGCGGCCAAGGGCTTCGAGGTGAGCTTCGGGCTCGCCGGAGAGTTGCAGAGCGCCTCGCCCCTCCTTAGCCTCTTTCCTGAGAGCAAGCGCGTCTTCCGCGGGGACGGACGGGGACTCGAGTGGGGCGATCGCCTCATCCAGACTGACCTCGCCGGAACCTTGGCTCGCATCCGGGACCGCGGCCCCGACGGCTTCTACAAGGGCGAGACCGCCGACTTGATCGCCAAGGATATGGCCGCGCACGGCGGGCTCATCACGAAGGAAGACCTGGCCGCCTACAAGGTAGTGGTTCGGGAGCCGCTCGCGGGAAGCTACCGAGGGTACGAGCTGCTCACGATGCCGCCGCCGAGCTCCGGCGGAGTGGCGATCCTCGAGATGCTCAACGTCCTCGAAGGCTACGACTTCGCCGCGTTGCCGTTCGGCTCCTCGGCGCGGAACCACCTGCTTGTCGAGACCATGAAGCGCGCGTTCGCTGACCGCGCCGAGTATATGGGCGATCCCGATTTCGTAAAAGTGCCGGTTGCGGCGCTCATCGATCAGTGGTACGCCAAGAGCCTGCGCGCGTCGATACGCCTCGATAGGGCAACCCCGGCATCGGAGATCAAGCCCGGGCTGGCCCAGGCGCCGGACGGAAACCACACCACCCACTACACGGTGGTCGACAAGGACGGCAACGCCGTCGCGACGACCTACACCCTCAACACGGGCTTTGGGTGCGGGGAGGCAGTGGAGGGCGCCGGTTTCCTCATGAACAACGAGATGGACGACTTCGCTTCAAAGGTCGGCGTTCCCAACGGCTTCGGATTGATCCAAGGCGAAGCCAATACGATTGCGCCGGGCAAGCGGCCGCTCAGTTCGATGGTGCCTACGATCGTGCTCAAGGACGGCAAGCTCTTCATGGCGCTCGGCTCGCCCGGCGGGCCGACCATCATCAACACGGTGCTTCAGACCCTGCTCAACGTGATCGACGACCGGATGAACGTGCAGGAGGCGGTCTCGGCGCCGCGGATCCATCATCAGTGGTTGCCAGATCAGATTGCTTGGGAGCCGCGAGGCGTAGCCCCCGACGCACTCGCCGCGATGGAGGCGATGGGCCACCACTTCGCCCGGCGGCCGGGCCGGATGGGATCGTGCCACGCGATCATGGTCGATCCGAAGACCGGCTTCCGGTTCGGGGGCGTCGACCCGAGGTCCGAAGACGCCGGCGCCGCCGGGCGCTGATGGCCACCCTGATCCTCATGGTCGGACTGCCTGGCGCGGGTAAGACGACGCGCGCCAAGCAGCTCGAGGTCGAGCTGCCCGCGGTCCGCTACACGCCGGACGAGTGGTTTACGCTGCTGGAGCTCGATGGAAACGACGAAGCGCTTCGGGCCCGGATCGAGGAACTCCAATGGAGGTGCGCGAGCAGGGTGCTCAGCATCGGGATCGACGCGATACTCGACTTTGGGCTTTGGGCGAAGGAGGAGCGCGACGATTACCGGTCCCGAGCCGAGTCGATCGGAGCCCAAGCCCGCATCGAGTATCTGCCTGCCTCCCGCGAGGAGCTGCGCCGGCGCATCGACCGTCGAAATCGGCAGCTACCGCCGGGGGAGATTTGGGTAGATCCGGACGAAGTCGAGCGGTGGTGGGGAATCTTCCAGCCACCGACGGAAGCCGAACTCGCCGGACGCGCCCGTGCGACCGGTGAGTCCGAACTCGAGCCAGACCGTCAATAATCTAGGTAGCGCGATGAATCTCACGCCCCGCAACTCGAACCGCCGGCTCGTCATTGGCGGCGCATTGAGTTGCGCCTGGCTCTGGGTTGCGAGCGCGCTTTCAGCCGTGCCCCTGGCCACGCAAGCTCCTACCGCCGACCAAGCCGCCTTCTTCGAAGCGAAGATTCGGCCGGCGCTCGCCAACAAGTGTTACGTCTGCCACGGGGCGACCACCCAGCTCGGCGGGCTCCGCCTCGACTCGATGGCAGCCATCCTGAAGGGTGGCGACTCCGGGCCGGCACTCGTTCCCGGAGACCCGGATAAGAGCCTGATCATCAAAGCGGTGCGGCAAACCGGCACTTTGAAGATGCCGCAGGGCGGCAAGCTCGATCCGGGGCAAGTCGCCGACCTCGAAGCTTGGGTGAAGATGGGGGCGCCCTGGCCGGCGGCCGCGGGGAGCGTCGACAACAAGCTAAATCTCTGGTCGCTCAAGCCGGTGGCCGTTTCGCCCATCCCAAAGGTCAAAGGCGCCGCGCTCGTCAAGAACCCGATCGACGCCTTCATCCTCGCCAAGTTGGAAGCCAAGAAGCTTTCTCTCGCCGCCCCCGCGGACCGGCGCACCCTGATTCGCCGCGTAACCTACGACCTCATCGGTCTTCCCCCTACCGCGGCCGAGGTCGACGAGTTCCTTGCCGACAAGGCTCCGGCCGCCTACGAGAAGGTCGTCGATCGGCTCCTCGCCTCTCCCCGGTACGGCGAGCGCTGGGGCCGTCACTGGCTGGACGTAGCCCGGTACGCCGACACCAAGGGTTACGTGTTCGAGGAAGACCGCAACTACTACAACGCCTATACCTACCGGGATTGGGTGATCGAAGCGCTTAACCGCGATCTCCCCTACGACCAGTTCATCATTCATCAGCTTGCCGCCGACCGGTTGCCGGAGGTACAAAACGGCGACGACAAGCGGCCGCTTGCCGCCCTCGGGTTCCTTACGGTGGGGCGACGCTTTCTGAACAGCAGGCAGGACATCATCGACGACCGGATCGACGTGACGATGCGCGGGCTCCAGGGCTTCACCGCTGCGTGCGCGCGGTGCCACGACCATAAATTCGATCCGATTCCAAGCCAGGACTACTATTCGCTCTACGCCGTGTTCGATTCCTCACAGGAGGTCTCCGCGCCGATCTCCGAGAAGTCCATCCGCGATCCGTGGGAGAAGTACAACCAGCAGGTGATCGATCTCCAAGCGAGCAGCCGGCAGCTCATCTCCTCGGAAGTTCGCCGGCTTCGGCGCAAGAAGGCGGATCCGGAAGGCGCCAAGACCCTGGCCCCCGAGGTGCTCCAAACCCTGCAGGACCTGCGCGAGGACCAGGTTCCGGATGGCCCGAAGCTCAAGACGCTCATGAAGGCGTTCTCCTCGACTGTCCGCGATGCGGTGGCAGAAAACGACGCCAAGCTCGATGGGTTGAAGAAGAGCGCACCACAGACCCCGGAGTTCGCGATGGCGATGGCGGATGGCCAGAACGCGGGGGACGGGGTGGTCTTCAAGCGAGGCAACCCCGCCAACCGAGGCGAACCGGCGCCGCGGCGCTTCCTGCTCGCCCTCTCCAAGCCCGGCGTCGAACGCGAGCACTGGACGACGGGGAGCGGCCGCCTCGAGCTGGCCAAAGCGATCGCCTCCCGGGACAACCCCCTCACCGCCCGGGTGTTTGTGAACCGCGTGTGGATGCACCTGTTCGGCACGGGAATCGTTCGAACCCCTTCCGACTTCGGGCACCAGGGCGATCCGCCGACCCATCCGGAGCTTCTCGATTACCTGGCCTCGAAGTTCATGGACGAGGGCTGGTCGATCAAGAAGCTCATCAAGTTGATCGTAACCTCGGCGACCTACCGGCAGGCTTCCACCGAGTCGCCGGCGGACGCGGACGCGGATCCCGATGACCGCCTGCTCAGCCGGATGCCGAGGAAGCGCTTGGACCTGGAAGAGATGCGCGACACCTTGATGGCTGCCGCCGGACGGTTGGACGTCTCGAACGTCGGCGGCAAGTCGATCGACCTTTGGGCCCAACCGTTCAACCCGCGCCGCGCGGTGTACGGCTTCGTCGAGCGGCAGAACCTTCCCGGCATCTTCAAGACTTTCGACTTCGCCTCTCCCGACGCCACCAGCGCCCGGCGCTTCACGACCACGGTGCCCCAGCAGGCGCTCTTCTTCATGAACTCGCCGTTCAGCATGCAAGAAGCCGAAGGGCTCGTCAACCGGCCCGAGATCAAGAGCTCGCAGGATGACGCCCAGCGAGTTCGCCGCCTCTATCGCCTGCTATTCCAACGGTTGCCGGACGCTCAGGAGGCCGCCGCCGGGGCCGCCTACCTCAAGCGCGGTTCCCTCGAGGAGATGTCGGTCCCGCAGGGCGAGTGGCGCTACGGTTACGGCGGGATGGATCCCGCCCACCAGAAGGTGACCTCCTTCACCCCGCTCGGCGTGTTCAAGGACGGCGGCTATCGGGTCGGCGATGCCTTCCCCGACCCTGGCCTTGGCTACCTGATGCTCAACATCGTCGGCGGCCACCCCGGCCACGATGCCGATCACTCGGTGATTCGGCGCTGGGTGGCGCCCGCCGACATGACGGTGCAAATCTCCGGCACTTTGGCCCACCGGCAACCGCAGGGTGACGGGGTGAAGGGAAGGATCATTTCGAGCCGCACGGGTCTGCTCGGCGAGTGGGAGGTTCACAACCGGGAGCAGGCCGCGGAGGTGGCTTCGGTCGAGGTTCAGAAGGGCGATACCCTCGATTTCGTCGTCGATCCGATGACCAGCGACGCCTACGATGCGTTTGCTTGGTCGCCGGTCGTTCGGTCAGTCGATGGCAAGCGCTCATGGGACTCCGCCACGAACTTCGGCCCCCCGCCGGGCCGGCCGGTGACGCGACTGACCCTTTACGCACAGGCGCTGATGATGACGAACGAGTTCATGTTTGTAGACTAGAGAGGAGCCGATGTCGGAGTTCGACCACCACAACCACCTGAAGGACCTCTTCCTAACCCGCCGCGAGCTGATCTCGAGGATGGGCAACGGGTTCGCCGCCCTCGGGCTCATGGGGCTTCTCGGCGAGTCGGCGCTGGCCCAAGGACCGGCCAAAGCAGGCGGCGCGTTCAACCCGATGCTGCCCAAGTCGCCTCCGCTGCCCGCCAAGGCCAAGCGGGTCATCTTCTTGTTCATGAACGGCGGACCCTCCCAGGTCGACACGTTCGATCCCAAACCCTCCCTGCAGAAGTACGCCGGCCAAGCGATCCCGATCCACCTGCCGACCGAACGGAAGACTGGCGTGGCCCTGCCCTCCCCTTACACGTTCAAGCCGTACGGCCAGTCGGGCATCGAGGTCAGCGAGATTTTCCCGAACGTGGCCAAGCACGTCGACGACATGTGCATCGTCCGCTCGATGCACGCGGACGTGCCCAACCACGAGCCCTCGCTGCTCCTCATGAACTGCGGCGACGCCCGCCAGATTCGCCCGTCGATGGGCTCTTGGGTGCTGTACGGCCTGGGGACTGAGAACCAGAACCTTCCCGGCTTCATCTCGATGTGCCCGGGCGGCTACCCGATCCAGGAGACGCAGAACTGGCAGGCGGGCTTCCTGCCCGGCGTGCTGGCGGGTACCTATGTGGACCCGGTTCAAACCGACATCGAGAAGATCGTCGAGAATATTCGGAACCGCTATACGCTGGAGTCCGATCAGCGGGATCAGCTCGATCTCGTGCAGAAGCTGAACGCCGAGCACCTGGCCCGGCGCAACGACGACCCCGCCCTCGAGTCCCGCATCCAGTCGTTCGAGCTCGCTTACCGCATGCAGTCGGAAGCGACCGACGTGTTCGACACGAGCCAGGAGCCCGAGGCGGTGCGGTCGATGTACGGTCCCGGCGTCTTCGCCCGGCAGTGCCTCATCGCCCGGCGCCTCGCCGAGCGCGGGGTCCGCTTCGTGCAGCTCTACCACGGCGCCGGGCAGCCGTGGGATAGCCACGACGACATCGCGGTTCAGCACCGAAACCTGGCGCGCGAGTCGGATCAGGCTATCGGCGCGCTGCTCACCGATCTCAAGCGGCGTGGAATGCTGGACGAGACGCTGGTGATTTGGGGCGGCGAGTTCGGCCGTACGCCGACGGTGGAGATGCCGACGCCTGGCTCGAACGCCGGCCACATGAACGGCCGCGACCACAACCACTATGGCTTTACCTACTGGATGGCGGGCGGCGGCGTGAAGAAGGGAACCGTCTACGGCGCGACCGACGAGTTCGGCTTCAAGGCCGAACAGAACCCGGTTCACGTGCACGACTTGCACGCGACGATCCTGCATCTGCTCGGCTTCGACCACACCAAGCTCACTTACCGTTACGCGGGACGGGACTTCCGCCTGACCGACGTTTACGGCAACGTCATACACGATCTGGTGGCGTAGTCGAGGCACCCTCGGGCCCGCGGCCGGGCTCTGCGGCATATGCCCGTGGTGTGGGTCACATTAACTTTTGAGATTTCCTGTTGACAAGTTTTCGCTCATGTGCATAAGATAACGTGCCATGCGGACGTCCTTCCTAGACCCGAGTCGTACAATTATTGGCCGATGCCTCACCGTACTCGCCAGCCTCGTATTGATGGCGAACTCGATCGCTCCCGCGATCGCGGTGACCCTTCAGAACCCCCGTAACCATCCGGTGAAGCCCGGTCCTAAGCCGGTTCAGATGAAGGGCGTACCCCGTATGGACACGAGCATGAAGGGGCTTCCCATCCGCGTTCGGAAGAACGAGCAAATTTCCTGGCTCAATGAGCGTACGCAGCTAAACCGTCGCGTTACGTTGGCCGACCTGGCCATCGCCAAGGGTGATGCCAAGGTAAGCGGGAAGTCGGCCAAGCGGGCAGACGCACTCATTCATCTCGGCGAGTTTGCGATGGTCGGCCGGGAAGAGCCCATCGAAGCCCTGGGCTACTTCGATAAGGCGATCGTCGCTGCGCCGGCGGGCTCAAGGGAACGCGGCGTTGCCGCCCTGGACCACGGCTTGGCCGAAGTAATTCGCGGCGCCTACGCCGAGGCGGTCGGTGAATTCGGCCACATTCTCCGCGCGAAGCCGCGCGGCGCGAACCTCAAGCTCGTCATGAACCAGTTCGCCCACGCAAAGGCATGCCTCGGGTACCACCAGCAGCACGCCAATCTCGGCATCACCGAGCCCAAAGAGATCGACCCGCTCTGTGCGGTCGCGAGCATGGCGGTTTGCCTTCGCGAGCTCGGTCTTCCGCACGACAAGAGCCGGGTTGCCGCCGCCGTTCGCCATACAGGCGAAGGTTCCAACCTTCAGGACATCATGGACGGTGCTCCCAAGCTCGGTACGACGGCGTTCGCCGTCGGGACGACCGACCGAAAGAAGCTGATGGAGCTTCCCAAGCCGATGGTCGCCCATGTGGAGCACGACCACTTCATCGCCGTCGTGGGCATGGACGATGATGGCGTTCGCTACAACTGCTCGGACTGCGGTAACTGGCCGGGAGGCTTCAAGCACGTTTCGTGGCAGCAGTGGAAGGCGATGGACGCCGACGCCTACGCGATCCTGACGCCGCAGGGCTCGCCGCTCGATCTCGCCGTTCGCTCGCACGTCCCTGGGGCCGGAGCTTCGGTCGAGCTCGCGATCCTCCTGGGCGGCAACTCGGTTCCCGCCGAGCCGGACCAGGTGGCCGCGGCCGCGCAGAAGTCGGCCGCGCTCATCGAGACCGTCGCGTTCAACCAACTCGCCCCGTTCCTCGCGCCCGTGTACCCGGTGGATTGCGGCGGAAAGACCAAAGAGCCGCGTTGTGTTTTCGTTCCCAGGGATTGCGGTTGCGACGGGCCGCCCGTGCAGGAGTGCCCGATGGCCCAGCCAGGGTCCGGAAGCTCCTTCGGGGCGAGCGACGGCGACCCGATCGATCTGGCGACCGGAGAGGTCGAGTACCGTCCCAGTAGTGGGTTGAGCGCGTACAGCCCGATCGGGCCCGCCGCCCATTTCGCTTTGATCTACGACAGCCTTCGAAGCGACGGCACGCCGTTTGCCCCGATCAACTATGGCTTCGGGATGGGCTGGTCCCACCCGTATAACGTCCAGGTGGACTACGAGCCAAACGTCGCGAGCGGCGGCGGTGGCGAGGTCCCCCCGGACGATAACAATTGCGCCGCTCAGGGCGGAGGCGGCACGGGCGGCACCTATCCGGGCCAAGTCGTGCTCGATAACGGCGCGGTGATACCCTTCACGTGGCCCACGGGCGTTAGCGGATTCAACCCGACGACAAGCGGCACCCAATCGGTGGTGCAGACGGTACCGAACGGCTACCCGGTGGTTGTTACCGAATACTATCAGAACACGGGGCCGACCACCTGGATTGTGGTCACGTTCCCGGACCGCACCACCTGGACCACGAATGCCTCGACTCCGGACCTGAGCCCCTATGCCGTCGTCAGTATGACCGATCGGCTGGGCCGCCCCGTTTACCTCCACTACACCACCTACACGGTGGGAACGGGCTCGATGCAGCTCCTGACGAACGTTACCGACTATACAGGGACCCCGCTGCTCGGCTTTCAAGTGAACCCGAGCACCGGTATGTACACCAACGTGACCAGCGCAGCCGGCACGATCTACTTTACGTACGACCCAACCTACGGGCTCCTCTATCAGGTCTCGCAGGTTGTCCCGCTCCTCACGTCCGGGCCTCCGGTCCGTTATCAGTTCACCTACGAGTGGGATGGCAACGGCCCGGCCGGGGAAACCTTCCCGATGCTCCACACGATTACGGTGCCTTCGCCCACCGGGACGGGAACCTCTACCCACACGATTTCCTACAGCCCGTTCAACGGTCTGCTCACGGGGGTGACCGACGCCAACGGAAACCGGATGACGTTCACGGCCGGTTCGACCTCCAACCAGACGTGCGTCAGCTACTACCCCGGCACGTACGCGGCCGAATACAAATACACGGTCGCCTACGACAGCAACATGGACTTGACCGGCGTTTACAATTCGGCCGGATCCTCGGTGTATAGCTTGTCCTATGGGGGCGCCGACCCGTTTCGACCGGGCAGCATATCCGACGGCCTCTCCCACACGTGGGACTTCTCGTGGGACAAGTTCGGGAACCTGTTGACCGCCACGAGCCCGAAGGGCACGACCACCACCAACACCCTCACCTACTCGAACTTCGCGCTGGGCGAGGTGACCGCGACCACGACCGGCAGCTTGACCTCGACGACGTTCGGGTACTACGAGCCGAGCGGCCTGATCCACACGGTTTCGACGCCGGTCCCAGGCGATATCGGCACAGGGAGCCATCAGACGACGACCTACTCGTACTCTGCGCTCGGCAACCTCACGTCGGTCCAAAGCCCGGGCAACAACGCCACGACCTACCACACGACAACCTTCGGCTACACCACCGACGGCACCTACAGCCAGTCGGAGGCGATCGGCGAGCCCATCACGATCACCGACACCCTCGGCAAGGTCACGCACCTGCGGTACGACTACCAGGGGCGACTGAACACCGAGACGGATGAGGTCGGCAATACGTGGAGTGCCGGCTATAACCTCGCCGGCCAGGTGACCGGGATCACCGCACCCGCCACCGGTAATGCGGGAACGGGGCACAGCCAGACCACGCCGACCTACCTCTACGTCGGCGGGCCGGTCACGTCGGTGACCGCTTACGACGAATCCGGGAGCGCCGCCCGCAGCGTGAGCTATACGTACGGCCTGGACGGCGAGATGCTGAGCATCGCCGGCGATGCCGAGACGACCAGCGTCACCTATGGCTCGCCTTACTGGATCAAGAGCCTGACCGACGGGAACGGACATACCACGACGTACACGCGCGGCACCACGTCGAATCCGACGAGCGGCGACGTCACTCAAATCTCGTATCCGCTCGCGAGCGGGACAACGGACACCGTTCAGTACAGCTACAACGTGATGCACCGCCCGACCCAGCGGACGGACGGCAACGGGGTGGTCACGAACTTCGCGTATTCCGATGGCGACGGCCTCCTCAGCGCGATCACCTACCCGGCCTCGACCGGGCTCAACGTCGGCGTGACCTATGACGCCTACGACCGCGCCTACTATGTGAGCGACGGCACCGGGACGATCTCGAACACGTTCGACGACCTGGGCGGCGTGAACCAGTCGGTTCGAACCTACACGGGGCTCTCGGCCAAGACGCTGACCTATTCGCGCTATCCCGACGGCGCCCGCAGCGCGATGACCACTCCCGCCGGGAACTTCGCCTATTTTTACGATTCCGACGGCAGATACTCCTCGATGTCTTCGCCGGCGGGAACGTTCTCGGCCGCCTACTACGACAACGGCTGGGAGGCTTCCCGCACGCTCGCCAACGGGGTCGTCACCACTTACGGTTACAACGCGGTCGGCGGGTTGAGCTCGCTCGCCAGCACGCTCGGCTCGACCTCCATCTCCTCGTTCTCGAACTTTTCGTACGACGGGGTGTTCAACCTCACCGGCTTCAGCGCGAATTACGGCAGCGGCTCTTCGATGCCCAACGGCACCCGATCGTTTGGTTTCGATTCTAAGGATAGGCTCACGGCCTCGACGATCCCTACGTCGAGTTCCTCCTCGGTTTCCTCCAGCTATGGGTTTGACGGGGCGGGGAACCGGACGTCGGTTAATTCCACCACGATTCCGTTCAACGCCGACAACCAGTGCACCTCGAGTGGCATGTCCTTCGACGGGAACGGGAATCCGACCACTTATGCGGGGACGAGCGCCGGCTACGATCCCGAGAATCGGCTGGTTTCGCTGGGCTCGCTATCGAACAGCTACCGCGCGGACGGCCTTCGGGCCAACAAGAGTTACGGCTCGAGCTCGATGTACTTCCTGTACGACGGGGGCGAGCCGATCATCGAGATGAACGGGTCGGGCACGGTGACCGCGCTCAACGTCTTTGCCCCCGACGGCCTTGTGGCGCGGCAGACATCGAGCTCGACGATTCAGTACGTATTCGACCAGCAGGGCAACGTGGCGGAGCGGACCGATTCTTCCGGGAGCGTGCTCTCGACCACCCAATACGATGCCTGGGGCAACGAGCAAGTGGTGTCGGGGACGGTTACCGACCCATTCGGCTACAACGGCCAATGGGGCTACTACCTGGACCGCGAGACCGGGTTGTATCTCTGTCAGCACCGGTTCTACGACCCGGGCGCTGGGCGGTGGCTGAATCGGGACCCGATCGGCTACGCGGGCGGGACGAACCTGTACGGGTATTGCGCGGGAGGACCGGTGGAGGGGTCTGATACCAGTGGGCTCATTCTATCGTCACTAGATAACCCAGGCTCCGCGCAGGCCCTAGCTGGGGAGGGCATCACATTAACCCGAACAGCCGCCGCACCGACCATCTGGGACGGTTTCCTGGCTTGGGGTGGCAATCTACTTCGTACCTGGGGGTGGCTGGCCCCAGCCGGAGCGGCCGCCGTCTCAGCCAACGCCGCTGATCCGAACTGGCCGTCAGATGCAGCTAACACTATCCAGGGCGTGTGCGATCTGGCTTCGGGCGCGGCTGGTGGAGGCAGTGGCGATTCCAACCTAAATCCGAATTGGATGCAGGAGGCGGCTGCGAAGTACCCGAATAAGGCCGGAACCGAAGAGAATCACCATCCGTACCCGCTCTTTCTTGGAGGTCCGGTGGACGGGCCGACCGCTCGACTCGATGGAGCCTCCCACCAAGTAATTACAAACTACATTCGTGAGCTCGCTCCGTATGGTAGGCCGTTGCTGGACCCAGAAGAGGCAAATGAGGTCGTCGAGAAAGCAGCCGCAAAGTATCCGATTCCCCCGGAACTTTTTAACATACACTTTCAAGTGCCCTAGCGGAGACCTGATTGAATGAACTAGCCGAGTTCCGGGTTGATTTAGATTTCGCACCGCTCCTATTCAAAGAATCTGAGGGCCGAATCGGGATCGGAACCCAAGCTGTGGTAATCCCTGTTGACGATCCGAGATTTCGTGAGGTCGGTCGGTTGCAGTCCCACCTGCGTGCCACCCAGGGCAAGCCGTTCTTCTACGGCTGGGACATTCGGCGTACTTGGTCGAGGGAAGAATGGCACCAGGCCGAGGCGGCTTTGCTCGTGCCTTCAACATTTGAGCCGTGCGGCGAGCAATGCGGAACCGTTTACGACGAGTCGAGGGCGTGTAAGTTCTGCGGATGCTGCGCCGAACAAGCTTCTGACCTTGTCCTGGACCTTCGACGCACTCCCAAGTCCAAGGACATAGCACAAACAATCGCAAACGAGGTGATCCTCAGCCAGAGCCTTGCCGAGCGTCTAGTTGACGGAGGATTAACTGGATTCGAGCTCAGACCCGTAAGGCATAAGGCGCGATACCAGGACGACCCGATCGATTTTACAAGGCTCGAATCCGGGAAGGAGTTGCTGGCGAAAGCAGAGCGATCCGGCGCCCGCCACGGCACGTGGCAATTCACGATCTGGCTCAATCGGCCGGAGAACCGGGCTCTTGCCGATGGGGTTGCGGACGAATACGTCGCGAAAAAGTTGAAGGCCGAGGCGAAGCGTCTTGATTCATTACCGGTTTGGTACCAGTTGATAGTCAAGAACCATCGAGTTGAGATTTCCAACAAGACGAGAGTCGGCATTGGGCCGTTCGACGACGACCCTGAGGGGAAGCATCGTTGCCCGCTGGGACACAAAGCCGGCCTAAACGTCCTATCTCAGCTGGCCGTCGAACGATCGAGCCTTCTAGACTTGGATATTCAAACTACCAACCAGTTTGTCGGTACCCGGCGGGGCCTACTCCGGCCTTACCGCTTGATGATCATTTCGCGCAGATTCCTGGATCTGGTGCGTACGGTCAAGCCTCGCGGGACAAAGCTCGAGGTCGTATCGCTTACTTAGCCTAAACTCCGACGGGGAGGGTCGGGGGAGGGTACATCCTGTATCAGCGGCGAACCTGCCACATCGTGTCTGGATCGACGCCAAGAGCATAAGGGTAGCTATATTTGCAGCTTAAGCACAGATTCACCTTTAAGTTCGACGGAAATGGCGATCCGAGGGTCCTTCGCTCGGTGGCGCGCCTTGGGCAGCTGTTCGAGCGACTGGATCGTCGTGACTACTCGGACTTGGTAGAGCGCTTCTTCATCGAGTTCATTTCGAGTCGCCCGGCTTCTCGACACAAAACGCCCGGTGATTGCACGATCCGCCGCGACCTCGAACACCACACGCTCTACTGTAAGATTCCAGTCCGCTTCGGTCGAGACGAAACGTCCAACCCGCAAGCGATCGAAAAGGCGCTGAGCCTCCAACTCCGGAAGGCGTTCGACTCGATCGTAAGAAAACTCCGCCAGTCTGGCTTAGTTTGGCTCGAATGGTCATTTGTCCAGGATACGGGGGAGCTCCTGAACCTCTACGAGCTCGAACTCGACATGCCTGAGCGACAGATTGGGGACAAGGGCAATTCTGTTTCACCGCCGCACGTCGAAGTAGCCCCAACCCAGATCCGACCGCACTACTCTTCGAGTGTGCCCCACAGGTTCTTCACGGCGTGCGGCGCGGGCCGGGTCGAGACCGTAGAGAAATACCTGGACGGCGGCGTCAGTCCTACTGCGCGAGACGAGAACGATCTTACAGGACTGATGCTGGCGTCACGGGCTGGGCGGTGTCGGGTCGCGGGCCTCATGCTTCGAAGGGGCGCTCTCCTCGAGGAGGTGGACTCGTGCGGCCGGACGGCTTTCTTTCACGCCGTGATGTTCGCCAGACTTCGGATGATCGCATTCCTCGCCGCCGCAGGAGCAAGTGTAAACCCGCGGGATGGTTTTGGAATCACACCCCTCGACTTTGCAATGGGAGACTCGCCTCGGAATAGCCGCCTGATGGCGCTTTTGTTGCGCCTTGGCGCCGAAGGAGCAGGCGCCCCTCCTCGGGCGAGAACTGATGCAAACGCATGAATGATGGCGACATTTCTACCGCGTACGACTCTCTTGCGCGGGAAGCCCGCGCCAGAGTTCTGGCCAGGTTGGCCCGCGAACTCACGGCTCTCCTCCGAGGTCTCTACCGTGACGACCCCCAACTGGTTAGTGCACGGTTGCCGAGCGCGGTATATGAGATCAATGAAATTCAGCACGGCATCCTTGGGCTGCTTCTGATCGTGCTGTCGGCGTCCGAACAAGATGTGGCAGGTCCAGCAATAGTTGCCTCAGCACTTCGAGCCTCGCGGGTGACGCATCTAGACACTCACGTTCGAGCCGCCCTTGTACGGGCGATAGAACGCGTTCGCAGTTGAAAAACTGGACTTCGAGAGGATACACCCCGCTGAATCAGACCAGCGGCGAAGGGTGTGGAGGCCAAATTCGGTGAGCTCGGTCTGTGACACGTTCTCGGTTGGG
>Ga0070734_10003205_pt1 | contig 17687 bp, 12 predicted proteins | sample Coa_R1_8_FD_66444 | JGI IMG/M metagenome (GOLD analysis project Ga0070734, IMG submission 66444) | Surface soil microbial communities from Centralia Pennsylvania, which are recovering from an underground coalmine fire - Coalmine... | ecosystem: Environmental > Terrestrial > Soil > Unclassified ... | reverse complement strand
CACGAGCGGTGACGGGTCGCTTTCACCGATTTTATTGACGGCCGTTACGTAATAAAAATAGCTCCCATTGTCCTGCACGTCATAATCGACGTACTGCCCCAACCGGGTATTCGTGGTATTTCCGAGGTAGGAAAAAGTGGCTCCCGCCGATGTGGACCGGTAAATGCGGTAGCTTTCCACGCTATCCTCATCCGCGCCCGAGACCGGCCATTGTAGCTGGACGATATTGGAGGCCTCGGTGATTTCCAGGTGGGGTACGGAAACCGGCGGATGGACGGGGGGCTTTTTTTCCTGGACGATTTCGGGCTCATCCCGGTCCAGGGCCGGCGATAGGTCCGCCTCCTTGACCTCCTCCTTAACCGGATGGATGGCGATGATCTTCGAGGCGGTTTCAAACGAATTGCAAATATAGGGAAAGGAATCTGCTTCTGACGCCGATAGTTCCGCCGGCCAAGCCGTTTTCTCCGTATCGGCTGTATCGAATGAATAAAGGGTTTCGACCCCCTTTTGATAGACAACCGCGTAAAGTTTTTGGGTCCCGGGGTCAGGGGCAACACTTAAAACATCGGCGAAAGTCCTGGTCAGTTGCGTAAGATGCTGTCCCTTTGAATCCGTTTCGAAGACATTGAAAATTTTCCGGCTCAAATTCGTCGTGAAATAGAGGGCATCGGGCCGAACCACCAGCGAAGTGATGCTCCCCAAGTCCTTCCCGATGATCGAAGGTTCTCCAACAGGGATCCCTTTGTCGTTCAGGTCCATCTTGTGGATTTCCTGCTTTCCATCGGCCTCATCGAGGAAATAAATGGAACTTCCATCGGGCCCGTATTGTCCCCAGGATTTGGTATCGTGATCGCTCGTCAGGCGGAGGGTGTTTCCGGTTGCAACTTCATACCGGTACAGATCCGTTTCGACGTCGTCAAAACCGCCGAAAACGATGAACTTCTGGTCGGGAGACCACGCGGGCGAATAAACGACGGGCAAACCCGGCGTCTTACACTTTTGAAGCGATTTTTTTTCAAGGTCGTAAAGATAAAGCTTGTCTTCGCCGTTTTCCGCCGCCATAAAAGCCAAAAACCGCCCATCGGGCGACCAGGACATCCCGGACCCCTGTGTTTGAAAAGGCTTGTTGAGTACTACTTCCTTCTTTTTGTCCTCCAACCGAAGGACCGTCAGTTCCGTTCTTTTCAGATAAGCCAGTTTTTTTCCATCGGGCGACATGGCCGATTTCATCACGTCCTTTTCCAGGACTTCCCCGTATTTTTCCGGCGCGGGCAGCCCGTTGATCCTCGACCAGGCCTGGGATTTCATGTAGAAGTGCCAGTTGTTGTACAGCTCGCCCAAGGAGACCCCCAGGACGTTTTTAACGGCCGTATCGGGCTGTTGGTTGGCGGCCATATGCTTGAAAATCTCCGTCACCTTGCCCTTGCCATAGACCTGGGTGACGTAATCCAGGATGCTTTGGGACTCCTTATAGGCGGTGTAAACCTGTGGAAAATGGTCGAAGGATTCCATCAGGCTCAAGGGCATGACGTCGTCGTTTAAAACCGCGTCCCGCAGGACCATCTCCCCCTGGGCATCCAAATGCTGGGCGTTCCATTCGGCCATCCCCTCCATCATCCAATTGGGCACGAAAACCGCCTTGAAGAGGTTCACCGACCGCCAGCCCTCCCCGTAAATCAAGTCATATTGGAAAGCGTGGGTCAGTTCATGATGGACCACCTTTTCAAACTCGTGGTAGGAACCATCCATGGGGACCGCGATGCGGTTCTTGAACACCTCGGTAAATCCGCCGACACCCTCGGAAAGGATTTCGGGTGTGATGTTGGTTTCCTCGAATTCCAAGGGGGTGGAGTAAACGAACAGGGGGATTTTCGTCTTAGGGACGAAGTCGAAAGCCTGGCAGGTCCTGACGAAGTCTTTTTCGGCGATGTCGGCGGTGGTTTGAGCCAGGGGCTGGCAGGGCTCATAATAGTAGATTTGGAAATGCTCGGTTTCGATGACCTTCCACTGGTGGTCGGTGTGGTAGCGGACCTTATTGGCCCCAAAATCCAGGGCCAGGGAGGGCGATGACATCGAGAAAAAAGCTGCAAGCAGGGTTAGAAAAAAGAAAATACGGAAGCGCTGGCCATGGCCCGACGGATGGTTCCACAAACCGGTAAAGTCCCGCAACCCTCGGCCTCCAGCATCAAAATAAAATGGGCGGGACACAGGGGTTACCGGTTTTCCACTTTAGTCCGCTATCGCAGGGCCGCCACCCAAATTCCGTTCTTGCCGAACGAAGGGTACCACAACCCTTCCCCCGCAACAAAGGCCACCTTGACCCCGTCGGAAGCAACGGCCGGGGATTGGGTGGCGATCTGGGGCGGGAGAAGGTTGAGACAGCGTCCAAGGTTGGCATCCAAAATTTTGACCGTGGAAGCCTGTTTGAAAAATCCTAGGTCAAAGCCAGAGTGGACTTCCTCGAAAAGGATCTGCTGGCCGTTCGGGTACCAGGAAATACTCTTTATCGCGGCGTTTGTTTGGTAAATGATCCCCCGTTTGGTTCCGTCAGCCAAGACCAGCCAAATTTCGGTCCTCTTCTCATCGCCGACCACGTAAAGGTAGCGGAAACCATCCGGCGCGGGCACGACCTCCGGTATTTTGCCAACCGGGGCAAACTTGCTTTCCAACGATCTTTCGGCTTCCGATACCAGGGCTTCCTTTTCGCCCGTCTTGATATCCACCACATAAAACAAGCCGTGAATTCCGTCGGCATAGGCGACTTGCTGTTCCGGGTAGATCCCCTTGGGATTGTGGGCCGGATCCTTGGGACGGACCCAGGAAGGGGTCAAAATGGGGTTTTCGGAAGTGAGAAGGACCTTCGACTTGTTCGTCGCAAGGGTGAGGACATTCAGGCGGTACTTCCCTTCCGATTGGGTGACATAGAGGAATTGGCCGCGCGTTTCGGACCAAGGGACGCCGTCCTGGATGGGTTCAATTCCACGGCGCAATAGGACCGCCTTGCCATTCTCAACGTTCACCTTCCATAGTCCACGGCCACCCCTTTTTTGCATGTCCGAAAGCAACCAGTTTCCATTTTTGATGAAAAGGGAACGGAACTCTCCGTCTCCGGCCGGGATTTTAAAGGCAGGCAGAACTTTGATGGTTGGTATGGGGGTGGGGGGCGGCTGCCCCAGGGTCACCTCCTGGGTCGTTGTTGAGTCAGTGAGGCTTTCCTGATTGAACTGTGCCGCCATGATTTCAAGGTTCCAATCAGCTCCTTCCTTTTGGGAAAAGGCGACTTCATCTTTCGAATAGTCCCCCGCTGTAAAGTAGCTGAGGTTCTTTACTTCCCCCGGAAGATTTTGGGCAGCCAGTGTTAAACCCACTAAATCGATTGTGGGTTTTCCATAAGGCAAAGCAAAGTAAGTAACGTGGCCTAAAAAAAAGACTGAAACAACAAGGATGGTAACCTTGGGCCAACTCCATATCTGTTCAACATTTTTTACCCGGACAAGTATGGCAATCAAAAGCGAAATGATTCCCAAAATTCCAACTAAAAGAGCGGGGAAAATACACTGAAAAAAGGCCCAAAGAATGAAAGAGAGCGCGGCAAGGACCACTGTTACCACGGCCATCCGGAACCCTGCAATAGCCGGAAAACGGTGCCTCGAATGCTCGGTTAAATACCAAAGGCCGTAGAGGAGGAAAAAGAACACCACCCAAACAAGGGACATCAGGTTCTGGACGGGTTTAACCCCCCCCATTCCCACCGGGACCGCATAAATAAAACAGCCGGCGTAAAAAATGAAAGCCTGGAAGGAAACAAGGCCGATTTTCCACGCATGGGGAAACTGACGGTTCTTACGGTATTCGGCAACCAGTTCCTGGGCCGACATACTGCGGGCCATGGCGAGGAAAAAAAGCCCCACCCCCACCAAGAAATAAGGCAAGTGCGGGAAAAAGTGGTACAGGACAGCGCTGAGGATATCAGGAATATGATGGGGCCAGAGGCGGGCGACCACACCCAGCCCGATAAAACCTAAGCCCATTACCAAGCAAAAAGTGGAAGTCATCAGTCGGGCAAGGGTCCTGCCAAAGGCGCTGCTTTTAGCGGGTTTAGCCGCCGCGGGGGCCGGGGTTGGGGGGGGCGCCGGCGCCGGAACCGCCGGAGCCTTGGGTGGATTCATCGATTCGGCCACAATCCCCTCCTGGAATGAATTTCACATTTTTCGGGAGACTAAAAAAAACGATTCAAAATCCAAAGCCACGAATACAAGACTTAAAGTTTTACTTAAAATGCCCGGTATTCCAGCAGGCAGCCGTTCTGCAGCCTTGAGGTCAGCGAAGAGAAAGGAGTCATGCTTTTTAACATCTCTTCAAGCCGGGACGGCCGGTCCAACCGGACGGTGGGCTCCCCCTTGATCCCGGCCAGGTCGGCCGTCAATTGGACCGCATCTTCGTAATCCCCCACTTGGTCCACCAAACCCAAATCATAGGCCGTTTGGCCGGTCAAAACCCTCCCATCAGCGTAAGGAAGCAGATAATTCCGGAGTTCCTGGTCTGTTATATCGTCGGCCTTTTTGCCCAGGCGTTTTGCCAGTCTCTGCTGCAAAACTTTCCTCCGCCCGTCAATGACCGCACTCAAGAACTGGTTGAAAACCTCGTCGATCGTGCCCTGGATGTACTGTCTCTCCTGGGGATTCATGGGCCGGCTGATCGAGCCCGTATCCTTGAACTTCCCGCTTTTGACGACTTGGTAATCCACCCCCACCTTTTTCAAAAGGCCGGAAGCTTCCGGGATTTCAAAAATAACCCCGATGGACCCGGTCAAAGTGCCCGGATTCGCCACAATCTTGTCGCAGGCCGCCGAAATGTAATAGGCCCCCGAAGCGGCCAGGCTGGCCATGCTGGCCACGACAATCTTTTTATCCTGCCGGGCCCTCAAAATTTCTGTGTAGATTTCCTGGGAAGGGGCCACCACCCCTCCCGGGCTGTCAATGCGAAGAATAAGGGCTTTTTTGGAACTGCGGCGGAAATGCTTGATCAAGCGCACCAAATCGTCGCTTTGATAGATAGGGCCCTGGATTTCCACCAGGCTGATCTCATTGGAACTTGGAATCAGCGAAGCATCGGTGTTGCTGCTCAGGACATGTTGGATGGCGAAAACGATGAAGATAAAACTTAGGAAAAAGAACCCCAAAAGGATCAATACGGCATAAAGCAATGTGTGGTTTTTGGAGGCGGCTGGAGCAGGGCTAGGGGTGGTTGCCATAGGAAAGCTATGGTAACAGACCCCGAAAACCTCCGCAATATCAAGAAAAACGGGTCGGAGGCGCTTTAAGGCCTTATTCGGGAGAGAACGATCTTCCGCAAGAACCTTCCATCTTTCGATAAAACGGCGGTGTAAAGGCCCGGTGAGGATTCCACGCCTGTGCTATACAAGCCATTCCAGGTGGCCCAATTTTCCTTTTCGCTCGTTATGCTTTTACTGAAAACCGCTTGGACGAAATGACCTTGGGCATCCCAAATGTTTAATTGATACACCCCCGCTCCATCCCGGAAACCCATGTAAATGTTGATGGGAAAAGCCGTAAAAAGGATGGTTGCCGCGGCGTTGGCCGACGGACTTACGATAGCTGTCGTAGGCCGGTTGGTCGCCATCAGTAAACTTCCCCCGCCCGTTACGGGGGAAGGCAGGGACCGTGGTCCCTGAACCGGAGCTGTCGTCCGGGAAATCATGGCTTTGGGGACCGCCAGCGGGAGTAACGGCAACGCTTCTGTGCAGGGACATCCCCCATCTCCCAGCCAATGGACAATGGCCGGAAAAAACAATCTTGTAGCCCTTTTCGCCGCCTTAATGTGCGAGATCGTTCTGGCCGGGGATTGGATATTGCCCGGAACCCAGGCCGAATCATCCCAAATCGGCGACCCGGCCTCTCCGTCTTCATACATGCCCTTTTGCCAGAGGGTCCACATCGTCGCGTCCCAAACCATGAACAACCGCCCCCGGCCACAGGGGCCGGCGGTCACCGCGCCTCCCAGTTGATCGCCGTTCCACCCGCTGGCGATGGAGCGGTCCACGTCATCGCCTTCCCAATCTTCGTCCGTATCCACAAAACTCGTCCCGGTTAACTGGGCCAGGGGAATCCCTCCAACCCAGGCGCCATAGAAGGAAACGGGGCCGAATGGTTGGCGCACGGGGTAAAAGGCTTCCCCCGAGGTACTGCTGTTCCCGCGCACCGAAGGTGAATGGGCGTCGAAACCGCCCTTAACGGCCTGGACTTCCTTGAGGAATGGATAAAGTCCGTCATCACGGTCCCGGACGGGGTAATGTTCCGCGGCGATGAAAAGTTTCCCGCAATGGTTGAGGAAGGAGACGGCCTTGGACCGCCAATTTTCGTTGAAATCGTCCGCGGCGGCTGGATTTTCCCTGCCGTATTGGTTGGAGTCCGGATCCACGAAGCGCATGTCCCAAACCTGGTCGTAAGGGGCACCCCAATTGTCTTCCCGCGGGTCGCGGTTCCGCGCTTGGACATCGACGGCGGTTACCTGGTTCCCGGCGTTCTCGAGAATGGTCACGCATTGAAGAAGCGCCCCATCCGTTCCATCGCCGCTATTGAAGTAAAAAAGGATTCGACGGGCCGAGGCGGAAAGTGGAAGGATGAAAAAAAGGGCGGAAATGAAAATAAGGCTTTTCGTTTTTGTCATGAGCTCTCAGCCGAAAGGCCGTCCCTGACAACCGATAGCTGACAACCCACGGCTGTTCTTAGTGGTAGTAGTCGCCCAAATCGACGAACTTTAATTTCGCGGTATCCCACTTGTACACGGTCGTGGCCTGGCGGAAAGGCCCGGCGAAATCATTGTCCACCAGCTTGTACCTTTCCTGCACCTTGGTCTTTAAATCCGGGGGATAGAGCACATCAGTGGTGTTGATGATGTCGAAGGTTCCATCCTTGTCCACATCCCGGTAGAGGGTGAATCCCTCCAGCCACACGTTGACTTTCAATTCTTCTTTCACGTATTTATCGGCCTGGATCAGCTCCGGATGGTCGTAAAGTTCGTCCGAAATGCCCTTGAGGGCGTCATTGTCCAGCCGGTAAAAGGTCTTGTCGCAACGGCTGCCGCCGCCATAGGTGCCGATCTCGAAAAAAACGGGCATTTCCTTCCCCAAGCTGACCAACCGGGCGCAGCCCCGGTACCCTTCCCCATGGAAAAGATGGCGGTATTGCAGGCCGATCTTGATGTAAATATCCGAGCTACAGTGGCGGCTGTCCAATTCATCCGCATAATCAGCGGTCAGGAAGGACTGTCCCTCCGCCTTCGAATAGCGCAGGGAAACAAGCGACACGACCGCCCCGTTCGAAATCTTGGAAGTGGAAGGGATGGCATATTCTTCAGAGGTTCCCTTGGGCGCTTTTTTCATCGGGACCAGGTGGATATGCCGTGAGCCGATGAAATAAACATGGGGCTTGACCCGGATGCCTTTGACCGCATCCTGGATCTCGGGGGCCAGCTTGGCGTTGTGCTGGTCCACCCAGACTTGGGACATCTCCAAGCGATCCTGGGCCTCGTTTTGTGAAATGGCCCTTAAATGGGTCGGCAAAAAAACGGCCGACCAAAAGAGCGGCAGGATGAGCGCTTTCTTCATCTTTTGAGCCTCCGAAAAACGTTTGAGGGTTATTTGCCGGATATGGGGCCACATTATACGAAAAGAAGGGTCGGAATCGTCAATCTTTCCAGCGGTTTCCTAAGTAACGGCACCCTTCCGGCCATTGGGCTTTCAGGCCTTCCAGAATTTCCGATTTGACGTCGGGATTAACGGTCATCCGCGGAAACTCCTCCAAGGGATAAAAGGAGGCATCCCTGAGGACCGCATCCGGAGTCACCTTGATGTTGAAGTGTTCAGCGGTCACCAGGAAATAAAGGTTCAGAACCTGACGGTGGCGGTTGGGTGGTATGGAATCGTGGACCAGCACCATCTGTCCCACCTGGATGGGAAGGCCTACTTCCTCGCGGTACTCCCGTGTCAGGGCCTCTTCCACGCTTTCCCCGAATTCCACACCGCCTCCCGGAATCAACCAATAGCTTTTCCCGTTTTTCTCATGCCGGACCAAAAGAATCTGCCCGTCCCTTACAAGGATGCCTGCCGCTCGGATACGGATATTTTGCAAAGGAGGCTCGCTTTAAGCCGGGATTTTTTCTACTAAAAAGTCAACAACCGCCGGTAAATCCGGAAAACCATCCAGGTCAATCCACTGGACTTCATGCTGGTGTTTGAACCAGGTCCACTGGCGCTTGGCATACTGGCGTGTCCTGCGGAAAATACGTTCCAGAGCCGCTTCTTCTTTCAACTGCCCGTTGAGAAAAGCAGAGGCTTCCAAATAGCCGATGGCACCCCAAATCGGATGATCGGCGGGAAGACTCATTCCGGAAAGGCGCCTCGCCTCATCCAAAAGCCCGTTTTGCCACATCGCACGGGTCCGGTCCCTCAAGGCAGTATCCAGTTTATCGCGGGACCTTTCCAAACCCAAGAACAAGACGGAGGACGACCCGAGGGGTTCATAATCCGCTACCACCGGCGCCTTTTGCGTGAGTGTCTTTTCCAGAGCCCGGCAAATCCGCTGCAGGTCGTTGGGATGGAGTCTTTGGGCGGCCGACGGGTCCCTTTCCTTCAGCCAGGCATGGGCCTTCTCATTGCCCAGTTCCCTGACCTTCTCCAGCACCCAAGTACGGACTTCGGGCTTCGGCGCCTCGCCCATGGGCGGCCCCTCGACCAAGGCCCGTATGTAAAAACCCGAACCGCCCACTAGAAGCAGCGGCACCTCGCGCTGGCAGGTCGTTTCGACGATTTTTTTCGCTTCCTTGGCAAACTCAACCGCGTTCCAGCTTTGCCGGGGATCCCGGTTCCCTACCAAGTAGTGCGGCACCTCCTTTTGCCACTCCTTGGAGGGTTGGGCCGTCCCGACCTCCAATCCCTTGAAGACTTGGAAGGCGTCGGCCGATAGAATTTCGGCCTTCAACCTTTTGGCCAAATGAAAAGCCACCTCGGACTTTCCGACGCCGGTAGGTCCCACCAAAATTGGTAATTTTGAATTTCGGGACATTTTAGAACGGTCTTCGCACTGGAATTAATGCCTGTCAAAACGGCGGTAAAGCTCCGAAAGGGGGATGGAGAGGATCGTCGGACGGCCATGGGGGCAGGTAAAGGGCAGGTTGGCCTGCCGCATCTGGTCGACAAGGCGGCGCATCTGTTCCCCATTGAGCCGGTCCCCGGCCATAACGGCGCTTCGGCAGGACATGAAGGTAGCCGCCCTTTCCCGCGCCTGGTCCAGGCGGTTGGTGCTTTTAACCCCGAGGGTGTCCTGGGCCGCCAGGTCGTCCACCAAATCCTTCACCAAAGCCACCAGGTTCTTCCCCGCCAAATCGGCCGGCACGCTGCGGACCAGGAAAGTATTTCCACCGAAAGGGGCCACTTCCATCCCCAGTTCCATCAAAGTCTCGGTATTGTTTTTCAAAACCTGGGCTTCCTTCGCGCTCAATTCCACCGTGACCGGCATGAGGAGGGGTTGCACTTCCAGGCCCTTTTCCCGGACGCCCTTCATCAGCCTCTCGTAATTGAGCCTTTCATGCACCGTGTGCTGGTCGGCGATGAACATTTCGCTGTCGGACTGGAAAACAATGAAGGTATTGAACAACTGGCTGAAATTGTAAAGGGATGCCTGGGGATCGATGCGACGGGCCTGAAGCGACGCCTTTCCAAAACCAAGGGCCTCGAACGAAACCCCGTGGGCGTCCGCGGAGGGACCACCGGAAGGATATTTTTCGGCAATGCGGTCATAAAGGGTCGTGGCCGGCGCTTCCGCCATTGAGACCGTGGCGGGGGCCTCATTGAGGAACCCGGGCTGGACAAAATGATTGGAATAAACCGGTCCTTCCGTCCGCGTCGGGGTGAATTCCGCGAGAGCCTGCGGTTGGGCGGCCTGGAGGGCCCCCGGCGCTGAAAGCAAGGCTCCCCGGATGGCCTTGACCACGGCGTCGTAAAGAAGGCGGTCCTGGGCGAATTTCACTTCCTTTTTGGTCGGATGGACGTTCACATCCACCTGGTCTTCCGGCACCTCGAGGAAAAGCACCGCCACCGGGAACCGGCGGGTAGGCAGGAGGGTATGGAAGGCTGTCATGACGGCGTGGCCCAGGGAGGCATTGGCGATCCAGCGCCGGTTGACGAAATAAAGCATGTTCTCGCGTGTGGGTTTAGTGATCGTCGGTGCGCTGACCACGCCGTGGATGTGGATTCCGGCGTTCTTGAATTCCAACGGCAGGAAGGATTGGGCCGTCTCCCGGCCGAAAACCTTGGAAAGCCGCGCCGTAAAATCCGAAGGCGGGACGTTGAGGGTTTCCTTGCCGTCGATGGTGAGCTTAAAGCCCACTTCCGGAAAGGCCAGGGCATAGGTTGTTGCCACCATGACGGTGTGGTTTTCCTCGGTGGACTTTTTTTTCATAAACTTGAGCCGGGCGGGGGTGTTGAAAAACAAGTTGGCGACCGAAAGGGTCGTCCCGACCGGGCGCCCGGTTTCGATCGGCTTGGGCGCACCGCCGCCCTTGATCTTGAGGGAAACCCCCGAAAGGGCTTCGGCGGTCCGGGTCGAAAGCTCGAAATGGGAGACGGAAGCGATGCTGGCCAAGGCCTCCCCACGGAACCCGAAGGTATGGAGGTTGGAAAGGTCCTCAACGGAGAAAATCTTGCTGGTAGCGTGCTTTTGGACCGCTAGTTGGGCGTCTTCCGGGGTCATTCCTTCCCCATTGTCGGTGACCTTGATGAGCTTCAGGCCCCCTTCCTGGATCTCCACCTCCACCCAGCCCGCCTTGGCGTCCAGGGCGTTCTCCATGAGCTCTTTGACGACGGAAGACGGGCGTTCCACCACTTCGCCTGCGGCGATCTGGTTGATGACTTTTTCAGGAAGCGCCTTAATTTTGGACACGGCAGGCCTCAAACAAGGAATTGGGAATCGTCACAGGATCTTAGGATAATTTGGAACGAAAGAAAAGCCGGAGCCAAGGATCAGGAAGAGGCGTTCAAACCCGTCACCTCGTAGATTTGAACCTTGGTGGACTTGCCCTTAAGGGAGACCTGCTTTAGCTTGTTGACCTTGACCTTATTCCCCAATTCCTGGAATGTTTCCTCGGTGATGAAGATCTGGCCGCCTTCGGTTTCGCCCTCCACCCGGGAAGCGGTGTTCACCATGTCGCCGATGGCGGTGTATTCCATCCGGCGCTCGCTCCCGATGTTGCCCACAATGGCCTCACCGGTGTTGATGCCGTAACCCACCTGGATCTGGGGCTTTTTCTCCGCCTTCCATTTTTCATTCAATTTTGCCAGCTTATCCCGCATTTCCAGGGCGGTTTTGACGGCCTGATAGGCCCCATCCTTCAGTTCGATCGGGGCGCCGTAGATGGCCATAATGGCGTCGCCGATGAACTTATCCAAAGTGCCTTTGTTGGCGAAAATGACTTCGGACATGGCGCTGAAATACTCGTTCAACAACCCGACGATGCTTTCCACCGGTTCCTTTTCGGTGAGGGTGGTGAAACCCCGGATATCGCAGAAAAGGACCGAAACCTTCCGCTTCTCGCCTCCCAAGGGCAGCTCTCCGGTCTTCTGGACCATTTCATCCACGATGTTGGGGGAAAGATAACGTTGAAGGGACGTCCTGAGGCGTTCTTCCCGCCTTACGTCGTCGAAAAGCTTGGCGTTGGCAATGGCCACCGCCGCCTGGTTGGCAAAAGCCGAGAGGAAGTACATGTCCTCTTCGTTGAAGGTGGAGGTGCCCTCCGCTTTGTCCACGTAGATGACCCCGGCAATGTTTTCCCGCTCCCAAATGGGCACGCAGATGACGGATGACAGGGGCAGCGCCTTCAGGCTGTCGCGGTTGGAAAAACGGACGTCGTGGGTGGCGTCCAAGACCAGGACCGGCACCCTTTCCCGCAAAACCGTGTCCACGATGGTTTGGCTGTAGGGGGCCTGGGCTTCGGCCGGGGTCAGGGCATGGGTGGCCACCGGCTTTAGATCCCCGCCTTTTTCCCTCAAAAGAAGGAAACCACGGTTGGCCTGCATTACCTTGATGGCCATGGCCATGATGATGGAAAGGAGGGTTTTCAATTCCAGGACCGAATTGACGATGTTTCCCACTTCATAAAGGGTCAGGAGCTTCTTGTGGGCCAGTTCGTCGATTTTGGGGGTTTTTGAATCCTCATCCTTGGTCACTTCCAGGGCGAAGCGCAGCCGCGTGCCGCCGACCGAGATGACATCCTGGTTTCTTAAGGGGCTTTCGGTCACGCGGGTGCCGTTGAGGAAGGTGCCATTGGTGCTGGCCAAATCCCTCAGGGAAATGCCGCCCATGCCCAGGATGACCTGGCAATGCTGGCGGGAAACCAGGGGATCGGTGATGACGATCTCGCAGGTGTTGGAGCGCCCCATGGTGGTCGTGGGCCGGGCAATCTTAAAGACCTGCCCCTGTTCCGGGCCGGCCAGGACCGTGATGGTGATCTGGGGCTTGCCCGAGGATTTAGGCGGGGTGAGGATGATGCGGCCCGGCACGGCCGGTTCAGGGGTTGTGGAAGTTGCCATAAAAATCCGTTTCCTTGCATTCCACCCGAGAGGTGGTTCTTAGCCCAAAAACACCGGCCTATTTCTTCAAAGCGTACACCAAGACACTACAGTTGGCGATATCCGTGACGTAGAGGTTGTTTTCGGCGTCGATGGTGACCCCGTAGTATTTGGGCGCGGTCCGGTAGTTTCCCTGGGGAGTGCCAAATTCAGTCAAATAATAGCCCTCCGGGTCGAAAACCTGGATACGCATGTCCCGGTCGGTGACGAAGATGTTGCGCTTGGAATCGGTGGCGATACCGATCGGCTGGGAAAATTCGCCCCGCCCCGTGCCCCGCTTCCCGAACTTGTTCTTGAAAACCCCTTTCGAGGTGAATATCTGGACCCGGTAGTTTTTCTCGTCTACCACCAATAAGTTTTGGCTGTTGTCCAGGACCAGGCCGGCCGGGCTGTTGAACTCGCCCAACCGGGCCCCCTGGATCCCGAACTTGTTGATGACCTTGCCGGCCGGGTTGAATACCCGGATGCGGTGGTTCCCCGTATCCGAAACATAGATGTTGTCCTTGTCGTCCAGGGCCAGGGCCTGGGGGTGGAAGAAGCCGCCGGCGCCGATTTCGATTTTGCCCGTTGTCGGCGAAGCCGGCTCACCGAATCTTGCCAGGAGTTGGCCCATTTTCCCGATAATCTGGACGTTGCAGGTCTTGGCGTCCAATGCCACCAGGTTTCCCCCTTGGTCCACCGCGACCGAAACGGGCATGAGGAATGAAACCTCCTTCGGGTCATGGGCTTCCTTGCCGAACTTGCCCACCGAATAAAGGATCTTTCCCTCGAAATCAAAAACCTGCACGTTGCACTTGAGTGAATCGCAGACGTAAATGCGCTTTTGGGCGTCCACCGTCACGGCCACGGGCGAAATAAAATTGCCTTCTTCCTTGCCCCGGGTCCCGATCGTGCGGACCAGCTTGTAGTGGTAGCCTTGGTACCGGAGGCTGTTGATATCCCCCACTTCCTTGGAGACCTGTTTTTTGGTTTCTTCCTGGATGATGGTATGCGTCAGGATTTCCTCGGTCTTGCTGCCGATGCCGATGGGCGCCGCCAAAACGGGGGCGGGTATTTTCTCCAGATCCGCTTTCATGTCGTTGGCCGTCTGATAACGTTTCGAGACTTCCTTTTGAAGCGCCTTCATGATCACGGCTTCCAGTTCCTTCGGGAGGGTTGGGTTGACCTTGTGGGGTTCGTTGACGTCGTCCTTGAGTATCTTATTCAGGACCACCATGGGCACTTCGTCGTAAAAAGGCAGTTTTCCCGTCACCATCTCGTAGAGGATGACGCCGACGGAGTAAACATCCGAAGCCTTGGCGGGGTGGCCCAATACCTGTTCCTTGGCCATGTAGTAAAGGGTGCCGCCGATGCCCGCGCCGTTTTTCCCGGCTTGGATAACCGCCGTGCCAAAATCCGTGATTTTCGCCTTGCGTTCCGAAGTGAGCAGGATATTTCCCGGCTTCAAGTCCCGGTGGATGACGTTCTTTTCATGGGCGTATTGGAGGGCCGAGAGGATCTGGATGACGATGTCGACGGCTTCCTTGTAAGTCAGGGGCGTTTCTTGGATGAGCTGGGCCAGGTTTTTGCCGTCCACATATTCCATAACCATAAAGAAAATGTTTTCGGCTTTGTCGACGGTCAGGATTTGGACGATGTTGGGATGATCCAGCGAGGCCAGCAGCTTGGGTTCGGCAATGAGGTTGGTGAATTCTTCCTTTTGGTTGTGGGGGATCTTGATGGCGACTTTTTTGCCGATCCAAGTGTCCTCGGCCAGCCAAACGGTGCCAAAGGTGCCGCTTCCCTTGATTTCGAGGAGTTTGTATTTGTCGATGTTCCCCTGAAGCATCAGGCCCCCTCAATTGGCGTAGGGCGTTATTTTATCAGAGGTTTCCGGGCTGTAACTACCCTCATTTTCCTAATAACACCGGGCGGAGCCCGATTATTGAAATGAGGGTGACACAGTTCCCCGTCATTTGGGCCGTCGGCCCAATATTCAATGAGGAACTGCGGAGCCTCATTTTCCGTCCGACGGACCCCGGAACCGGACGATTCCCTCCTTCACCCGTAGGCCCTCGTTTTCCAATAACGTTATTTTCCATTCCACATCACCCCCGTATCCACCCAGGCGTCCACCGGAGGCAATGACACGGTGGCACGGGATGAAAATTGCGACCGGGTTCCGGTTGAGCGCCTGCCCGGCGGCCCGGAAGCCCCTTGGGGAACCGGCCTTTTGGGCCGCCCAACCGTAAGTCCTTACCTGTCCCCATGGAATCTGGCAGGTCGCAAGGAGGACTTTCTGTTGGAAAGGGGTCAGGAAGGAAAGGTCGAGGCCGACAAGCCGGAACTTTTTCCCGCCCAAAGCCTTGCGGGTTTCGGTTTGGATCTCTTGCGGCACCCAAGCCGGGGGCTTCCCCCAAAATTCCTCCGGCAGCGGTGGCAGACACTCCTGTAATCGCCGGAGAGCCTCATTCCGACTCGGCCGGGGCGAAACCAGGGCGGAAAGACCCTGGGTTGTCCAAGCCGCCGCGCACCAACCACCCTTGGCGCGGAACAATCCCCGGCTTGCCGAGGAACCCCAGCGTTCCAAAGCATTCACGGCTTTTGTCCCCCGCGGCGGCCTAAAACCCAGTTCAAGCCGGTCAACCGGAAGGCCTTCGCCAAAGCAAAATAAACAACACCGCCGACCACGACCGGCAACAGGAAATCCAAGAGCCGGTGGCCGGGAACGGGAAGATTTTGAACCAGCCGCAGCATTCCCCAGGAAGCCGCACCCATGAGGAAAGTTGCGGCGAGGACTTTCGCTCCTTCCCCCGCTTGGTAGCCTCTGTCCAGGCTCACTCCCAGGCGCGGAATGCCCCAAAGCAGGAGACCGAAGTTCACGCAGGCGCCCAGGACCGAAGCAAGGGCCAATCCCCAAAAACGCCAATGGGTGTCCTGGATAAAAAGGAAAGCCGAGAGGTTCAGGGCGGCGTTGGCGGCCATGCCGGCGAGGGAAGCCCTCAAAGGAAATTGGGCGTTCCGGCAGGCATAGTAGGCCGGTTGGAGGATCTTGGCCCCCGTGTAGCCAACCAGTCCCAAGGCGTAGAGCGCCGTGGCCTCAGCGGAAAGTGACGTCGCTTCCGGGCTGAACTTTCCGTACTGGAAGGCCAGCCGGCAAGCGGGCTGGGCCACAATCCAGATGCCCACGGTGCAGGGGGCCATGAGAAAGAAGGAGGTAGCCAGGGCCTTGTCCAGTGTTTTGGAGAACTCGGACATCTGCCCCCCGCTGGACTGCCGGGCCAACAGCGGAAAGGTGATCGTGGCGATGGAGATCCCGAGCACCCCGTAGGGCAGTTGGAAAAGCCGGTTGCCGTAATAGAGGTAGGTGACATAACCCGTCGCCAGGAAGGAGGCGAAGAACTGGTTCACCAGCAGGTTCACCTGCAGGACCGACTGGCTCACGATGGCCGGGGCCAGGAGCTTCCACATTTCCCCGAGGCCCGGGTGGTTCGGCGGCCAGGACCAGCGCAAGCGGATGCCCGCCTTGAGCCCATCGGGCACCTGGGAGAGCCACTGGAGAAGCATGCCCAGGGTCATCGAGACAGCCCAGAGATGGACGTTCCTGATTTCTTCCTCCGGGGTGGTTGAGGGCCAGACTTTTACCAGGAGGATCCCCATGACAATCTGGGCCAGGTTCATGAAAACCGGGGCGAAGGCCGGCGCGGTGAACCGGTGGAGTGAATTGAGGGCGCCCATCCAAAGCGCGGCGAGGGAGACGCAGGAAAGGACCGGGAAAAGGATGCGGGTCAGGCTGACGGTGAGCTGAAACTTGTCCGGATGCCCCACGAAACCCTGGGCGATCACCCAGACCACCTGGGGGGCGAAAAGGATGCCCAACAAGGTGAGCCCCCCCGTCACCAGGCAAAGGAGGGTGAAGACCTGGGACATCAGCTCCCAGGCTTCCATCTCCTGTCCCTTCTCCAGCCTCGCCGACAAGGCCGGGACAAAGGCGTTGGAAAGGGCCCCCTCGGCGAAAAGGTCCCTGAGGAGGCTGGGGATGCGCACCGCCATGAAATAGGAGTCCGAAACAAGCCCCGCCCCGAACAGTTTGGCGTTGAGGGTGTCCCGCAGGTAGCCGGCGATGCGGCTTGTGCCGGTGGCCAGGGTGACGAGGCGGAAATGGCGCCCCAGGCTGTGGCCCTTGCCCTTCGCGGGGGGGATTGTCGGCGTGGCTTCATCCGCAACGGTTCCGGCGGTGGAAACCGGCCCCGGTTTAGACATGATTGACAGCCCCCCGGCCTTCGTTTACGATATGCCACCTTTTCAGGAAGCCGCCGTCAAATCTTTTGGAGGATCCATGCCGATTATCAAGTCGTCGATCAAGGATGTCCGCCGTACCAAGCGCCGCACTGTGCGCAATTCCCAGGAAAAGAACAAGGTCCGCACGGCCATGAAGGCCGTTCTCGCGGCCAAGACCGCCGAGGAAGCCGCCAAGGAATTGAAGCAAGCCATGCAAGTATTGGACAAGGCCTGTGCCCACGGAATTATCAAGCGCAACAACGCTTCCCGCCATATTTCCCGCCTCTCGTCGTTTATCCATAAGAAATTCGGAAAGAAGTAATTTCAGGACGGGCATCCGCCGGCGGAGGGTTGAAGGCCTCCGCCGGCGGTTACCGGTTGGCTGCCACCCGCTGCCTTTTACACCACTTTAAAACCCAAAGTTCCAAATAAACGGCCGGCACCCCCTTGCCCAGGCGGCCCGTAACCACCCCCGCCTGCAGGTGGATGAGGTCCAGCAGGGCGGATTTCAATTCTTCCGCCGAAAACTGCGAAGCCTGGTCCCAGAGCGTCTTCAAGCGGAAAGGGTGCAGTCCGAGCTTCTCCGCCGCGTTGGCTTGGGTCAATCCCTTGGCCCGGCCCAGGGCGATCATCAGCAGTTCCCGCATTCGGCCGTAAAGAAGCATGGTGGTTCCCGTATCCACCCCGTCCTGCAAGCGGTTCATCATCGCCAGGGCCTTTTCGGCCTGGCGCATCCCCACGGCGTCCAAGAGGGGGAATATTTCGGATTCGACCCCCGGTA
>Ga0070734_10003204_pt1 | contig 17688 bp, 15 predicted proteins | sample Coa_R1_8_FD_66444 | JGI IMG/M metagenome (GOLD analysis project Ga0070734, IMG submission 66444) | Surface soil microbial communities from Centralia Pennsylvania, which are recovering from an underground coalmine fire - Coalmine... | ecosystem: Environmental > Terrestrial > Soil > Unclassified ... | reverse complement strand
CAAACCGCTTTTGCAGTGTCGATCTTATGAGCCATGTTCTGCCCTGATGCAGGCGGCTCGGCGATCCTGGCTTCCCACCCCACCACGCGAAAACCGCGCGTGTTGGGGACCCCGGACCTCGCCGCCTTTCGTGTCCTTTATATTTCGCTTCTATGTGTCGCTACGCCAAACTCTTGCGCCCCGATCCGGCAAACCTTTCATGGATACCAGCACAGGCAAGAGTGCCTGTGCCACATTCTTAAAAGAACCATGCCACGTCCCAAAAGCGGCTGTGCCACATTTCTTGGATGCCTTGGGGCAAACCCACAATTATTTCACAAGCAGAGCGTCTCCGGACGCAAAAGGCCCCTCGCCCCTATTTCCGGCGCTGCCAGCACGTCCTCTTTGACGGGATTCGGGAATGACGATGCGTTGGGGTTCGTCTTAACTTTCTCGCCGGAATCTCTATCTCGTTGCCATTTCCAATTGCGCTACTGCCGATGTTTTGAGCTATTCGTTCCACGTCCGCACCAGGAATGGAAAACATGACAAAAAACCGCGCCATCGCGCCGAAAATCTGGATTCAGACACATGGCATACCCGGAGCAGAGAAGCGCATCCAAGAAAGTCGATGAGCCGCATAATCACGCAATCGTTTCTTACTATCGTCTTTTGTATAGGCGTTTCTTTGGCGCCGACAAACGTCTCAGCGCAAACAACCGGCGGCGGTCTGCCGGACAATCCGTCGCAGTCGACACGCCCGGAAAAAGACAGCAGCACTTCACCTGCGGCGCGTGAAGTGACGTGGAAGAGCTTGCCCAAGGATTTTCTTCGCGATCAAAAAGATATCTGGACGTTTCCTGTGCAACTGGGCAAGGGACACCACTGGCTGCCCACGCTCAGCATTACCGGCGTGACGGCGGGGCTGATTGTGGCGGACCCGCATGTAATGCCTTATTTCCAGGACCACGCAAAGAACCTGGACCGCCTGAACGACACCTTTGATCCTTCCATCACGACGGCGGAGATAATAACGATTCCCACATCTTTGCTGATCACGGGTTATGCCCGGCAGGACCGCTATCAAGTAAGCACCGCGATACTGGCCGGCGAAGCTTACGGCGACGCCGCCGTGGTTGATCTGGCGGTGAAGGCGATTTCCCGCAGAAAGCGGCCCAGCGACGTTCCGCCGGGAGGCGATTTTCACAATACATTTTTTAATGGCGGCAAGTCGCCGTTTAAGGGCAGCAGCTTTCCTTCAGGGCACGCAGCCGGGGCATTTTCAGTGGCCACGGTGATTGCCAGCCGTTACCACAATCATAGGTGGGTGCCATGGGTGATGTACGGCATGGCGACGGCAATCAGCTTTTCTCGTGTGACCACTAGCGCGCATTTCCCATCAGACGTATTTCTTGGCGCGGCGCTGGGCTATACGATCACGCGCTTTGAAGTGCTCAAGCCGCGGTGAGATGAAGGCGCCGATCATCTGCACAAGAGAGGATCCACCTGCTTTGCACAAAGGCCCAAACCTTACCACGGATAACACTGATAACACCGATCTACACGGATCAAAAAAGTTCAACTAGGACGATTTTTAAATTTGTAAATGCCGCAGCCGAGAGAAAGCCTCTTCTCCATCGATAGGCTTCACTCTGCCGCTCTTAATGTCGTCGTAACGGGCATCAAGCATGTTGCGTACTTGCGACAATTCAGCCAGATATCCGGCCATCGCGTCCTGCACAAGCTTTTCTTTCGCGCGTCCGGTCTCAGCGGAGAGTTGATTCAGCTTTGCTTCCAGGTCGGGTGTCAAACGCACTTCCATGTGTCCAAGCGTAGGCAATTCGGGGTCTGGCATTCAATTGTCACGAATTTATCTCGCCCGCATCACCATCACGTCCGTTGATTTCACCAACGCGGCAGCGATCTGGCCTTTTTCCAGCCGCATCTCGCGCACCGCATCGGCGGTGATGATGGCGGTGAGGCGCTGGCCGGCGATGGAAAGCGTGACCTGCGCCATCAGGCCTTCAATCTTTAACTCGACGACGCGGCCCACAAGCTGGTTGCGCCCGCTGATGGTGCGGAAACTTTCTCTGCGCGTTTGCACGGTGCCGCGCTGCGGCACGGCGGGCAGCAGGCGGTCGATTTCAGTTTCTGGAATGCGATGATGGCCGCCGGGAGTTTTGACGGTCTTGATCTTGCCTTTGTAAATCCACTGCTTCAGCGCGGGGTAGCTCACGCCCAGGACCTTGCATGCATCGCGTAGGGGATAGAGTTTCTTTGGCGATTCAGATCGCATGATATCGACTCCTTTTTACTTCATAGCGGAAAGGCAGCCTGCTTTCAAGTGCGCAGCCGAGGGCGGCTGCGGTCCACGATTTCATTTATTTTCATAGCGGCGCCAGCAACGATTGCAGCAGTGGCGTTGCCGGCGCGCGGTAAAGCTCAGTCCAACAGCCGCGCTGCACGATTTTGCCTTGCTCGATTACCATGGCCTGTTGCGGGCACAGACGTTTGAGCACTTCAGCCTGATGATCGACGGCGATCATGCTGAAGCCGATTTGCCGGCTCCAGAAGATAAGATCGTCAATCAGCTCGCGAACAAGCTGGCGGTCGAGCCCGGCAAAAGGTTCGTCGAGCAGGACGAGCGGCGGCTTGCGCGCGAGCATGCGGGCCAAAGCGACGCGGCGTGCCTGTCCGCCGGAAATGAGAGACGCGGGCGCGTGCCACAGCGGGCTGAGCTGAAGACGGTCGCGCAATGTGGCGATCCATTGTTGTTGCTGCGCGGTGGCGGCCAGAGTTCTTGAAATTCCGAAATGAATATTTTTACTCACGCTCAGGTGAGGGAAGAGGCCGGGCTCCTGCGTCATGTAGCCGATTGTGCGGCGATGCAGCGGCAGCGATGGCGGAAAAAGTTGCAGGCCGTTGAGCTGCACAAAGCCGCCGTCGGGCTGCTCAATGCCGGCGATGCACGCGAGCACTGTGCTCTTGCCCGCGCCGGAAGCGCCGAACAATCCCACCGCGCTGCCGGGTTCAAGTTCAAGCGTGACATCAACCTGGAGATCGCGGCGCTTCTTGATGATGTGGGCTTTAAGCATGGCGTTTTCTCTGGGCCAGCACATGCACGAGCCACGGCAGCGGAAGAGCCACGGCCAGAAAGACGATGAGCAGCGGCATGACAGCGGGCAATCCAAAGCTTTGCAGGTTTACCCAGAGTTGCACCGGCATGCCGGAAGGATAATAAGCGGTGACGACGACAGCGCCGAATTCTCCGATGGCGCGCACCCACGCGATGCTGAGCGCGACAGCCAGTCCGAGTCGCGAGAGCGGCAAAGTGACGCGCAGAAAAACTTTTAGGGGCGGAAGGCCAAGCAGAGCGGCTTGTTTTTGCAGGATGGTGGGCACGGCGTCAAACGCGGCGACTGCGCCCAGGACGTAATAGCCCATGCCGACGTAAACCTGCGTGACGATAAAAGCAGCGGCGCTGTTGGTCAGGCGCAGATCAAGGTGCTCAAGCATTGCGCCGAGCGATCCATATGGACCGAAGGCCAGAGTGAGCAGGATGCCGAGTGCGAGAGGTGGCAGCAAAATCGGAACCAGCAATATGGCTTGCCACCAGAGACGCTCGCGGGTGGAGCAGCGTGCAATGTACGCTGCGACAGGCGTGCCCACGGCGACGATGATCAGCATCGCAACGCCGGTGAGCAGAAGCGAGACGCGGACAGACGCAAGCGCGGGGCCGCGAACGTCCGCGCCCCACTGCCATGGCCCGATGCGCGCAAGCAGTGCGGTGAACGGATACAACAACGCCAGAGCAAACAGCGCCGCAGATGTGCGGGCGACCCAGTGGCGTGGAATGCTCATGCGCGTAGGCCTGCGGCCGTGCCTGGCGGATCATAGTTATAGTGGTGGAAGATAGCTTGAGCTTCAGAGCCGGTGAGCCAGTTGACGAAAGCATCTGCGCCGCGGTTGTTTGGTGCGTCATTGAGTGCGGCGACGTAATAGATGAGCGGCTCAGGCTGATACGTTTTGCCGCTTATGGTCAGGCTGATTTCTGGATGATCGGCGTGGACGCGCTCTCCGCTCAGGTTGATTTCTTGTTGCAGCGCGATGTAAGGAAGATTGAAAGGGCCGGGCTGAATTTTATATGCGGACGCGGCATCCAGTTCGCCGCTTTGCAGCCGCGCCATTACCGTGGGCTCAGTAAAGATCTGCTGCGGGTTGATCGTGGGGCCAAGGATTTTTTCTGCCAGGTTCGGCTGACTGAAAATTTTGGCGGCCAGCATCACAGTAAAAATAATATTGCGGCCCTGCGGATCGGTGACGGGATCTGTACGACCGAAACGCAGATTGGGTTCCAGCAATATCTTCCACAAATCCTCTTTGTGTTTGGCAGCGGCGTCAAAGCGTGAAGCGAAGCGGCTTTTGGGACTATAGGCAATCACCATTTCTGTACGCGCGATGGGCTGCGCGATCTCGGCCTTGCCCGCGCGCAGAATAGTGAGCGCCGCCCCGGGCGTGACGGGGATGAATACGTCCGGACGAATGCTGCTGCCAACAATCAATTGCGCCAGCGCGCTTGATCCCTGGGCGCGGCCATGGAAGTCAATTTTCAAGGTGCGCGCCACGGCGGACCTTATTGGGCCTTCCATCATCGAGCCCATGGACCCTGCGTAAGCGACGTCGAGCGGGGCAAGTGCCTCAGCGAGCAGGCGCAGCGGCGAGCCGGCAAAGGCGGAGGCTGCGGCGATAGTTAGGCTTCGCGCGAGAACGTCACGTCTTGTCAGCAAGCATAAGGGCATCATTACTCAATAGTCAGTGCGGTGAAGCTAATACACCGCACAGAATGATGATTTAATACGATTCAATTCGTTACTGTCAAATGTATCTAAGCGATCTTGCTGTCTTCTTACAGCATCGGCGCGGCGAGACCATTTTTAACTCTTCTTTACGAAACTTCCTCGCACCTGGCCGGGTTAAAACTTGGCAGGCAGTAAAAACAGGCTCCTGGGAGGACACGAGCACATGAAGCGAGCATTCATAAAACGAACCCTGGCAGGGTTGATGTTTCTGGTTTTTGCAGGCGCGGGCAGCATGATGGCACAGGATGGCTACTACCATCGCGACCGCGATTTGCGCGGTGACTACGCGGACCGCCGCTCTGACATTCGCGACATTCGCCGCGACGAAGCCAAGATCGCGCATGACCGCTGGGAACTGCGCCGCGATCTGGATCGGGGCGACTACCGGACCGCCGCGCATGAGCGGGAAGAGCTGCGCCGCGAATATCGCGACATAAACCGCGACCGCGCTGATGTGTATCGCGACACGCGGGACATACGTCGCGACGAGCGCGAGCGCTACTGGTACGGCCGCTAAGACCCAAGCTGCGGCCGCGATCACGGTCGCTAAGCGAATCGTAAAGTGAAGAGAGGGCAGCTGCGGGGCTGCCCTTGATTTTTGCCGCCACGCGGATGCCATCGCAACAAGCTTCATACATTCTGTCGCCTTTCGCAGTCGTGCCAACTGCTTCATCCTTTTTGCCGCGTTGCGATACACTTACTGCCGCCAAGGAGCGTCATTGTGAATCCTTCGTCTTTCCCGCCAGGAATGCCTGCGCCGCGCCGGGCCCGTCCCGGATGCGTGGTGCAGGTGCTGGCCGCGCTTGTGTTTGGCGCGGCGGTGGTGCTGGGCATCCAGGCAGTTTTTACGCCGTGGGGTTTTTACATGGGCGGCCATTTCCACATCGTCCCGCAGTGGACGGGCTGGGGACAGATGCATTCCAAAACTGCCGGCGACTACGCCGTGCTGGTGACCTTTTCTCCCAAGACAGGCAGGTACATGGGACTGACGCATGTTTCCGGCAATGCCGTGATTTGCACCCCGCGCGGAGAAAAGTTCAAGTTGAGGCTTAGTGGCGACTTTGAAAATCCTCATGGCACCGATCTCCAGGGCAAGACGGCGCATCTTTACGCCAACTATTACTCAACCTTCAGCGGCAGCACCGCGCCGTCACTTGATTTCCGCGGCAGGTGGAACAACCCCGATCTGGTGCTTGACGATGGCGGCTCGCTCAACCGCGCTTTTGATCCCGGGGGTGCGCTGGTCACGAACCACCATATGCGCCCTTACAAACAAGAGGTGGTGCCGCTGACCCTGCATGAAGGCAGCAAGTCAGACTTCAACGCCGCCTGCGCAGCGCTAAAGGCCAAGTAGTCAGTGCCGCGACAAAAAAAGTAATCGTGCGCGCCGGCTGCTGGCCACCTGCGGCCCGGCTGCGCGATAATGAAATCCTTTCGGGAAAGGACATTCATCATGACCGGCAAACATTTTTCCACACTAGCGCTCACCATCTTCATGCTCGCGGCTTTCGTTTTGGCGCAGCCGACGACTGCGTCCGCTTCGGCCCAGCAGACGTCCACTCCTTCTGCCCAGGCCGAGCCGAAGCCGCAGCAAGACAAGAGCAAGCGTCCCAGCCCTCCGGGCACCGCTGACTGCACCATCAACGGCAAGAGAGTCACCATTGATTACAGCCGTCCTTCTCTCAAGGGCAGAAAGCTGGGGACAGATCTTGCGCCCTACGGAAAAGTCTGGCGTACCGGGGCCAATGAAGCCACCACGCTCACCACGGCCATCGCGCTCGATATAGGCGGCGCCAAAGTGCCTGCCGGAACTTACACGCTGTACACGCTCCCTTCTGAAGGCACATGGAAGCTCATCATCAACAAGCAGAAAGGGCAGTGGGGCACCGAATACCATCAAGAGCAGGACCTGGCGCGCGTGGACATGAAGAAACAGGAGATCGTGGTGCCAGTGGAGCAGTTCACCATCTCCCTGGACCAGGACTCCAACGACAGCGCCGACCTGATACTGGAATGGGAGAAGACGCGGGTTTTCGTGGTCATCCGGGCGCAGTAAGGTTTTGACCGATGAGGTATTTGAATCCGGCAAATTGAGTGGTTGAAATAATGCGATCAAGTTGATAGATTGAACACGTTATCAGACGTTAAATAGTTCATTCTAAAGAAGAAAACTGTTGACTTGTTCGCGCCAATTTCGCTATAGTAGGCAAAGCTAGCCGGGAGCGGCGCCGGCGAAACCTCCGGAAGATTGGAGGACCGTGAAAAGCGGAAAAAGGCCTGCAACTCTGCGGTCAGTGGGCCACCGTTTCGTCCACAAGTTACCGCGGCCCCGAGGATCTAGGAGTGTGCCAGTTGCATGGGCACGCTTGGCTGCGACGGCCATCCTGGTTGGGGGCCGTGGTGTGGGAAAAAGCGGTAGTTAGTAATTGGCCGATTGGCCGACAGCTCAAAGCTTTTTCGCTCGATCCAAACCATTCCAAAATTTCTATAACGCAGGCGAGGGCCAAAAAAGCAGTTAGCAAATAGCAATTGGCAATTGGCTTTTGTATCTGAGCTGCATTCGTCGATCTGCCCCCATAGAGATTCACAGAGACTGAACACGCAGGCGAGGGCGCCTGCGCTCACAATCATTCCAATTACGCCACGTTACTTCAAGTGAACCTCGGAAGTTAAATTTTCACCGGCAAGAGTGCCCCCACCCCGCCACGCGAACAGCGCGCGTGATCGGGGACCCCGGCCGGTGCCACAAAAACAAATTCTGAATCGGGCCACCCAAAAATGGGTGGCCTTTCTTATTGGAGGACAACTTGCACAAACGAGACGAGATTATTGCGGCGATCAAGAAATGCGCGGAGAGACTGGGACGCGCGCCGAGCCAGGCGGAGTTGCGGCGGGCGTCGAAGATCAGCTGGTATCAGGTGTACAAACATTTTCGCGGGATGCGGCAGGCTGTCCGGGCGGCGGGGCTGGAGCCGGGGCCACGAGGCGGCGCGCTGGACGTAAATGCGCTGACGCTGGACTGGGCGGGCGTGGTGCGCAAGCTGGGCCGGCTGCCCAGCCGCGCGGAGTATTGCGAACATGGGATCCATCATGCGGGAACACTGCACGCACGCATCGTCTGGAGCCAGATGGCGCATAAGTTTGTGCTGCTGGTGAGGGAGTTTCATCTGGAACGGGAGTGGGCGGACGTGGTGAAGATTGTGGTGGGGAAATTCCCGCTGCTGGAAACGAGCATTCAGCAGTCAGCACTCGAAGACAGCATTCAGCAGTCAGCACTCAGCATTCAGTCCCGAAACATTGTCGAGGAGTATCCGACGGAAACAGTGAGCCGCGAATTAACGCGAATGGACACGAATGAAAACCGGGAACCACAGAGCGCACAGAGGAACACAGAGACAGGACGGCCAGAATTTTTACCACTGATTGCCGTTGATAACACTGATCGGCAACGGAGTGGAATGAAATTGGGGAAGGTTGTGGCGGCGGCGCTGGCGATTGAGATTTTGATGGCGGCACAAAGGAGCACTCAGCAGTCAGCACTCAGCATTCAGCCAGAGGAGAGCAATTGGCAATTAGCAAATAGCGATTGGCACGATCAAAACCAAGATCAAAACCTTGAACCACAGAGGACACAGAGGAACACGGAGGAAAGCACGGTTGCCGCAGATCGGCGCAGAGACACGCAGATCGAAGAGGTGGGCCGCGAATTAGCGCAAGTCGACGGGAACCAAAACCCTGAACCACAGAGGACACAAAGGAACACGGAAGAAAATACAGTTGCCGCAGACGCGCGCAGAGAAACGCAGATTGGAGAGGGCCGCGAATTAGCGCAAATCGACGCGAATGAAAACCTTGAAACACAAAACCTTGAACCACAGACGGCACAAAGCAACACTAAGGAAATGCATGCGCTGCTGGATAGAAACGGCGCACACGGCGGGCAAGAGCCGTGCGGGCGTCCGGTGGTGTATGGCGAACCTCTGGGGCTGGCGGCGATGGCGCACGCGCCGACGAACGAGCTAGGGGTGCTGTTTCTGTTTGGGATTCTGGCGGCGGACCTGGGGTTCAGGGTGGAGCGGTTGCAGGCGGCGTTTCCGGATTGCGAGGCCAAGAGGGAAGTCGCGCCGGGAAAGTGGGAACTGGTGTTTATTGAACTGGAGATCTACAGCAGGAATTTCAAATTGCATCGGCATAATCCCAGGGGATGCCATGCGATTGTGTGCTGGAAGCATAATTGGCCGGATTGTCCGGAGTGGCTGGAGGTGATTGAGTTGAGCAAGGTCGTGAAGGGCAGATCGGGCGATCGAGAGATCGGGTGATCGCGCGTGATCCCACCCCAGCAAGCCAAAATCGGGCTTGCCGCGGGCCCCGTGATCGGAAAGGCAGAGCTTCACCGCAGAGGCGCGGAGACACGGAGAAGAGCGGAGAGGGGCCGCGAATGAACGCGAAAACCGCGAAGGGAACAGAGGCGTGAAGAAAAACTTTGGCCACGGAGACACGGAGAAGAACAGAGAGGAGTGGCCGGGCCGGGTTATTGCTGTGATCGGAGCCAGAAAAACAGCGCTGTTTCAGCAGGGCCTTCGCGTGAGCGTTGGCGCCCGCAAATCAAAGTAAGCTACGCCCAACTTTATTGAGCAGCTCTCTGTTGCTCTTTGTTTACGTTGTTCACGTTAAGCTGATAAACGTTCTGGTCCGCGGTGAGCACGTAAAGCGACCCATCGGCGGCAAAGTCGGCATCCACAATCCTGGTTGGGAAACTAAAGTGCTCTGCGGATTGCAGCGTTGCCGTATCGTAGAGATCGGCGATTCCATCTTCATTTTCGATCAGCACTCTGGCGCCGTCTGTTGACGCGGCTACCGGATGACCGATGAATGAACCTTGCTGCGCGCCCGTCTTCAGAGCATAAACAAGCGTGCGATGGTTGGTTTCGTCAGTAACAAACATTTTGTCGCCTGCGGTGTATCCCGCGCTCACGCGGAAAGAGAGCTTCCCGGTATCCACCAGAACAGAGCCCAAAGGCTTCCCGGTCTTTGGCTCGAATGCCTCTAAAAGGTAGGATGTGTCTTTGTTCTCCAGCCGGGCAAGCCGGGCGTTGATGCTTTCATCCTCCTTGGCGGCTTCCTTGATCCCGCCCCAATCCCAGATCAACATGGTGATGGCTGTGGGAGCGTAGAACAATCTGGGCAGGCCCTGATGTAATTTGCGTTCCCACAAGACATTGTTATTGTGCACGTCGTGGACCTGCAAAATCGTGCGTCCCGTGCCAAGGTCTTGTTTTTCATTTTCCGGATGCATGGTGACGAGCAGGTTGCCCCATTGCCAGGAATGCGTATTTAAGAATGCTCCAGCGGGAACGTTGTAAAGTCTTGTGTTGGCACTTCCGCTGTTGGAAGTTCCGTGTAAGTCAAATTGGAATACGCGCGGAGGATTCGGCGGATCCTGGGCGAATTCGGTGATGAGTTGGTCATTCTCAAAAAGGGCGCCGTTAAATCCGCGAGCCAGGAACTGCCTTTGACCACTCTCCAGGTTCCACAGGGAGCCGCGGCTGCCCTGGGAAACCGCGAGCCACTTTCCGTCTGTCGAGAAGACAGAAGTTCTGGCCCTTCCAAGCAGGCTTTCCGGCAGCTTGAGCCTGCCTATCATCTTGCTGTCGGCGGTACTGAACAAGGCAACCTCACCGCTATTTTGCTCTCCGGCATAGATTCCTCCGTAGACCGCAAATGCCGGGTTCTTGAATGCCTGGGTAATCTTCTTGGAAGTCAGGTCAATAATTCCAACAGGATAAGCTGCTGCGGGACGCATGAGCAGAGCATCGCGGTTTTGGCTGCTTGAAAGCCATCCATCGGCTTGTACTTTGAATTCGTCCAGCTTCTCACCTGAAGGAAATTTCAAGCGTATCAGTCTCAGGTCGTTCATGCCGACGTACCGCAGGCCATCGAATTCATCTGGGCCGGCAAAGGTAAAGGACATGCGCGCCACTTCATGGATGCGCCAGGGAAGCTTTGCTTCAGTCCTCTCTTTTAAATCATAGGCCGCGAATGAATCGCGATGTCCAGCGATAAAGTAGCGGTCGTCCGGAGAAAACTTCATGTCGAAGATGCGGGGTTTCTCACCGGCAAGCCGCGCATAATAGTAGCGGAGAAAGGAGAAATAGTTCGTAAAAACGTAAAACTTTTTGCGGTCAAGAAGCACTGTCTTGGTCTCAACGTCCACCAACTTGAGGCCAAACGCCTCATCAATACAGCCAAGATAATTGCCGGAAGGTGAAAGCTCCGACTGGTAACACTCCGGAATGGCTAGCTCGTTTATTGAGGTGCGCTTCCCGCTGGCGACGTCCCATTTCTCAACCCTAAGCTCCTTGTCGTAAAAAACCACGGAGCGGGAGTCAGGGGAAAACCGCGCAGTGTGAGCGTCAAAGGCGTCAATCCGGAACAAATTGGCCAACGGCTCGCACGAAGCGACAAAAATACTGCTCTGGTCCTGCGCGAGAAGGTATTTTCCATCCGGACTGAATTGAATGCCGGAGAGATCGCTACGAAGCTGCGACTGGAGCGTTACTTTTCTCATAAGTCCCGGCAACTCGGCTTTTGACAGGCTGGCAGATTTAGTGCTGGCGATAATAGTCTTTTGCCATGCGGCGAACTCCCCTGCTTCCGGCGGGCGCTTGGCGATGCAGTTTTGCGCCAGGGGCCGCTCAGATTTCAGCATTTCGCGGAACCGTTTTGCATTGGGATTGGTGGAGCCGGTAAAGTCAGACCAGAAGCCTCCCGTCTTGCCTTTGGTTTCCAAAAGTCGGTCAGCAAATGCAATACCTTTGTCCGGGTCGTATCCAGCGCGCACCAAGGCGTATAACGCGATGCGATCGGCAATGACCTGTTCTTCAGCATTGCGCTTTTCGTCATTCCTATGCTTAATTTTTCTGTCATTGTCTTCAAACTCTTTCCAGTGCTTGAGCACATCGGCACGGTCGCCCAGAGTACTAACGCCCATCTGCCGGAAAAAATCAGAAAAGCGCAACGCTACATGATGGTCAACCATGTGCCCCATCTCATGGCCCAGGAGCGTGGCCAATTCATCTTCATTCTGCGTGAATGCAATCATTCGACGATGGATGTAGATGCGTCCGCCAATCAATCCAAAAGAGTTGAGTTCCGGTGAATCTATGATGACGAACCGGTAATGCGTGCTGGAGGGAGGAAGCTGTGCCTGTAACCGGTCTGCAACTTTCTGCAAATAATTGTCCGGATCTTCAATCACATTGAATTCGCTGCGGATCTCCTTGTCCATTACCTCTCCCAGCCATTCTTCCTGCTGCTCAGTAAAGAGGTTATGCCCTTTGACGCTCAATAGCCCACTGGGCAAGCCGCATTCTGACGATGGCGGGTTGGTCTGTGCGGCGGCTGAAGTTGTAACTATGCAGCCAATGGCAAACGCAAGCAGGTAAGCGAAGAAGAAATGAGATCGTGCAGAGAACATTATTCTATACCCCAAAATTGAACAGAACTATAACCAAACTAGTTGATTGGGTCTACAGAAATGCCAACAACAAAGTTACAAAAGCCCCATAGAATAGTGTCTCTGGCTCGGCTATCGTTTCACTCGAAAGTAAATTTCAGGCGGCAAAGGTGCTCCTTAAAATGGCATCGCAGGTCGCGTGACTACGGTAAACTTACCTGCGATGCCGACTCTTTCTGGACCCCGTAAATCCGGCCGTGGCGGCCTGACGCGGCTAGTGCTTGTGTTTCTATTGGTAGGCGGCGTGGTTGTGGCCGTTATAGCCCTGGCCGCGCCGTGGGGATTCTTTATGGGCGGCCGCTTTCATGCCATCCCAATGTGGCAGGGCGTAGGGCGGATTGATTCCAACAGGGCCGGCGGCGGCTATGCAGTGTACGTCTGGTTTTGGCCCGATCATGGGCGGCTCCGCAACCTTGGGTATGTGCAGGGCAACGCAATGGTGTGCACGCCTCGCGGAGAAAAGTTCTATCTTACCCTGGGTGGCACCCTTGAAAACCCGGCGGGGACTGACACCAACGGCAAGCGTATGAGCTTGTACATGTTCAACCGCAGCGTTAAAAAGCAATTGACGGGCGCGGACCGGCGGCCGGAGCTGGAGCTGCGCGGCAAGTGGAGCAATCCTGATCTGGTGCTGGACGACCATGGATCTGTGGCGCGCAACTTTGATCATGACGCGAAGCTCTATGCCATAGGGGCCTCGCGCCCGTACATGGAAGAGGTCTCACTGGTAACGCTGCATGAAGGCGGCAAGAGTGAGTTTGATGCGGCATGCGCGGCGGTGAAGACGCGCTAACTAGCAATCAGCAATCAGCAGTCAGCAGTCAGCATTCAGCCAAAACAAAAGGCCCATTTCAATCGCCGGAATCGCCGAGATCGCGCGACATCCCACCCCAGCGAGCCAAGAGCCGGCTCGCCGGGGGCCCCGGTCATCGCCGACATCGGAGATGCAAAACCTTACCGCTGATCAACGCTGATAAACGCGGATTCAATTTTCACCGCAGAGGACGCAAAGATCGCAAAGCAAAAAAGGCGCCGCTCATCGCAGCGCCTTTGCTATTTCAGACCAGTGTTGATCCGTGTGAATCAGTGGCAAGAGTTTAAGATTGAACCATCGCAGGCGAGGGCGCCTGCGCTCCACGAGCAATTCATAAACAAAAGGCGCTGCGTTTCCACAGCGCCTTCATTTACCAAATTACCAGATTACTCAATTACCAAATCCAGTTAAGCTTCCCTGATCCCATCCATGAACGCCTTGAGCTTGCGCGAGCGCGATGGATGCCGCAGTTTGCGCAGCGCCTTGGCTTCAATCTGGCGGATGCGTTCGCGCGTGACGGCGAACGACTGGCCCACTTCTTCAAGAGTGTGCTCGGAGCCGTCTTCAAGGCCAAAGCGCATCTTGATGACTTTTTCTTCGCGCGGGGTGAGCGTGCGCAGCACCTGCGCGGTCTGGTCCTTGAGGTTGACGTTGATGACGGCCTCGGCGGGCGAGACCATGGAGCGGTCCTCGATGAAGTCGCCCAGGTGGGAATCTTCCTCTTCACCAATGGGCGTTTCCAGCGAGATTGGCTCCTGCGCGATCTTGAGCACCTTGCGCACTTTTGCGACCGGGATGTCCATGCGCTTGGCAATCTCTTCGGATGTTGGCTCGCGGCCGAGTTCCTGAACGAGCTGCCGCGACGTGCGGATCAGCTTGTTGATGGTCTCGATCATGTGCACCGGAATGCGGATGGTGCGGGCCTGGTCAGCGATGGCGCGCGTAATGGCCTGGCGGATCCACCACGTGGCGTACGTCGAAAATTTGTAGCCGCGGCGGTACTCGAATTTGTCCACGGCTTTCATCAGGCCGATGTTGCCTTCCTGAATCAGGTCGAGGAACTGCAGACCGCGGTTGGTATATTTTTTGGCGATCGAGACGACGAGGCGCAGGTTGGCTTCAATCAGCTCGCGCTTCGCGGCTTCAGCGTCAACGTCGCCCTGGATGATTTCACGCTGCGTGCGCCGCAGTTCCTGGTAGCTGACGCCGCAGTCGGCCTCAAGCTTTTCCAGGTCGTTGCGGTGCTGGCGCTGGATGCGACGGTACTCGCGCTTGGTCTCCTCAACCCTCGTCCCCTCGATTTTTTTTTCCAGATTGTTGATCTGGCGGTCGAGCGAGCGCATGGCGTCGACCGTTTTGTTTACGCGGTCAATCAGCCGCTTGCGCTCCGGGTTGGTGAACTTCAGCTTGCGGATCCCGCCGGAAACTTGCACGTGCGCGCGGCCAAGGGCCCAGCGGACCTTGCGCGACTCTTTGGGTTTTTTCTTGGCCTTAACCGCTTCAGCTTTTTCTTCAAGCTGCTGGACTTTTTTGTAGCTCTTGCCGATGTCGTCAATCTGCCCGACAAAATCTTTCAGGCGCGCCTGCACGATTTCGTCGGTGATCTCTTCTTCGTCGAACGCGACAAGCTCTTTGATGGAGCGCACGCCGCGCTTCAGGTCTTCGCCCAGCGCAAGAATTTCCTTGATGACGATCGGCGAACGTGAAAGAGCTTTCAGCACGCGGAGCTGGCCGCGCTCAATGCGCTTTGCGATTTCAACTTCGCCTTCGCGCGTAAGCAGCGGGACTGTGCCCATCTCGCGCAGGTACATCCGCACCGGGTCGTTGGTCTTCTCCAGCGCGCCCGGCGTCAGGTCAAGCTCAACGTCTTCGCCTTCTTCAATGTCTTCAAACTTCTGCTCAGAAGGGAGTCCCTTGCCGCTTTCCAGAACATCAATGCCCTGGGTGCCAATTGTGGTAAGCAAATCGTCAAGATCGTCCGGTGAATGGACGTCTCCAGGAATGAGGTCATTTACCTGGTCATAGGTCAGGTAGCCCTTTTCCTTGCCTGCATCAATCAGCTTTTTTATATCGTCAAATTTATCTTCTAGAGCCAAACCACGGACCTCATTTATATGGCAATACGGGGCTGTACGCTTGTGTCCACTAAAGCATATCGGCAGGTATTTTGGTTTGGAATGCGCGCACGTCCCGAGAGTACTAAGGTTAGCATAAACTCGGTCAATAAGAAAAGAGTCTTTCCCTGCCACCCGCGCTAAAACAAAGAAGATACCGGAACCGCTGCCCTGTGAATTGCCCTTGAAGATTAGATGCCGCGCAGCCTCTAAGGTTTCGCGTTGTTTCCACGGCTCGATGCAACAAATTTTCGCCTAGAACCTTGGGATTACGGACTTCGCCGAACACATGTATCCTCTGGCACTTGCGGGCTTTATCCCCTAAAGTATCCCTTACGAAATATGCGCAAACTCTACTCAGTGCTGACTCTCTGGTGCGTGCTTTTGCTGGCGCCGGGCGTGTATGAAGCTTTTGGAAACGTCACTCTCAACGGCACCCTCGCCGGGCTTTGGATCGTCGGGTACCTCGCACAGTTTGGCGTTTTCATGTGGATCATGAATCTCGTGGGCGATCAGAAAGTCCTCTGGTGGTTTATCGCCTCGCTGCTCCCCTGGGTCGTCGACTGGTCGGTCCCCACCTCGCCCTGGTTCCTTCTGCTTTGCGCGGCGGTCGCGGTTGCCGTTGCCTTCTGGATCGGCCACTCTACCCAACGCGCTCAATCATTACAGGAACGGGGCATCCGCGCCACCGGCGTTGTGCTTGAAGTGCTCAAGCCGTGGATGAACGTCGTCATCAACAACGTTTACATCCGTCGTCGGCTCCGCCTGCGCATCCAGCGCCAGGATGGCACCCCGGCCTATGAAGGCATTTTGAAGGGACTGTTCATGCTCGGTGAAATCCCCTCAGTCGGTGACCGCCTCGCTCTTCGCGTTGACCCCGCCAATCCACAGCACTTCGACTACGACAAAGATTCCACGGAAAAAGCCCAAACCGCCTCCGCCAGAGTCTCCGATTTCGGCGAAGGACGTTCGTCCGACGCGCGTTTATCCGGTGAACATTTGTCTCACGAACATTTGTCCGACGAGCTGGCCCGGCTCGCCGACCTGCATAAACGCGGCGCCCTTACCGACTCCGAGTTTGCCGCCGCCAAAAAGAAACTCCTGCGCTAACCGATTTCCCCTAAGTCTCGGCCCTGCCTCCCTGCCAAGCTCGTCTTGGCTTGCGCGACAAGAGAATAAATAGAGCGCGGGCCCTGCCGAATCTCGCACCTTGGCAAAAGGAGTCGCGTTGACGGGGTATCCGCGTTCATCCGTGTTGATCCGCGGTAAAGATTTTGCTTTTATGCTGGGCTTCTTCGTTCAAACTCATGATCAGGAGTTCGCCAGCTTCCTGTCCAGCTCCAGCTTTTCCTGCTTAAGCCGCAACAAAGCGGCTACATCATTGCGCCGCTCCGCCTCCACAATCCCGCGTTTGATCTCGCCTTCACGCTGGCTTATGTGCCGCCGATGCCGCAGCGCATTCAGCGCGCCGGCCAGCAGGTCCGCCGTGAGCGGGTCTTCTTCCCGCATCACAATCTTCGCCAGCCTCTGCCGGTCCGCGTCACTCAGCGGCAGCGCCATCACATCGTCCGTGCCTTCGCCGCGCTCCACCGCCAGCGCATTCTGCAGGATCGCCTCCAGCAACGTCTCTGTCGTCAGCCCCGCGTGCAGGCGCTCTTCTGCCAGCGCGTCCAGCGCCATGTGCCGCAGCTCGGCTTCTTCGCCGACCACCGTCGACGCAGCCCGCACCAGCACTTTCTCCGCCGGCGTCACGTCTTCATCCGGTTGATTTCGCAGACCGCCGGCTGCTCTGCTCACTGCCGCCGCTTTAAACTCCTGCCGCAGGACCGTGGTGTCGATGTTCAGCTTCTGCGCAATGTCGTTAGCCAATTCATCACGCACAATCCGGCTCGGCACGCGATGAATATGCGGCAGCAGAAAATTCACCGCATTCTTCTTTCCCTCAGGACTCCTCGTCGGAAACAGCTTCAGCGCGCGCTCCACCAGATAATCAAAATATTTTGCCGAGCCCTTCAGTGCCTTCGCATACGCCTCTGCGCCGTTCTTCCGGATAAACAAATCAGGATCGAACCCCGCCTCCAGCCGCAGCACGCGGATATTGAATTCTTCTTCCAGCAGCATGCCCAGTGATTTGTCCGTGGCCGCCGCGCCCGCCGTGTCAGGATCAAAATTCACTACAATATCTTTGCTGAACCGGCCCAGCAGCCGCACCTGTGTCTCTGTAAACGCCGTGCCTGAACTCGCGGCCACGTTGTGAAAGCCCGCGGAATACACGGCGATGCAATCCATCTGGCCTTCCACAAGTATCACGTAGCCCAGCTTGCGGATTGCCTCTTTCGCGCGGTCAAGGTTGTACAGCACACGGCTCTTGGAATAGATCGGCGTCTCCGGTGAATTCAAATACTT